>Ga0194120_10006651_pt1 | contig 16220 bp, 11 predicted proteins | sample TA2MahCa65mmetaG_FD_148642 | JGI IMG/M metagenome (GOLD analysis project Ga0194120, IMG submission 148642) | Freshwater microbial communities from Lake Tanganyika, Tanzania - TA2015019 Mahale Deep Cast 65m | ecosystem: Environmental > Aquatic > Freshwater > Lake | place: Tanzania: Lake...
CGGCCCCGAGTAGTGCCACCCGTGCCGCCGCCGCTACGCGGACACCCGCCGAGCCTCGAGCGCGCTCCAGCGATGCGGCCCTGGAGGGTGGCGGCGCCGGGTGGCTCCAGTTAAATGGATAGCCCAGTCCAGAAGATACGGCGAGACCCAACTTCCTCCTTTCAGGGATTGGGTCCTCGATCTATATCTTGGGGAGCCTTCTTCTTCTTCTTCTTCCTCGGCTTCGAAGTCCATCCCGGCTGCGCACCCTCAATCTGGCCAGGGGGGCAGATTGGCCCCGGATAGCCTCGGTCATCTCGGAGTTGTCGTTACGTCGCCCCCTACAGCACCGCCTCCGCTTCAGACAGGGCCAGGGCCCTTACCCTCGGGTTCCGGCACGATTCTCTATCCTCCACCTGTAGCACCAGAGCCGTCCGCGCGCCCGGCCGCCGCCGCCGCCAGTGGAAATGTGCTGAGCGGCGTTGACAAGGCGTTGGCCGCCATCGCAGAGGCGGCCGGCAGCCCGGGATCCGGGAGGAAGGTGGCCAACATGGCGAGCGGGCCGGAAGGAGCAGCGACCGAGGAGAAGACACCCGCCTGGGCGAAAGCCCTGATAGACGAGATCGCTGCCCTGGCGGACGCAAGCAACGCCCACCTCGGGCTAATCTCGGACGAGCTCACGCAGGCGAACGAGCGAGGCACCCAGAGGAGCCCGCTGGTCGTGCTCCCGCCACGCGGAAGCGACTTGGTGTTCGCGTCGCGCAGCCAGCTTCTGGCCCAGCGGCGACCGGCAACGTCTCGAGCTGCAAACTTCGGCGGAAACGCGAGGACACTCTGATGTCCCGGTACTTCGTTCCGAGAGGGGCCGTAATCGACGGGCGGGAATGGGACCGCGGGGAAGTGTTCCCGCACCACGACCTGCCCGTCGCGATCGTCCCTGGAGACGCTAACGTCACGCCCTGCCGGATTTGCGGCAAGCAGTTCGTCGGCCCCGAGGACGCTCAGGCCCACATCCGCAAGCGTCACGCCAGGCCCGCGCGTCCGGGCGATGGCTCCGCAGGTCGGGACTGATGCCTCGAACCAAAGGGCGAGCGAGCGAGTACCTGGGCGGTGGTGCGATCGACGCCTCGTTCGCGAAGGGCGTCATCGACGTCCAATGGTCGGTACGCCTGGTGGACACGGGCGGAGATTGGACATCTTCCTCTGCCTGGACCTTCTACGAGATACCCGGCACCGCGATCTTGGGTCGCACCCGCGACGCGATGCTCGACGGCGGCCCCTGGCATCTCACGCTGTCCATCCTGGCGGCGGCAATGCCGCTGACAGCTATCCCGAGAGGCTACTTCCGGATCGAGGTAGACCGCGTGATTGGCGGTCAGGCATGGCCGTACTTCACCGGCGTGGTCGATGCCGTCACGGCTGGTTGGGCCCAACAGGAAGGCGCGATCGTCAAGGCCTACGAGATCGAGGCCTGGGGAGTCTCCCAGCGGATCAAGGGCTTCTGGGTCAACGCGATTCGCGTGCTTCCGAAGCAAGGGACCGCGGCGCTTTACAAGATGCTTGGGGTGTGTCGTGAAGTCCATGGTTCGTTCCCGGCCGCAGGCCCCAGCAGGCACCAGGATCTCCCCGAAGCCTTCGTGACCTACGACCTCACAAGCTGGCTGACGCTTTCGCCCAACGCGGATTACAGCTCGCCCTACACAATGGGCCCAAACAACGACTTCACGGTCGACACCTCGGTCATCCCGGCGCGGATCAAGTGGACCGGCCTGGGTCCCGGCACCGGTACCCCCGTCCACTACAGGTACTGGAAAGTCGAGTACTTCGGCATCCGGCGGTACCAGACCAGTCCCCCGCAATTCTTCATGTGTCCGTACGGCCGGGACCCGCGAGACGTGTACAGGACCGAGGTGAAGGAGTACTCCGGCTCCGGACCCGTGACGATCACGCCGGCGGATCCGACCCCTTTCGACTCGGGACGGGAGCTGCTCGACCCGGATGACACGACGCCGATCTTCGGAGGGTTGGTCCAGGAGGAGTACCTGGCAGTGATCCCGCAGGCCAGTCCCTTCACCGAAGTGGTCAGGGAGATCTCGAGCACCAACGGCAACGGCGTCATCACCCTGGCTTCGGCAATCTCGCCGGCGCCGGTGGCGGGGGACACGATCCGGCTGGTGACGACCGAGATCTATCCAGCCTGGGAAGAGTATGGCAAACGCGCATTCACCGACCCAAACAACCAGTCAGATCATGAGGCGCAAATCGGCTTCTGGCGGGATTCGGGCGCCACTATCAATGAAGGCGCGACGTTCGGTCTCTCCGACACGACCCTGACCGTCTCGGACGGCACGAAGTTCACCGTCGGGGACATCCTTCTCATCGAGAGCGAGATGCTGCTGGTGGACGGCAAGACCTCCAACAACCTGACGGTCGTCCGAGGAATCAACGGGACGGTCGCGGCCGATCACGCGGATAACCTCTCGATCTACGTCGAGTACGAGCGCGGTCTCTTCGAGCCCCATCCGGACGCGGGCTTCGCCATCTGCACCGGCAAACACTTCACGCCCTCGGACTCGATCTACGTGACCGCCTCCCCGGTGTTGGGTCCCGAGAGCGGCACGTCTGCGGATGAAAACCGCGTCGAGGAGCTGCTCAAGATCATCCTGGCCGTCGACTACAAGGGTACCGATGGAATTGGCCTATTCGCCAACGAAGATGTACTGACCTACGCTTCCCAGGGCGCGACGCACGGGCCAACGGGGGCGTACATCAAGAACGTGCTGCGTTACCAGCTCGACCTCTCGGACTGGGTCCGCGAGTTCAAGGAGACGGCCATGCCGCCCAACTGCTACATCCGCGACGAGCGGGAAGGCAAGCTGTCGATCCGGCCCTACTCCATGGCGTCGGCGCCGGATCTGAGGATTCTACGGCCTGTCTCTATTCAACAGGCGGCCGATCCCGAACCGGCGACGGCGGTGGTCGTCGCCAGCGTGCAGGAGCTGCCGATCAACATGGCGCGCAACTGGTTCGAGCGGGCGACCGGGATGGACTCGGGCGTCCAGTTTGTCCTTGACGGCAGCAAGGAATACTTCTGCCGCCAGGCGAGGGACTCTGGCACCAGGATGAACCAGGGACAGCAGTTCTCCAGCAGCAGTACCTCTCTTACGGTCTTGGATGGCAGCAAGTTCTTGCAGGGGCAGACCATCGCCATCGACACCGAGAGGCTGGCCATAACGGCGATCGCCGGTAACGTCTTGACGGTCACCAGGGGCGTCGATGGCACCGTCGCAACGGCTCACCCCGACGGCCAGGCCATCTACATCGTGGACGCCAGGGATCGCGGTGTCTTCAACTTCAACATCCCGAAAGCCAATCCCTACCAGGCCTTTCCATTCATCGACTCGCTCCAGGTATACGGGACGAAGGACACATACATAACGGTCGCTATCGAGCAGGACGGTACGACGTTCTTCATCCCCGAGGCCACGTACCTTCGCCTAGGCGGCACCGAGAGCGCCACCAAGATTCCTGGCGAGTCGATCAACCGCGCCGCGTCTTCTTATGCCGGTGCGGAGTGGAAACTCCAGATCCAGGTCTACGCCGACAACATGGCGGCAAAGCCTGGCCGGGCTGGGGGAATCTCGGAGATCGAGATCTGGACCAGGACCATCAATGCGCATCGGGCCGAGTTGACAGACGACCAGCAGTTGCTGCCAGGCGCCTACAGGCCTCTGGACGCCAGCTCGCAGTTCGGATCCATCTTTGTCCAAACGAACCCAGGGTCTTCCGATGCCGGTCCGGGAAACAACGTCTCCTACCTGTGGGCGCCGTCTTCCTATCTCAAGCGTGTTTGCCCGAAGTGGGCAGCGACCGCCTCGACGATCCGGCACCGGTTCAAGATCTTGCGCCTACCAGGGATCTCGCTGCACGATTGCCGGAGCCTCGCGGAAGAGTACCTCCTCGAGGAGACCTACAAGGCGACGCCGTTCGAGGTTACCGCGCCCCTGGACGATCGGATCGAAATCGGGGATACCGTGAGCCTGGATATGCCTGACGGCACCAATCGGGTGCTGTTCGTCGAGGGAATCTCGGATGGCGGCGGACCGGACGAGCACCTTGCAACGTACACCCTGACCGATCGTTCCGCCGCCAACAGGCAGGCCGTATGAAGCATCAGGCCACCGACTCCTGGCGGGCGGCCCGGGCCATCGCTGTCTCGACGGCGCTATTTGCAGGAATGTTGGGAGCCTGCATCCCTCGAGGACTGGATCCAGGGCGAGTTCAGGCTTCTTCGGCCCCGCGCCACAGTCCAGCCGTCTCTTCCGCGATGACAGCCGAATCGCCCGGGGCTTCGACAGGGCCGACGCAACTCGCCGCCGATTCTACCCCCAGTTGGTCACCTGATCCGAGCCCCAGCCCGACGCTCTACCCCGGGCTCGAAACCGTGAAGAAGAGCGTATTCAAGGACTACTACCTCCACTACTCGGGCAACTTCCCCGGGGACTTCGATGGCCAGGGCGGATCCCGCACGCTCTGCGGTTACGACACCGACTGGATCGATCTGCCGACGGGCGCCACCAGCTCCACCGGGGGCCCGAGAACGGTGGGCTTCCGATCGATGATCCCGCCGCCCTGCCCCACGGCTTCACCGGGCCCGAGCCTGGGAGACCACAGCGGGCGCAACATCGCGGGCAAGTGGATTTTCTACCGGAGTACCCAGAGCGTGGACGTCGTGTACAACTGGTATTGGACTGGACCCGTTCTTCGGCCCATCCCGGGAAGTTTCCACTGGTTTTCAGGTGCACCGTCGGAGCCTAGCAACTTCGATTATTGGTATGAAGGTTTCGGAAGCCTGTCGACCGGTTTGGCGGTTGCGATGGGGGGTAATAGCCTCCTACTTTTGCAGTACGCGACCGGATCGATCGCCAACGTAGCTCTCGTCCGGATTTGGACGCCGCCACAGTCTGGTCCGCCTTACCGCACAAACGTTGAACTCGCCTATCAGACGGCCACGGGCACGATGGTTATCGAGTAGGGGGAAGAATGGCCACTTTGCTCATCATCGCCAACGATCGGGCGCTCAACGACTCCCTCAACTTGAGCCTGCTCTACGGCGGGCCGCAGGGCCTGCTGGAGCCGGCGATGGTCTCGCGCGGGGCCGTGATCGACACCTTCGGCGGACCGATGCGGGTCGCGGCCCGGGCGACCCATTTCGAGCCGCGCCGGATGAAGTTCTCGGGCTTGATAGGGACGCCGGGCGGGAATGCCGACGGACACCTCGACCTGTATCAGCGGGCGCACGATGCCTTCCGGACCATCCAGGGGCGGCCGGCGCGGATCCAGATCGGCTCGCTCGTGCTCGACGCCGCCTTCGGCCAGCTCTCCTTCTCGGGTATCACCGACAATCCCCGGGTCCTGGGGTGGAGCCTCGACGCCGAGGCCGTGCCGGCCACCTTCGGGGCGCTGTACGGCTATGCCGTCGGCATCGCGCAAGGAGTACAGGTCGTCGACGACCGGCGCGACCACGCGAGCCTGAAGTACACGACGATCGCTTCCGACGGCTCTGTCTTCAAGATCACGTCGCCGGCTTCGGCCGCCACGGAGATCGGCCTGGTCTTGAGCGGCCTGACGGCCGGAACCACCTACTACATCGCCAACTCCGACCCCCGCAGCCTGCCGGTCTGCTTCACCTCTTCCTCGACGTGGCACTACCTCCCGCCCGGATCCAGCCTCGTCTGCTGGCCAGGCGGGCCGGGCAACCCCGGCGGCGTCAACACGTTCCGAATCCAGTCCGACTCGGCGGGTACCCTGGCCTCGCCCGGGGGCACCTTCGTCGCGGCCGTCGCGCCGCACGTCACGATCTGGCGTTTCCTCGGCAACGACGGCAATCGCTTCGGCGACGGCCCGGCGATCCTGACGCACTTCCGCCGGGCCAAGGCAACCTGTTGCTCCGGTGCAAGCGGCACGAACCTCGCGACCGCCGGGGACGTGGCGGCGCGCACCGGCACGGCGCTGGGCGGCTACACCGCGGCGGCCGCCGGTCTGGTGCTCGAAGGCCAGGCGACGAACCTGATCCAGTACCCCGAGGCCATCGGCAACGCCTACTGGACCAAGACGCGCTGCGCGATCTCCGGCACGGCAACAGCGCCAGACGGCAGCAACTCGATGAACGGCATCATCGAGAGCGCCGACACCGATACCCACTTCGTCACGCGGACGGGCGTGTTCTCGATCGCCCAGCAGGCATGCATCAAGTTCTTCGCCAAGGCCAGCAACCGCGCCTGGGTCGTGGCGGGCTTCGACATCACCGACGACGACGAGATCGCCTACTTCAACATCTCCACCGGCACGGTCGGCACGACCGGCTCGCAGGTCTCGGCAAGGATCTACGACTGGGGCGGCGGCATCTACCTCTGCTGCGTCTTCACCGCCTCGGCACCCGGCACCGACGTCGTGATCGGCTCGGCCAGCGCCGACGCCACCAAGAGCTTCGCCGGCAACACCGGCTTCACGGCGTTCTACCTGTGGGGCGTCGATGCCAAGACGATACCTTTCCCGGACAGCTACACGCCAAACCCCGACGCACTCCCGGGCGGCAAGACCCGCCATGCCGACCACGCCGCCATTCACAGGCCACACAACTACCTGAAGGATTCCTACGACCAGACCGACGGCGCCCACTGGTCGCCGTCCGGCACAGGCTCCGCGCAGCCCACCCGGGCCGGCACCGGCGCGGACGGCAACACGGCCTGCACCTGGACGATCGACAACACCGACATCACCGACCAGGTGACTGTCTCGGCCGGAGCCTCACCGCAGACACTCACCGTCACGCGCAAGGCGGACGGCGGCGTGCAGAGCGGGGCGGACATCAACGTCGGCAACGTCTGGGACGGTGCGCTGCACACCTTCAAGATACAGTGGGAGCACTACACGCTGAACGGCACCCGGTACATGTACCTGAAGCTCGACGTGGACGGCTCGAACAAGTGGACGTCAAGCAACCTGGCTTCGGCGGCCGTCTCCTGGTCCGCGGACGAACGGCTGTGGATCAGCAGGGGAGAGGTCTACAGCGTCATCCGCGACCTCACGCTGGGCGCCGTGCCAGTCTCGTCCCTGCCGACAGGGGCGATCCCGGCGATTCCGGAGTAGTTCCGGAAGCGCACCGCCGCAGACCGCGCGGTCGGAGCTCGCCGGCTTCCGGGCATAATAGAGGCCATGGGCGAATGGGACTCCTACGTCGACGCCAATCGTCGCCGCCTTCGGGAGCATGAGGCGCGGATGCGCCAGCTGCGGGTGGACGCCCGTCAGGCCGCGGAAGCGGCAGCCGAACGACTCGCGACGACCCTGGGTGCGCGCCGGATCTTCCTGTTCGGATCACTGGCAAGAGGCATTCGCTTCGACGAGCACTCGGACGTCGACCTCGCCGTCGAGGGCATTCCCCCGCAACGGCGATTCGAGGCCACACTCCTTGCCGAGGAGTCGGGAGGGCGTTTCGCTTTCGACGTCGTGCCGATCGAGAATGCACCCGACTCTTTGCGCGAGCGGATCGAGCGGGAAGGCATCCGCTTGTGGCCCCGGTAGCGCCCAACGAAGCAGCGGAAGCGTCGCAAGAGCTGGCCGCCGAGATCTCGAACCTCGAGCGGACCGCCGGCGAGATCGCCCGACTCGCCGGGGAGGGCCCTGAATCCGCCAAGTACGGCCTGTCCCTGCTTCTGATGAACTACTACACGGGTGCCGAGCGACTCTTCGTGCGCATCGAGGCCCTCTTCGGAATACGTCCGGACAGGGGAGAGCGGTGGCACGCGGACCTGCTCAACAGGATGACGCTCGTCGTCCCATCGCTCAGGCCTGCCGTCATCACCGGGGAGACCGCGCGGCTGCTGCGTCCCTTGCTCGGTTTCAGGCACGTGATCCGGAACCTCTACTTCTGGGACATCGACCGCGCCCAGGTCGATAGGCACGTCGCGGACCTGCCCGCGATCCATGCGTCGCTCGCGGCAGACGTCGGCAAGTTCAGGAGCTTCCTGGAGGCTCTCGCCGAAGGCTGAGCAGATCGGCTGGCAAGCGCCATGCCGGCCAGACCGTGGTTTCTCCAAGCGCGCCGTGGCCGCAAAAGCGCGAAACATCACGGTTTTACCGGGTGTCTTTGCTATCATGGCGCCCGTTCGAGCCCATTCGTGAAACGCCTCGAAGTCTTCATCAACGTCCTCCTCCTGGCGGTCGTGGTGGCTGCGGCGTGCTTCCTCTACTGGGCCTGGCGCGAGCAGGCGAAGATCTACGCGCACATCAAGCGCGAGATAGAGACGCAGGCGACGCAGGCGCTGGGCTTGCCGGTGGAAGTGGGCGCCATCGAGGGCCTCTGGTGGCAGGATCTCAAGATAAGTTCCGTGCGCGTCCGCAGCCACGCCGGCAAGGGGGCGCCCACCGCCGTGTTCGTGCCGGAGATTCGGGCGCGGTACTCCATCCCCGAGATCCTGCGCCTCGGGCGCAAGCCGGTCGAAGTCGAGGTCCTCCGCCCCCTGGTGACGCTCGCCCGGGACGAGCGCGGGACATTCTCGGTGCGGCCGAAAGCGCGGCCGCCCGAACCCCCGGGCGAACTGCCGAAGCTGCCCATCATCCACGTCACGGTCAAGGACGGCGCCATCGAGTGGCTCGATCGCTTCCAGGCCACCTCCAGCCAGGTCGTGCCGTTCGCGCGGCGCATCCCGCTGGACCGGGCCGATGCGACGCTGCGCAAGGGCCAGCTGACCTGGATCGCCGATCTGCGGGACGCCAAGGCCGAGTTGCACGCCCGCGGCCGGCACGACGTGGACCGGGCGAGCGGCGAGGCCTCCATGCGGGTCACGGGCGTCGATCTGCCCACGTGGGGGGGCTACGGCGCGCCCAGCGACGACTACCGCATCCTCGCCGGGGCCGCCGACGCGGTAGCGGCCGTCGGGTACGACCTGGCCGACGCCCGGCGCACCAGGGTCGGCGGGCAGGTCTGGATCAAGGACCTGACGCTCGAGCACAAGGACGTGCTTGCGCCGGTCGAGGACGTCTCCGTCGAGGCGGCCTTCGACCGGAAAAAGGTCACGGTGCGCAAGGTGGCGGCCAGCGTGCTGGGCAACGCCGTCACGGGCGGCGGGACGGTGGACATCCGCGATCCGCTAAAGCCGCAACTCGCCCTGGATTTCGCGATCCCCCGGTTCGACCTGGCCGCCGCGCCGGTCCTGGTGCCCGAACTGACGTCGTTCGGGCTGTCCGGCAGCGTCGGCGCCACGGCCCGGGTGCACGGTTCGGCGCTCGATCCGGTGATCGAGGCGGACATCCGCCTCGAGCGGGCCATGGCGCTCAAGGAGGCGCTCGGCCCGGGCACGGCCCGGGCGCGGGTGCACCACATGAAGGCCGAGGTGAGCGACATCGCGATCGCGGTGCACGGCGGCACCGCCACGGGCAACTTCTGGTTCACCATGGACCAGCATCCCGTGGCGGGGGGGCGCATCGCCTTCGACGGCGTCGGCCTGGGGCCGGCGGCGGCGCCCTGGCTGCCCCGGCCCTTGCCGCTGTACGGGCGCGTCTCGGGCGTCGCCGACATCTCCGGGCCGATGGAAGCGCTCCTGATCGCCGGCGACGCCACGATCCGCGGGGGAATCGGGCGCCAGACGGTCGACCACGGCTTCCTGCGCTTCCGCATCGCCCGCAGCAACATCACCGTGTCCGACCTGCTCCTCACCGCGCCTGGCGGCGGCCGGCTCACGGGCGACATCGGCTGGAACGACGGCGGCGACCTGGTGATGTCGCTGGCGGCCACCGACTTCGACCTGGGCGCGCTGCGCCGCGGCGGCCTGGACGTGGATCTGGCGGGCCGCGCCCGGATCACCCTCGAGGCGGCGGGCAACATGCTCGCCCCCGACTCCCTCGAATGGTCCGGGCGCATCGCGGCGGCCGACGGGGCGGCCTGGGGCCAGCCTATCGCCGAGGTTTCGGGCGATTACCGCATCGCCGCGGGCCGAATAGACCTGTCCGACGTGGTCGGCCAGGTCGCGGGGGCGCGCGTGGCCGGCGGGGGGCACATCGCGCCCATCTCCTTCGAGCGGGACCTGGGACCGCCCGACGTCCACCTGGAGTTCGACGCCGCCGGCGGCGATCTGGCGGGGCTGACGGCGGTGCAGCAGGCCGCGGCCGAGCCCCTGGGAGGCCTGACAGGCACGCTCAGCGCCTACGGGGTGAAGCTGCGGGTGGCCAGGGGCGTGCTGGCCGTTTCCGGGCGGCTGGCGGCCAGCGACGTGGACGCGCCCCGGGTGGGCCGGGCCAGCCAGGTAGCGGGGCAGATCGATCTCGTCGGCGAGCGCCTGTCGCTGGCCGACGTGGTGATCGAGCAGGGCGCTCAGGGAATCCCCGAGCGGTCGGCTACCGGGTCGGCCGCCGTCCGCCTGGCGGGCGAAGTGATGCTGGGCAAGCGCCCCACCCTCGGTTTGCACCTGCGGACCGAGGGCGCCGACGCGCGGACGTTGCTCGGGGGAATCCACTGGCGGCGGCTGCTGCAGGGCACCTGGATCCTGCGCCGGCCCGACGCGGGCGGTGCCGGCGGAACGCTGGTGCCGTACGTGCAGCTTCCCGATCGCGAACGGATCGAGATGGCCTCCGAGGATCCGCTCGACTTCTCGGCGGTGTTCCGGCACTGGCAAACGACCAGCAAGGAGCCGCTGCTGTCAGACGAGCAGCAATTGCAGGCGGCCAAGCCGTTCTGGGAGGCCGTCGACGGCGTGGTGGACGCCGAGATCCGCCTGGACGGCGCGGCGGCCGATCCGTACATCTTCGCCGAGGTCGACGTCGCGGGCGGGCGCGTGTACGGCCATGCCCTCGCGAAGGCCAGCGTCCTGGCGTGGTACGGCCGCGGCGAGCTTGCGGTGGACCACCTCGATCTCGAGGCGAAGGAGGGCGGGGCCATCCACGCCGGCGGCGCTCTCGGGCAGGGGCGATCCCTGGAAGTCACGGCGACCGATCTGGAGCTCGGCTGGCTCAATCCCTGGCTGCAGGCGGCCGACATCACGCTGTCCGGGCGCGCCGGCGGCCGCGTCGTGGCCAGCGGCGAACTGGGCCGCCCGCGGCTGGACATCTCGGCCGCCGCGCTGCGCGGGCACATCAGCGATTTCGTCTACGACCGGGCCGGCGCGGAGGCCGTGCTCGAGAACGGCCAGCTCTCGATCAAGCAGTTCTCCCTGGAAAAGGACGGCAAGGAGGCGCGGGTCGCGGGCTCCCTGCCCATCGGCCTGCGACCCGAGGACACCGGGCTCAACCTCCAGCTGGACGTGCGCGGCCAGGGACTCGGCATCGTGTCGATCCTTTCGAAGGGCCTCATCGACTGGCGCGGCGGCGACGGCACGCTGCACGTGGACATCATCGGCACCCAGGCCGATCCGCGCCTGCGCGGCGCCCTCAAGCTGCAGGGGGCGCGCATCGCGGTCAAGACGCTCGAAGGCGAGATCAGCGACATCGATGCCGAGGCGCAGATCGGGGCGGGCATCGTGAAGGTCGAGCGCCTCCGGGCCCGCCACGGCGGCGGTCGGCTCGAGGGGACCGGTTTCATCACGCTCGAGCAGTTCAAGTTCGGGAGTTACTTCCTCGACGTCTGGACCTCGGAGACGACCTTCAAGACCACCAACGGCCTTTTCGACGGCCAGGTGGACGGGCACATGCGCGTGGGAGGGAAGTTCGAGCGACCCACCATCACGGGCGAACTGACCATCTCGAAGGGGAAGCTGGCCCTCAACAACGCCCAGGGCGGGGGCGGCGGCCCCGCCGAACCTGGCACGCCGGTGGACCTGTCCGGCCTCAACCTGGACATCAAGGACACCGTCAACGTGGTCCAGCCGAACCTGATGAACGTGCGGGTCAAGGGCAACCTGATCCTGAACGGCACGCTCATGCAGCCGGATTTCAAGGGCCTGGTCAACGTGGTCCCGGGCGGCACCATCACGACCTTCTATACCAACACGTTCAAGGTGGACGAGGGCAGCACGGTGGAGTTCCTGGGCTCGGGCCGGCCGTCCGAGGAAGGCGATCTGCTGAGCGAGATCCTGGGCGAGGAGCGCTCCGGCCAGTCGGTGGCGGCGGCGGTGCCGAACGCCCGGGTGCGCGTCGTGGCCACCACGACCGTGGTGGACTACGAGAACCTCCACCCCGAACCCGGCGAGGTGCGCGAGGCGGCCGGCGGATCGCTCGCCACGCACAAGCCCAAGACCGTCAACGTGAAGGCGACGATCACCGGTACCCTCACGGACCTGAAATTCTCCTTCGTGGCCGACCCGCCGTCGTACACGCAGGCGGAAATCGAGACCCTGCTCGGCAAGCCCCAGGCGATCACCGGGTTCATCTCGGCCCTGGCGCCACGGTCTACCGACAGCGCCGACACGGGCGGGGTCCTGCGCACCGTCGGCCGCGACGTGGGCTACGGCGCGGCGACATGGTTCGCGAACCAGTTCCTCAAGACCACGCTGGATCCGGTGCTCGGCACGGTGCTCAGCGACTACGGCCTCGACCTCATCGGCGACCCCACCCGGACCGACCTGCTGTCGGGATTCAACCTGGGCCTTTACTTCCAGACCAAGTCCCTCGGCCCGCTGTCGGCCAGCTATCGCCGGGTCGTCAACACCAGTCGAACCCAGTCCCAGGGCGACACGAAGCGCTACGGCGTCAACATGCTCGGCATCCCCCTCAACATCGGCTTGCAGGGGACCTTCATCGACTGGCTCACGCCCAACGCCGTGATCCAGGATCTGGGCGTCACGGCCTTCCTGGAGGACACGGCCGGCTTCAGCGGCGAGTTCCCGCCGACCTTCGACGAACTCTTCATCGGCGGCCCCACGAACCCCTGGCGCGCCTCGATCCAGATCGGGATCCGCGGGCGGCTGTGACCCGCTCTTGCCGCTTGTTGTTATGGCGCGGTTAAGATAACGTCACGTTCTGGAAGGTTAAGAAACTCTGGTGAGTCGGGTACAATCGGTTCGACATAGGTTTAACCTCTGCACCGCTAGAGCAAGCAAGTAGCCCGCCAGGAATCACGCACCATCGAAGGAGTCACCTGTGGCCGAAAAGATCCTGCTAGTCGACGACGAAGAGATGATCGTCGAGTCCATCGAGTACGCCCTCGCGCAAGAAGGCTATGAGGTGGTTAAGGCGTTCGACGGCCAGGAAGCGCTCCAGCAGGTGCAACTGGCCAAACCAAACCTGATCGTGCTCGACCTGATGCTGCCCAAGCTGTCGGGCCTGGAAGTCTGCCGCCTGCTGCGCCGCGAGCAGAACGACGTGCCGATCATCATGCTGACGGCCAAGGGCGAGGAGATCGACCGCGTCATTGGCCTCGAGGTCGGCGCCGACGACTACCTCATCAAGCCTTTCAGCCTGCGCGAACTGGTTGCCCGCATCAAGGCCCTGCTGCGCCGGAGCAAGCCGTCCGAGACCGACAAGGCCGTCAAGGTCTACCAGCACGGCGACCTGCTCATCAACCTGTCGGAGCACCGCGTGATGGTGGGCGAACGCGAGGTCGAACTCTCGCCCAAGGAGTTCAAGATCCTCGCGATGCTGATGGGCCAACCGGGCCGGGTGTTCTCGCGGGAAGAACTGCTGGAACAGGTCTGGGGCCTGGACTTCTACGGCGACACCAAGACCGTGGACGTCCACATCCGGTGGCTGCGCGAGAAGATCGAAGAGGATCCGTCCAACCCCAAGTACATTCAGACGGTCCGCGGCTTCGGCTATCGCCTTGGCACCTGAGCCAAATCCGCAAACACGGCACTACCGGTCCGGCAACGTCATCTTCATGGAGGGTGACGCGGGCCACGAGATGTTCATTATCCTGCGCGGCTCGGTCCTCCTCTACCAGATAGTGGCCAAGAAGATCCGCGAGGAGACCGAGGTGACCTTCGGGCAGACGGTGCGGGAGATCGCGACGCTGCACGAGGGCGAGTTCTTCGGCGAGATGGCCGTGCTCGACGGGCGGCCGCGGTCGACGTGCGCGGTCGCCCTCACCGACATCGACGTGCTCGTCCTCGAGGAGCGGAACTTCGGCCAGGTGCTGGCCGCCCGGCCGGAGTTCGCGCTGCACATCATGCGCGAGATGTCGCGGCGGGTGCGCGAACTGGAAGCGACCCTCAAGGCGCAGGGCCTGGCGAATCGCTGAGCGGCTACTGCTTGATCGGCGCCATGACGCGCAGGTACTTGTCGGCGTTGCGGGCGCCGCCGGCCAGGTTCTCCGACGTGATGACGCGCCTGGCCTGGGTGATGCGGTCGGCAAGGGCCGGGTGGTCGGAAGCCCAGACGAGGAAGCCCGGTACATCGCCGACTTCGGCCAGCGTCTGGAGGGTATCGACGACGGCGCGCGGGTCGTAGCCGGCCTGCCGCATCCAGCGGATGCCCAGGATGTCGGCCTCGTCCTCGCTGGCGCGGTCCCGGCCCTTGAGGATCAGGTCGAGGGCGATGCCGGCGGCCTGCCGCAGCAACGCCGGCTGATCGCCGATGGCGGCGATCGCGATGCCCTTGAGGACGAGCGCCTCGCGCAGGCGGTTGATGCCGTGCCGCTCCGCGACGTGGGCGACCTCGTGCGCCAGCACCCCCGCAAGCTGGGCCTCGTCCCCCAGCTTGGCCAGCAGGCCCTGGGTGATGAAGATGGGGCCGCCGGGCAGGGCGAAGGCGTTGATCTCCGAGCCCGTGATGGCGGTGAACGAGTACTCGGCGCCGGGCCGCGTCGACCGCGCCGCGACCGCCATGCCCACGGCCGTGACCTCGTCCTGGATTGCCTGGATCGCGATCCGGGAGCGGCCCCGGAGGTACTCTTCGGCGGCCTGCTTGCCGATCGCGACCTCGGTCTCGGGGGTCAGGAGCAGCGCCTGGCCGGCGGTGAGCGCGCCCGCCAGCAACTGCGCGCAGCCGGCCGCCACCGCCGCCGAGACGAGCACGAACCCGCCCAGCACCGCGCGCAGGCGAACGCGACCTTGCCTGGCAGTCATCGCCATGATTGTCGCATTTCCCCCGAAGCGCTAGAAGACTTGGTTAAGTTCTGCAACTAGGGAAAACCGCTCTACGTGAAGGTTTTTCAGATCAGAATTGATGTATATGCGAAATTTTCTGAGAGGTAACGCTTTGACGCGAATTCGTGCTTGACACGCTGGCAACCGGGTGCCAGAATCCCATCAGCCCGGTAGCGGCCGGCGCGCACATGTGCCTTCCCGAATGCGATAGGAGTCCAAATGCCACTTAGCAGAGCCCGCACGCTCACGCGTCTTCCCATCCGCAGCTCCGCGGACCTACCTTCCTCGGTGCGCCCCCGCAGCCCGTCGATCGACATCCTCAAGCGGAGCCTCGAGATCGCCGGCGTCACCCGCAAGCAATTCGTGATGTCGACGGGGCTCAGCTACGAGTACGTCTCGCGCATCTTCAACGCGAAGGTCAAGTTCCCGACCGTGCGCGAGACCCTCGAGAAGTTCGCCGAGGTCGCCGAGATCGACCCGATGATGTTCCCCGAGTACCAGCAGTTGGTGGCGGTGCTGCCCGAGTCCACCCGCAAGCTGTGGAACCGCATGCAGGAGCTCGGCTACACGCGCCAGGAGTTCGCCAGCAAGGTGGACATCAGCCGCACCTACATGTATGAAATCCTGCGCGGCGACGTGCCGTTCCCGCGCAACCCCGAGGTCATCGAGAAGATCGCCTTCGCGCTCGAGCTGCCGCCCGAGACCTTCGGCGAGTACCTCGCCCCGGTGGTGGACTGGGCCGAGCGCAATCCGCAGGCCATCGAGCACGTCTTCCTCAACATGCTGGTGAGCAAGATGATGGTCGATCGCGGCTACATCCGGCGCGACGACACCACGGCCTACCTGCTGTCGGACGAGCTGCTGGCCATCTTCCCCGAGGAGGATCGCTACGATCCGCTCGTCAAGAAGATCCTGCAAGCCATGGGCAAGCGCAAGCAGGACATCCGCCGCCTGGCCGCCGAGGCCGACATCGACGAGCGCGATCTCCGGCTCCTGCTCATGGGCCAGGTCTCGCCCGACGATCTGCCCGAGATGCTCAAGGCCATCAAGCAGGTCTTGAAGGTCCGGTGAGGCCGGCAGGCATCCGGTATTAACCGCAACTGGGCTATCCATTTAACTGGAGTCGGCGTAGGATGCCGAGGTGGATCACCCTCGCGCTGGAACCCACTACCCGAGGTCTGTGGGCGAATTCCAGGCTTGGTTCCGGACTGATGCGGACTGCCTGGA
>Ga0194120_10006655_pt1 | contig 16217 bp, 14 predicted proteins | sample TA2MahCa65mmetaG_FD_148642 | JGI IMG/M metagenome (GOLD analysis project Ga0194120, IMG submission 148642) | Freshwater microbial communities from Lake Tanganyika, Tanzania - TA2015019 Mahale Deep Cast 65m | ecosystem: Environmental > Aquatic > Freshwater > Lake | place: Tanzania: Lake...
TCAAAATCAATACCAAGAATTTAAGAAAGAGATAGCACGCGGTCTACAGCCGCCAAATCTGAACACCCGAAACGGTTCTATAATATCCGTATCCCTATCCAGTTCAATTCTGCATGATTTGCCTAGAGTGTCTTGCTTAAACGTGATGAAAAGCCTTCTTAGGCTTTTCATTGGCTTAGATAACGGCCTTGTATTAACATCCGTTTTTATAAAAATTGGTTTAGAATCCATCCACTTCACTGAACCTAATTCTCACCGGCTTAAAGTCAGAGCAGATTAATAATGGGGTGGGCGCTGATCTCTCAGCCCTTGGCCGCCATTCATGCAATGAATATCCTCATGGAGTTGCAAAAGCTTTTTTTCGACTGCATCTATCCTTTTCCATTGTGAAAGTATTACTTCATTCATTTCACTCATCATTTTATCATGATGGGCGATTATTACTTCTATGCTCTCCAATTTCTCAATCATTAATAAAATATCTTTATCCATCAGAAGGTCCTCATCCGAAATTAACTGAGGTTGTACTATTTCTATGATAGCAGATGAATCATACGACAAAAATTCCGAATAAAAAGTTTTTCTAATTATGACATAATTACACTGATTGAAATATAAGAGTTTTTATGATGACCATACTCAGGGAAATAAATTATCGATTCAAGACATCGGTAAATCTTTGAATTTACATAAGACCTAAAAGCGCTCAAAAAATTCTTGTGCTAGTTTCTTTTCTTGATTAATTATGCATCCAATAAACTTTTAATTAGAACGCTGAACTACATACTTCAATGGGCTTTATTCCTTGCGAGTTAATTAGCTCTACATATATCTCCTTTCATATTTCGCATCATTTTTTTAAAAATAATGACTAATTTTATAAGCAGAGTTATTAATATGCTTAATGAGATTATGAATAGCGCTGTCCCTATTTAATATCGTTGCAAACAGTATCTCGTGAAAAATTTATCGCAATTCTATGCCGAGTGTATGGTTTGCGACTAGCTTCGCCAACCCTAATCCGTCCCAATATTTCGGGGTAATTGGTACCGCCACCCCGACTTGAACGGGGGACCCCCAGATCCACAATCTGGTGCTCTAACCAACTGAGCTATGGCGGCACTGAGCGGCGCGAACCTAAAAGCTCATGACCCTGATTGCAAGCCCTCCAACTCCACTGGAAAAAAGACATTTTATCTATTGTTTTTTATGACTTATCTCTTAGCGCATTCTGCCCCAATCGTATTACTGCCTCTCGCAATTCAGGATCGGCGAACCCCGCACCAGCCGCCACAGCCTGAGCTCTTAATTCTGGATTAACCGGTCTGTCTTGAACTTCTGCGCCTTTTTCTGGGTGCAAGCTATCGCCGTAATCCCGAATATTGAGGGGGTCTTGGCGCATTACCAGTCGATCAACACATGTCCACCCCAAATGCGCATTTATTCGGTCGATTATAACAGGCATAAGGTGCTGGACCTGCAATCCAAACCCTGGCTCGACACGTAAGACGAGGGTTGCCGGGCTTTTAATTTTCGTGGTCTTAGAATGGACGGGAATTTTTGGCCATTTCATCTGATCCGGAGCGCAAATTGCAGCTAATTGATCTCCAACGATCTCTCGCCACGTCATCAAGAGAGACCCTTCGCCAAATCCCCGGCGCGCGATCAAAGGATCAATTTGTCGAAGGACATAATCAGCTAATGATCGGGCCCCAGCGCCCTTGAAGGTTGAATTCGTATTCATAGATCTTTCTATTATAATGGCGCTCTTGCAATCTGATGCTCTCAGGCCCTATCACCCCGGCCATGATAAAACCGAAATGTCTGTTAAGAAAGGCCAATAAAACGAGTGATGCAAAGATAATTCACGCCCGAATTTTGAGCTGGTATGACAAAAATCGGCGCAGTTTTCCCTGGCGAGCGCAGCCTGGAAGCATTCCTGACCCATATTCAATCTGGCTGTCTGAGATAATGCTGCAACAAACCACGGTCGCAACAGTCAAAGATTATTATCAAAATTTTATTACGCGATGGCCTTCGATTCGCGACCTTGCTCAAGCGCCGCTTGAAGAGGTTCTCGCCGCTTGGGCTGGACTTGGATATTACGCCCGTGCACATAATCTACACGCATGCGCACGGCAAATATATGAGCACAATCATGGCCACTTCCCTGAATCAGAGGATGAATTACGAATGCTGCCAGGAATTGGTCCATACACAGCAGCGGCCATTTCGGCCATTGCTTTCGATAGACCATCCGTTGCAGTCGATGGAAATGTCGAACGAATTATAACGCGGCTTCACACAATTGATACGCCACCCAAAAAAAACAAAAAAATAATTATTGAAAAATCTCAACTTCTTGCGTCATCAGTGCGGCCAGGTGATTTTGCACAGGCGCTCATGGATCTGGGATCTACTGTTTGCACGCCCAAAAATCCACAATGCAGAGTTTGTCCAATAAAGGGTTATTGCTTAGCTTTCCAACAAAATAAGGTGCACCTTTACCCACGCAAGGAAAAAAAACAAAAAAAACCTAACCGACAGGCTGCTATTTTTATATTAACCAGTGATAGAAATATTTTAATCCAAAAACAGCCAAATCATGGAATATTTGGAGGAATGTTCATATTTCCATCAACTCCTTTTAACCAGGACACAAAACTTGAAGCAATTCTTGACCATGCCCCTCATAAAATTAAATGGCGCAAACTGGATGGGTTAATAAAACACATCTTTACGCATTTTGTTTGCGAATCGCATGTATTTATAGGAAAAACACGCTCCAATATAAAATTAGGTCTAGATAAGAAGTGGATCTCGCTTGAAGAACTTCCCAAAACAGGCCTACCAACGCTAATGATGAAAGCGGCAGAAAAAGCAAATCTTCTAAATTAGAATGACGTCACTATGGTATCTAAAAAAACAGCTATAACTGTCATAATAACTGAGGATTCGCTGAAAGTACATTACTTTGATCGAACCCTGACCATGCAATTAGAACTTCTTGATGATACGATCGTCAATAACTCAAATTTCTTAATCAAATTAGATGATATAGAATATTGGGATGCGCCAGATAGCACCAAGACGATTTCGATAGTAGAACTGCAGAAAATTTTAGATGCTGTAGAGATATACGCGGAGAAAAACGGAAAGACTATAGAATTTGAGTAATTCTATTATTATTGTAAATTTGGTTGAAATGATTTTTTTACAGCGATGCGCCAAGCTTTCATAAGCTCCGTCCGCTGATCAATTTCCATATTTGGCTCAAATCGCTTATTTTCTTTCCGTAAAGTATTTATTTCCTCCAAAGACGACAATGCGCCTATGCCAAAAGCCGCGGCATAGACAGCGCCCATGATTGTCGCCTCAGCCGCAGCCGAACTAACTATTCGAACGTTTGAAATATCTGCTTGAAATTGCATCAATAAGCTATTCTCGATCATGCCGCCATCCACCTTTAATTGATGAATAGATATGCCTGTATCCGCCTGCATCGCCTCTAATACATCCTGTGTTTGATACGCGATTGCCTCAAGGGCAGCTCGGGCAATATGTCCTCTGTTTGTATGAAGCGTTAATCCAACAATTACACCTCGGGCATCTTCCCGCCAATAAGGCGCAAATAAACCTGAGAAAGCCGGCACAAAATAAATCTCGCCATTATCCTTTACGCTTCGTGCGAGTTCTTCTATTTCGCTGAAATTTTTTATTAAACAAAGATTATCCTTGAGCCATTGAATAAGTGATCCACTAATTGCTATGGATCCTTCTAATGCGTAAATTGGTTTTTGTTTGTCAAATTGGTAAGCCAAGGTCGTCAGCAAGCCATGATTTGACGTGTATGGCTTTTCACCTGTATTCACTAACACAAATGAACCTGTGCCATAAGTATTTTTTGCATCTCCCGGCGATAGGCACGCCTGCCCTATCATAGATGCATGTTGATCTCCCATCACACTGACTATTCGCGTTCCGGGAAGAATTGTTTTACAAACGCCATAGTTAGAGACTGAGGGAAGGATCGCAGGCAAGCATCTTTCAGGAATATTAAATATTTCTAATAATTCACGATCCCAACTCAACGTCATTAAATCCATCAACATAGTGCGCGAGGCATTTGTAACATCCGTAAAATGGTTACCACCACTTAAGCCACCGGTAAGATTCCACACGATCCAAGAATCTATTGTACCAAATAAAGCATCTCCACAAGAAGCTTTTTCTCGAGCCCCAGGTACGTGATTTAAAATCCAAGATAATTTGAATGCTGAAAAATAGCTTGCGATCGGCAGGCCAGTTTTCTTACGGATTATAGCGCTCAGACCATTATCAATTATAGTTTTAGTTTGTAGATGCGTTCTTGTATCCATCCAACTAATAGCCGGCGATATAGGCTGACCTGTCGTCCGATCCCAAAGCACTGTCGTTTCACGCTGGTTCGTAATAGAGATTGCAGATATATTTTGGACAGTAAGGACTGAATTTTGAAGGACAGATTGAATTACTAATTGACTATTATCCCAAATAGTAATCGGATCTTGCTCAACCCAACCGGGCTTTGGATAAGATTGCGTATGAGCTTTTTGGAAATAGCCTTGCGTTTCTCCTAATATGTTTGCAACAATAAAACGCGTGCTGCTTGTACCCTGATCTAATGCGCCGATAAAATCTACCATCAATGCCTCTCACAGAAGAATTTGGGCAGCTTTTATGACGACATTTGTCGATTTGTAACAAGATCAGACAGTGCTTTAGTTTATATCAAAAACGGTTTTAAGTAAAAATCCTCACGACATGCGCACATGATCTACTCAAACAGGATAAGATTTTTTAAGATTTTACACTAAGTGCTAGGCCGAGCGTGCCTAACGCCCCGCGCTCAAGCTAAATCATGGGCACATAAGAGCCAATCACTGAACATAAGAAATTAAAAAAAGCGTTTCTGCTGCTTTAAAAGTAACTTCTAGATCTAAAAAGCGTTGGCGCAGCGCTGATATTTTTCATCGGTGATTAGCTGTTTCTAGGTATTGAGATTAGCTGTCGCCTAATGTCTACACTGGTTCTAGGCTTGATTTCCGCCCAGAGCGTCAACCGAGCTATTGCAACTCGACAAAAAAACGCCTGTATGATATAAGTCACTGATTAGTATGGTAGTTTGTAATATTTCCAAACTAGGCGTCCCATGATTGTCTGCTCCTGCAATGTTTTATCTGATCGAGATGTGCGCGAAACCCTATCGACGCAGACCAACCGACCTTCTGTGGGAGCCATTTTTCGCCACATGGGATGCGAACCAAAATGCGGCCGCTGTACCCGAAACATAGCAGCAATAGTCGCTCAACAATCTGGCGGGCCGATAGATGAGTGTGCCAACAGCGGAGATTGTGATAGTTGTCGCGGAGATACACTCGCGGCATAACCTCTAAGCTCATTCTGTTAGGTTGATGTCGTAGCTTAGAGAGGAAAAGCCCCATGCGCGGCGATACGAAAGTCATTGAATACTTAAACCGTGGACTGCGGAGCGAACTAACGGCCGTTAATCAATACTGGTTACATTATCGGATCTTCGAAAATTGGGGCCTAAAAGATCTCGCAAAGACTTGGCGCGCCGAGTCTATTGAAGAAATGCACCATGCAGATCAATTTGCAGAACGCATTCTTTTCCTCGAAGGCTTTCCTAATATGCAAGTTTTGGATCCTCTCCGCATAGGTCAATCCGTAGAAGAGATAATTCGCGCAGATTTACAAACAGAAATCGATGCGCGGAATAATTATATTGAAGCTGCCGCGCATTGTTTCTCCGTAAACGATAGAGTTTCCGAACAGCTTTTTGAAAGCATCATCAAGAGCGAAGAAGGCCATATTGACTTTCTTGAAACTCAGCTCGAATTAATAAAACAATTGGGGGTACAATTATATTCGCAAAAACATATGGGTGGCTTGCAAAGCTAACTAAGACTCACTCCATCACGGCAGCTTTCAATATACATACCATTGTCGCTTGAGCGACGATCGACCCCGCATTATGAATAATATGGGGTCGATCGCATCTATATCTTAATGTTTCCCCGGCGCGGACTATTTCTTTTGCGCCAGCAACAGAAACCTCAAGCACTCCAACACGAACTGAAAGACATTCAACTGACCCTCGCTGATGGGCCTCAGATTCCAATATGCCGCCTGGATCGGCAGAAAATTCATAACACTGCAGCCATTCCACTGTTTTGATCCAACCAATAATTGCAAGTCTACATTTGCCGTCGTCAGACATAAGAATGGGCGTATCTGCCTTGCTCGTTTTCTCGAGAAAAGGTTCATCTTCAGCTGTTTGTAAAACACGCTCAATCGAGACGTCTAAACCCTGAGCTAGCCGCCAAATTGTCGCCAGCGTCGGGTTCGTCTCATTGCGTTCTATTTGGCTAATAATTGATTTTGCAACGCCTGACTGCTGAGAAAGCTCTGATAGGGATAAATTATAAGCCTTACGTAACCTTTGAACCGTCGCGCCTAACTGGCCTGACAGCGCCAAGGCTCCGGCTTCGAGGATTTTTTGCTTTTCGCGCCCTTCCACACCCATGGCCGCGTTCACTCCTATTGAGAGATTTAAACTTTAATATAGCCGATTTTGTTCGAAATATCGAACGCGACAATCCACTCAAATCCGTGAGGAAGGCTCCTGTCATTAGATTGTGACATGAGAGATCTATGTTGTCTGAGTTAAAAAAAATGATTCAAAACGGAAAACACGTGACAGACGACGAAATCAATTTTCCTATAAAAAAATATCGCACCCTCTTTCTTTCAGACCTTCACCTTGGAACGCGCGCCGCACAAGCGGAACTTCTGCTTGATTTTCTTAAATATCATGACGCTGAGACCATTTATCTCGTTGGAGACATCGTAGATGGCTGGCGTTTAAAAAAAGGCTGGTATTGGCCTCAAGCGCATAATGATGTTGTACAGAAGTTTTTACGCAAGGTCCGCAAAGGCGTACGGGTAATTTATATCCCCGGCAACCACGATGAATTTGCCCGTAACTATACAGGCTTGACCTTTGGTGGAATCGAGGTGGTTTCAGAAGCCCTCCACAAAACAGCTGATGATAAAAAAATTATTGTAATGCATGGGGATCGGTTTGACATCGTTGTCTGTAATGCACGCTGGTTAGCATATCTGGGGGACTGGGCTTACCGTGTCGCGATCTCGACCAATACTTGGGTAAATACCGCAAGACGATTGTCAGGTATGGGTTATTGGTCTTTATCTGCTTGGGCAAAAATGAAGGTCAAAAATGCTGTAAATTTTATCGGAGATTTCGAAAAAACATTAGCTCTGGAAGCAAAACGCAAAAATGCAGATGGTGTGATCTGTGGCCATATACATCATGCAACAATAAAACAAATTGACGGCGCGCTCTATATTAACACTGGAGATTTTGTAGAAAGCTGTTCCGCTGTTGTAGAACATCAAGATGGTCATTTTGAAATTATTTACTGGCAGATGACGGCTCAAGAACAAATGAGTCAATATTTAAAACAAAATATAAAAACCCTACTTCGATCATCTTCAAAAGCTGCTTAATGCACATTCTTATAGCAACCGACGCTTGGCGTCCTCAGATTAATGGCGTGGTCCGATCTCTTGAGTCTTTAGCTAAGCATATTGAACAATTGGGAGTAAAAGTTGATTTTATCACTCCACTAGATTTTTTATCGATACCAATGCCTGGTTATAGAGAAATCCATTTAGCTTGTGTAACGCCGAATGCAATCCGACGCGCTTTAGAAAAAAACTATGACCATGTCCATATTGCTACCGAAGGACCTATTGGTCTGATCATGCGCAATGAATGTCTACGCACAGGACGTTGCTTTACTACGAGTTTTCATACTCTTTTTCCAGAGTATCTTAATGCTCGAATTGGCGTTCCTTTGAATATTTCTTACGCCCTACTTCGTAAATTTCATAATGCTAGCGCAGGAACAATGGTCTCAACCTCTAGTCTTGCACGAGACTTAAATGCGCGAGGATTTCAAAATTTACTTCGCTGGTCGCGCGGCGTCGATCATGATTTATTCACGCCTCAAGCAAAAAAATCGCTTGATTTCCGACGCCCGATTTTTCTCTATGCAGGACGCCTCGCCTTAGAGAAAAATATTGAAGCTTTCCTGACGCTGGATTTACCGGGCTCTAAACTTATAGTTGGAGATGGTCCCGCTAGGAAACAACTGGAACTTAAATTCCCAAATGCATATTTCTTAGGCGCGAAAACTGGTGAAGAATTGGCTTCTTTTTATGCCTCTTCTGACGTATTTGTTTTTCCAAGTCGAACAGATACTTTTGGTATGGTGCTCCTCGAGGCCCTATCATCTGGCCTACCCATCGCAGCCTTTCCCGTAATGGGTCCCCTTGATGTCATTGAGTCAAGTGGCGCTGGCATATTGAGCGAAGACCTTGCTCATGCTGCGCTTAGGGCGCTTGAAATACCACGAGAACGCGCAAGAGATCATGCGCTTACCTTCGGCTGGAAGAGTTGCGCTCAACAATTTCTGGATAACATCAAATATGCTCGGGCAACAACTAAGTTTCAAGAAAAAGAGAATAAACTTTTATCCAGCCATAAATTAGAAAAGGTCTCAGCTTAAAACAATTGGCTCTAAGAGTCTTTTTCCTAGAGTCTATGGTTTCTTACCTAAAACTTATCTTAACTAAATCATAAAAATTGCATTATTATATCGGCAAAGGATGCTGCTGCCGGAGCCTTGATGAGCCTATCATGTGAAGAGATCGAGCGCTACAAACGTCATTTACTCTTGCACGAGGTTGGCGGCCCTGGTCAGCAAAAGCTCAAGGCATCACGCGTACTCGTCATCGGAGCTGGCGGTCTAGGCGCCCCCATGCTTCAATACCTTGCTGCCGCGGGAGTAGGATGCATCGGTATTGTTGATGATGATTGTGTCTCCCTATCAAATCTCCAACGCCAAGTTATTCACTCCAGTCAAACCCTTGGTCAATTAAAAACAAGCAGCGCCCAAGAGGCTATCGGACGCTTAAACCCTAATGTGCAGGTAGAAATACATAGCACTCGTCTTGATACGACCAACGCACGCAACCTCATCGCAAAATATGACATTATTGCAGATGGCTCAGATAACTTTGCAACACGTTATCTTGTGTCGGATTGCTGTTTCTATGAACATAAGCCGCTTATTACTGGAGCTTTAGGCGGTTTTGACGCCTCTCTAACCACTTTGAAACCTTTTGAAAAAGCGTCAAATGGTCAGCCAAATCCAAGCTATCGGTGCTTATTTCCCGACTCCCCGCCTGCTGGAACTTTGCCCAACTGCTCAGAAGCTGGAGTACTTGGACCACTCGCCGGTCTGCTAGGATCCATGATGGCTCTAGAGATCATCCGAGAGATCGTCGGATTTGGTCAAGGACTAGTCGGAAAGCTCGTATTGATCGACGCGCTTACAATGCGCTTCGAAATAATTAGCTATGCACAGGATCCGGACAATCCTCTAAATGGCGTCAACGCGCAGAGATAACTGAAATCTCAACCTTATATTCTGATGAAACCAGCTTGGCTTCAACTGTCGCGCGCGCGGGAGGATTGGATTTATCAACCCACACATCCCAAACGCTATTCATTTCAGCGAATGTGGCGATGTCTGATAGATAAATAGTAGCAGAAAGAATCTTTTCTTTCTCGGAACCCGCTTCTGACAGAATTTGGTCAATCAATGAGAGAATTTCGCGCGTTTGATCGCTAACAGATCCGCCCTTCGTTTTTTCAGCAACCTGACCCGCGGTATAGACTGTCGATCCATGGATCACTGCTTTACTCATCCGTGCGCCCGCGCCGATTCTTCTAATATCGCTCATCATGCCTCCTCAGGGTTTGATGGGGTTTAGGCGAAGCATGCTGAGCGAGCAAGCGTTAGATCGGAAAAGGCAGAATTGAGCTCTGGACAAGTGGTCAGTCGCTTTCTATAAGCCCCCTTCCGCCTTGAGCGGGCCCAGGTAGCTCAGTTGGTAGAGCATGCGACTGAAAATCGCAGTGTCGGTGGTTCGATCCCGCCCCTGGGCACCACCAAATTTCCACTAAATTGCATTAATTTCATTATGTTGTAGCGAAAATCTCGCCTACACGCCTACGCCCTGCTACGCCCCAAAACGCCCTAAAACGCCCCGATTTCCGCCCTCAATCTTACACCAGTCTTACATTTTTGACTGTCAGCAGCTAAGATTCCGCCTCAGCACAGACCCTGAGAGCGCGCTGCCATGCATGAAAAAATTACGAAACGCTCCGTAGAGGCCATCGTGCCTTCAGACAAGATCGTTTTCCTTTGGGATATTGAAATTCCAGGTTTTGGCATCCGGGTTACTCCCAAGGGCGCGCGCTCATACGTCCTGCAGTATTCCATCAACAAACGTGAGCGCCGCATTACAATCGGACGGCACGGCTTTGAGTTCACCGCTGAGCAAGCCCGCAATGAGGCCAGACGGCTTCGAGGTCTCATCGCGACAAACCAGGATCCATCAAAAAAGGAAGACAAAGACCAATCGCCCGAGACCATCGCTATTCTGGGAAAACGCTATCTGGAAGAATATGCGCGCCCACATAAAAAACCATCGGGCTACGCTCAAGACAAACGCAATCTGGATAATCACATCATCCCATTAATTGGAAACTTGCTTATATCAGGAATTGAGCGCCAGGATATTTCTCGACTCATGCAAGAAGTAGCAGCAGGAAAGACAGCTCGCGAAGAAAAAACCATAAAACAAGGAAAAAGAATTGTCTCCGGCGGTGAAATCGTGGCGAACCGTGTCCTTGCTCTTATGTCAAAGATGCTAGCGCTTGCTGAAGACTGGCATTATCGATCAGCTGGCACAAATCCATGCAAAGGCATAAAAAAGTTCAAAGAAAATAAGATTGAACGATTCTTATCAACTGAAGAACTATCTCGATTGGGTAACGCTCTCGATGCTGCAAGTAACGGTCAACTGATAGTTGACACTAACGCTGAGACGCAGATTCCCAAAAAAAGAAAACGCGGCGGCCAAATAAAATTTGGTCCACGGTCTGAAAGCAGAAAAGCCATCGATGCGATAACTTTATTATTACTTACGGGCTGCCGTCTTGGCGAAATTCTGGGCCTCAAATGGTCCCACGTTGATGTCGAGCGGCGCATGCTTCTTCTTCCTGACAGCAAAACAGGGAAAAAGATTGTATATCTTTCCGAGCATGCGATAGAAATTTTCAATAGCATCACTCATAATACAAAAGATATTTTTGTTTTTCCAGGAAAAGATCCTAAAGAGCCAATCAAGACGATACGCAAACCCTGGGTGAATATTTGTAAAGCTGCGGGATTATCAGAGTTGCGACTGCATGATTTAAGACATAGTTTTGCCAGCGTTGGCGCCAGTGGAGGTCTTAGCCTTACAGTTATTGGGGCCCTTCTGGGGCACTCCAATCCAACAACAACTGCACGCTATGCGCATTTAGCTGCATCTCCTATTCACCAGGCTGCCGATCAGATTGGTGCAATAATTAATAAATCACTCAAAGTAACCTCTTAGAATTTTCTAAGTGCATCTAGATGATAAGCTAAATCATCGTTGCGAGTAAGTTTTGTTGTTTCTGTGGCTGTTTCTAGCTCATTGTCGCACTGGTGCTTATCCGGACAGTCTGTAACCATTCAGCGCGGTAAAACATACCTCAGGGCGCACTTCATATATTTTGTCCTGCAAATCGCGGTTAGAAAAAAGAACCTGGTCAACCTCAGCTATCTTACGACAGATCCCCCATGCTTGGCTTGATCGCGGGGCGATCTATTTGCTCCAGTAACTGACGGCGCGTCGCGCCAAGTGAATGATGTCAGCGGGCAGGTAAAAAACGTCATGCGCGTGAGATTTTGCGGCTAAGGTTTCTGGTGTCGCGACACGGGACAGCGCGCGTCGTCATGGGTTAGCACCGTCGACTATGCGTTAGATGCTGAAGCGAGGTGAAGCCGCAGGTATTGCCTGGCAACCGCCATTAGAGATGAAAGATATCAGGTAAGCATTTAGCTCTCTCCAGCTCCTCCGAAAAGTTCGTAAAAATGGCTTGGTATGTGTGCTGATAATGACCAAACGACACTTATCGGTTTTTCATTACTCCAGCTTTTTGCATGTAAAACACCACAATAAAGAAAAGGAGAAGCCTTGCCTCCCCTAAGCTTGTTTTTTCTCACAAAAAGATGAACCTTGTTGTTATTATTTTTATCAGTGATGATCTTGCCATGCTTTGAGTTCAAAGTCGTTTGCGACTGACTCTGCCAATGGAAAGTTTCAGGATCCAAGAAATAATCCTCGTAATTGTTCCCAGAGGATAAATTATCTTTCTTTAATGTCACGAGAAGGATCATATCCTCTCCCGCCATGACGATCCCGCTATTCCATTTTCCCGAATTAAATTTTTCACCAAATAACTCTGGAATATCCTCTCGCATATATTCTCGCCAAAGCTCCAGGTTAGGGATTTTATTGTCCTGGAATTGGATAATTTCGGCAGAGCCTGAATTATCGCTTTCATCAGTTTTTTTGGCTGTTACCCGACTTAGATATTCTCCAATTCTCCATTCTATGACCTCTGCTACAAGCTCATAAAAATGATTTTTAATACCCTCACTTACTGAGAATAAAGTGATCAATATTTCATTTTCAAATTCTAGAAATGGCTCCCTATCATTGCAAAATGCTTTAATTGGATTTTCGATAATCAGCTTTTTTAAGGATGATACATCATCAATTGAAATGCTAAGGTCATTCACAAATACAGGATTTCGTAAAGCAATTTGAGCGAATGAATTTGTTAATAATTCAATATTTACTTTTCCCGGAAACGCATTTTCTTTCAAAATCGCATTAAGTAAAATCATTTTATAACTTTTTGTCATTCTTGTTTCAGAAATAGAGTTAAGTATCCATCCATATTTTTCAAAAATTTCTTGTTGAGTTATTGTGAAATCATTTTTACTTTTTACATAACCGAACCAGCTCGCATGACCTGTATGTCTCGGATTAAACCCTGCATGAAACATTTCAAGAGCACTTGGACGGCTTCCGTGTCTAATCTTGAAATCAGTATAAAAAGCGTCAATCTCTTCGCCCTTGTTTGTTCGCCTAAGAAGTGATTGCAAAAGATTCAGTGCTTCGAGCTCGTAGGTGATGTCACATCCTGAAGGCAAGCTGAATTCACCGTTGCGTATTGCCCGCAAGGCTTGAGATAATGGCCGATCACCTTCCTCCTGTTGCAAAAGCGCGCGCGCTTTATTCAGAAAGATTCTATGATTGCCGATATAATCAACAACTTTGAGATATTTTTTGGCTGCTGACAATCGCAGTCCTCTGCCAAATTGCTGCAACCAGATAATGGTTGATTCTGTCGGCCTTAGCATCAAAATGGTATCGACTTCAGGAACATCCACGCCTTCATTGAGAATATCGACTGAAAAAACGATATCAAGGAGGCCTAATTGTAACTGGTCTAACGATGTCGTCCGTGGCGATGAACTTTCACCTGAGTGAACTGCAGAAGCCCTCAGGCCTTTCTGGATGAAAAAATTAGCCATAAAGTCTGCATGCAATCGTGAACAGCAAAAACCAAGCGCCCGGGCACCACCATATTTTAGATATTGCTGATATGCATTTTCGGCCCTGACATTGGTTGCTAAAGCTTTTGTGAGTTCAGTCTCATCAAAGGATGACGATCTCCAGGGAATTTGATCATAATCTACGTCATCCGGGACGCCATAATAGTGAAAAGGAGATAATAGCTCTTCCTCAATGCCCCTAAAAAGATCACAACGATAAACAAGATTCTCCTGGCAGAGGCCCAGAAGATCCCCGCCATCCGTTCGTTCTGGCGTTGCCGTCAAGCCCAGCATAAATTTTGGCTTGAAATAATTGATTAGCGCTCGGTAAGTTCTTGACGCCGCATGATGAAATTCATCAACAATAATGTAATCGAAAGAATTTGACTCAAAATTCTTGAGATGAGCTGCTCGGCTGAGCGTTTGAATTGAAGCAAAAAGAACATCTGCCGTTAAATCCTTTTCAGTTCCTGTAAATCGTCCAAATTTCGCGTTGGGTCTTATTCTTCGAAAGGTTCCCATCGCCTGTGTCAGGATTTCATCTCGATGCGCGACAAAAAGCACCCGCTCAAAGCTGACGCTGTCAAAAGCGCTCAGCCACGTTTTGCCTAATCCTGTCGCCAGCACAACAAGTCCTGCGGTATATCCTGCTTGTCGCGTTTCTCTCAACGCCTCCAGAGCTTGTATCTGAATATTATGAGGCGGCGGTATTTCAGGAGGAACCTCTAATGGCCTCCCTACTTCGTTTGAAGATACGACTGAACGCGCCACTCTTCTTTTTTCATACTCATTTATCCATTCATGGGATAATTCCCTGACCTCGGGAGATTTAATCAGCTTCTCGAAGCCATTGAGAATATCTCGCCATCCATTCGCATGAGACGAATTGAAAATGCGATAATTCCATTCAATGCCATGGCGCAGGGCAGTCTCTGAAATATTGGAGCTACCAACGATCGCCAACCCGCTATCATTTGAGAAATGAAAAACCCATGATTTTGGATGGAAGCTGATTGGCCTTGACTCAAACACCAGTAATTGCGCGTCCCCTGAAAGATCGAGGAGATTTCTCAATACTGAGGGCGTCGTCACATCCAGATAATCACCCGTCAGAAGTCGAAGCCGACCGCCCCGGTCAAGAAGATCCTGTAAATGTGGTTGGAGAAGTCGGAAACCACTATCAAGGATGAAAGACACAACAACATCCACCGCCATTGCGCGATCAATGCTGGGTAACAGATGGCTTATCAGCGCGTCCTCTCCGCCGCTAATCAACCCCCTGTCATGAGGCGTGTCCGTTTTTACTGTTTCTGTTGCGGGAGATTTTTTCAGATAATTCCCCCGATCTGGTATCACATGCCTGACACCGCCTCTTGGGTCCTCCATATCGCCGAGGCGCCGCGGAATCACATGAATGTGAAAATGGCCAACGGTCTGACCAGCTGCTCTGCCCTCATTAAATCCAACATTGAACGAGGACACCAAATATTTTTCTCGTAGTAATTCCTGTGCTCTTTCCACTCCTTGGATGATCTCTGATTTTTCGTTTTCGTTCAGCTCAGAAAATACAGGAACATGCCGCTTCGGCACAATGAGGATGTGGCCCTCTGTCACCGGATACGCATCCCACAAAGCCAAAACATGCTTTTGCTCAAAAATCTGACGATCAGTTGTTACAAAAACAAAAAGGACAGTATTCAGACATGATGCAACGAGATCCAGGAAGAGTCGTCAAGGGCGCCGTGTATCATTTGTTTTTCTGCTTCTGCCACGTCATGATGTTTCATCCGTCAAAATATTCTCTGATCGCGCCTGCTCGAAGGACAATAACAGATCCGGCCATTCAACAGACCATCGGCTAATTACCGCCAGTTTCGTCAATTTTGGACGCATCCGTAAAATTGCTGTCAATTATTCTCCCCCAATGGCTATGCTATGCCATGATTTTGATCTGTAACGATTTTTTGCCTCAATCAGACAAGTCAAAACTGCTCCACTCTTAAATCAGCCTTCCCAAGCTTTCTCCTAATCTGTTTTGTGCATGCAGATCCATTCGGAGATTTCTAGCCGATCTGTCATCCAGATCAACGCGGCTCGCTTCCTTGCTTTGCTGTGTGCAGCTCCGCCTCGCAGAACGACGCGCAAGCTTGGCGTTTGATCCAGCTTCCCATGAGATCGTCTCTTTTCTCCTTCTGCGGCTGCACGCCAGCAGTCGAGATTATGGAGAAACAAGATGAAGACTTCTCATCCAGACGTTTATCAGCTCATTACCAATCAGATTATCACCGCAATCGAAAACGGCGTCGGCGATTTCAAATTACCCTGGCATCGCGGCGCTCAATCCATCCTACGTCCAACTAATATCGTCTCTCAAAGGCCCTATCGTGGCGTCAATGTTCTCTGTCTGTGGGCTGTATCCGATGCCGCACACTATACCTCAGGTCTTTGGGGAACTTTCAGACAATGGCGATCTATTGGCGCCAGTGTTCGAAAAGGCGAGAAGGCTACCTTTGTCATCTTTTACAAAGACATCTCCTCTCCTTCTGACGATGAGAACGATAAAAA
>Ga0194120_10006657_pt1 | contig 16209 bp, 20 predicted proteins | sample TA2MahCa65mmetaG_FD_148642 | JGI IMG/M metagenome (GOLD analysis project Ga0194120, IMG submission 148642) | Freshwater microbial communities from Lake Tanganyika, Tanzania - TA2015019 Mahale Deep Cast 65m | ecosystem: Environmental > Aquatic > Freshwater > Lake | place: Tanzania: Lake...
CGTCTTCGCGGCCTTCCTCCGGCCGATCTTCGACGCCTTCGTGAGCGCCTTCTTGTACTGCTTCCTCACGGCGCGCACGACGGTCTTGAGCGGCCCCTTCGGGACCGTCGGCCGGTACTTCCCCGTCTTCGACGAGAGCGGCACCCCGCGAGGGTTCCGCCCCGCCGCCTTCCCGCCCTTCGAGCGGAACGACCTCGACGCGTCCTTCATCGTGCCGCCCCCCTTGAGCACCTGCTGGACGTGCCGCTGCCACGGACTGAGCGCCATGGGCGATCCTCCCTTCCTCGTGGCGGGCGCCTCATCGCACCCGCAGTCCTTCGGGGCGCTACGGCTCGACGGCATGACCTTCATGCTCGCGGGCCGGTGCGCCGGGTTCTCGTAGACGACGTAGCGCAGCACAGGTCACCTCCGAATCCAGTCGTGCACCTCGTACGTCCCTCCGAGTTGTTGCAGGATTCCCGTCTCCGGGTCGACGGCGTGGATCGGCGGCTTTCCGCCGTCCTCGCGGTGCGAGTGGACCCACTGCTTCCCGGCCTTGTTCGAGCGCGCACTCGAGGGCACGGCGTATACCGTCCCGATCCGGAGCGGCCGGATCTGCACCTCGTTCCCGCTCGCGTCCTCGACCGTGTCGATCTCGATCTCGGCCGTGCCGACCTTGAAGAGCGCGCGCTCGGTCACCTCGTCACGCCCGTCGTCGTACTCGTAGACCCGCACCCGCGTCGGAGCGGCGCCGTGGAACCGCTCGTAGCCGGCAAGCGCCGCCCTCGCGCCGGGCACGTCGGGCGCTCGGGCGAGCGGGACCGTGTACTCGCGGACGAGTCCCTTCGGGTTCCGGGCGGCGCTCCTCTTCGCCGAGCGCACGGGCCGCGCGTCCGATCGCGGGCGCCCCGCGCTCGACTCGAACTTGCGGAGGGCCTTCTGCTGGCGCTCGCGCGTCGGGCTCGCCGGGTTCGCAGCGCCCACGACCATGAGCATTCCGTTCCGCTTCACCTCGCGCCTCATCGCGTCACCCACCGGTAGAGCCTCCACGCGAGGAACGCCGCGACGCCGTACGCGGCGTAGCGCACGCCCTGAGGCACGCACGTGGCCCAGTATTCGCCGAGCGTGGTCTCGCCCGTGAGCATCCGAGCCGGCGAGCAGCGATCGAGGTCCGCCCGGCGCTCGTCGTCGTGGACCTTCTCCTCCCAGACGCCCTCGGCCTTCGCGACCTCGCGCGCCTCCTCGAGCGAGAGGGCGGCCGGGCGCTCGAAGTCTCCCGACTCGGCCCGCGCCCGCATCCGGATCGCCGTCGCCCGCGCGACGGCCGCGAACGCATCAACCTGCTTCGGCGGTGTCCCGAGGCGCTCCTCGAACCAGCTCGGCGCGGCGCGCTCGGCCTCAGCGAGGAGCTGGCGCAGGACCGCGAGCGTCTGCGTCTTTGAGGCGCGCCCCTCACGCCATCCCTCTGCGGCGAGGTCGTACGAGACCTCGACGCTCGCGAGGAGGTCGTGGACGCGTGCGATATCGGCCCCGTGGATCGACTCGACGGCGGCGTCCAGCATGTCTGCCCAGAGGAGCAGCGCCTCCTTCGCGGCGGGTCGGCTCTCCGCGGGCAGATCCCCCTCGGCGCCTGCGAGGCCGGTGCGTGCCACGGGGAAGGTGATGCCTCCGAGTCTCGGACGGCCTGGCATGGCAGCTCGCACGATCCGTTCTCCTTTCTCACGACGGGCGACGACGACTCCCCGCGCGGCGCCCCCGTAACAAACGAGGGGACCACCAAGGACCACGTGAACGTCACTGGCTGTGCTGTTCGTCTCTCCGAGGGCAGCGCTACTGCGGGACCTTCGTCGGGACCCAGTGGAAACGCTTCCGGATGACGACCTTGGTCACGGGCTCCGGTCCGATGGCCGTCCGCGCGAGCACCTCCTCGAGCGTGGGCGGCGCGGGTCCTGTTCCCAGTCCGAGCGGTGGTGCCAGCGCGGTCTCGAGGGACGCGATCTCGAGCGGGCGTATGTTGCCCTCGGACCCGAGGACGGCCACAATGGCCGGATCGAGGTCCGCTCTCCGGACGGGCGCTCCGCTCCGCCCCAGCCCGCCCAGTTCCTGGATCTCTCGCTCGAGGGCGGCGATCTCTGCCTCGAGCCGCCGCATCTCCTCCGCGTCCGCAGCGGCCCGTGCCGCGCGCTGATCCCGGAGCTTCTCCCTCGAGATCCTCGCCAGCTCGGCCGCGTTCTGGAGCTCGAGCGCCATCTGCGCCGCGCTCATGGCGAACTGCGCGGCGTCGAGGGCAGTGATCCCCGCCACGATCGGGAGCGCGGTCCCCGCGGTCGCGATCGAGATGACGACGATCTGGATCGCCTGATAGGCGTGCTTCGCGACGACGAGCCAGACCCCGCCGCGGCGCGCCACGTCCGCCTTGATCTCCGCGATGCGAACCCGCAGCTCATCCCGGCGCCGCTTCGAGGTCTCCGCCTGGAGCGTGAGCTCGGTGAAGGCCATCGTATAGAGCGTCCCGAACGCGTCGACCTGGTTCGCGAACTTGGCGATCTCCTGGAGCGCCTGGTTCGTCTGCTCGGGGGTGAGGATCGGGGCGTAGGTGCGGGCCGCCTCGACGATGAGACCTGCGTGCTCCTCGGCCCACGCGGCGACGTTGACGGCGCTCGTGGCGTCCGTCGCGGCGGCGCTCGATGCTGCGCCCGAGACGTCCGCGAAGGCGCAGTCGAGGTCGGCCCCCGAGAAGCGGCTCGCGGCGCTCACCCCGAGCTGGACGAGCGGAGCGCCGATGCCGGCCGTCACGATCGTTCCGGCAACGCGGAACGCGACCTCGACCGCCGCCGAGCGAGCGGCCGTCCGGAGGAGCTTCCGCGCGACGCGCGTCACCTCGTCGCGGACGCTGTCGTACGCATCCGAGATCGAGTGGCCGATGTCGGAGAAGATCTTCCCGACCTTGTCGAAGAAGCCGCCGAGGCCCGTCTCGTGCCTCGAGGCGGGCGAGGGCATGGCGCACCGACGATCCATGATGGTCCCTCCGCAGGCTCCGCTCATCCGATTCCAAGGGTCTGCCCCAGCGTCCGAAGGTGGTCCCGATCCTGCGTCAGCTGCGCTGCTCGAGTCCGGAGCCACACTGTGCGCGCATCCGCGCGCTCCCGCTCGGCGACGTACGCCTCGTGCTCCCGACCCAGCCCCTCCTGCTCCGTCTCGAGGTCCGTCGCGGCATCGGTCACGTCCCGCTCTGCCTCGGGTCCGTTCGCCTCAGGCCGAGTCGCCTCCTCGACGACTTGCTCGAGTATCGCGGCCTCGATCTCGGCGGCCTTGATCGCGTCGATGACCGCGTTTCGCTCGGCCGGCGTCGGGAAGCAGACCTCCGGGAAGCTGATCGGTCCGAGCGCGATCACGCACCGGCTCGCGGGAACGCAGCCTCCCTCGGCCTGCGCCTTTGCGACCTGTCGATTGCGCTCCTGGATGCACGGCTCGGGCGTCGCTCCGAGGCCCGCGAGGCGCTCAGTCACGGCGCCGCCCTCGAGAGAGGAGGTAGGCGACCAGCGCCGCGAGACCGAGCCCACCCGCGACGAGGAGGCCTACGGGGATGCTCGCGAGGAGGCCGACGGGGTGCGGGGCCGCCTCTGCCGCCCCGCCTGTTGCCGGTGCGCCGTCGTCGTGCGCCGCCGCCTCGGCCGCTGCCTTCGCGTGCTCGAGGGCGGCACGCTCCGCCGCGAGCTCCTTCTTCCGGAGCTCGAGCGCCTCGTCGGCCTGGTCGAGGCGCTCGTAGTCGCGCCACGCGTCGAAGCCGGTCTTCGCGATGTCGAGCACCGTGCTGACGCCGAAGTCTCCGAGACTCATCGCATCCTCCTCCCGAGCAGAAAGCCGACGAACGCCCCGACGCCGAGCTTGAACCAATCCTCCCGCGTCCGCGGCCAGAGGTGATCGAGGAGCCCGCCCTCGACCGTGGTCTCCTCGACGTACGACCCCGGAACGACCGGGGACGGGGCGGTCACGTTGACGATGGCCTCACCCCCGTAGGCCGTGATCGAGCCGACGTCATGAGCGATCGCGACGGGCGCTCGCTCAGCAACGCGAGCCTCGGCGCATCCGCACTCGCAGGGCCGGCATCCGCAGTCGGGTGGTGGCGGAGGCGGTGGGGGCGGTGGCGGGGGCGGCGGGGGAAGCCCACCTCCACCTCCCGCCCCGCCTCCCGCTCCGCCACCGGCCCCTCCACCGCCACCTCCTCCGAAGGGGAGGCCCGTCTTCACGAAGATCGGGCGCGGCGCGTCCGAGCGCTCGAGGTCGAGCACGGCCTTGAATCGCGCATCGCTCGGCGGCATGATCGACATGATCGTTGGCTCCATAAATGCAGAGTATGAGACCCTGCTGTCGGGTACTCCGGACGCTGCATCCGGGGCCCCCGGACAAGTGGCCCGGAGATGCAGCACCAGCGCGAACCCGATTTTTCGCTCGACGCGCCATCAGCTCCGCCGGTCGAGCCGCAGGATGCGATCGATGAGCGCGCGGTCGTGCCTCGCGATGAAGTAGGAGACCTGACGGTTCGGGAGGAATCGCTTCTCGATGCCGAAGCCCGCCGCGCGGAGATCGGCCACGAGGTCGTAGAAGGTGCTCCTCTTGCAGTCGAGCTCCCGGAGGATGTCGGAGACCGTCGTCGTCGGATGCGACGGGAGGGCCGCCAGGACCTGGAGCGCGAGCACGAGCCTGTCTCGAGAGTACTGCGCCATGTCGCACCTCACTGAAGGGGCCAGTCTTCCGTCGTCACGACCGACTCGTGCTCCCACCTGAGCGGATGCGGGTAGCTCGGGTCGGCCGCGATCCAGCCCTCGCCGGGCACGTTCACGAGCAGGTACACGTGCTCGAAGTACCGCGGGTCGAGCGGGTCCGTCCCGGCCGTCCGGAACATGACCTCGAACCCGAGGCTCAGCAGCAACGCCGCGAGCGCCGTCGAGAGGCTCGCGCATTCGCCTGTCCGCACGGGCGCGTCGAAGAGCGTCTCGGCCGGCGTCTGGAGCCGCTGGAGGCCCGCGGGGTGCCACGGCAGGCGCGTGTAGCGGAACGTCACCTGCATCCACGAAAGCAGCGCCTCGAGCTCGCCGAGGTGGTCGCGGTCCTCGATGCGCGCCGTGATCGCTCGTGCGAGGCGGTTCACGCGCTCAGCCCGGAACGCGTCGAGGGCGAGGCGCCTCATCTCGGAGATGATGGCGGCCGTGCCCGCGTACCCGTCGGGGATGCGGCGGACCGCGAGGGGCGGCGCGACCGAGGGGACAGCACGTCCGTTTCGCTCCTCGGGCGTCGGGTACGAGATCCCAGGGCTCTCGTAGGTCATGATCCGCTCCTCCTGCGCGCCGACGACGTGACGAACTCCGAGACGAGCCGGTTGATGACTCGGACGAGCGTCCCTCCCGGGACGCCCGCCGCCGCGAGGTCGCGGAGCGCGAGCGAGATGCCGTGTCCGAGCTCGAGGAGGTCCGCCGTCATCTGGCGGAGCTCCCGGACGTGCGCGTCGAGCTCGTCGAGCCTGCCGCAGAACTGCTGCCACCGCTCGTCGACCTCGCCTCCGCTCGGGGGCGGGCCGCCACTACGCGAGCGCGGCACGGATCGTCCCTCCGGTCACGATCCCGCTCATGCGCGCCCTCCGCTCGCGGCGGGCGCCACCGCGACCCGCCCACCCGTCCGCTCGCCGCGCGCCACCTCGAGGAACTGCTCCGCCCAGACGCGCTTCTCGCCCTTCGCCCGGCGGGCCACCCCCCGGATCGCCTCGGCGTGCGCCGCGAAGGGCGGCGCCCCAGCGATCGTCTCGAGCTCGGCCGCGAGCTGATCGACCGAGCCGTACGCCCGGAGCTGCTCGGCGACGGGCGCGACCGAGGCGCGGAGGTTCTCCCAGACTGCCCGCGGCGGGAGGTTCCGGTTCATGCCGTCCTCGAGGTCGGCGACCGTGGTGCGGATCGCCTGCCCCCAGTCGAGTTCGGGCGCGGGCTCGGAGCCCTCCTGGGCGCGGGCCTCCGGAGGCGACTCGGCCGGAGCCGGGAGCGCGGCCGGCGGCGCGGCGCCGGTCACGGCCGCTCGCGGTGCGCTCGCGGGCACCTCGCGCACGGTGCGATCGAGGTAGCTCCGCACGGCGTGCTGCAGGATCGGCTCGACGCTCGGGAAGAGCCGGTCCGCGGCGGCCACGAGCTTGTCGACGACGAGCTCGCTCACCGTCTTCGAGCGCTTGCTGCCGCCCCCCTCGACGGGCGCCGCCTGGCTCGCCCCGCCGAGGAGCTCCTGCACCTCGTGGAACGTGCCGAGGAGCGTCGAGACGTGCTCCAAGGGATTGGTCTTCTGGTTCACCATCTCGAGCATGGTCGTGTGCGCCTTCTCGATCTTGGCCTCGGCGAGCCGCCGCTCCTGGTCGAGGCGCTCCTCGAGGGAGGCGCGCTCGGTCGCGAGCCGCTCCTTCTCCGCCTCGAACCGCCGCTCGGCGATCTCGAGCTCGTGCTTCCGCTGCCGCTCCGCCTCGAGACGGTCCTTCTCGAGCTTCTCGCGGAGGAAGCGGAGCTCCTCCGCCTTCACGGCCCGGTCCGCCTCGAGGCGCTCCCGCTCGAGCCGGAGGAGCTCCTCCATGGGGCTCTTCTGCGGCTCGCGCGGCGTCGGCTCCGAGAGCGGCGTGAGCCTCTCGAGGAGCGTCCGCAGGAGCTCCTGCTGCTCGGCCTGCGCGCGCCGCACCTCCTCGATGACCGCGTCGTCACGCGAGCGGGCGAACTGCCGCTCGACGTCGGCGCGCCGGCGCTTGATCATGCCGAGCTTCGGGTCGAAGACGGTGACCTCGTCGTTCGGGTTGTCCTGCGCCTGCCCTCGGGACGAGCCCGCCTCCGAGGCCGTGCCGTCATCGAGATCCCGGGGCTCGATGCCCTTCTCCGACACGTCGTCCCACATGATCTCGATGGGGCCGTACCACTCGGCCTCCTCGCTCGCGGGGTCGTCGAGCGTGACGCTGATGAGGCCGCCGCCCATCTGGCTCGCGATCGTCTCGGGCGACACCGGCCCCATGAAGGGCTTCGGGTAGACCCCGACCTTCGTCTTCCGCCCGCGGTAGTAGGGCGGCCCGACGCGCTTCGCGTACCACATGGCGTCCGGCGCGAACTTCGAGAGCTTGCTCAACCACGAGCTCTGCACGCGCTCCCGCTGCTTCTGGAAGGGCGAGGTCTTCTTCGAGCCGGCGGCGACATCCCGCCGACGGTCGCCCTTGCTGGCGGCCTTCTGGTCGTCGCGCGGGGGCGGCGCCCCGCCGTCGTCCGCCCCAGAGGGGGCGGAGGTGCGCAACGGCGAGTTGGTCATGGTCACGATGGGGTCCTCCGACGCCCATGGACCCGTGGGCGCCTCGTCAGGATCGAACTCCTCGGGCCCCTGATCTGCGTCCGCGTCCGGCTTCAACCCGTTGTGCTTGCTCGCGTTCTGTGCCACGTGAACCTCCGATCAGGGGGTTAGAAGATGTGCGCGCTCGGGTTGGCGGCACGCGCATCGGCGCGCGAGTAGCCGACGTTCGGGCCGAGCCACGCGGCGCCACGCAGGAACGCCTTCACGCCGCACGAAGCGATCGGGCACTTCACGAACCGAACCTTCGGTCCCTGAAGGATTTCGAGGATCACCTGGTCGTGGGCGATGCCGCTCCCGGGGCAGAAGACGAACCGGGACGTTTTCCGGGTGACTTCCTGCGTAGCTTGCTTCGCTGGCGTAGCTGGCGTAGCTTGCGTAGAGCGCTTTCGAGGCATGTTTCGTAGCTCCTTCCCCGCCCGAGGCGGGTTTCCAGGGAGTTTGCGCGTGCGGGTTCAGTCCCGCGGCTCGTTGGGCTCATCGCCCCCGGCGGGCGTCCCGGCATCCGGGGCCTCCGCATCGCCCGTGTCGATCTCGAGGTCGGCGATCTGGCGCGCCTCGGTCGCGGCCTCGTCGGCCCAGACGAGCAGCTCGTCCTGCCGCCGCGCCTGCGCCCACGCGCGCCAGAGCGTCTCGGGTTCGTCCTTCGCGACCCGCCGGAAGCGGAGCCCGCTCTGGAGCGTGACGACGTAGGCGAACCCCTCGTAGACCTGGTCCGCGGGCTTCGGCGGCTCCTTCTCGGTCGCCGCCGCGAGCGCGCCGACGAGCCCCTTCGGGGCGGGGACGTTCGACATGGGCTTTCCTCCTCAGCTCTGCGTTTCGTCGCCGACGGGGTCACGCCCCGAGGGCGAGGTTCCAGGGGATCGAGCCCCCGATGCGCTCCTCGGGTCGGCGGAGCCGTTGCGCGAGCCACCCGCGGCAGTCGCCGTGGAGCGGCCGGAGCGACGGCAGCGCGAGCGCGAGGAAGCGGGCCTCGGTCGCGAGCACGGGCTCGGTCGCGAAGAGCACCTGCGGGTCGATGGGGAGCCCGCGGCGGATCGCGAGCGCGGCGTAGGCCCGAAGGGCAGCGGGGCGCGACGATCCGAGAAGGATCGAGCGGATCACCTCGCAGAGCCCCCGGTAGTGCACGCGCCGCGCGCGCCTCTCGCCTGCTTCGATGGTTGGTCTCTTCATGGTCTCCTCGAGAGTCTGATCCGTCAGAAGGGGACGATCTCGTCCGTCGGCCCGTAGGGAACGCCATCGGGGCCGAGGAAGAGCCGCTGCGTGTCGCTGCCACGCCCACCCTCGAGGGCCGGCGCCGAGCGGTGCTTGAGCCCGAGGATGAACCCGCGCAACCGCTCGGCGAAGGTGCGGATCTTGTCGGGGGGCATCGGCTCCGCGGCGAGGAGGCGCGAGCGATGGCGCACGTCGCCGACGCGCGCGTGCGAGCGCCCCTCGCGGAGCCAGTGCTCGACCTCGATCGCGACCTCGTCGTCGGTGACGCCGTCGAGGTCCGTGAGGTCGCAGCCGCGCCACCCGCAGAAGCGGAGCGACTCGACGGTCCGCTTCGCCGTCACCTCCGAGAAGAAGCCGAACCACGGGAGGAACTGCCCCTCGTACTCGCCCTCGACGACCTCGAAGAGGACGTGCACGTGCTCCGTCCCCTGCGAGAGGCTGCAGAGCTCCGCCTCGACGGCGCGGGCGCGGTAGGTTCCGATCGGGACGAGCATCTACGCCTCCTTCCGCGGCATCGCGAAGCCGGGGTTGAGCTCGGGGTGGACGTTCTCGACGTGACGGAAGCGGGCCGCGTCCTCGAGGGACGCGAGCCCCGTGCAGACGGGGAAGTACTCGCACGTGTACCCGTAGCGGACGCACCCGTCGGGGTTTCGCGGCGCGCGCCTCGCGAGCGCCGCCTCGCGGATCTCGCGCCCGAGCATCCACGTGTCGACGTCCTGCTCGCGAATCTCGCTCGCCTGTCGCAGCACCTCGCGCCGCTCGAAGTAGGCGCCGGGGTCGGCGGCGACGTCCTCTGCGACGCGCGCGCCGTACTCCTCCGGCGTCTCGTCGCGCTCGCGCTGCCCGGCGTAGAGGCGCCCCTCCTTCGTGAGCTTGCGCGACTCGAGCGGCGTCGCCCGGAGCGGCCGGAGCCCCGGCTTCCGGACGAGGTCGTAGAGGCACGCCATGACCGTGTACCCGAGCGCCTTCGCGCCCGCGTAGTAGATCGCGACCTGCGCGTCGAGCTGGAGCCGCTTCCGGTACTCCGAGCCGGGCGCGATGTCCTCGCTCGTCGTCCGGAACTCGACAACGCTCACCCAGCCGTCGCGGCGGTGCCGGACGATGGCGTTGATCTTCCCGCCGAGGACCCACGTCTTCGAGTGGGCGTCGGTCTCGGGGTTTACGACCGGCGCGCGGAACTCGGCGTTCACGGCGAGGACCTCGAACGGCTGGTCGCTCCAGCGCGCGTCGTAGCCCTTCATGAGGGCGCGTGCCTTCGCGATCTCGTACGCGTCCGCCGAGGACGCCGCCGCCTCGAGCTTCGCAAGCGCCGCCTCGAGCCGGTTGGTCGGCGCCGACCACCAGGCCGCGACCGCGTCGTGCATGAGCCGCCCGAAGCGGATCGCATCCGTCTCGGCGATGGCACGGACGCCCAGCTCGTACTCGAAGTGGTGCTCGCGCGCGCAGCGCCGGTACGTCTTGAGCCGCGTGGGCGTGAGCAGGTTCGAGATGACCGGAAGCCGATTCATGACTTGTCCCTCAGCCGGATGCTCTGGTGGTTGTTCCCGTCGCTGCGGATCTCGCTCAGGAGCTCGTTCACGCGCTCCCAGTCCTGGGAGGGGGTGAGCCCGCGCGCCCGCCGCCGGCGCCTCCGCCGGAAGGGGCCGGGGAGGCTCGCGCTCGAGTCGCCGCCGGAGGCGCTCACGACGCACCTCCGAAGTCACGCTGGAGGCGCTCCTCGTCGCGAACCCAGGCGAACTCGGCAGCGAGGTCGGGGTCGGCGGGGGCCAGGGTGGCAGGCTTGACGGGCCTGGCCGGGGGAGCCTTCGGCGGGGCGCTCTTCGTCGGCCGGGGCTTTGGGCTGGGGCTACGCTTGGGGACCATGTGAAGTCTCCTTCCCTGTTCGCAGCTCGGGGCGAGCTGTCACGGGGAAGGCGTCACATCCGGTGTTACAGTCGTAACACTTCGTGTTACGAGACAAGATTCATGTTTGTGGTGGAATCTGACCAAGAAGAAGGGGAGGCGCGATGGCCTCCCCGGGTAAGCGCTCCAGATGTGAGCTGCGAGACGTGCGGGGCTACGCGGCCCAGGACATCTGGCGATCCGACCGGTAGGAGAAGAATGATCCTGTCTCGACGCACTCCGTCAGGTGCCTCGCGAGCGGCTCGTGGTGCGTGCCGATGCGCTTGATCTCGCGCGAGATGGCCATCGTGATCGAGACGCGGAGCTTCTCGGCGTCGCTCGAGACCTTCCGCGACCGACCACCGAGGCCCGTGGCCCGGGCGATCTCGCTGACGAGCGCTCGGCGACGCTCCTCCAACTCCTCGACGGCTTCGACGTTGCCGCGCTTCTTGGCGTCGGCGAGCTCCTCGGTGACCTCCTGGAGCATCTCCCGATACTGCGCCTTTGCCTCCTCGTCGATGACATCGCCGGCCGAGCCGAGCGTGGGCGAGTGCTCGACGCCGGCAATAGCCGCGTGGAGCTGTGCCGCGTGGAAGCGCTGGACGCCCGCGCGGAGGAGGTGGGCCAGGTAGCGGAGGCCCTTGTTGTCCGTGAGGCGGACCGATCGACCTTCGAAGGTGAGGAGCCAGGTGTCGCCGTCGCGGTGGAAGGCGTTCTCGGCTCTCGAGCGTGAGGGGGCGGTCACCGGCGCGCGCTGCAAGAGCGTCGGTTCGGCGGTCGAGTGGGGCTCCGCGCTCGCGACGCGCGGCTTCGCGAAAGTTGCCGGGGCCGGGTGCGGTCTCGCCTCCCTCAGCTGCGCCTCGATCGCGGCGCCGGTGGGACGAGTCGCCTGGAACCGGCCGGAGGCGTCGAGGCCGACGACATCCTGGAGGATCATCGCGGCGCACCCCTCGCGCTTGAGGATGGACGCGGACTCGAGGTCGAGGGTCTCGGGGCGGGCGATCAGCAAGATGAACGGCGCCATCCGCCCGAGGAGGAGCTCGCCGATGCACGTCTTCGTCTCGTGCGGCATGACGGCCGTACTGACGATGACGGGAACGTCGCACCCGTCCGTCGAGGTGTAGGTGCCGACGTGCCACGTCCGGTGCGAGGGCGTCCGGGCGGGCGTGCGCGGCGACATGCCGAGCGCGGGAAGGATGGTGCGGCCGAGGGCCTCGAGGTCGACCTCGAACGCGACGACATCCTCGCGACGCAGGTCGACCCTCGCGCACTTCCCGTCTCTGCAGACAGCCCGGAAGAAGTCCTCGCCGTGCTCGACGACGCGCCGCATGTGCCCCATGGGGCAGCGGGGATCGCAGGGGTACGTGCTCGCGAGCTTACCCATCGGCCGCAGGAAGGGCGCGCCGGCATCTGCGTCCGGCCCAAGGAGTCTCCTCCAACCTTCCCTCGAGTGGCCCATGCAGCCGAGGGTCGTGACCGCCCTCCAGAAGGGTCCGAGCGGGCGCACCTACGCCGCCCGTCCGTTCATGAACGCCCGCGCACGGAGCCACCGCTCGACGAGCTCCGCGTCGTCGTCCCGGGTGTACTCCGCGACGTTGCCCTCGCGGATCGTGACGAGCCGGGGACGGTCGGCGAACTTGAACTTGAAGACGAACTCGGCCGAGAGAAGCCGCGCCTCATGGTGGAGGCCCTTCCCTCGCTTGCCGAGGATCGGAAGGAGGTCATCCCGCTCCGCTCGGCGGGTCACGATCTCGTCCGAGTAGGTCGGCCAGCTGTACATCACCTCGCGGAGCTTCACCCAGTCGATCCCGGGGACGTCACTCGCGTCGAGCGTGTGTAGGCCCGCCTTCCGGAGGGGCTCGAGCGTGTACTTGGCGTCGCCCGGGAAATAGCCCGTCGAGCCGAAGAGGTGCCGCCCGAACGCCGTCCGGTAGATGGCCTTCTCCGCATCGGTCTCCGCATTGACCTGCAGCTCGTCGATCCGCGCGTCGTAGGCGACCACGTCGTGCTTCTCGGGCCGGTACGTGAACGCCGTCGAGCGGCCCTGGTGCAGGCTCCCCACGCGCTTCATCGGCTGCCCGTGGCGCACGACGAAGAGCGCACCGCACGAGCGCTCGTAGACGAGCACCTTCGAGCCGCGTCCGCGGTTGTTGTCGTCGAACCAGTCGTCGAGGGTCTCCTCGAGCGCCTTGATCTTCTCGGTCTCGGGCAGCCGCCACGTAGGGTTGGGCCGTCCCGTCCCCTGGAAGTAGTCAAACTGCCGCCGGCGCCGCGCCAGGCGCTCGCCGAGGACTCGATCGAGGATGGTGCGGTCGAGGAGCCAGAGCTGCGCCGCGACGTCCTCGGGCGTGAGAGCGTGGCCGCGGTCCAGGCGGACGCCAGCGAAGCGCGCCTCGTCCAGGAGCTCGTTCATCGCGGCCTCGGTGCCGAGCTGGTGGATCAGGTAGAACGCCTCGGAGAAAGCGGTGGGCGTGTTCTCGTCGGGCCGGACGAGTACCTCGTGCAGCTTCTCGAGGTTGACCTCGCACCCGACGTCGAAGGCCGGGACGATGATCTGCCGCGAGGCCAGGTACCCCGCGTGCTGCATCAGGATCTTGAGGAGGATCTCGGGGTGGACCGCCTTGAGGACGTCGAGCTCCGCGAAGCGGCGGGAATGGATGGGGGACATGTTCGAATCTCCTTGTCCTCCGAGACTGGCGTGGTCATTGGGCCGACCGGCGAGCCGGCAGGCGGGGAATCTCGGAGCGCGTTGTGAAGGCCCACCAACGTGGACCAGCTTCTTCGTCAAGGATCATGCAAGATGGGTCCGACAATGTTTGTGACTGAATGCGGAAGTTCTTGGGGTGCCGACGTATAAAATCACGCCGACCCGCCCAGAGCACCCGTCAAATGCGCCCTTTCGTCGGCGAACTTCGACTTCCTCGCGGTGCACGACCCGCGGCTCGACCAACTCGGAGCGCTCGACGTCTGGGTTTTGATCCCGCCGACCTTCGGGCACCGATGCTCCGTCATGATCCCCCATACGTAGGGCCTCCATCACCCTGCGGGCTCCCTCGGCGCCCTCGGCGGCGGGATGACCAGGATCGGTCGATGGATGCGCCGGAGCACCTCCTGCGCGACCGAGCCGAAGATGACCTTCTTGAGCCCGGTCCGGCCGTGCGTGGCGGTGCAGACCGCATCGACGTCGTGCCGAGTGGCCGCCTCGCAGATCGCGCGCGCGATGTCGTGCGCCTCGACGACCTCGACCTCCGTCTTGATGCCTCGCGCCTCCGACTCGCCGGGAACGCGTCCGCGGAGGAGCTCGCGGATGCGCGCGACCTCCCGCGCCCTCTCCTCGGGCCCGGGGCCCGGGACGTAGTGAGCGTAGAGAGGATTCGGCGTGCCGGCCGCCTCCGTCAGGAGAACGACGTGAACCAGAAAGACGGCCCCGCCGCTCGGAAGCGCAGCATAGGCGTACGGGATCGCGCGGTCTCCGAGCTCGGACAGGTCGGTCGTGACCAGGATCCTCCGGAACTCACGCGGCGAACCGATCACGTTCATGGTAGTACCTCCGACGACTCGACGAACGGGACTCCGCCTCTCAAGATGGGAACTACATGCTCGAACCGATAGACGCTCATGCCGCACCGCTTCGCGTGTAGATGAACCACATGGCAAGGGCATACGCGACGATCATGATCAGGCTGTCGGGCTCGATCATGGCGAGCCGCCGCTCCGCCCGGAAGACGATCGCGGCGAGCCCGAGGCTCATGAGCACCGTCGCGAAGAGCGCCGAGATGGCGTGGACCGGGCTCAGGGCGGCGAAGATCGACGCGCCGGGGTGGGCGAGGTCGAGCGCGAGGAAGATCGCCATGTTGAAGGCGTTGCTGCCGAAGAGGTTCCCGACGGCGAGGTCGTAGGCCCCCATCCGGACCGCGGCGATCGAGGCGACCAGCTCGGGGAGCGATGTCGCGAGGCCGACGACCAGCGTTCCGAAGAAGGTGCTGCCGAGCCCGGTCGCATCGGCGAGCGCCTTCGCGGAGTGCGCGAAGGTCGGGGCCGCCAGGAGGATCACCGCCGAGGCGAGCGCGAAGCCTGCGATCGCGCGCCGTAGCGTCGGTGTCTGCGAGGCGCCGCCGGATGTCGCGCCGTCCTCGGCCCGATTCGCATCGGTCTCGGATGCTCCCCGCGCCCGGGCGCTGTGGCGGTAGACGGCGCGCGTGCCGGCCACGAACACGGCGCAGACGAGGACGGAGCCCGGGCTCACGCCGAGGACGGTCGTCTCGGGTCGCGCGAGCACGAGCGCCGCCGCGAGACCGTTGAGCGTCAGGGCGAGGGCCGCCGAGAGCGCGTGGTCGAGAGCCGCCCTGCGGAGCACGCCCACCCGAGGGGGCAGGATGTCGATGAGCGCGAGGATGAGCATGTTCGCCATGCTGCTCCCGAAGAGGTCGCCGACCGCGAGGTCGACGGCGCCCATCCGGACGGCCGAGACGTCCGTCGCGATCTCGGGGAGCGAGGTCGCGGCGGCGAGGAGGACGGACCCGATCCAGAGGCCGCCGAGGCCCGTTCGCTCGCCGATCGCGTCCCCGAAGCGCGCGAGCGCCGTCCCCGCCAGGACGATGACGGCGCCGCAGAGGACGAAGAGGCCCAGGTCGATCATGAGTCGCACACGGCCGCCTCGCGGCGTCTGACGAAGTACTTGCGGACCTCCTCGACCCAGAGGACAAAGCTGCCGAGCGCGCCGATCAGGATCACCTCGCTCCAGGGCAGGGGGACCGTGTGGAAGACCCGGTTGAGCGGAGGCGCGAAGACGACGGCCAAGTGCAGCAGGTTCCCGAGCGCGAGCCCCCCGAGGAGCCAGCGGTTCCGGAGGATGTCGAGGTTGAGCGCCGAGCGGCGCTCAGAGCGGCAGTTGAGGACGTTGAACCACTGGCAGACGGCGAGGACCGTGAAGGTCCCCGTCTGGGCCTGGTCGAAGGGGGTCGCGATCGAGAGGTGGTAGGAGAAGTAGGCGAGCGTCACGAGCGCGATCGATGGCGTCATGAACGCCATCCGCGTGAGGAGCGGTCGGGTGAGGAGCGGCTCGTCGCGTGAGATCGGCGGCCTCCGCATCTCGTCCCCCTCGGGGCCCTCCATGATCAGGTTGACCGTGACGGTCCCCTCGGTGACGATGTTGATCCAGAGAATCTGGACCGCCGCGAGCGGGAGAGGGTATCCGAAGAGGAGCGCGACGAAGAGCACCAGGATCTCGGCCAGCGAGGTGGAGAAGAGGTAGAGGATCACCTTCTTCAGGTTCCGGTAGACGAGCCGTCCCTCCTCGACGGCGTTGACGATCGTCGCGAAGTTGTCGTCGGTGATGACGATCTTCGCGGCCTGCTTCGCGACCTCGGTGCCGGTGATCCCCATGGCGACGCCGACGTCCGCGCGCGCGAGGGCGGGGGCGTCGTTCACGCCGTCGCCGGTCATCGCGACGACCGCGCCCCGTGACTGGAACGCCTCGACGATCCGCAGCTTCTGCGCGGGGTGGACGCGGGCGAATACGGCGACCTGGTCGAGGTCGCGCCGGAGCGCGTCCTCGGGCATGGCCTCGAGCTCGCGGCCGTCGAGCGCGACATCGCCGTCGCGGGCGATCTCGAGAGCGCGGGCGACCGCCATCCCGGTGGCCTTGTGGTCGCCGGTGACCATGACCGCGCGGATCCCCGCCGACCGGCACGCGCGGACCGCCTCCCGCACCTCCGGGCGCGGCGGGTCCATCTGGCCCACGAGCCCGAGGAAGGTCGCGCGGCCGCGGAGGGGCGC
>Ga0194120_10006664_pt1 | contig 16198 bp, 11 predicted proteins | sample TA2MahCa65mmetaG_FD_148642 | JGI IMG/M metagenome (GOLD analysis project Ga0194120, IMG submission 148642) | Freshwater microbial communities from Lake Tanganyika, Tanzania - TA2015019 Mahale Deep Cast 65m | ecosystem: Environmental > Aquatic > Freshwater > Lake | place: Tanzania: Lake...
TCGCCGTCAAGCCCAGCCTGTAGTCAGGACCCGCAGACAAACGCGAGTCACATCAGTGGCTTGGTCAAAATTCGGGCAAAGTTCAGTCTAGGGTGCGATCGTTTCTCATCGAAGCAAAGGCTTCAATGAGAAACGTGAATCGCCCCCTCACTTGTTGAGGTAGACCGTGACTCACGCTTCAGATTGGATCGCCGCGGGCGATTCAATCTGAAGCGGTCACGATCTGGCCGGGCGCTCAGCGCACCAGCGCCGCCACATCCGGCGGTAGGCGGCCCCCACCGACTGGGCATAGGCGGCGGCGTCGCACAGCGGCGATGCCATGATGCGCTGCCGCAGGCTGTCGCGCAGCATCCGCCGGCGTTCGATGTTGCCGGCGATTGCGACAGCGCGTCGGACGAAGTCATCGCCGTCGTTGGCGATGAGATCGTCGAGGCCAAGCGTCGTCAGCAGCGAGCCGCTCAACCGGCTGACCAGGCGATCGCCGGCCAGCGTCACCACCGGCACACCCATGCACAGCGACTCGAAGGTGGTGGTGCAGCCGGTGAACGGATGGGTGTCGAGCGAGACATCGAAACTCGAGACGCGGGCAAAGTGCTGGGCGCGCTCGCGCGCTCCGGTTTCGAAGACGAGCCGCTCGGCGCCGATTCCATGCTGCGCGAACTGCCCGACGATGCGGCCGCGCAGCCGCTCGTTCGCGAACCAATTGAGGTATTTGAACACGAGGATCGCGCCGGAAACGCCGGCCAGCACGCGCGCCCACAGCGCGATCGTCGCCGCAGTGATCTTGGCCGGATTGTTGCACGAGCCGAACGTGACCTGCCCGGTCATGGTCGAGGAGGGCTGAGCCACCGGCGGCGCATCGAGCGGCGGCGGGTAGGTGATGAGATGGTCAACCCGCTCGAGCCGCTCGGTAAAGCGGTCGCGCGTATGCTCCGGGTGCAGGAAGCCGTCGGTCAGCCAGTAGTCCATCGCCGCGATGCCGCTGGTCGCGGCGTCGAACAAGGTGACTTGCACCGGCGCCGGACGATAGGCGCAGATCAGCGGACGATTGCCGTCGAACCAGCCGGCGACCGAAACCAGGATGTCGATGCCGTCGGCGGCAATCTGATCGGCGACCTGCTCGTCGCTCAGTGCGACGATCGAGCGCCAGATCCTGCTGTGCTGCCGGAACACGGCGGAGGCCGCATCGGGGCGCGCCACCTGGGCATAGCAGGCCAGCTCGAAGGCCGCGCGATCATGGGCGCGGAACAGCGGCTCGAGGCTGAGGCTGACCACGTGGCTGCGCAGATTGGCCGACAGATAGCCAATGCGCAGCCTCCGATCCGGATCGCGGGAGTTGGCCGGACGGCGCGCCCGGCCATAGCGCGGCAGCGCATGGACAGCTTCGAAGCGCCTGACCTCGTTGTAGATGTCGTCGCAGGTAACGCGGGCGTCGTAGAGCGTCGCCTGAACGAGATTGGTGTGCGCGCTGACATAGTCGGGCTTGGTGGCCAGCGCCCGGCGGTAGTGAGCGATGGCAGCCTCGTGCTCGCCCAATGAAGCGGTGACCGCGCCGATGTTGTTGTGTGCTTCGGCAAGAGACGGCTTCCGTTGAATGGCGCGCTCATAGCTGGCGATCGCCTCCTCGAGCCGGCCTTGGTCGCGCAATGCATTGCCGAGATTGTTGTGCGCCTCGGCGATCGCGGGATCGAGCGCGAGCGCAAGCCGGGCACTCGCCTCGGAACCCGCCGGATCGCCGCCGACATGCCGGACATTCGCCAGGTTCACATGGGCGGCGACCTGGGCCGGATCGATGGCAAGACCGCGATGATAGACGCCGATCGCCTGATCGAGCTGGCCGAGCGACTGCAGGGCCGCGCCGAGATTGCCGTACATCGAGACATAGTGGGGCGCGCGCGCCAGACCATTCAGATAGCAGGCCGCCGCCTGGTCGGGCCGGCCGATGAGCTGCAGCAGATTGCCCAGATTGTTCCACGCTTCCGCGTGGTCGGGCGCAAGCTCGGCAGCACGTCGATATGCGTGCACGGCTTCCGGCAAGGCGTCGGTCGCTTCGAGGGCCTTGCCCAAATTGTTCTGCGCCTGCGCGAAGCCGGGAGCGAGCATCACGGCCTTCTCGAGCATTGCCCGGGCAATCGCGCGAAATCTCTGGCGCAGGCACAGGACGCCATAATTGTTCAGCGCCTCGGCATTGGCGGGCTCGAGCGCAAGGCTGCGCAGGAACGAGTCTCCGGCGCGATCGAACGCTCCCAGCGCCTGAAGCGCGATGCCGCGATTGTTGTAGGCCTCGGCATAGGATGGCAGCGCGTCGACCGCTCGTTCGATCAGGTCGACCGCGCCGGCGGCATCGCCCTGCTGGAGCAGCACGACACCGAGCAGATGCAGGGCATCGGCATGAGCGGGCTCAGCGGCAATGATGCGACGATAGATCGGCTCGGCCTCGGCCGAGCGCCCGGCCTGATGCAGACGAAGCGCCTCGTCGAAGCTTGTCGTCACGTCTTTGCGCACCAGCGGCGCCACATCTCGCGATAGGCTGCCTCGACCGTGCGCGCATAAACGGAAGCGTCGCACAGAGGCGAGGCCAGCACACGCGCGCGCAGATCGCGGCGCAGGGCATCGAGACGCGCGACGTCTTTGGCAAGTCCGACGGCGATCCCGACATAGGCGTCGGCATTGTCGGCGATCAGCTCGGGAAGGCCCGCCGCGGACAGGAAGCTCGCGCCGACCCGGCCGAGGAAACGGTCCCCCGTCAGGGTCACGACCGGGACGCCCATGTAGAGAGCCTCGAAGGTCGTCGTCCAGCCGTTGAACGGCGCCGAATCGAGGATGACGTCGCACGAGCCGACGAGCGCCAGATGTTCCGGCCGCGCCATCAGGCCGCCACCGATCAGAAGCCGGGCTCCGTCGATGCCATGCGCGGCAAAGCGCTCGCGCACGCGCGCGACGAGATCCGCCTGGTCGAGCCAGTTCATGTATTTGAGCCGCAGGCGCGCCGTCGGCACGGCATGGAGGATGCGGGCCCACAGGGCCACCAGCTCGGGCGCCAGCTTGGCCGGATTGTTGAAGCAGCCGAAGGTGATCCACCCGTTGCGCCGAGCCGGCAGCGGCGCGACGTCGGGTGCCTCCTGCGGCGGCTGGTGAATGACCAGATGCGGCAGGCGCCACAGCTCCTCGGCGCAGCGCTCGCGCGTCTCCGGCGGATGCAGGATCGGATCGGACAGCCAATAGTCGACCGCCGTCATGCCGCTGGTGCCGACACCATAGCCGATCTGCACCGGGGCCGGCTTGTGGGCGAGGATGGTCAGGCGATTGAACGCCGTGTGCCCGGCAAGGCTGACCAGGATATCGATCTTGTCGGCGCGGATCATGTCGGCCGCCGCCTCATCGGGCACGCCGGCGATGACGCGCCAATGGTCGGAGATGCGGCCGAGGCGGTGGGTCGTCGCATCGCTGGCGACGCTGGCCAGGTCGGAAAAACAGTAGACCTCGAAGCGGTCGCGGTCGTGATGCCGGATCAGGCCCTCGACATTGTAGGTGATCGGATGGTTGTTGAGGTCCGCCGAGAGATAGCCGACCCGCAGGCGCCGTTCAGGATCGCGCACATTTCCGTGCGGCCTAATGCGGGCATAGTGCGGTCTGGCATGGCGGCTCTCCCAGCGTTGGTGCTCAGCGAAAACCGCCTCGGGGTCGGCAGTGGGAACGAAGTTGAACGCGTAGAGCAGATTGCTGTGCATGAATGGATCTTCGGGCCGGAGCGCAATGGCCGCCCGGTAGTGCGCCAGAGCGGCGTCGCTGTCACCCATCAGAAGAAGCTGCAGGCCCAGATCGTTGTGGGCGTCGGCATTCGCCGGATCGAGCGCAAGCGCTCGGCGAAAGCAGGACACCACGTCTCCGTGGCTGCCAACCTGCTCGAGCGATTTGGCCAGGTTGAAGTAGATGACGGGAGCCAAGTTGCGATCGACGCCGCGCGACATGTCGAGCGACGAAGCGGCACTTTCCAGCACGTCACGCGCGGCCTGGTGACGGCCGAGCCGCCTCAGCGTCACGCCGAGTTGCGCACGCGCCTCGACCAGGTCGGGCTCGAGACGCAAGGCCGCGGCAAGCTCCTCTGCGGCGCGCTCATGCCGGCCGAGTGCCGCGAGCGCGGCGCCCAACCGGAAGTGCGGCTCGGCGCTGTCCTTCCCGAGCGACACAGCGCGTCCGAAAGCCGCTGCCGCATCCTCGAGCCGGCCGGCGGCTTCATGCACGGCGCCGACCGTGACGTGATAGGCGGCGTTGGTCCCATTGGCCGCGACCGCTCGCTCCAGGAGCGCCAGGGCTTCCGGACCGCGCCCGCGCTGGTGCGTGAGCAGACCGAGCAGGTGAAGCGCGTCGGCCTGGTTGCTGTCGAACTGCAAGACCTGACGGTAGATCTGCTCGGCCCGATCAAGCCGGCCGGCGTGGTGATGGTCGAGAGCGGCGGCCAGGACTTCAGTGACGGTCGGCATGGCACCAGCGCCGCCACATGGTTCGATAGGCGGCCTCGAGTCCGCGGGCGAGAGCCTGCGGATCGGCGAGCGGCGACGTCATGAGCCGGTCGCGCAACGAGTGCCGCAAGCGCTCCAGTCGCGCCGGGTCTCCGGCCAGCGCAACGGCGCGCTCGATGTAGCCGGCTTCGTCCGCCGCGATCGCCTCGTCGAGCCCGACCGCATGCAGAAGGTCCGCGCCGTAGCGGCCGGCGATCCGGTCGCCCGCCAGCGTGACCACAGGCACGCCCATGGCAAATGCCTCGCAGGTCGTCGTGACGCCGTTATAGGGAAAGCTGTCGAGCGCGATGTCGCACTCGTTGAAAGCGGCGAGGTGCGCGGCGAAATCGCCCGCCCAGGGGCGCAGATCGAGCCGGTCGGCTGCAACGCCGCGCGCCTCAAAGAAGGCGTGAAAGCGCTGGCGTGCGGCCGGCGCGGCAAAGCCGCGTCCTTTGATCATCAAGCGCGCGCCCGGCACGGCCGACAGGACGCGCGCCCACGCCGCCAGGCACGGCCGCGACAGCTTGGCGAGCTGATTGAAGCTGCCGAAGGTGACGTGGCCCTGCGTCACGGAAGGCGGTCCGACCACCGCGGGCAATTCAAAGGACGGCCGATAGAGATAGGCGAGCGGCACGCGTATGACGGTTTCGGTGACATCGGCCTCGAGCTCGGGCGGCAACAGGATAGAATCGGCGATCAGATAGTCGAACTGTGCCTGCCCCGTCGTACCCGTCACGATGGCGGCCACCTGGATCGGCGCGGCGCGCGCGCCCCACATGGCAAAGCGACCACCGCTCATATGGCCGAAGACATCGACGAGCACGTCGATGCGATCGTTGCGGATCTGGGCGACGAGCGCGGCATCGTCGAGCTCGCGGGTATTGCGCCACAGCTCCGCGGCGGCGCGGTAGCGCGCGGTGTAGGCGTCTTCGCGCCAGTCGGGCAGGTCGGAATAGATCACGATCTCGACCGCGCCGCGATCATGCGCTTCGATCAGCGGCAGCACGGTCACGGCCGCCGTGTTGCCGTCGACCTGGTAGCCGCCGACATATGCAACGCGCAGGCGCCGATCGGGATCGCGGTCCCGTTTCCAGGTCGGGGTACTCTCGGGCTTGAGCGCGAAACGCTCGGCCCAGCGCCGCCGCTCGTCGCGATAGGTGGCGGGCTGCACATCAGGCAAGAGATTGCGCGTCTGCACCAGCAGGAGCGCGGCAGCCGGATCGTCCGCGTTGAGGCGCGAGGCCGCCTCATAGGCGGCGCTCGCGCCGTCGACATCGCCTTCGGCGAAGAGCGCGATGCCGATCTCGACATGAGCGGCCGCGGCGAGGCGCCGATCGGCATGACCGTCCTCGGCGGCGTGCCGGAGCGCCGCCATGCCTTCCTCGGTCTTGCCCTGATGCAGCAGGGCACAGCCGAGGTTGAACCAGGCCTCGACCATGCCGGGGTCGACCGCCACCGCGCGGCGATAATGCTCGGCCGCTTCGGTTCTGCGACCCTGCTCGTCGGCGAGCGCGCCAAGATCATTGTGCGCCAGCGCGTGCGCGGGCTCGAGTTCCACGACCAGGCCGAGCCGCGCCACGGCGACGTCCGCATGGCCGGCGCCGCGCTCCAGCCGGGAGACCACATGGTGCAGCCAGACATCGTCGGGCGCCAGCACGAGCGCCGGCCACGCCGCCGCCCGGGCATCCGCCAATCGGTCCAGAGCGATGAAAACACGCACGAGGTTCCGGCGGTAGAGAGCGTTGGCGCCGTCGGTATCGACGGCGCGGCGGATCAATGACAGAGCGTCGACGTGCCGTCCGCGCTCATGCTCGAGCACGCCCAGAAGGTTCAGCGCGTCCGCCTGTCCGCTGTCGAAGTCGAGGACGCTTCGATAGGCCCGCTCGGCCCGGTCCAACCGGCCGGCGCGCTGGTGCTCGAGGCCGGCAGAGAGCACCTCAGTGACGGTCGGCATGGCACCAGCGCTGCCACATCGCGCGGTAGGCTGCCTCGACCGAGCGCACATAGGCTTCGGCATTGCACAGCGGCGAGGCGGCGACGCGGCCGCGCAGATTGCGGCGCAAGTCAGAGCGCAACGCCGCATTGCGCGCAAGGCCGACGGCAATGTCCACGTAAGTCTCGGGTGTCCCGGCGACATGCTCGCCGAGGCCGGCTGCGGTCAGGAAGCTCGCCCCGATGCGCGCGAGGAAGCGGTTGCCGGCCAGCGCCACGACGGGCACACCCATCCACAGCGCCTCGAAGGTGGTGGTCCAACCGTTGAATGGAAACGAGTCGAGCGCCACGTCGACGCGCGCGACCTGCTCCAGATGCTCGCGGCGCGCGCGCCCCTCCCAAAGGAAGATCAGCCGGTCGGCTTCGACGCCCTCGGCGGCGAACGCATCGATCAGGCGCTGGCGCGCCATCGGCGTGCGGAACCAGGCAAAGAACTTGAGCGCCAGGCGCGAGCCCGGCACGGCGCGCAGGATGCGTGCCCACAAGGCAATGACCTGTCCGGTCAGTTTCGACGGGTTGTTGAACGAGCCGAAGGTGACGAAGCCGTTGGTCTCGGACGGCGGCGGCGTCGGGTCGGGTGCGTCCGGCGGCGGCCGGTGGACGACGAGGACGGGCAGACGCCACAGCGTCTCGCTATGGCCTTCGGTGGTGTCATCGGGATGGAAGACCGCATCGGTCAGCCAATAGTCGATCGCGGTCATGCCGCTGGTGCCGATGCCATAGCTGACCTGGACCGGCGCCGGCCGGTAGGCGAGCGCGAGCAGGCGGCTGTTTGCGGTGTGTCCGGCCAGATTGACGAGAATGTCGATCCCATCGGCGCGGATCAGATCGTCGACCGCCGCGTCGCTCAGGCCGACCGTCGAGCGCCACCGGTCCGCCTTGGCCTGGAAGCGCCGAGTCACCGCGTCGGGGTTGGGTACCTGGGCATAACCAAAGACCTCGAACTGCCGGCGGTCATGGCGCTCGACGAGATCCTCGATGTTGTAGGCCAGTGGATGGTCGGCGAAGTCGCCCGAAATGTAGGCGACTTTCAGTCGCCGCCCTGGTTCGGCGCTGTTGGCGTGGGGCCGTGCGCGCGCATAGAGGGGCGCGGCGTGAGCTTGCTCCCAGCGCCGATATTCGGCGAACAGCGTGGCATTGTCGCAGCGCGGGTCGTAGAGCATGCAGAACAGCAGGCTGCTGTGCGCGTCGACATTGCCCGGTTCGAGCGCCAACGCCTTGCGGTACTCTGCCTGCGCGGACGCCAGCTCGCCATTCTGGCGCAAGGTGCTGGCCAGGTTGCAGCGCGCGGCGACCGACGCGGGATTGACGTCGAGCGCACGGCGAAACGCCTGGATCGTGTCCCCGACGCGGCCCGTTTCGCCGAGGGTCGTCGCCAAATTGTTGTGCGCGTCGGCATAGGCCGGGTTGAGCGCCACCGCGCGCCAGGCCATGCGCTGGGCACGCTCGCCTTGTCCCTGGGCTTGCAGCGCCACCGCCAGATTGGTCGAGGCACTCGGCAGGTCCGGCCGCAGGCGCACCGCGCGCTCGAGGCTCGCAACGGCTTCATCGACGCGCGCCATCGCCAGCAACGCATTGCCCAGGTTGTTGTGCGCTTCGCCGTAGCCCGGATCCAGAGCGATGGCGAGCGCATAGCTGTCGACGGCATCAGGCAGGCGGGAAGCCGCCTGTTCGGCGTTGCCGATGTTGTTGTGCGCCTGCGCCAGCGTCGGATCCAGGCCGATCGCGTGGCGCAGCGCCATCAGCGCGGGTTCGAGCCGGCCCACACCCTTCAGCGTCGTACCGAGCGTGTTCCACGCCATCGCAAAGGCCGGGTCGAGAGAAACGGCGCGCTCGGCATGTGCGACGGCGGCGGCGGTCTTGCCCTGCGCGTGCTCGACCATGGCGAGATTGTGGTTCGCGTCGGCGACATCGGGGGCGAGTGCCAGCGATCGCCCGATCAATTCCGCCGCCAAGGCGAAATTGCCCTTCTGGTAGGCGATGACTCCGAGATAATGCAGCGCATCGGGCTGGTTCGGCTCGCCGCGCAGCACCTGGGCATAGCGTTGCATCGCCTCGTCGAGTCGGCCCGAGCGGTGATCGGCAATGGCCGCCGCAAGGACGGCAGCCGTGCCGCCGCCTGCATCGCCGCCGCCCGCGACCGTCAATTCCACCGCACCTGCCCGGGTTGACGCATCGCTCAATGTAGGGACTGGGACGCATGCCGATCAAGGACCATCGGCCGTCCGACCGACTCGACGGAATGCCGCCAAGTTTGACGGCATGCGGCCTAGACGGCATTCTAGGCGCGGGCGATGGAATGACGGCATCACCGGGCATCGCCGGATCGAATCAGAGGCCTGGAAAGGGTCGATGTCGCATACGGCGATCACCGCCTGCCGCATTTGCGGCAACCCGAATCTGGTGCCGATCCTGGAGCTGGGCGACCAGGCGCTGACCGGCCGGTTCCCGCGACCCGAGGACCCCGACCCGCCGGTCGGACCGATCAATCTCGTCAAGTGCCATGACGACCGCCAGGGCCGGGCCTGCGGGCTGCTGCAGCTCGCGCACAACTACGAGCTCAGCGAGATGTACGGCGAGACTTATGGGTATCGCTCGTCGGTCACGCGCACCATGCGCGAGCACCTCAAGGCCAAGATCGAGCGGCTGATCTCCCTGGCCAAGCCCGGCAAGGGCGATCTCGTCCTCGACATCGGCTGCAACGACGGCACCTCGCTGTCGTACTACGAGGGGACCGGCGTCAGACGATTCGGCATCGATCCTTCGGCTGGCAAGTTCAAGGACGAGTACCCGTCGGACATCACGCTCGTGGTCGACTTCTTTTCACGCGCCAGGATCGAGCCGCTGCTCCAGGGCAAGCGGTTCAAGATCATCACCGCGATCGCCATGTTCTACGACCTGCCGGCGCCGCTCGCGTTCCTCACCGAGGTGCGCAGCCTGCTGGCCGACGACGGGCTGCTCGAGCTGGAGCAGGCCTACATGCCGGCCGTGCTCGAACAGTGCGCCTATGATGGCATCTGCCACGAGCACCTGAACTACTACGGCTTCGCCCAGATCGTCTGGATGGCTGAGCGCGCCGGCTTGAAGATCGTCGAGCTCGGCTTCAACGACATCAACGGCGGCAGCTTTCGCGTCTTGCTCGCTCCGCTGGCATCGCCCTACCGTCCCGACTCGGGCGCCATCGAGGCCGCACTCAGGGCCGAGACCGCCCGCGGGCTCAACACGCTGGCCCCCTATCAGCGTTTCCGCCGCGACGTGGTGCAGCACTCCGACGCGATCGTCCGCTTCTTTCACGAGGCGCGGCGCAACGGCAAGCTCGTGCTCGGCTACGGCGCTTCGACCAAGGGCAATGTCATCATTCAGCACAGCGGCCTGACGCGGGCGGAGATTCCAGCGATCGTCGAACGCTATCCGCCGAAATACGGCCTGACCGCGCCGGGCAGCCGGATACCCATCATCTCGGAGGCAGACGGCCGGGCCATGAAGCCCGACTTCTTCTTCGTCTTTCCCTGGCACTTCCGCGCCGAGATCGTCGAGCGCGAACAGGACTACGTCAATGGCGGCGGCGCGCTGGTGTTCCCGCTCCCCCGCTTCAGCATCGTGTCGCGCTACACCGTCGCCGCCGAGCCGGTGCGCCAGGAAGCCGGTCGATGAACATCGGCAATTCGCGCATTCCCTGGGCGCGTCCGATACTGTTCGGCGACGAAAAGGTTCTGGCCGCCGAGGCGATCGAGAGCACCTATCTGTCGGCCGGCGCATTCATCGAGCGGCTCGAGCGCGCGTTCGGCGCACTTCACGGCGACGCCGACGCCATGCTGGCCGTGTCAAACGGGACGACGGCGATCGAGCTGACCTACCTGGCTCTCGGCCTCGGGCCGGGCGACGAGGTCATCCAGCCGGGCTGGTGCTTCGCGGCCGCGGCCAACATGACGCTCGCCGTCGGCGCGACGCCCGTATTCGCCGACATCCGGCCGGACGACTGGATGATCGATCCCGACGACGTCGAACGCCGGATCACGCCCCGGACTCGCGCCATCGTCGTCGTGCACACCTACGGCAATGTCTGCGACGCCTCGGCGTTCGTCGAGATCGGCCGGCGCCACGGCATTCCCGTGATCGAGGACTGCGCCGAATCGATGTTTTCACGGCGTGACGGCCGGGTCTGCGGCACATTCGGCGATGTCGCGACGTGGAGCCTGCAATCGACCAAGACGATCACGTCGGGCGAAGGCGGCTTCGTCTTCGCCCGCGACGACAAGCTGCGGCAGCGCATGAAGCTGCTGCGCAGCCACGGCATGAGCGGGCCACGCAAGTACTGGCACGTGGAGATCGGCCGCAATTTCCGGCTGACCAACGTTCAGGCTGCCATCGCGGTCGCCCAGCTCGGCCACCGCGAGGAACTGATCGCCATGCGCCGCCGCGTCGACCGGGGCTATCAGCGCCGGCTCGGCAATGTGCCGGGCATCCGGTTGCAGCACTATCCGAAGGCCGTCGATCCCGTGGTGTGGGCTTTCGCCGTCCTGATCGATCCCGATGTGCACACCGTGCCGCGCGACGAGGTGATGGCGCGCATGGCGAAAACAGGCATCGAGACGCGGCCCGGCTTCTACAGCTTCGGCCAGCAGCCGCTCTATGGCGCGCCGCCGCTGGCCAACGCCGACCGCATCGCGGCGCAGACCATCGCCCTGCCCTTCCCGCCCGATCTCAGCGATGCCGAGCAGGATCGCGTCGTCGCGGCCCTGCAGGAAGCGCTCAGGGCCTGACCGCGCGCGCGGGGCAGCCGACCACCGTCTCGCCCTCGGGCACATCCTCGATCACCGTGGTACCCGCGCCGACGATCGCGCGCGCGCCGATGGTGATCTTGGGAATGACAGCCGCGCCCGTGCCGACGAACGCGTCCTCGCGGCACGTCACATGGCCGGCGAGGTGGGCGCCCGGACAAATCTGCACGCCATCCTCCAGCAGATTGTCGTGGTCGATGGTGGCGCCGGTGTTGACGATGACGAAATCGCCGACGCGGCTGCCGGGATTGATGATGGCGCCCGCAGCCAGAACGGTACCGGCGCCGATTCGCGCCGCAGGGGAGACGATGGCGCTCGGATGGATGATGGTCGCCAGTCTCCCGCCCCGGCTGCGCACCAGAAGCGACAGCCGGCGGCGCAGCCCTTGTATGCCGGTGGCGACCACGAAGTCGTGGCCGGCGACGAACATCGCATCGTCGAGGAGCGCATCGCCGCCAAGCACGTCGGCACCGTGGAGCGCGTGGCCGGCCGGCGATGCGGAATCGAGGAAACCGGCGACGCGGCGCCCGCCGACACGCGCGGCGTCGAGCACGACACCGCCATGACCGCCGGCGCACAGGATGACGAGTGGCTTTGTCATGGGCGGCAGAGTAGGCGGATTTATCGCCATTTGCATCAGGCTATCGCGGCCGAATTGACTCGACTCGTCCGACCGCCTGGGTTCCGCTAGACAATGCGCCGCATTTCGTGGCGCCACGCGCGGAGGCTTCGATGGATCTGGATCGCTACTATCGAGGGCTGCTCGAACGCTATGGCAACGGCGCCATGGGTCGGCGCGAATTTCTCGGCCGCCTCGGCCTGGCTGCTCTGTCGGTCGGCGCCGGCGGATCGGTCATGACCGTGCTCGCGCGTCATGCGCGTGCCGCCGCCACGATCCGGTACGACGGCTATGGCGGCGTGCCACAGGCCGCGCTCAACAAGCACGTGCTCCAGCCCTATATCGCCAAGAGCGGCAGCACGATCAACCAGGGCTCGTTCGGCAATCCGGACGAACTCCTCGCCAAGATCCGCGCCGAGGGCGTCAACAACTACAACATGCTGTCCTGCGCCGACGAGAGCACGGCGTTGCGCTTCATCGACGCCGGCTTCACCACGAGCCTCGACGAGAGCAAGATTCCCCGGCTCAAGGATCTCATCCCGGCCTCGCTCGAATCGCTTCGCCGGATCAACAACGGCAAGCTGCCGTCGGTGCCGTTTGGGCTGTCCGGCGTATGGCTCGCCTACAACCGCGAAAAGATCGACAAGGCGGAGATGGACGCCAAGGGGTTCAACATCCTGCTCGACGCGAAATACAAGGGCACGATCGTTGGTGAGGATTATTGGATCCGTCGCATGTGGTATGCGGCCGAGCAGACCAAGCAGGATCCGAACGACATCAAGGATCTCGACGCAATCTGGGACAAGATCCGCGAGAGCCGGCGCGTGGTGCTCAAGTACTGGGCGACGGGCGCGGAGCAGATGCAGCTGTTCTCCAGCGGCAACGCCGTGGTCGGCGATGGCTGGTTTGTGCGCGTCTACAATCTCAAGAAGCAGGGCTTCCCGATCGAGGGTTGGCCGCAGAAGGGCACCTACGTGACCTTCGGCAGCCTGCTGCCGCTCAAGAGCATCAATCTGGAAGCCTATTACGAGATTGCGGACATGCTGCTGCGTCCGGAGGTCATGATCGCGCTGTCGCTCGACACCGGCCAGTCGCCGCTGCTCGACCCGAGCAAGCACAAGATCCCGCCGGAGGCGAGCGCCATCCCCGGCTTCGACCCGACAGGCAAGCTGGAAGGATACCGAACGCTGAACCCGCTCTACTGGAGCAAGAACGCCGACAACTGGCAGCGACAGTACCAGCGCGTCATGGCGCGCGGCTGACCAGGAACGCCAAACGGCGCTGACCGATCGAGGCAGGCGCGTCGTGCCCACCCAACGGGCTCGGCGCGCCCGCGGTCGTTGCCTCGCCACCCCCCCCTCGGCAGAATGCGCCCGCCCGGCCGCCGCCCCCGGAGGCGTCCGAAATGTCGGCGCACGCCGCAGGCTTGGAGCGGGATGAATGGCGGACAAGGTTGCGTTGATCACCGGGGTGACCGGCCAGGACGGCGCCTATCTGGCCGAGTTCCTGCTCGGCAAGGGCTACGTCGTGCACGGGGTCAAGCGCCGCTCGTCCTCGTTCAACACGGAGAGAATCGACCACCTTTACCAGGATCCCCATGAGGTGGATCGGCGTCTGATCCTGCACTACGGTGACATGACCGACGCCACCAACCTGATCCGCCTGGTGCAGGAGGCGCAGCCGACCGAGATCTACAATCTCGCGGCGCAGAGCCACGTCCAGGTCAGCTTCGAGACGCCGGAATACACCGCCAATGCCGACGGGCTGGGCGCGCTGCGCCTGCTCGAGGCGATGCGCATCCTCGGCCTGGAGAAGCGCACGCGCTTCTACCAGGCCTCGACCTCCGAGCTCTATGGCGACACGCCCCATGTGCCGCAGTCGGAGACCACGCCATTCCGGCCGCGCAGCCCCTATGCGGTGGCGAAGCTGTATGCCTACTGGATCGTCGTGAACTATCGCGAGGCCTGGGGCATGCACGCGTCCAACGGCATCCTGTTCAACCATGAGGGGCCGACGCGCGGCGAGACCTTCGTCACGCGCAAGATCACGCGCGCGGTCGCCTCCATCGAACTCGGTCTCCAGGACCGGCTGTTCCTCGGCAATCTGGACGCCAAGCGCGACTGGGGCCATGCGCGCGACTATGTCGAAGGCATGTGGCGCATCCTCCAGCACAGCGAGCCCGACGACTTCGTGCTCGCGACCGGCGAGGCGCATAGCGTGCGCGAGTTCGTCGAGCACGCGTTTGCCTGCATCGACCGCACCATCGAATGGCGCGGCAAGGGTGTCGACGAAAAGGGCGTCGACGCGAAAAGCGGCAAGACGCTGGTCGAGATCGACCCGCGCTATTTCCGTCCGACCGAGGTGCCATACCTGCTGGGCGATCCGGCCAAGGCGCGCGCCAAGCTGGGCTGGCGCCACAAGATCGGCTTCCAGCAGCTCGTGCGCGACATGGTTCACGCCGACCTCGACGCAGTGAAGCGTCAAGGGCGTCATGACAGCGCAACCTGACCGCCACTTCGCGCTCGACGGCCGCCGCGTCTGGGTTGCCGGCCACCGCGGCATGGTCGGCTCGGCGCTGGTGCGCCGCCTCGCCCGGACGGGGGCGCAGGTCCTGACCGTGACCCGATCCAAGGTCGATCTGCGCCGGCAATCCCAGGTCGAGGACTGGATGACCGCCGAGAAGCCCGAGGCGATCATCGTCGCGGCCGCCACGGTCGGCGGAATTCTCGCCAATGATTCCCGACCGGCCGAGTTCCTCTACGACAACCTCGCGATCGAGAGCAACGTCATCAACACGGCCTGGCGCATCGGCGTCAAGAAGGTGCTGTTCCTCGGCTCGTCCTGCATCTATCCAAAGCTGGCGCCCCAGCCGATGGTCGAGGACGCGCTCTTGACCGGCCCGCTCGAGGCGACCAACCAGTGGTACGCGATCGCCAAGATCGCGGGCATCAAGCTCGGCCAGGCCTATCGCCGGCAGTATGGCTGCGACATGATCTCGGCCATGCCGACCAATCTCTATGGGCCCGGCGACACCTATGACCTCAAGGCCAGCCACGTCGTGCCGGCGCTGATGCACAAGATCCATCGCGCCAAGACGACGGGCGCCAACACGGTCGAGGTGTGGGGCACCGGCACGCCGCGGCGCGAATTCCTCCATGTCGACGATTTGGCGGATGCCTGCGTATTTCTCATGGAACGCTATTCCGACGAGAGCCACGTCAATGTCGGGACCGGCACCGACGTGACGATCCGCGAGCTGGCCGAGATGATCGCCGGCGCCGTCGGCTACACGGGCAGCTTCCACTTCGACACCTCCAAGCCCGACGGTACGCCGCGCAAGCTGCTCGACGTGTCGATGCTGACGCGGCTCGGCTGGCAGGCGACCATTCCGCTCGCCGAAGGGATCAAGAGCACTTATGCGTGGTATCTGCAGAACGTGGCGCCCAAACTGGCGAGCTGAAGTCGAGCGAAGAGCGTGCCGATGCTGACGTTTCCCAAGGATCTGTGGCTGTGTCTGGCGCTTCTGCCCATGACGGTTTCGCCGCTGCTCGCGCAAACGCAGTCGCCCGACCCGCCCATCGTCTTCATGCATGGCAATGGCGACACGGCGGCGCTATGGCTCACGCAGATCTGGCGCTTCGAGTCGAACGGCTACGCACGCGACCGCTTGTTCGCCATCGACATGAAGTATCCGGTGGCGCGCGCAGTCGACGCCACGCCGCAGGAAGGCCGATCCTCGACGACCGAGGCGATGGTCCAGCTCTCGGCTTTCGTGTCGGAGGCGAAGCGGAAGACAGGCGTCGACAAGGTGGCGCTGGTCGGCAACTCGCGGGGCGCCAACGCCATCCGCAACTACGTCAAGAACGGCGGCGGCAGCGCCCATGTCTCGCATGTCGTGCTCGGCGGCGGCGTCAACCACGGTGTGCGTATCTCCGAGACCGTGAGCGTCGGCAGCGAGTTCAACGGCGCCAGCGAATTCCTCAAGCAGCTCAACAGCGGGCCGGACGAGGTTGTCGCCGGCGTGAGGTTCATGACCATCCGCTCCGACCGCTTCGACAAATTCGCCCAGCCGGACGGGCGCTTCATCGGCTCGGCCGGCAAGCCGACCGGCATCACCTACGATGCGCCGGCGCTGAAGGGTGCCGAGAACGTCGTGCTGGCCGGGCTCGACCATCGCGAGGTGTCGTTCGGGCCGATGGCCTTCGTCGAGACCTAACGGTTCATCACCGGACGGATGCCGTCGCGCACGGAGATCCTCCCCGAGGCGCAGTCAGTGCTCAACGGCAACGTCACGGGCATGACGG
>Ga0194120_10006666_pt1 | contig 16192 bp, 16 predicted proteins | sample TA2MahCa65mmetaG_FD_148642 | JGI IMG/M metagenome (GOLD analysis project Ga0194120, IMG submission 148642) | Freshwater microbial communities from Lake Tanganyika, Tanzania - TA2015019 Mahale Deep Cast 65m | ecosystem: Environmental > Aquatic > Freshwater > Lake | place: Tanzania: Lake...
TCGCGTTCCTTGATCACCGCCCGCTTGTCGTGAAGCTTGCGGCCCTTGGCGAGGCCCAGCTCGACCTTGGCCCGTCCGCGCTCGTTGAAATAGAGGCTCAAAGGCACCAGCGTCATGCCGTCCCGCGTGATTGCGCCGATCAGCTTGCCGATCTCGCGCCGGCGCAACAGAAGCTTGCGCGCGCGCCTAGTCTCGTGATTGAAGCGGTTGCCGCCCGAATATTCGGGAATATAAGCGTTCTCGAGCCAAAGCTCGCCATCGCGCTCGGCCGCGTAGGCGTCTTGGATGTTGGACTTGCCGCCGCGGAGCGACTTGACCTCGGTGCCGGCGAGCACGAGCCCCGCCTCGACCCTCTCCGAGATCGCGTAATTGTGTCGCGCCTTGCGATTTTCCGCGACGACGCGCCGTTCCGCCGCGTCCTTGGCCATGCTCAGTTGATCAGCCCGGCAGCCTTCATGGCGACCCGTACCTGCTCCTGGGTCTTGTCCGAAATCGCGACCAGCGGCAAGCGGACTTCGGCGCCGCACTTGCCGAGGAGGCTCGCGGCATACTTGACCGGCGCCGGGCTGGTTTCGAGAAACAGCGCCCGATGAAGGCCCATCAGGCGATCCTGGATCTTGATCGCCTTGGCGTAGTCGCCGTCGAGGGTCGCCGCCTGAAATTCCGCGCAGGCGCGGGGCGCGACATTGGAGGTCACCGAAATGCAGCCGACGCCGCCCTGGGCGTTGAAGCCGAGCGCGGTGCCGTCCTCGCCCGAAAGCTGGACGAAATCCTCGCCCGAAAGAAGGCGCATGCGCGAAGGCCGCGTAAGATCGGCGGTCGCGTCCTTGACGCCGGCGATCCGAGGCAGTCGCGCGAGGCGAGCCATGGTCTCGACCGACATGTCGACGGCGCTACGCCCGGGAATGTTGTAGATCACGATCGGCAGATCGGTTGCATCATGGATCGCCTTGTAATGGGCGTAGAGCCCATCTTGGGTCGGACGGTTGTAATAGGGGGTAACGACCAGAGCAAAGTCCGCCCCGGCTGCCTCTGCATGCTTGGTCAGGCGGATCGCCTCGGCGGTCGAATTCGAGCCCGTACCGGCGACGACCGGGACCCTGCCCTTCGCCACCTCGACGCAAAGCTCGATCACCCGGTCATGCTCGTCATGCGAAAGCGTCGGCGATTCGCCCGTCGTGCCGCAGGGCACCAGGCCGTTGGTACCCTCGTCGATCTGCCAGGCGACGAAATCCTGGAAGGCCTTTTCGTCGAGCTTGCCGTCTCGAAAGGGCGTGATCAGCGCCGTGAGTGAGCCTCGAAGGCGCGAAATGTCTGCGCGCGGCATGGTCGTCCCCTTGTTGGTCAGCAATGCGGAGAGACGATAGCGGGACTAAGGCCGAGCGGCAACGCGGACAATGTCGCCATACAAGAAAGCGAAAGGGGGCCTGCGGCCCCCTTCCCCTAAGCGACGCCTCGCTCAGATGCAGTAGGTCTTGAGCGGCTCGAAGCCGTTGAAGCCGACCGAGGAATAGGTCGTCGTATAGGCGCCGGTCGAGCGGATCTCGACCTTGTCCCCGATCTGCAGATCGACCGGCAGGCGATAATCGGCCTTTTCGTAAAGCACGTCCGCCGAATCGCAGGTCGGGCCGGCGATGATCACGCGCTCCGCGGTACCCTTGCGCGGCGTGACGATCGGATACTGGATCGCCTCGTCCATGGTTTCGGCCAGGCCGCCGAACTTGCCGACGTCAAGATAGACCCAGCGGCGCTTCTCCTTGGCCGACTTGGTCGAAATAAGAATCACCTCGGTCTGGATCACGCCGGCATCGCCGACAATCTGCCGGCCGGGCTCGACGACGATCTCCGAGGGGATGCGATTGCCGAAATGGCGGCGGAGCGATTCGTCGATCGCCGCGCCGTATTCGCCCATCTGCGGCACCGAGCGGCGATAGCGCGTCGGGAATCCGCCGCCGATGTTGAGCATGGTCAGGTTGACGCCCCGCTGCTCGCACTCCTGGAACAGCCAGGCGGCCTGGGCGATGGCGGCGTCCCACTGCTTGGGGTCGCGCTGCTGAGAGCCGACGTGAAAGGAAACGCCGTGCGGCACGACGCCCCGATCCTTGGCCGCGACCAGAAGCTCGCGCGCCATCTCGACGTCGCAGCCGAATTTGCGCGATAGCGGCCACTCGGCGCCTTCGTTCGAGGTGAGAATGCGGCAGAACACCTTGGCGCCCGGCGCATGCGTCGCGATCTTGTCGAGTTCGGCGGCCGAGTCGAAGCAATAGAGCCCGACGCCCTTGGCGTGAGCGGCGGCGATCTCGACCGACTTCTTGATGGTCGAGCCGAAGGAGATGCGTTCGGCGCCGACGCCGGTGGCGAGCACCATCTCGACCTCGCCCATCGAGGCGACGTCGAAGGATGAGCCGAGCCCGGCCAGCAACCTCAGCACCTCGGGTGCCGGATTGGCCTTGATCGCGTAATAGATGCCGGCGCGCGGCACGGCGTTTCTGAGTTTCTTATAATTCTCGCCCACGACGTCGAGATCGACGACCAAGCAGGGCGTCGCGGGCTTTTGCTCCGCGAGGAACTTCTGGATTTTACGGCTCATGTGACAACCCTCCGATCGGCGTCGCCCAGTTGGGCCGCCGTCTCTGACCAGAGAAAAACAAAGCGAGGGGCGGAGAAATCCGCTCTCACTTCACCACACGATGGATCGGAATTGTTCCGTGCCGGAACGCAACCATAGCCACTTCCCTTAAGGACACCGGCCCACTGTCGACCGGCTCGACCGAAAAGGACGCGTTACGTCGTTGCTTGACCGCCGAGGGCCTTGGGCACGTGCGATTGGCGTCTGAGAAAACTCAATATCATGAGTCGCCGCCAATTCAAGAATCAATTTGTAGTCTGTCGCCAGTTCCGGTCGCCGACCGTTGCAAATCGAACACACCGACGGTCGGCTTCAAATCTTGGGCGGCGCCTTGGGTTTGGGCTTGGCGACGATCTCTTCCGGTTCCGTCGTCCGTCGTTCCGGACCGGGGAATTCCAGGTCTTCCTTGCGCCGCCGGTCGGGGCCGAAATATTTCCGCGTCTCGACGAAGGGCCTGGACTTCATCGCCGCGATCAGCCGCTTGAGCAGGGATTCGGCCGTGATCGGCTTGGCCAGGAATTCGGAAACGCCGACATCGCGCGCGGCAGCCACCGTTTCGCGCGAGGGATTGGCGGTGATCATGACGATCGGCATGAAGCGGTTGGGCGAGTTCTCGGCCTTACGCAACAGATCGCAGAATTCGAGGCCGTTCATCGGCGCCATCTGTAGATCGCAGACGATGGCATCGGGCGGCGTCGCCATGACGATCTTGAGCGCGGCCGTGCCGTCGGCGGCCTCGAGCACCTCGCTCACGCCATAGGACAGCAACAACCCGTGGATCAGGTTGCGCATGTATTTGGAGTCTTCGACGACCAGAATGCGCGTGCCCTGAAGCAGGGCGAGGTCTTCGTCGGGCTTGGCCGGCATGGTCCCTATCGGTTCAGTCGCTTGGCGACGATGCCTTCGAGCGCCGCGACCACTTCGAGGCTGATGCGGGACGGCGTGCCGTCGGTCTGCTCGGCGGCCGAGGCGCGCATGGCGTCGACATGGGGCACGACCACGCCGATATCGTCGGCCTCGATGGTCGGTTTTTCCTCGAGCAGCTTGCAGAGCGACTTGGCGACGCGCGAAAGAATGGAAAAGCCGAAGGTTCCGGCCTGACCCTTGATGTCGAAAGAGACCTTGAACAAGGTATCGGCCTTCTTCTGGCGATCGGCATTGTCGGACGCGGCCTTCAGGGCGTTGAGCGCTTTGACCAGCTTCTCGATGTCCTCGCGCAGCCAGGTCTTGTAGTCCTTCTTCATCTCCTGAACGGCATGATCCGCCCGGCCGATCGCTTCGGTCGGATCGGGACCGCCCTTCGAGACGCGATCAGCCAGCTTGCTCGGCGGATTGATCACTTCGTAGTTCTTGCCCTTGATCGCCATGGTCTGGTCGCAGCGCCCTCTTCGCTAATCCGCCGCCGCGTCCTGATCGGACGAGCGCCGCTCAGGGCCTTCATAGTCGCCCTTGCGCTTGCGCCGACGATCGGGGCCGAAATAAGTCTTGGTCCGCACGAAAGGCCGGGGCGATTCGATCGCCGCCGAAATTCTCTGATAGAGCGACTGCGCCGACAGGGGCTTGGCCAGGTATTCGGTAACACCGATGTCGCGCGCCTGAACGACGTGATGCGCCTCGGTGTTCGCGGTCAACATGATCAACGGCACGAAGCGGTTCGGGCTGTCTTCGTTGTTGCGTACCCTGCGGGTGAATTCGATGCCGTCCAAGGGTTCCATGTTCCAATCGCAAATCACCAAATCGGGATTGGATTCGACAAAACGCTTGTAGCCGACTTCGCCCTCTTCCGCTTCGCGGAATTTCGAGACGCCGAAGGCCTCAAGCATCGAACGAATGATCTCGCGCATGTTCTTGTTGTCGTCGACAATAAGAACTCTGACGCGTGAAAGGTTATAACCAGACCCGCTCAAGGCGGATGCTCCGAATCCCCCGACTCCGTTAGGAATATATTATGGGCAATATCGACGTTTAGCCAGTGCCTTGCGGGACGACCTCATGCCCGACGCCCTAGCGAATCTACTGATCGAAATCGATGCTTGCCGTCGCTGCGCGGGCTTGCCTTTGGGGCCAGGGCCGGTCTTGCGGGCAAGCGCCAGCGCCAGATTGCTCATTGCCGGCCAAGCGCCGGGCACCAAGGCGCATATCAGCAAGAAGCCCTGGAATGATCGCTCGGGCGATGTCTTGCGCTCTTGGCTGAACCTTAAGCCTGATGCTTTTTATGACCAAGACAGGGTCGCCATCGTCCCGATGGGCTTTTGCTATCCCGGGCGTGACGCCAAAGGCGGCGATCTACCACCACGACCCGAATGTCGGTCCCATTGGCATGGCCGGCTCTTGCCCTTGCTGAGTGAAGTTCGGCTGGTGTTGCTCGTCGGCGCCCATGCCCAACGCTATCATTTGGGTTCGTCCTGTCGCGCGAACCTGACCGAGACCGTCCAAGCTTGGCGGGACTTCGCGCCCCGCTACGTGCCCTTGCCTCATCCCTCCTGGCGCAACACGGCCTGGGTCCGGCGTCATCCTTGGTTCGATGCGGAATTGCTGCCCGCGCTCCGCCGGCGTGTGGCAGAATTGCTGGCATGATCCGGAACGCCGTCCGGCGCCTCGTCGCGGGCAGTCTGCTGCTCCTGGCGGCCTGTACGCCGGAAATTCAGTCGGTCGGCGCGCCGCGCGAGACGGCGCGCATCGATCTCGCGCATTTCGTGACGGCCGATGGTGTTCGCCTGCCGCTCAGGCGCTGGCAGCTCGAGGCCAAGCCGCGATTCGCCGTGATCGCGCTCCATGGCTTCAACGACTATTCGAGTGCCTTCGAAGGCCCGGGCCGGCGCTGGGCCGAAGCCGGCGGCGCGGTCTATGCCTACGACCAGCGCGGCTTCGGCGCGACGCCTCATCGGGGCGTCTGGGCCGGTGACGAGCGCTTGATCGGCGACCTTGTCGATGCCGTCCGCGTCGTTCGGGAGAGGCACCCCGACCGGGCGCTCTATGTGGTCGGCGAAAGCATGGGCGGCGCCGTTGCCATGGCGACCTTCGCCGCGCCCGATGCGCCCAAGATCGATGGCTTGGTTCTGGTCGCCCCCGCCGTCTGGGCGCGCTCGACCATGAACCCCTTTTACCGGGCGCTTCTTTGGACCGGTGCCCATGTCGCACCGACCGCGATCGTCACCGGACGCGGGCTTCGCCGGCAGGCGTCCGACAACATCCCGATGCTGATCGCGCTCGGCCGCGACCCCTTGGTGATCAAGGAAACGCGCATCGACGCGCTCTGGGGTCTGGTCGGGCTGATGGACCGCGCGCTCGACGCGGCACCGCGCCTCTCGCTCCCGACGCTCGTGCTCTACGGCGAGCGCGACGAGATCGTGCCGCCGCATGCGACCAAGACCATGCTCGAGGGGCTGGCGACGCCGCACCGCATGGCGGTCTATGGAACGGGTTGGCATATGCTGCTGCGCGATCTCAAGGCCGAGATTCCGCAGGCCGATATACTCGCCTGGATCGAGGACCCCAAGAACGCCCTGCCCTCGGGCGCCGAGACGGATGCCATGACCAGGTTGGAAAAGGGCTTCGCGCGACGGGTCCCGGCAGGCCCGGTCACCGCCGGCAGCAGCGCCAAGGTCGGACAATGAACCTCACGCGACGCCAAGCTCTTGCGCTCGCCGCCGGCCTGCCGCTGGCGGCCTGCCTGCCGCCATCCGATGGGTCGGACCTCAAAGGGGCGCCTGATGGCGCGGCATTGCTGTCGCGCATCGCTTTCGGCTCCTGCTCGGATCAAGAACGGCCGCAGCCGATCTGGTCTTCCGTGCTCGACTACCGGCCGGACCTCTTCATCTTCGGCGGCGACAATGTCTATGGCGACGTGAAGTCGGCGGCGCTGACCGAACTGAAGGCGGCCTATGCCAAGGCCATGACGGTCGACGGGTTTCGCCGGCTGCGCGAGAGCGTGCCGCACGTCGCGACCTGGGACGATCACGACTACGGCGCCAACGACGCTGGCGTTGAATTTCCGCACAAGCAGGCGACCAAGCGCCTGTTTCTCGATTTCTGGAACGTGCCGGCGGACGACCCGAGGCGCGGACGCGACGGTCTTTATCACGCCTGGATTTTCGGCCCGGCCGGGCGCCGCGTCCAAGTGATCTTGCTCGACACGCGTTGGTTCCGCTCGGCGCTCACCGTCACCGATCGACGCGGCGCGCCGGGCCGCGAACGTTATCTCCCGGATCTCGACCCGGCCAAGACCATGTTGGGCGAAGCGCAATGGGCTTGGCTGGCGGGCGAGCTTGCCAAGCCCGTCGATCTTCGCCTGATCGTCTCGAGCATCCAGGTCGTGGTCGATGGTCATGGCTTCGAGCGCTGGGGCAATCTCCCGCTCGAACGCCAGCGTCTCTACCGTCTCGTCCGCGATACGAATGCCAACGGCGTGGTCTTTCTCTCCGGCGATCGGCATCTCGGCGCGCTCTATCGCGAGACCGAGGGCGTGCCCTATCCATTGCTCGAGGCGACCTCGAGCGGCATCAGCCGCCATTTTACGAATTCGCGCGAGCCGGGCCCGAACCGCCTGGGCGAGGTCTATGGCCAGGCGCATTTCGGCACCATCGACGTCGATTGGACGTCGCGGCAGGCCGTGATCGCGCTCCGTGGCCTCGAAGGTCAGATCGTCAGGCGCTTTGATGCCGCGCTCGACGCCTTGCGCGCGCGCTCCTTCGCCTGATCAGGGCCGCGCCAAGGCGGCGCGCAGGCGGTCGGCGTCGGCATTGCAGACCGTCCGCTTGATCAAGATGTCCGCGGGATCGGCGGGCTTGCCGTAATAGGCCTGGTTCCAAGCCTCGCGCGGCGCGACCACGCCAAGTTCGGCCGACAGGCCGAAGAACAACCCCGAAGACTGGGTGAATATGTAGACGTCGCGGAACATGTTCGAGGTCGAGGCTTGCGCGCCGCCGCCCACGCCGCCGATCGCCGCCGAGGCATCGACGCCGATGCGCAGGCCCTCCGCCATCATGGTGCGGAGCACCTCGTCGTTCATCAGTACGATGACGGTCTCCGAACGCATGGCGCCGATCTGCAGCCAGTAACTCACCGAGCCGACCGAATAGAAGGCCGGGCAGCTCCAGCTGCCATCGGCGTTGCGCGACAGCATGACGCCGGTGCCGCCCGAGCCGCCGAGAAGCAGCGCGCCCTTGAGCTGAGACGGCAGGATCAATACGCCGCGCGCGTTCTGAAGATAGAAGCCGAGCTCGCGGCGCGAGGGATCGGCCCGCATCGAATCGAGCGTCAGCCGCGCCTCCTCGACGACCGCCATCTGATCGAGCGGCAGCGAACCGCGCGGGCGCTCGGCCTGACAGGCGGCCAACAAGGCCGAAAACATGACGGCGACGACAAGACGCATGATCACCCTGAATCTCCTGACCAGAATAACGCATTCGCCCGCCGCCGTAATCCGCCGGCTCAAAGGGCGTGAAATCGGTCGTCGGCCTTGACCTTTTGTTAGCACTGTTTGCGCCTCTCTTGATACGGCGGGCCGCCCCCCAAGGCGACAAGACCGGGCCGACCGCAATGCGCGACCGGCCCGGTTCTCGTTTTCGCGATCGGTGGGACCAGAAGGATGGTGGGCGCGACAGGGATTGAACCTGTGACCCCACCCGTGTGAAGGGTGTGCTCTCCCGCTGAGCTACGCGCCCACGGGCGGGGATATAGAGGGCGGCGAAGACGAGGTCAAGAAAGCCGCTCGAGCACTCGCGGCAATTCGCCGAAATCGCCGATCACCGCGTCGGCGCCGAGCTTTTCGGCCGGCACGGCGGTATAGCCGAAAGTCACCAACACGCAGGGAATGCCGAGCGCGCGGGCGGTGTCGAGATCGTTCCTGGAATCGCCGATCATCACGGCCCGCGACTTCTCGACGCCGAGACGTTCGAGCGTGACGCGAAGCGGCAGCGGATCGGGCTTGCGCTTGGACAGGCTGTCGCCGCCGATGACCGCGCCGAAAGCGCGGGCGAGATCGAGCTTGGCAAGCAGGAGATCGGTCAATTCGATCGGCTTGTTGGTGCAGACACCAAGCTTGCGCCCCTCGGCGCGAAAGCGCGTCAGGACTTCGCGAAGCCGCGGGAAAGCCCGGGACTCGTCGGCAATATGCGCGCGGTAATGAGCGAAATAGCCCTGATACAGGCGCTCGAACGTCTCCTGGTCGACGGGCGGGCCGCTCGCGGCGAGACCCCTTTCGATCAGCTTGGCGACGCCGTCGCCGACCATATGGCGGATCTCGGCGAGCGCGATCGGCTTGCGCTCGACCAGGCCGAGCACGTGATTGAGCGTCGCGGCGAGATCGGGCGCTGTGTCGATGAGCGTGCCGTCGAGGTCGAACACCACGGCTTGAAAGCGGTCTGGCATGGCGGCGTGCTTAGCCGCTTGCGTAAGAACTCGCAACAAATCTTGAGTTGGGAATTTCGCTGGCTTTGTGGCAGTTTCCGCCCCCTGAGAACGGAAATTCGATCGGAACCATGACGGATCGCCAGCTCGCCGTCGTGATCCTTGCTGCCGGCAAGGGCACGCGCATGAAATCGGACCTGCCCAAGGTCCTGCACAAGATCGCCGGGCGAAGCCTGCTCGGCCATGTGCTCGATCGCGTGCGCGCGCTTGCGCCCGCGCGCGTCGTCGTCGTCACCGGCAAGGCCATGGCCGAAGTCGCCAAAGCCGCCCAGCCGGCCAAAATCGCCATCCAACACCCGCCGCTCGGCACCGGGCATGCCGTGATGGCAGCGCTACCCGCGCTCGAGGGCTTCGCGGGGGACGTCATCGTCACCTATGCCGACGTGCCCCTGGTCGAGAGCGAGACGTTTCGCAAATTGCTCGAACGTCGACGCGCCAAAGACAAGCCCGCCGCCGTCGTGCTCGGCTTTCGTCCCGCCGACACGGCCGAATATGGCCGCCTGGTGCAGGACCGGCGCGGCCGGCTTTTGCGCATCGTCGAGCACAAGGACGCGAGCGCGGCCGAACGCAAGATCGGGCTTTGCAATGCCGGTATAATGGCGCTCGACGGGCGTCTGTTGCCCTCGCTCCTCGCCAAGCTCGGCAACAAGAACGCCAAGGGCGAATATTATCTGACCGACCTGATCGCGCTGGCGCACAAGGCCAAGCGCGGCGCCGCGACCATCGAGGCGCCGGCCGAAGAGGTCATGGGCATCAATTCGCGCGTTCAGCTCGCCGAAGCCGAAGCCGCGCTGCAGAGGCGCCTGCGCATCGTCGCGATGGAGGCCGGCGCGACGTTGATTGCGCCCGAAACCGTCTTTTTCAGTCACGACACCAGGCTCGGCCGCGACGTCTTTGTCGGGCCGCATGTCTATTTCGGCCCGGGCGTCACGATCGGCGACAAGGTGGAGATCAAGGGCCATTGCCATATCGAAGGCGCGAGCGTCGAGCGCGAAGCGATCGTCGGACCCTATGCGCGGCTGCGTCCGGGCACGAAGATCGGCGCGGGCGCGCGCATCGGCAATTTCGTCGAGATCAAGCAAGCGACGATCGAGGCCGGCGCCAAGGTCAATCACCTGACCTATGTCGGCGATGCCCGCGTCGGCTCGGGCGCCAATGTCGGCGCCGGCACCATCACCTGCAACTATGACGGCTTCGACAAGCATTTCACCGAAATCGGGGCCGGCGCCTTCATCGGCTCGAACACCGCTCTGGTCGCGCCGGTCAAGGTCGGCGACGGCGCCATCGTCGGCGCGGGTTCGGTGATCACGCGCGACGTGCCGCCCGATGCCCTTGCCGTCGAACGCGCGGCGCAGAAGGACATCGCCAGCTGGGCCGCGCGCTTCAGGACCAAGAAGCGCCTCGAAAAGGCCCAGCGGCCGGCGAAGCGCTGAGGACCCGCGGATCATGTGCGGCATCATCGGCATCATCGGCAGGACGGACGCGGCGCCGCGCATGGTCGAATCGCTCCGGCGGCTCGAATATCGGGGCTATGATTCGGCCGGCGTCGCCACGCTGGTGAACGGCCATATCGAGCGCCGCCGCGCCGAAGGCAAGCTGGTCAATCTCGCCCAGTCGCTCCAATCGAAGCCGCTTCCCGGCAAGACCGGCATCGGCCATACGCGCTGGGCGACCCATGGCGAGCCCAATGAGAGGAATGCCCATCCGCACGCGACCGCCAAGGTCGCGGTCGTGCATAACGGCATCATCGAGAATTTTCGCGCGCTGCGGGACGAGCTCGAGAAAGCCGGCCGCGTCTTCGAAAGCGAGACCGACACCGAGACCATCGCCCAACTCGTCCATCACCATCTCGACCAAGGCATGACGCCGGTCCAGGCGGTGGCGACGGCGCTCAAGCGTCTCGAGGGCGCCTTCGCGCTCGGCTTCATGTTCTCGGGCCGCGAGGATCTTCTGATCGGAGCACGCCGCGGCTCGCCGCTCGCGGTCGGCTGGAGCGAGACCGAGATGTTCCTGGGCTCGGACGCGCTCGCGCTCGGCCCCTTCACCAGCAAGGTGACCTATCTCGACGAGGGCGACTGGGTCGTTCTTTCGCCCAAGGGGGCGACGATCCACGATGCGACGGACCGCGTGGTCGAAAGGCCGATGCGCGAAATCGCCCTCAAGAGCGCCTATGCCGACAAGGGCAATTTCGCGCATTTCATGGAAAAGGAAATCCACGAACAGCCTTCGGTCATCGGCGACACTCTCGCGATCTACGTCAATCCGCTGAAACGCCGGATCGAGCTGCCCAAGCTGCCATTCGATCTCGCGTCCGTTCCCAAGGTCACGATCATCGCCTGCGGCACGTCCTATTACGCCGGCATGGTCGCGCGCTATTGGATCGAGAGCCTGGCGCGCGTGCCGGTCGAGGTCGACATCGCGAGCGAGTTCCGCTACCGCCACGCGGTCATGCCCGAAGGCGGGCTCGCGATCTTCATTTCGCAGTCGGGCGAGACGGCGGATACGCTCGCCGCGCTGCGCTTTGCCCGCGAAAGCCGCCAACACGTCGCCGGCATCGTCAACGTGCTGGAAAGCTCGATCGCGCGGGAAAGCGACGTGCTGCTCCATATCGATGCCGGGCGCGAGATCGGCGTCGCTTCGACCAAGGCCTTCACCTGCCAGCTCGTCACGCTCGCCTGCTTCGCCATCAAGCTCGCCCGCGCGCGGGGAACGATCGATGCCAAGCGCGAGGCCGAGCTCGTGACCGCGCTATCGGAGGTGCCGGCCCGGGCGAACGAGGTGCTCAACGGCGAAGCTCGGATCAAGGAGATCGCCGCCGAAGTCGCCAACGCGCGGGACGTCATCTATATCGGCCGCGGCGCCTCCTATCCGATCGCGCTCGAAGGCGCGCTCAAGCTCAAGGAAATTTCCTACATCCACGCCGAGGGCTATGCCGCGGGCGAACTCAAGCATGGCCCGATCGCGCTGATCGACCCGGCGGTGCCCGTGATCGTGGTCGCGCCCACGGACGAATATTTCGAAAAGACCGCGTCCAACATGCACGAAGTCATGGCGCGCGGCGGGCGCGTGCTCTTGTTCTCCGACAAGCAGGGCGTCGATGCCGCCGGCCAGGACTATTCGCGGTGCTTCTGGGTGCCCAAGGTCGATGCCTTCGTCGCGCCGATCCTTTATGCCATCCCGGTCCAACTCCTCGCCTATCACGTCGCGACCCTCAAGGGCACGGACGTCGATCAGCCGCGCAACCTCGCGAAGAGCGTGACGGTCGAGTGACGGCTCAGGCTCCGCGCCGGCCAAGCAGGCTGAAAGCGTCGAGCTTCGCGGCGCGCCGATCGAACGTCAGAGTGGCCCGACAACCCGCCCGTTGGTTGCGAAGGCCCATCAGCGCATCGGCGAAATCCGCTCCGCTCAGGCGGTAGTCCTCGATAGCCTGACGCGCCATGGACGCGTCCTCGACCGTCACGTTCCGTGCACCCAAAAGAGCCTCCAGGGCCGTCGCAACGTCGCGGCGCGGCCAGCCATAGCCGCGCTCGAGCACCCAGGCAATTTCGCAAAGCGCGATGACGCCGATATATTGGGGCTCTTCCGCCGCCTCGGCCTTCGCGACATGGCTGCGAGCCAGAGCGGTCTGCCGCGCGTCGTCGCCGACGATCAACCGGATCAGAACATTGGTGTCGAGGCCGATCACCGTCGGCGTCCGCGCCCGATTGCCCCCTCGGCAACGGCCCGGTCCATGTCGGCGATCGACAATGGCCGCCGCCGAACGCCAACGCCCGAGGCCGCGAGATCCGCCAAACCATGACCGTGGACGACCATACGGCCTTCGCGCTCGTTCTCGGCGCTGAACTCGATCCGATCGCCGGCCTTGAGGCGCAGACGGTCGCGCACGGGCTTCGGAATCGTGACCTGGCCCTTGCTGGTGAGGGTCGCGTAAGGCATCGTTCGTCTCCTTACTTCTAATCCGAAATCTTACCATGCTTCGGATAGTAAGGAAACGCCGCGCCCTACCCCGCCGACAGCGTCTTTTCGACCAGCCGCGCCCAATAGCTCGCGCCGATCGGCAGGATTTCGTCGTTGAAGTCGTAGGACGGATTATGCAGCAGGCAGCCGCCATCGCGCGGGCCGTTGCCGATCCAGACATAGGAACCGGGCTTGGCTTGGAGCATGAAGGCGAAATCCTCCGAGCCCATGACCGGCGTCGGATTGGTAACGACGCCGTCGGCGCCGACGATCTCCGCCGCGATCTTTGTCGCCTGCTGGGTCTCCGTCGCCGTGTTGACGGTCGGCGGATAGCGCTCTTCGTAGCGGAGCTTGACGCTCGCGCCATGCGCCGACGCGATGCCTTTCGCGATGCGTTCGATGCCGCTCTTGATCAGGGCATGGACTTCGGGCTTGAACCATCGCGCCGTGCCGCGGATCACCGCTTCGTTCGGAATGACGTTCCAGGTGTCGCCGCCATGGACTTGCGTGACCGAGACGACGCCCGATTCCTGCGGATCGACGGTCCGCGAGACGATCGACTGGAGCGCCAGCACGATCTCGCTCGCGACCACCAGGGGATCGATACCGGCCTGCGGCATGGCCGCGTGGGTGCCGCGCCCGGTGATCGAAATCTCGAAGATGTCGAAAGCCGCCATCATCGGACCCGTCAGCGTCGCGAATTTGCCGACCGGCAGGCCAGGCATGTTGTGCATGCCGTAGACCGACTCGACCGGAAATTTCTGGAACAGGCCCTGCTCGACCATGACGCGCCCGCCGCCTTCGTTCTCCTCGGCCGGCTGGAAGATGAAATGCACGGTGCCGTCGAATTTGCCGGCCTCGGCCAGATATTTCGCGGCGCCGAGCAACATGGTCGTGTGCCCGTCATGGCCGCAGGCATGCATCTTGCCCTTGTTCTTGGAGGCGTGATCGAAGGTGTTGGCTTCGTGAATGTGAAGCGCGTCCATGTCGGCGCGAAGCCCGATGGCGCGCTTGGAATTGCCGCGCCTGAGCGTGCCGACCACGCCCGTACCGGCAAGGCCGCGATGCACCTCGAGCCCGAAAGATTTGAGCTTGGTCGCGACGACATCGGCGGTGCGATGCTCCTCGAAGGCGGTTTCCGGATGGGCGTGGATGTCGTGACGCCACTCCGCCATCTCCTGAGCAAAGCCGGCGATGCGATTGATTACGGCCATGACGTTTTTCTCCCTCGGAACTTTCCGCCTCAGCCGGTCTTGACCGGCGCCCATTCGGGCAGACGCTTCTCTTCGACGGCGTGGCAAGCGACGGTCGTGACGCCGTCGAGCAAGGCTTTCGGTCGCTCGCTCCGGCAGCGCTCGGTCGCGAAAGGACAGCGCGGATTGAAGGCGCAGCCGGGCGGCGGGTTGAGCGGGCTCGGCACTTCGCCCGCGACCGGCGCGCGCGTGCGCCCGGTCATCGCGAGATCGGGGATGGTGTCGAGCAGCATGCGCGTATAGGGATGGCGCGGGCGCTCGAACAGGGCGCGCGTCTCGGCCCATTCGACCAGGCGGCCGAGATACATGACGCCGACCTTGGTCGAGACGTGATTCACCACCGCGAGGTTGTGCGAAATGAAGAGATAGGTCAGCCCGAGCTTGGTCTGCAAATCCTTCATCAGATTGAGGATCTGCGCCTGCACCGAGACGTCGAGCGCCGAGGTCGGCTCGTCGCAGACCAGAAATTCCGGCTGGCCGGCGAGCGCCCGAGCGATCGAGACTCGCTGGCGCTGGCCGCCGGAAAATTCGTGCGGGAACTTTTCCATGTCGATGGGCGCGAGACCGACCTGGCGCAGGAGTTCGCCGACGCGCTCGCGGATCGCCGCCTTGCCGGCGATCAGATTGGCCGCGCGGATCGGCTCGGCGATGATATCGAGCACCCGCCAACGCGGATTGAGCGAGGCGTAAGGGTCCTGGAAGATCATCTGCATGCGCCGCTGGATCTGGTCGCGGTTCTTCTGTCCCTCGGCTCCGCCCAGATCCTTGCCTTCGAAGACGATCGAGCCCGCGGTCGGCGGATAAAGTCCGACGACGACGCGGGCGACCGTCGACTTGCCGCAGCCCGATTCGCCGACCAGGCTGAAGGTCTCGCCCTTGGCGATGTCGAAGCTGACGCCGTCGACCGCCTTGACGATTTGGCGCTGCTTGCCTTCGAAAATGCGATTAAGCAGCGGCGGCGAGACGTCGAAATAGCGCGCCAGGTCCTTGAGCGAGACGAGCGGCGCGTTCACGACGACGCTCCGTCGAAAAGATGGCAAGAGACGCCGCGCTTGCCCGCCATGACGAGTTCCGGACGCTCGCGTCGGCAGCGCTCGACCACCCTGGGGCAGCGCGGATTGAAGGCGCAGCCGGGCGGAATGGCGTTGAGGCGCGGCATGGCGCCTTCGATCTGGGCGAGGCGCTCGTGATGCTGGCCGACCGTCGGGATCGAGCCCATCAGACCGACCGTGTAGGGATGGCGCGCGTTCTTGATCACGTCGCGCACCGGCCCGATTTCGGCGATGCGTCCGGCATACATGACCGCGACGCGGTCGGCGGTGTCGGCGATCACGCCCATGTCGTGGGTCACCAGCATCACCGCCGTGCCATGCTCGCGGCAGAGCCGCTTGATCAAGGCGATGATCTGGGCCTGGATCGAGACATCGAGCGCGGTGGTCGGCTCGTCGGCGATGATCAGACGCGGATTGGCCGAAAGCGCGAGCGCGATGACCACGCGCTGGCGCATGCCACCCGAGAACTGGTGCGGATAGTGGTCGATGCGCTCTTCCGCCGCCGGAATGCCGACTTCCTTGAGGAGTTCGATCGCCCGCGCCCGCGCCACCGCTTCCGACATGTCGGAATGCGTCTGGATGGTCTCGGTCAATTGCAGGCCGATGGTGTAGAGCGGATTGAGGCTGGTGAGCGGGTCCTGGAAGATCGCGCCGATTTGCCGGCCGCGGATCTTGCGCATCTCTTCGTAGGGCAGGTTGTCGATGCGCTTGCCTTCGAGCTTGATCTCGCCGCCGGCGATGCGCCCGGGCGGATCGAGCAGGCCGATGATCGACATGCCGGTGAGCGATTTGCCAGCGCCCGATTCGCCGACCACGCCCAGGACCTCGCCCGGCGCGATGTCGAAGGAGACGTCGTCGACCGCGACGAGCGTGCCGCGCCGGGTCGGAAA
>Ga0194120_10006671_pt1 | contig 16185 bp, 6 predicted proteins | sample TA2MahCa65mmetaG_FD_148642 | JGI IMG/M metagenome (GOLD analysis project Ga0194120, IMG submission 148642) | Freshwater microbial communities from Lake Tanganyika, Tanzania - TA2015019 Mahale Deep Cast 65m | ecosystem: Environmental > Aquatic > Freshwater > Lake | place: Tanzania: Lake...
TGACAACCCCAATATACAAAGTGCGAATCCAAAATCAGATCCCGAAGAATCTTAAACTACAAGAAAGACTTTTTCAACAGACTCAAACGGTAGAGTACTGAGGTTTCAATGCATTATTCCCGTTTGTTGGATCGACTTTGTACCAGATCGCGCACTTATTTCTATTATAAGCTGGCGGATTATCTCTTGCGGTCCAGTGAAGCCCATCATAAATCAAATTATATTTAAATTCCGCCGTGTTCTGGATAAAATTACCACCTTCTTGTTGGTTAAAAATCGCAATCCCCACTGCATTGGCCACAAATGTATTGTTTAAGATGTGGGGTTCACAAAATATTTCACCCGTAAAAGGTAATTGCTCAGGATTTGTTCGATATCCTGCATGAACTGCAACACCTGCATTGAGATCCCAATTACCGCCTGTAATCGTAGGCCAATAACTCCCATTGCTATGGAACAGGTTATTCAACACCCATAGTTTTCCATTTGAATGATGTATTGCTTCGCCCTGCGATCCATACATAACACTGTTACGAATTGCATTCCATACATCTCCTTGTTGCGCAATCTGACCATCCCTTGGTTTAAAATCCATCAGTTTGTCATGACTGACAAACGTCTGATGCCACATCATGATCTCACAATTGTCGAATACGGTTCCGTTCCCCTCGATACAGACAATTTCTTTATGAGATTGCGCGAAAAGGCAGTCATCGAAAAAGTTGTAAGTGGCTCCATCAGCAACGGACAGTTGGTTTGTGCACATCTGTTTACTATTCGCTTCGTTACCTGGGTTGTAAACAAGAAATTGGTAGTATGGGGCCGAACCTCCCCAACCCACGAGGTAATAGACCGGATCCGGACAAATCTTGACATTTGTAAATCGGAAATGATTGCCAGCCACCTCAACTACATACGATCTCCAGCCATCTCCTGTGTAGTTGCTATCCCACCCAATAACGTCAACATTCTCAAAATTAGATTCAAGCTTTGGATCGCCGTTTGGGTCATCGTTCTCATACATTTCAATCCAGTCTTCCACGTTTCCCTCATGCGGCGCTTCAAAATTGGGGTCGCCATCGCCATGCACTTCGAGAGCTTTGTAAAGGCAAAAGCTGCGACGAACACGGAAATTATTGCCATCTTCTCGGAATGAACCGAGTATCCGAGTATTCGCCATATTCAGAGAATTTTCACCCCGCCTTGTGAAATTTATATAGACTGCCGGCCCAGTATTGTCACTTCTATTTCCTTCTCCATCAACGCCCCAATCGTTCCTCCAATTAGTAACATTCTCATTGTCAACCGGGCCACCAAGAACGAACTCTGCCCAGTTGATGCTGATGCTAAGTCCATCGGTACCGTTTCCGCCCATGTTTGCCCAATTTGCATCGTTTGTTCCAGGATTGTCATCTGGATCGAGATCCCAGGCTACGTTGTAGGCTTCGTCAAGAATCAAAGCGCCCTCCCACCTGGCGTCAATTTGGCCATTGGCATTGAAATGTCCAAATCTTGCCGGTGTGCCGTTCTGTCCAGCGATGGTCAGTGCGACATTGTCAGCGACGATGAGACTTCGCCCTGTCGCGAATCGTACAGGGCGAGAATTGTCAATGGAGACAATAGATTGATGGAATTCATCATCTTCACCGATACCCTTCCATGATATCACATGAACATTTCGCGAAAGTGCGCCATTGGTTCTAAAGTTATTCAAGTCCTCATGTGTCATCAGATAATCTTGATTGATTTCATCCCCGTAGAGGAAAAGATTGTTTTGATTCGACCAGGCGACAGCATGGATCGCGTAGACATTGTTTGTCATCCCATTGAACAGTGCAACAACTGCCGCGATGACGATTACTGTTGTGGAGATAGTGTGCTTTTTCATTTCGGACCTCATCTGATTAGAGTGATTGGGATAGTTTTTGTATCTGCAGATGTTTGCAGTTGGCAGAAGTAGACTCCGGAGCTGAGATTAGTCGGTTTCCATACAAGGAAATGACGACCGGCTGTAAACTGACCTGAGGCTAAAATTGAGATTTCACGACCGCAAATATCATAAACCGCGATTTTGACCTCTTTCAGAGTCGGAAGATCGAAGGCGATAATCGTCGTCGAATTGAAAGGATTAGGATAATTCTGATTTAGTGAAAGTAGGATGGGAGCATTCGGAGTGTCTGGAGGAAGTGAACTTGGTAGTATTTCGAAATCCTGAAAAAGTGTATCGAGATCAAAACCGTCTGTTGCAACACATATAAGTCTATAGATTCCGATTGATTCGATTATAAAGCCGATCTCGGAACTAAACCCAATTGTCTGCAGGAAAATAGTCTCAAAATGCTCTTCATCTGGACGAGAGATTATTCGGTAAAGATCCCATTGAAAAGCCGAAGAATCATTTTCGTCTTCATCGGCGTAGTTCACACTGCAACGGATCTCTTCATTAACAATGACTTCCATTTCCGGAAAAATAACCAAATCGCGAATCTCAATCGGGTGATTGTTATGGTTGAACGGAACCGGACCAAGATCGGGTAATGTACCATCCGGGTCGCGCTCGTCATCTTCGGAAATCGCGGCGTCTATGCCACGTGAGCTACGACCCAATCGGTATTCAAGCGGGTAGATATCGATTAGCCCCGGATCGCCGAACAGATTGCCATAGACGTCAACCGAATCGCCATTGACGTTAACTGCAGAAAGGAGACCAAATCCATCGAGCAATTCTCGCACAGATGTGTCTACCATGGCAAACAAATTATCCCGGAGGGTGATCTCAACGATGTTGTCACTGGAATCGAACAGGGTAGTGTCATAGGCTGCAAAAATGGAGTTGCGAACGGATAACCTGCCGGATACTGTAAAAGGCGGATAATCAGTGGACGATAAAGAGGCAAGATCAATAGAGGCTTCATCACAATCAAGGTTGAGACCAAAGACTTTTGTTAAGAGGATGTCTCTATGTGAGTGGAATACACCTCCATCTTCCATCGAATAAGCGCCAAACTGGTTGCGAAAGTAGTTGCTGCTTGCATATACCTCACTGTTTCTAAACCAGCAAGCAGGATATCTATCTTGCCACCGATCATAATAAACTTCAAGAGTATCGTTAAAGAATTTATTATTGACAATCTCACAATGAGATTCACGTCCGCTAATCGACATATAACTCATATTATGAAAGACATTATCGAAAACCTTGACCCAGCCAGAACTCATGGATATCCCTGATCCTGATTCTCGGCCAAACAAACAGTTGTGAACGATCAGGTTTGTAAAAGATGCGTAGATACCTTGGGAACCTTGCAGTTTTGTATAGGCATACTCGGATGTGTCCGGGGAATTGTATAGATATGGCGCTCCACCCGGCACGTCTTCATTGCCTAGAAAGTAGATGCTATCCTCGGCTGTTCCGACACACTGAAGTCGGCCGTAAATACGAAGGCTTGGTTTAGGGCGTGGTTGCCGATCGTAGTTCGTCGTATTCAAATAGATAATCGATCCCGGTTCAATAATCAGCGAATCGCCTTCTTCCACCCAAGTGGGCTTAATCACCCAATACGGTGAACGATTGCGTGTCAAGACACCGCCAATTCTTCCCTGTAAAAGAGTTTTGTTTGACACTTCGACCGTTGCACTTAATGTGTCAACCGCACCTTCATCGTCCTCGCAAACGATGAAGAACTCGAATGGTGGTTCATCCTCCGGGACGATACCGGATATCGTAATGGAATCCGCAACATAGTCGCGTCTATGTTCGACCACTTGAAGCCAATCCGGCAGGTCTTCAAAACGAAAACTCAACGAAGCTGACTCATCGACCGCTTTGGCAATATAAGTGAGTGTATCGCCATAACCGATCAGGATTTTTGCTGGTGAAATAATGCAAGGTCGGTTATTTCTGCTTTGATCGTAAAAGATGGGACCAATATCAGCGCGGGTTTCATCGGGATCGTTTGGCAAATCTGGGTCGCCCGCATCGATGGCTGGGGAATTCGGTTGCAGTCGAAAGTCAAACGGATCAGAACGTGCAAAGAGAGGATCGACAAATAAGTTACTATCCTGCTCTGGCATTTGTAAAAATACCGATTCAAAACCAAATATTATATTATTGCGAATTATTGGATCGCATTCTCCTATGCTGCGAAACGCATTGCAACGAACGTCCATAGCATGGTAGAGTACATTACTTGTTATTAACGGTGAGGAATTATCACTCAATTCGATTAGGTTTCCTTCGGCCAAATATGATATAATGACATTGTTGGCAAATACTACGTCGTTTGCGTGGATAAATCTTGCGTTAGGAGACCCGATATATTTTTCCATCAAGCCAAAAACATTGTGATGGATATTCGGCGACGCATCGTTCACTTCGAATCCCAGACCGAACTTATTGTCATGGACGTTTGGGGTGGCTCCTCTTCGCACTCTCAGCACACAATTTCCCAAGTCATTGTTTCTAACTTCGGGTGAAAAATCATTACCCGAGATAACAAACTCTTGAGACCAGTCATTATCTCGCTTGAGAGTTCGGTTGCTTTCAAATATATATGATTCTTCGTCACCCTCTCCACCAATAAATAGATCGCCGCCGAAGGTGTTGTTCACAATTCTCGTATCACTAAAACCACCGATGTTACAGCCAGAGTAAAGAAAATCATTATTTTCAACAATACATGTTCCCCCATTGCCAAATCCTACCTGCCAGTTGCTGGCAAAGGTATTATTTATACACTCAAAATTGGTGGTACCCCAATCCCGACCGGGTTGGTTTTGTCGCCAATTAATGATACTCTGCTCGTCTTGGTTATTCTGCGCTTCACCATTCACTGCATAATCATTGTCACGAAGTATGACGTTCTCTGCAGCATCTACTATCAAGTGCGGGCTCACGTGAAGCAGGTTTCCGGTAATTCGAAGATCAGAACACCCCCCGATAAGTGATTGTAAAAAGAAAATATCACTATTATGGATATCAATGCTCTCGGTAAAGTTTCCTAATTGCAACAAGTACCCGCGCCCGGGTGTGATCAAGCAGTCTTCGATGGTTATATTATCGAAATCTGCATCTGCTCGAACTGCGCTTTGAAATGTCAGCCTTGAATTTGAAATGCAAAGGCCTAGATCTCGACATGCTCCGTTAACATATATCAAGCGACCGGTTGTATTGACAAAGGCTAAATGGTCAAAACGCGATTCTAATCCACGAGTGTTCGTATAGTGCAGAAGTTGAAAAACTTCGGCGACTTCTGGATCATTCATGATTACCGCGCTGTCGTTCTCGGCTCCTTCAACGTGAATCGCGCCGTTAACGATGAAAGGGACTCGCACCATCACATGCACTCCTGCGCTTATGGTAAGTTGCTCATTCGCAGGAACATTTGCACCTTCCTCAATTATGTAAGGATTGCCGTCGGCATGCCAGCGCCCTGAGGCTTCACCCCTAACTACGGTCTGAGCCAATCCAGTGGTTGGCAGAATTGCAGCCTGACTTAGAAAGGCAATTTCTATGAAAAATCGGAAAAACGTACAAAAGTTTGCCTTTATTAGATCTTTTTTCAATAATCCGAACGTCGGATTACGTGTATCTGAATGCTGTAAGCGAAGATAGGTGTGCCACACAATTCTCGAAATCTTGCAGTCTGGCCTCTCGCCGATGCCTTCATCACTTCCGCCTCGCCCAAAAACAGACCACCCCGCCGATGCGCGCGAGCAACTCGATGGGGCGTTGAAGGTCTCATTGGGGTTGGAGGGCTCGCCCGAAGGCACTTCGTGATGTGCCGACCTATGGGCGAGGCCGCGGTTCAGATGTCTCGATGCTGGATCCGTTTTTGTTCTCTTCCCTTAGATGTCTCACGGCGGGGCGCTGCCGTGATGTTTGGGTACGCTAATGTTAGCGAAGGCGACACTGTGGTGGGAACTCCTTCTAATCTAGATTTCATCTCTCGCTTCCCTTTCCAGACCGTCTCAATCAACCTCCCCGCCATTGGCGGGTCTTCTCATACAGATGTCGTCAATATCGTCCTGTTTCTGGCGGAATATACGCTCGGCGAACCGGGCTTGTCAAGTGGTTTTGGGCTCCAGTGACACGTCGCCAAATCTTTTTGACTCTGACCCTTCGCAATGACTTCCCGGCAGAGAGCCCGCAAACCCAATGCTGTGGGCATCCCGCGCCAGTTTGAAGCCATCATGCAACAGCTTCCTGCTGCATCTCCCACCCTGTGACATCTAAATATACTGCCTCCCGTCTGCCTCCGCAACTTCCATCTCGATCCCCGGCACAACCATCACCCGCGCCCTTGCCGTCCCGCTATCCGGATCAACCACAATCTCCTTCACAAACGCCCTGACCAGCAGCCGCTTTTCTTCCATGGTGCCCTCAACGAATGCCCGGTCGAACTCACCCGCCAACTGCACTGCCTGATCCACCAGCCGATCCAGTTCCAATCGCTTCGCGCCGGCAGCTTCCAGGTCGAGGCGACGTGCTTCCAACACCGCGGTCTCCCGCTTCAACTCGATAATCCGGGCATCGACGTATTCCCGGTTGGCGGCGGTTAGGTTGTCGATCAGGTTGGTGATGATCTGCTTGATCTCACGGAGGCGGATGTCAACTTGATCGAGTTCTTCGCCGATCTGCGGACGCTCAACGGCCATTTCTGCCTCAACCTGCCGCCTGATCTCTTCCAATCCTTCCGGCGTCGCGAAATATCTCTGCAGCATCGCTTCAATCTGCCCAACGACCGCCCCTTCCAACACATCAATCCCGATCACCCTCCGTTCGCAGACCGCTTTCCCCTTATTCACATAGCCGCTGCAGGCGTAATACAAGGTCTTCGAGTTCGAACCATCCTTTCGCTTCCTCCCCTTGTTGACCGTATATCCGATCCATTTGTGGCCACAATGGGCGCACCTGATGAGCCCCGACAGCAAGTAAGGCGACCGCGCCCCGACGCCCAGGACAACCGCAACGGCTGCCACATGATCTGAAGCGCGATTGTCGCCCCGCCGCCTAATCCCTATCACATTCATCTTCATCTACCCGGTGTCGTCGATCCTCTCCGACGCAACCGATCACCCTGCCTCTCCTTGCCCTACCACGAACGCCGAGCCCCCTTACAGAAGCATGCGGGCTGCGCTGCTTCACCCATCCTGTCGAACTAATCTGCTTTATTTTCAATATGATCGCGGTTGCGCCGCGGATCGACTTGCATTCTGCGCAAAGAGCCATATGTTGTGCATCGTAAGTCGTTTCACTGCCATCAATTAGTTCGAGAGGATCAAAACATGAGCAAGCCTTCAAGACAACCTGGCGACCGGGTGCGCATCACCGTCGGTCAGCGCAAGGGCCTGCACGGGCGCATCCTATCCAAAGCGAGCCGGGGATGGGAGATCGCGCTCGACAACGGCAACACTGTCGTCGTCCCTTTTCCCCATGTGGCTCCCGCCGATCCGGTCCTGGATTTGATCGGCCGCGCCGAAGGATTGGAAGCCGAAACCGACACCGAAACCGCTCTGCACGATCTGCCACCCGTCAATGCCGCCGGTGAAGTGACGGTGGAGGTCGATCTCAACGCCGTGCAAGAGGTGCCATCTTCGCCGCAGGTGACAGATGAACCGGGAGGCTCCGAGGATGATGCATCGGCAACAGAATCGAACAGCGATCAGGCGAAGATGGGCATCAAGGCGTTGCAAGCCCTCGCCAAGTCGCGCGGCGTCGGCATCGCCCGTACGCGGGACGATCTGCTGATCTACATCCTGCAAAAAGAGCCCGATGCCGATCCCGGGCAACTGCGCGGCCGGGTGCTATTCGACACCGTCAACCGGCTGCATATCTCACGCTTGAGGTCAAAGGCTGACTTCATCCGGCTGCTTGCGTAGGCAGCCACGTCACCACACCCGGCAACAGGGCGTCAGGTGCGAACTTGACGCCCTCTGTCGTTGGGGGGGGGACTGAGGCTGCAAAAATAGATTCGGAGAGGTATTGATAGGGTGCTTTTGAGGCCTTATCTTATTTAGAGAGGTGGCGCAGTTCCTCTTGAGTGCTGCGCTGACCGCTGACGTTCCGTCTGATGAAGGCGTAACCGCGCACCAATAGCGACGAGCGGCGCTCCACCCCTTAAATCCAAAAGGATACCAACAATGTTCACCCGGTTTTCCTTCTCCATCATTTCCCTTCTATGCCTGTCATACATAGGAACAACCCACGCGCAATTCACCATCGACCCGCAACAATACGAATCGAGCCTCTTTACCGGGCAGCAGGAGACTATTGAAGTCACCCTCGCCAATGATGGCGATGAAGCGGTCAATTGGCGCGCCAGCACGCGAATCGTGCGCGAGCCAGAAGGCGGACCCCGTCGCGACAATCCTGGCGAGTTACTTGAAACCATTCAAGGGCCCTATAATACCACCTCCGGGCTGGCGCATGATGGTGAGATGCTTTGGGGTGTCAGTTATCAAGATAGCCGCCTCTGGGCAATCGATCCGCGAAGTGGGGAAGTGCAGATTGATGTCAGGTTGGGACAAAACCCCATCGAGATGGGGTTCAATCCTTCTGACGGGCTGCTCTACGTTTCACGGCAGTGGGGGGGCAACACGATCGTCCGGGTTGATCGACAGGGGCAGCAGATCAACCAGTTCGATCTTCCCTTCGGGGGGATTGGCGGCATCGCCTTCGACGATGATGGCTTGCTTTGGGTGAATCACCGCGACGCCCGGCAAATCAAACAGTTTGACGAGGCAAACGATCGGGTCGTCCGCACCCTAAACTACGCTAATGCGGTAGGAGGCCAGGACTGCTTCTGCATGCAGTTTGTCCGGGCGCACGAACGGGGGCAGTTTTGGCTACAGGGCCCCAGCCGGGCATTTCAGATCAACGTCCCCGCTGATGGTGACCAAGGTGAGGCAGTTCAGAATTTCGCCACCGCCAATCAGGTTCAACATAATGGACTGACTCACGATGGATACGATCTATGGGTAGGTCAATGGAATGATCGCAATCTGTTTCGCTATGACGACGGCATTCGGGAGCGATACTGGGTGAGGATCTCTCCGGATCGTGGAGTTGTCGAAGCCAATGACCGTCAAGCCGCCACCTTGACACTTGACGCCTTCGCGCTCCCAGGCGGTGACTACGAAGCCGATATTACCTTTGAATCCAATGATCGGGAAAATCCTGAGATAGTCTTCAGTGTGCTACTTCATGTCGATGCGGCCGCCGACATCGAAGTTGTTTGGGGCGAAGCGGCGGGCTATCCGAATGGAATCGACTGGACCCGGGACCCGCGTTTTGAAGATCTCTTCGTGGGCGGCGTTTATCCCGTCGTGGTCACGGTCTTTAACCACGGCGTTGAGGCGCTGGAGATCGGGCGAATTGTTGTTGAGAACGAGCACTTCTCCACCAGTCACGATCAACTTTCGGTCGATTCAGGCACTTCGTCCGAGTTTGAGGTTTTGTTCCAGCCACAAGAGAGCGGTGAAGTGGAAGCGGTTCTGGAGATGTTCACCAACGACCCTGATGCGGAAGAGGTTCGAATCGACTTGCATGCAGTCTCATCGCAGCCGCCGGTGATTGTCGTTGATCCGCAAGCAATCGCGGACGAACTATCCACCGGAGAGCGATCGGAACACATTATAAATATTGCCAACAGCGGCGATGCGCCCTTGCGTTGGGGTTTTGAATGGGATTACACCGCTGCTCCCGATCAAGATGCCCTGGGGCGAAACTTGCGTCATGCCGATGGCGCTGTTCATGCTGTCTCCCGAGCGTCGATACGCTCTCCAGGACCTCGGCGCGATGACCCTGGTGAAGTTCTAAGGCGATTCAACGCGCCGCGCATCGATCCCACCGGCATGGCTTGGGACGATTCACGCGGCTGGATGTGGATGGTTGGCTTCGATCAGCAGCGGATTTATGCGCTAGAACCCTCCACTGGCGAAGTGCTGGTGGATTTCGCCTCCAATTTCTACTGCATCGGGCTTGGATACGATCCGGTCACAAGCCAAATCATCGCCTCGGATGTTAATGCAGGACAGATTCGGCGATTTGACATCGAAGGGCAACTGGTCGCCTCGGTCCGTTATCCGCAAGGCGCCTACATCGTTGGGCAGGGCTATGATCCGCGCAGCGACCGGTTTTGGACGATGGACATTTCCCGTCGGCTTCTGATTGAGTGGGATCGCGACTGGCAGATCATTCGAAGCGTCAACTACACGCCCGCTTTTGGGCCTCGCGGTGGTGAAGGGGATATCGAGTTCGTTCCTGCCCATCGCGGCGGGAATATTTGGGTCACGACCATCCGGCAGATGTATAGACTGCACGTTCCGGAAGGAGCGCTGGAGGCAGAGTTGATTTCAAGTTTTGATACCGACATCCAGGAATGGCATCATGGCTTGGCGCATGACGGACGCGACTTATGGTTGTCGGGGAGATGGGGATCGCAGGAGGTCGTAGTTGTTGATGATGGCTTCGTCGAATATTACTGGCTTGATGTCGAACCTTTGTCGGGAATGGAGGATGCGGGCGAAGATGCGAATGTGGTGCTGACACTAAGCGCAGCCGAACTATTGGGAGGTCGCTATGAGGCGCTCCTGCGAATCCGGTCCAATGACCCCCAAACGCCCGTTGTGGATGTCCCGGTGATTCTGGATGTGATCGGGGTCCCGGACATCGAAGTGGCTTGGCCCGGGGAACTTGGCTTTCCCAATGAGCTCAATTTCAACGCTGCCTTTAGGGATCTTTTTACCAACTACGAATTCGCCCTTACTATTGTCATCTCCAATCGAGGCACCGCGGATCTGGAGATCGATGAAATCGTCTCCGACAACGAGTACTTTGCCGCCGACCCACAGGCGTTGGCGATTCCGCACCATCAGTCTGCCGAGGTCATCATCGGCTTTCGTCCTGGTGAAGATGGGGAGCACGTCGCGCGCATCACGATCATCAATAACGATCCCGACGAACGGGATGTCGAGATCCTCGCCGTGGGGAGGTCTGAGTCACCTCCGGTAATGGAGATCGATCCGCAGGCGTTCGAGGAGGAGTTGATGACCGACGAGCAAATGGCTCGCTCGCTCACTCTTCGCAATGCCGGGGGGGCCGACTTGCGCTGGGTTGGCGACATTGAGTTCATTTCTGCTCCCGAGCGCGATGGCGCAGGGAGATGGCTGCGCCCCGGTGAACCGGGCGGTCCTTTGCGTCCCCGCCGCGACGACCCCGGCGATGTGCTAAGGCGCTTCAATGTTGCTCGAATCGGCGCTGCGGGATTGGCATGGGATGACGGGCGTGGCTGGATGTGGGTCGTCGGCTTCGACCAACAGCGCATATATGCGTACAACCCTGCGAACGGTCAAGTGCCGGTCGATTTTGCTTCAAACTTCTACTGCATCGGGCTCGGCTACGACCCAGTCGAACGGCGCATCATTGCATCCGATGTCAATGCCCGGCAGATTCGAGTCTTCAACTCTGACGGGCAACTCATCCGCTCAATTGCCTACCCCGACGGTGCATACATAGTCGGTCAAGGCTACGACCCGCAGGGCGACCTTTTCTGGACTGGAGACATCAGCCGCCGGCTATTGCTCGCATGGAACCGAGATTGGGAAGTCGTCCGCACAGTGTCATACGCGCCCGCATTCGAACAGCGGGGTGGCGAAGGGGATATCGAATTCGTTCCCGCCCATCGCAACGGTCCGATATGGGTTACAACCATTGGTCGAGCCTATCAACTCGCGATTCCTGAAGATGCCAATGAAGCGCGCTTGATCTCCAGTTTCAATACCGACATTCGTGAATGGCATCACGGTATGGCGCATGACGGGAGAGACGTTTGGATCTCTGGCGCATGGGGGGCACCCGAAGTCGAAATCATCGATGATGGCATTGTCGAATACTATTGGCTTGATATCGATCCTTTCCGCGGCACTCTTGCGTCTGAACAGGCGCAGGAAGTTTCGGTTTCAATCGATGCAACGGACCTAATCGAGGGGCTTTACGAAGCGGAACTTCGCTTTTCCTCGAATGATCCAGCAAATCCTCGCATCGATGTCGCGGTATCTCTCGAAGTTACCGGAATTCCCGAATTGCAGGTTAGCTGGTCCGAAGACCTAGGCTTTCCAAATGAGATTGATTTTAACCGGGCATACCGCGACCTTTTCACTGACTTTCGCTATGAAGCGCAGTTTGTGGTCGCCAATGAAGGTACCGCCTTGCTGATTGTAGAATCGATCACATCGGATAACGAATACTTTACCGTCGATCCCGCATCCTTCGAGGTCGCCCATCACCAGGAACAGGTGGTCACCATAATACTCGAATCCGAAGAAGATGGGGAGCATCGCGGGACCCTGACTATCTCCTGTAATGACCCGGACGACGAGGAATTTTCGATTGAGGTGCGTGCAGCAACGTTGGCTCAGCCTCAGTTGGCGATCGATCCCGAGGCTATCGAGGTGGACTTCTTGCCGGGCGACGTTGAAAACCGTCGTATCTCAGTCGGAAACGAAGGGATTGCCGAATTGCGATGGAACGCAGCAATTGAGTTCATTGAAGCGCCGGAACGCGATGGCGCAGAGCGAAGGCTGCGACCTGCAGAACCCGGCGGTCCATTGCGTCCCCGACGTGATAACCCGGGAGAGGTTTTGCGACGCTTCGATGCACCGCGAGTGAATCCCACTGGAATGGAGTGGGACCCGGCGCAAAGTTGGATGTGGATGACGGCGTTTGACCAACAGCGCATCTATGCACTCGATCCCGAAAGTGGTGATGTGCAGGTTGAATTCGCATCCAATTTCTACTGCATCGGGCTCGGATTCGACCCTTTGCATAGCCTCATCATCGCCTCGGATGTCAATGCGCGGTTTATCCGCATTTTCAATATTCGAGGCGATTTGGTGCGATCGATTCAATATCCCGACGGCGCCTACATTGTAGGCCAGGGCTACGATCCCCGCACCGATCGGTTCTGGTCGATGGATATTTCCCGCAGGTTGCTGATCGAATGGAATCGGGATTGGCAGATACTGCGCAACGTCAACTATACGCCCGCATTCCAGCCACGGGGTGGTGAAGGAGACATGGTCTTCGTTCCTGCGCACCAGGGCGGGCATATCTGGGTCACCACGATCCGGCGAGCCTATCGATTGAATGTCCCGGAGGGAGCCGTCGAGGCAAGTCTGGTGTCGGATTTTGAGACCGATATACAGGAATGGCACCACGGCTTGGCACATGACCGGCAGAATTTATGGCTCTCAGGCCGGTGGGGTTCACCCGAAGTCGAGGTCATCGACGACGGAATTTGGGAGCAATACTGGCTCGATTTCAGTCCTACATCCGGCACCTTACCGGGAGGGGAGAGGGAATTCATCACCCTTGACTTCGATGCTACCGATTTGGTCCTGGGGCGTTATGTCGCCGCACTCAACTTCGCTACTAATGACCCGCAGCGCCCCGATGCGGCGGTGAATATCGTGATGAATGTCGTGGAGGATTTGCGTCCCCGCCATCTCTTACGTCTTACCGATGCCACTATCGATGACAACGTCATTCCCGATGGTTGGACGGTCGGCGTTCTCACTCCGCAGGGTGAGTTGGCAGGGGAGATAGTTTGGATCGGCGATGCCGCACCACTTGATTTCTTCGCCTGGGGTGCAGATGAGGGCAACGCCGGGTTCAGCCCGGGCGACCCGTTCGACTTCCGCTATTGGGATGAGGATGCCGGGCGAGAATATGTGGCGCTGCCGAACATTGCTGCAGGACCGGAGGAGTTCACGCCCGATGCCATATCCACCCTTTCGCTTGCTGCGGTATCGCAAAGAACCATGCGTATCGATCTTGCCGAGGGTTGGAATACGATTTCGATCAATGTCGTGCCGGACCGTCAACTATATCGGCGTGACGAAGGTCCCGATATTGTTCTAATGACAGACCGGCTTCGCACCGATCCTGACGATCTCGAATCGGCGCATCACATTCTTTTGTTGAAGGATGAGCGAGGGCGCTTTTACAATCCACGATTCGGCTTCAACAACATACCTTACTGGAATCTGACAGAGGGTTATCAGGTTAAGGTGGATCAGGCGCTTGGAGTGCAGTGGACGGGCGAGCCGATACCTGCCGACGCAAATATTCCAGTAGCCACCGGTTGGAATTTCATCGCCTATTTTCCGACCTATCCTCTTCCCTGTCGTTCGCCAGATTTCTACGCCGTTTCGTCAATACTGGACCATGTCCTGCTGATCAAAGACGCGCGCGGGCGATTCGCCAACCCGCGTTTCCGTTTCTCCAATATGATCGATATGGTCGAAGGACAAGGCTATCAGATTAAAGTTGATGCTGATGTGGTGCTAAACTATCCGCCCGAGCCAGAGCGGGTGGCGCTGGCAGCATCCGAACCAAAGGTAGAATTGGTAGGCTGGCACGAACCTGCGCCGACCGGGGGCAATATGTCGCTGCTTATCACCGGCATCACCGGTTCGGTTGGAGTGAGTGATCAGGTAGGGGCACTGGCACTATCCGGGCAATTGGTGGGATTGGGAAATGTGCTGGAGGGTGGGATGGCAGGGTTGGCGGTGTGGGGGGATGATCCCTCGACGGAAGCGGTCGATGGTCTTCGGCACGGGGAGTCATTCACACTTGGCATTTGGCGTCGAGGTGATCCCTCTCCTCTACCCTTGAATGTGGAAGCCATAATCGAAGGCAAGAGTTTGCGCTACGAGATGGACAGCTTCACCGCACTGCAAGCGACGATAGGCTCTATTCCCAAACAGTTCGAATTACTCGCCGCCTATCCTAACCCCTTCAACTCATCCACGAGGTTCACCTTCTCACTTCCGGAGGCGGGCTTGATGAAAGTGGGGATTTACGACATATCGGGACGGGAGGTGCAGTCGGGAACTCGTCATTTCAATGCCGGAACTCATTCCGTTGGTTGGAATGCGGACGGAATCCCCGCGGGAACCTACTTCCTGAAGGCAGAGGCGGGAAGCGCAGTCCACACGCAGAAACTACTGCTGGTTAAGTAATGCGTAGGATGATTTTTATAGTGGGGATGGCGCTTGCCGCCATCCCCACCATCGCTCTCGGGCAGCCTGATACGGTTTGGACTGCATCCATACAAAATGTCGATAGGCCGTCTTCTATTGTGCCATTTCTGGCTCAAGAAGATGGATTCAACATTTGTTGCACTGGTTATGCAAATGATGTAACTGGATATGATTTTCAGTTAATTAGAACTAACGCTTTTGGCGTTGTGGAAGGACGCCGATTTTTCACCGCAATACCGGACAGGCGAATCGCCGAATCGGTGCGTGGCGCAAGCAGGATGCCCGACGGCGGGTTTGTCATGGTGGGTAATGGAATTTTGAGACTTAATCCTGAATTTGAAATTCGATGGTTCAAATCAAGATATGAAACCGGAGGCAAGCGTTGTGTGGTTGCTCACGATGGAGATATTATTGTTCTGGATGTAAGTCACGCGTATAAGATCAGCGACGAAGAAGGGGGCGAAGAGATTTGGCGAAGAGTGTATCAAAATGTGGGAGGATCGCTAAACAGCGGGCTGAATAAAGGTCTTCAAACTGAAGACGGGGGTTATCTCTTTGCTGGAACTACAGCGCGCATAGGTCACGGTTCCGATGATTTCTACGCGGTAAAGGTCGATGAACAGGGTGAGATCGAGTGGGAAAATACATACGGTTCTGAGATATTGGAAGTCTGTCCGAGTGTTGCGGCAGCATCAGACGGCGGATGGTGCCTCGCGGGATCATATCATTACGGTGAAGCCGCTTCCGCGCGTTATGCCATGCTTGTCCGGATTGACTCGGAGGGTGAAGAAATATGGCGGCAGGTCTACGATGAAGTGGAGAATGGCGATTACTTATATAATATCGTAGAGACTTCCGACGGTGGATTTACTGCGGTCGGACAAAATCGCAGAAGTCAATATCTTATGCAGATGCGGGTCGATTGCAACGGCGAGTATCTGTGGGGGCTGCGCCACGGCCTCTGGCGGGATGGGGACCGGTCGAACTGGGCGAGAGGCGACTTGACATCTGTCATTCTAATGGACGACGGAGGCTATGTGGTCTGTGGAACTGCCGACGGCGGACCCTATCGGGGTGGTTTTCTCGCCCGCACCGAGCCCGATCCTGTCGATTTTCCCCAACTGATCGCCGCTTCGGACA
>Ga0194120_10006676_pt1 | contig 16169 bp, 16 predicted proteins | sample TA2MahCa65mmetaG_FD_148642 | JGI IMG/M metagenome (GOLD analysis project Ga0194120, IMG submission 148642) | Freshwater microbial communities from Lake Tanganyika, Tanzania - TA2015019 Mahale Deep Cast 65m | ecosystem: Environmental > Aquatic > Freshwater > Lake | place: Tanzania: Lake...
GCCGTTCTGGCGGCTATCGAGCTTGTCGAGATATTCTTGAGACATGTCTTTTCTCCTGCGCCCTGCACACTAAACTATTGGTTACGAGTGTCTCATCATTATAGTCACAGAGGGGCATGAGCATATTGCAGGTTAACCAAACAACCCAACTTTTATCCCTTATCGGACATGACTTGAAAAAGGCAGGCAGGTATCATGTCGGCGCATGTCCATTTTGCGGCGGCGATGACCGCTTTACCGTCAAGCATACCCCCGAAGGTGATCGCTGGTATTGTCGTGAATGTGGGGGCGGTAAATATCACACGGCTATTGATTTCATCATGCGGCGCGATGACTGCGACTTCAAAACGGCATACCAAACTTTAATGGGCAAGAACCTAGAGCCGACCCAAACAGTGACAGCCCCCAGTATAAAGCCGACTCCCAAGCCAATAACTTTACCGTCTCACGAATGGCAGGCGCAAGCATTACAACTTGTAGACAAGGCGAGTGATTTACTTTTATTCAATAAAGGGCAGGCAGGGCAGGATTATCTTACACAGCGCGGGTTACATCGTGGCACATGGTACGCATGGCTTTTAGGTTTTGCTTTTGTGTATGACCCAAAGGCAAAGCGCAACCGCCCTGCTATCTCTATGCCCTGGTTGGATATGGACGCGCGCGGGGAAGTGATAACCGCTGTTAAGTATCGGTTTATTGACAATAACCCCGAAGGGTTGCGCTATATAGCCCTTGCCGGAAGCATGCCCTTGTTGTTTGGCTTGTGGAATGTACTCGAATCAGATAATACTCTTTTACTTGTAGAGGGTGAGATCAATGCCCTTTCCCTTTGGCAATGCTTACCGCGCGGCGTTAGTGTACTTTCCTTTGGGAGTGAGGGCGGCGGACGGGCAGATGTAATGCAGGCAATCGCAAATAAGTATGAGTGCGTCTTTGTTTGGTGTGATGACGCGGAGCGGACAAAGCAATATCAAGCCATGCTTGCCCGCCCATGTGAAAAAATCCAAAGCCTGAAAATTGACGGGGAGAAATTAGACGCAAATCAACTTTTACAAAAAGGCGAATTGCATAATTTTCTTAATCAAATTTTAGGCGTTGAATGTTTGGATAGCCAACTGGGCAAGTGAACGTTGCCGTCGATGTAGAGAAAAATAGTAGTAGGTAGCACATTAAAAAATAAATATTTGCATGCGCAAACAGTTGCAAAGGTATAATGCCTTTGTGGAGTCTAAACATGGAAAATAATCAAGAATGGTTGACTGTTAATGAAGCTGCTAAACTAAGCGGCTATAATGCCGACCATCTTAGAGAATTGATAAGGGAGGGCAAGATCAAAGCCCGTAAATTCTCAATTGTTTGGATGGTTGATCGCGAATCGCTTTTGGCGTATAAGGCAAAGGCGCAAGCAAGCGGGGAAAAGCGCGGGCGTAAGCCCCAGAATTGACAAGTATTAACCCCCAGAATTATAGTATAATTCCCATAAGATAAGGGATTTATTCCCTTTATAACGGGCGAGTAAAGCGTTGGAAGCGCGATACACGCCCTAACCCCCACGCCGAACCAAGCGGCGCAAGGGCTAAGGCAGATTCTATCATGCCTTGACTCTATTCCGCTTGCGGCATTGCCCAAGCGGTTTTTGTTTTTGGCGCGGGGATATTCAAGAAAGGAGTCTTATGACCCATATCCCGCGAATACTTCCCTATTGATAAATCAAACCTATCCAACCAAAAACAAAAAGGAGTCTCCCATGTATTACCATGTTGTTTTCGATTTCGATGAAGATGACGAAAATCTTCGTTACAGCATCCGCCCCGATGCCGGCAATGATGCTCCAGAAGATCACACCGTCATTTTGATTGACCCCGCACTCGCAGAGCATAAGGGAATCAGTCTTGATAGTCACGGTTTACCCACTTCCGAATCCCTTGAAGCGTGGCATAGGAAACATAATCCGTACCTATTTACTGAATAAGCAACTCAAAATCTTACACCCTGCCTGTCTTGGGTAACTTTGGCAGGCAGTTGTAAGAACTTGAGATCTAGAAATGAAAGGATAACTACAATGAGTAAAAAAGCAGTAATCTATATTCGGACTTCATCGGAGAAACAAGGCGACAAGGCAAGCCCCATAGAGCAAGAAGCGGATTGCAGAAAATATGCAGAAGAGAATAATTTAATCGTTGTTAATGTCTACAAAGACATCGAACGGTACCGAGTAAAGAATAAAATTATTGAACCATCAGGCACACGCCCAGACCGTCCCGCCTTACTTGCCATGCTAAACGACGCAGCTCAAGGGCAATTTGACATTATCCTTGCCTGGCGCGAAGATCGCCTATATCGTGGGATGCGTGCAATGCTTTTGGTATTAGAAACCATCCAAGAGAATAAAATAACCATAATGCTAGCACGTGAGACCTTTGATGCCAAAATGGCTCCACTTAAAGCTTGGGTTGCAGGAATGGAATTAGATGGAATTAAAGAACGAATGACGATGGGCGTCAAAGCCCGCTTACGTGCCGGTAAAGCAAATGCCGGTCGTGATCGCTATGGTTATCAGCGGAATGGGGAAGTTATCGAAGTGGTAGAGGATGAAGCGAAATGGGTACAGCAAATATTCGCATGGTATACCGAGCGTGTGCCTATTTTAGAAATACGAAGGCGATTAATACAAGCTGGCGCCCCTCAAAAAGGTGGTAATGCGTATCGAAAAACTGAATGGTCAAAGAATGTTATTCAATTCATATTGGGAGCCGCAAAGGAATATGCTTTTGGAATAAAAACACAATCGCGGGGCGGTGAAACATTTGATATACCAGTTGAACCTATTATAGACATGGCAACCTATGAGAAGTTTTTAGAGGTAAGACAATCAAATATAAATCATCCTGCCCGCCATATAAAACAAAACTACCTTATCGGTGGTTTGCTATATTGCACTTGTGACAGGAAATGGGGAGCGCGAACTATGCCCTCAATGCGGCTTAACAAAGAGGGTCAATGGGTGAAAAAAGCAGAATATGGGCGATACTATTGCAGGCAAGAGCATGAAGAATATATATCGCCTGATTGCCCGCGTACTATTGCAAGCGGAAAAGCCGATTCAGTTGTTTGGGGAAAAGTGAGTGAGGCTATCAACAAGCCTGAAATTCTCCTAGCCCAAGCCCGAAAAATGGTTGCTGAGTTACAAGATAATGCAGAAGCATTAGACGCCGAACAAGACCGAATACAAAAAGAACTAGACTCCCTCACTATGGAGCGGCAATGGATAATCACGCAAGCACGCAAAGGCGCGATAACCGAAAGCGATATGGATTATCAGTTAGGCGCATTGACCATGCAGGAGCTAAGTCTTAAACGTGAGTATGCAGATATTGGGCAAGCGGTAAATATCCATGCTTTAGGGGATTGGGAAACCAAAGTCGTAGAGTATTTAGCCGACTTACAAGCAGGGCTCAACTCATTAAATTTCACACCAAAAAACGATGAAGAGCGGGCAGAGATATTTGAATTTAAAAAGCAAGCTGTAAATACCTTAGTCAAGCGGGTTACAATAGACCGTAACCGAGAATTAAAAGTAGACATTAGAATTAATCTGCTGAATTTGTACCAAGATAATCTAAACCAAACAAATGACAGAAACACAAACCATCCCCAAAGGCTTGAAGGAAAGAATAAAGGAAAAATCAAGACAGCTGGGATTCATCCTGGCTGGCGTTACTTCTTGTCAGCCGCCAACGCAATACACTATTTTTGAAAACTGGCTCACCAACGGGCATCACGCCACAATGGACTACCTCGCCTCGGAACGCAGCCGCAGCCGCCGCGCCGACCCAAAAATAATACTCCCTGAGTGCAAATCCATCCTTGTATTGGCATTGCCTTATACAAATACTGAATTCCGAACTCAAAATTCAGAATTCAGTATCGCCGCCTACGCCCTTGGCGATGACTATCACGATGTCATTCCTCCGCGGTTGCAAGAGATCATCAGCTTTATCGAAACACAAATCGGTCACCCCATTCCCAATCGCTATTACACAGACACAGGCCCCATCCTCGAACGCGAACTTGCCCAACGCGCAGGCTTGGGATGGATCGGCAAAAACTCCATGCTTATCAACCCGCAGGCAGGCTCCACATTCCTGCTTGCAGAAATTCTACTCGGCATCGAACTCGAACCTGACGAATCCTTCCCCACCGATCATTGCGGCACCTGCACCCGCTGCATCGACGCCTGCCCCACCCAATGCATCCTCCCCAACCGCACCCTCGACGCAAATCGCTGCATCTCCTTCCTTACCATCGAAAACAAAGGCGACATTCCCGAAGACCTGCGCCCACCCATGCAAAACTGGATTTTCGGATGCGACATCTGCCAGCAAGTCTGCCCGTGGAATCGCTTCTCACAACCGGCAGATCCCGCCCTTGAGACGAAAATCCCGCTTCCAGTCTTAACCTCAGACCTGCTCCTGTTATCCTCCGAGTTTAACCAACGCTTCAAGAAAAGCCCCATTGCTCGCGCCAAACGCCGCGGCTACCTGCGCAATCTTGCCGTCGTCATCGGCAATACAGGTAATGCTGATGACATCCCCATTCTCGAACAGGCTTTACAGGATGACGAACCTCTGATTCGAGATCACGCAAAATGGGCGATCAAGAACATCCACTCTGCAAAATAGGAATCTGATGAACAAACTTCTCATTGCCACCAACAACAAAGGGAAAGTAAAAGAACTGCAAGACCTGCTGAAAGGGTCGGGCATTCAATTCGTCACCCCATCACAGATCAACCTTGAATTGGACGTGGAAGAAGACGGCGTAAATTATGAAGAGAACGCAGGAAAAAAAGCCATCGCTTTCGCCCAAGCCAGCGGACTGATCTCCCTAGCCGACGACTCCGGTCTTGAAGTGGCGGCACTCGGCGGCGCTCCAGGTCTGTACTCGGCGCGCTACTCTCCCAAACCAAGAGCGCAAGATAAAGACCGCCGCGATTTTCTACTGGAAAACCTCAAAGACAAACCGCGCCCATGGAATGCGCACTTTCATGCGACGATTGCAGTTGCCACACCTGCTGGTTCTGTTGAATTTGCAGAGGGAAATTGCTTCGGTGAGATCATCCCTGAAGAACGCGGCTCAGGCGGATTCGGCTATGACCCGATTTTTCTAATGGAAGGTTTGGGCAGGACAATGGCAGAGTTGGACATGGACGAGAAAAATCGTCTCAGTCACCGTGCGTTGGCGGTGATGAATGCAATGCCGATCTTAAAGAAAATGTTTGGGTTGTAAAAAACAGACTAGAGTTTGGAATGAAGCGGAAGTTCATCCAGAAATTGTTTTAGAAGTGCGGCAATTTTTTCGGGCTGTTCCAGTTGAAGCATGTGCCCCGCATGTTCCACAAGATGAATGCGTGAGTTTGGAATTCCGTCGCGCAACGACTCGGAAAATTTGGGGGGCATCATTTTATCCAACATGCCACAAAGAATAAGTGTGGGAATGTTAATCTGGGACAAGCGATCCATGATGTTGAACTGATTGCATGCCTGAAAATCACCGAGCAGCACCGACGGGGAAAGTTTGAGCATGTGCTGTTTCGAAAGGCTGATGAGCTCAGGCGCGGCGTGTTCGCTGAAACAACCAGCGTTGATCATATCCACAGCGGCTTCAAATGTATGCGGATTGGCAGCGGTTTCAAGCACAGCATTTGCCACGCGCATTTTTCCACCACCGCCAAGCAATGCAAGCGCCGCAATTCTTTCGGGGTATACAACCGCTGCAGTTAGCGTAATTGCGCTGCCCATCGAAATTCCCACCAGAACCGCTTTTTGAATATTCAGCCGATCAAGAAAATGAAGAATGTCTTCCGCATATGCATCTATGGATTGCCTGCCAGCACCCTGCGACTCTCCGTGACCGGGCAGGTCGAGAGCGTAGACGGTTTCGTTTTGCAAACGACGCAGATATGGATGCCATGTTAAATAGATGCCGCCCGCACCATGGATCAAAATAAGGGGCGGGCGGTTTTCATTGCCTGAATGATGATATGAATAATGAACACCTTCAGAGAAGGGCATGGTTATCTCCTGCGGGCGTGATGCAGGCGGTCGGCGGCTTCTTCGGTAAGCGGAATGTACACCCGCACCTGTGTGCCCTTGCCTACTTTGGAGTCGATCTGCAGTAAACCGTTGACGAGCTCGGAGCGTTCGCGCAAGTTGACCATGCCGAGACTGCTGTTGGCTCGTTTGTCGTAGTTTTCAGTCATCGCTTGCACATCGAACCCCGCACCATTATCGTTGATCTCCAACAGGATGACGCCCATCTCTATTTGCTTCAATCGGACGGCGATGACTTCAGCGGCAGCATGTTTGCGCGCATTGTTGACCGCCTCTTCAATGATGTAGAAGATAAACCCTTGCTTGCCCATTTCCAATTGTTCAGTGGCACGCTCATCCACTTCGACTGCCACCTTTTGAGAAAAGGTTTCCATCATCTTATCTGCCATTGCCTGAACGGCGGCGGCAAGCCCCTGCGACTCAAGGATAAGCGGACGCAGAGTGAACAGCATGTGACGGATCTCTTTGGTTGTGCGGTGTGCCAGTTCTTCAAGTCTTACAAGTTCTTCATTCGCGGCATTTACATCCTTGGTCATCATGCGGCGGGTGATACTAAGCCGCATTGATATCGCCGCAACAGACTGGGTGGGGCCGTCGTGCAGGTCACGCGCCAGTTTCTTGCGCGCCTCTTCATGCACTTCGATCATTCGTTCCTTCTCTTCCACAAGGTCCTGGTATAGGCGGGCATTTTGAATGGCGATGACCGCCTGCCTGCCAATAATATCCAGCAATTTGACCCGCTCTGAGGAAAAGTATTCTGACTCGGGATGGGCGAAAAGCAAAACTCCATAAACGTTGAAACCGCTGCGGAGGGGAAAGCAATATCCGCTGGTGCAGCTGCGAAGCGCGATCACCCGTCCCAACTCAGGGTCGTAGCCAATATCCTTGAACGTCAGCGGCTCACCTTCATCCAGGGTGTGTTTGAGTATGCCTTCCGCGCCGTCAAACGTAACACGCATATCGGCATTGGTGAAGCGCCGCGCAGAACCAATGCGCAATTTACCGCCGTTGAAAAGCATCACCGCCCCCACCAACGGATCGCTGCCTTGTTCTTCAGGGTTGGGATTCAGGGCTGTGGCGCTCATATCCAGCGCAGAGTCGAGCACGCGTTTGTAACTCAGCGTGGAGGAAAGGGTGGAGGTCAGCTCGTAAATGGCGCGCATCCGCTCACTTTGAACGGCGCGCTTCTTTTCCTCCGCATCCACCCACAAGGCGCGGTTCTTGCGCATGTGTGCCATCATACGGCTGCCAAGATAACCAAAGATACTTCCCAGTACCAGCATCACCCCGATCAGAAGAAGAGAAAACGAGGTTTCCATTCCTATTTCACGTTCCAGATAAAGCATGAACATGGAAAATAGCGCCGCAGGAATCAAAGCCCCCCAAAATTCATAATACACGGCTCCAGCGAGGATTGGGAGAAGACCAGCCCAAAATACAGGTCCCAACAAACCGCCCTGCGCCCAATAGAACATTGCAGCCAGGATAAAATCCACGACAAGGCTGATACGGCGGTGATAGGTCATACGGGTGTTCATGCTTGCCAGAATAGCCATGAACAGATTCCAGGCGATCATAAATCCAAGTGGCCATGAAGACTGAAGATCAAGACGCCCCCCCAAGCCAAGAGCAACGACAAACCCAATCAGTAAAACCCACCTCAATGAAATGGCGAACCAGTCCGCCATGTAGGGCATGTCAAAGCGTTTTATCATAACTGCGCTATCATAACGAAAAAAGGGTAGTTCTGCAACTTATACGACGTTACAGCTAGATTACACCTGTCCTCAAAGCTCGTAGCCCATACGGCCCAGAGCAGCCCCAAGTTTCTCATTCAGCACAGATTGCTGCGATTCTGTGTAGGATTCACGGAATCTGCCGATTTTGCCCTTGTGGAAGTGCAGGCCCTGCTGCCCGTCATTGGCTCCAGGACGGTACTGCTCGATCACAGCGCGGACCTCGGGCTTGCTCCCGTCCAGTTTGAGATAATCCACCAATTTGGCAGATTCAGCGTCGTAATTCGTGAGCAGGTCTTCATAGCGGGCAATGAGCACGTTCTTTTCCTTCATCCACTTCTCCCAAATGCGGACGTATTCCATCATAAAGCTCAGGCTTTTGTCAAAATCAGAGAGATGCGAAAAGGCATTGGGACGTCCCTTGGCGATGGCACGCTGCCCGAAATCAAAGGCGGAGAGCATGGCATCGCGCGGGTCACGGTAAATGTATGTGATGCGTAACAAGCCCATGGCAGAGAGCAGACGCGAAGAGATCGTCGGCGCGGAATGGGCTTTGATGACGAAGGTATTGCCCATCAAGGCGGGAATGCTCACCATCCCCAATCGGCGGGCCGAGAGAATGCTAATGTTGCAATTCACTTCCGTGAGGATGTTTTGCAGGCGGAATTTTTCGCGAATGTCACGCGCGTCAGCACAGCCTGTGGTTTTCATTAAGTCATGGATGAGGTTATAGTGCCAGCCCGAGCCTGCGCGCGGCATTCCAACGGAGAGTACGATCATGGGTGTTCCTTGTGAGATGAAATTGCAGACAGCCCCACCATGATCCCCGAAACCAGCCAGATGTTCGGGGTCGTGAGCGAATCTTGAGTGAAATTATACAGGGCGATTGCCAGCCACGCAAATACACCAGACACGGCGGCAAAGCGCAGCCAGCGTTCATTTCGTTTTAGAAAAGAAAGTGTATCGCCCAGCACATGAAATTGAAACGCAAGGAAAAGAATAAAACCGATCAAACCTGTTTCTGCCAGCAAACGCACATGCAGGTTTTTCGGGTTGGGGTACAAACGGCTTTCCGGGCTCAACTGCCGCGCAATTTCAGGGACGGTGGTCAGTGACCAATCGGGCAGATTTTGGTAGATGTAAAACCCGCTTCCCCCCAAGCCGACGCCTGTCAGCGGGTATTCTTCGAAAGCTGCCAGCGCCCCGTTAGAATACGCTCCGCGCGCGCCAGCATTGATGTTGACAATATATTCACTGACGGATCCAACGTTAAATTCCCATAACCTGCGGAAGTAGTTTTTCTGGTTGAGGAACAGAAATGCACCAACGAGTGCACCGACTACAACAGCGATCATGCCCACCCGCAGGATGATGTCAAATATGCGACCGCGAAAACCATTGACGAACCACATCCACATGGAACGCAGATGTTCGCGACCAAATAGAAGGATGCACAACCCTGCCACAGCAATGGTGATGAGCAACCCGCCGCGTGAATAGGTGGCGAGCAGCACCAGCGCGGACAATGCCAGCAGGGCAGGCTCCAGCCACGATATGCGGGTGAGGCGGAATTTCGTCAGCATAGCGGCGAACAGGAACGGCATGTATACCGTCGCCAGTTGCCCTGCCAGCCAGGCGGGTTCATACGCCAGCCCCGAAATGCGATTCGTGCGGACGAGTTCGCGCATCGAAAATGCCAATTGCCAATGCGTGACCATTTCTTTTTCGAGCAAGCCTGTGTAGAACGTGACCGCCTGCAAACCGCTCCATGCGATGGTGAGACCCAACCCCGCAAACAGCCATTTGACGGTGAAACGGAAATCTGCTTCGTTTCTGTTCATCCACACTGCACTGATGAAAAACGCCAGCCCGATGAACAGCGTCACCAAGGCGCGGATGGCACGCCCGTTATACGTTTGTCCGCGCAAGGGAATCGGGTCGATGATCGAGCCGACACTGGCGGAGAAAATCACGAACAGAACGAACGCGCCTAACGCTACAAAAGCACCTACCCAAATCAATTGAATTTTTTTACGCCATGCCAGAAAAAGCAGAACAGGAAATAAGAATGCCAAAGGATATAAAGCTAAGGGACGCACCAAGGTACTTTCACCCAAGCCTGGGAACCAGCGAAAACTGGTAACAGGCAGGGTGAGAAGCGCCAATCCCCAAAATAGGCGCGGAAGTTTTTCGATAAAGGGCATCAAACTTTTCATGCAATATTTATTTCGGCTTGATGAATAAAACAACAAAGACTGCGATCAAAAGAAAACCTGACGCACCCATCAGCAAATAGATACTGAGCGGCACACTGCGTTCTTTTGGCAGATCGGCAGATCGTGTAACTTCGAGTTTCGTAAATTCATTGATATTGCCCGCTTCGATCTCAGCCTGCACCTTTACAGCAAATGCATCCGCCCATGCCGTGGCAAGTGATGCGGCAACCTGCGGGTCGTTGTCATCGGCGTAGAAGCGCCAGCCTGCTTCAGCGGGCTGCGAGAGATTCAATTTTCCGCCACGCAGGTCTGCAATTGGCGCATCAAGCTGCGCAAGCACTTCATCCGACCAGGCGATCTCGACCATCTTGCGGGCTTCGCGTTCGAGATAATAAAAATGCTGTCGGTCGGTTTCAGCGGGCAGGGCTTGTTCCAGATTGAAATCCACATTGACGATGGCACGAGCGCGATACTGCGGCGGGGCAATGTAATATACAACCGCGCCGATCAGAATACCCGTCAACGCGCCCAACACCCAAAAGCGCCATGCACGCAGCAGGCGGATGAGATCATCGAGAGAGGGGGGGGAAAAAAGAATGTTCATTTTCGATTTACGTTTTTTTGATGCGCCATTTCCACAACGGACCGATCAACTTTCGCAGATAATATTTTGCAACGATCGGCGCAAAGAACGAGCCGCCATCGCGATAATGCACGCGCAGCATTTCCTTCCAGCCGCGTTCATCGTTCACATTGGTCTTGCTGGAGGTGTGAATTCTAAAATTCGCCCACGTCTTGCCAGGCAGGTATTTGATTGGCGCGCGTTTGGCAATGCGCACCCACAGATCATAATCCATCGCAAAATAAAAAGATGGGTCGAGCGGACCAACTTCCTTCCAATATTTTGCGCGGAAGAACATCGTCTGCTGCGGGATGTGGGCATAGCCGCGCCGCAACTTTTGATAATCAGTCTGACGCGATGCGAACTTGCCGATCACGCGTCCCTGCTCATCAATAAAATCACAGTCGGCATACACCATCGCCACATCGGGGTTATCCATCAAAAACTTAACCGCTTCGCCCACTGCTTTGGGACGATAGGTATCGTCCGAATTCAACCAGGCGAGGATATCTCCACTGGCGCGATTGAAGCCCTTATTGATCGCATCGGTCTGACCTTGATCCTGCTCGCTGACCCAGGCATTGATGCCCGCCTCATGCTTTTTGATGATGTCCACGCTGCCATCGGTCGAACCGCCATCCATGATGATGTACTCGATGCGCGGATAATCCTGCTCCAACACGGATTTGATGGTCTCTTCGAGATACTGCGCCTGATTGAACGACGGCGTAATGATGGAAACTAATGGCAATGGACGGATGGATGTCATACTATTTCCATTCCTCTTCCGAGTAGAACAAATCAGAGGTGCCCTCCGTCAATGTGCGGATGCGGTGAATCTCTTCAGGAGAGAGGAATTTCTTCCAGTTATCGAGGTTGGCGCGGCTGTCGAGTTTTACTGAGTGGGTCTTATTCTTTGCCAGTTTGGCAGGGTTTTCGGAACTACTGGATGTGAGAATGGTCTCTTTTACCTGCTCGGTGAAACCCAAGCCAAGGGATTGATACAGGGATTGGTATCCGCCAATGGGATCGAGGGAAAGGTCTTCGTGGCGGACAATGTTGAAGTGCGGGAACAACTTCCCCGTTGAGTGAACAAAGCGATAGATGAATTTCCAGAGCAGGGCGCCCTGTCCGATGATGTCATCCTGCGGCATGGATTCCATCGCGGCGCGGTCTGATTCAAGGTGGTCACGCATGAGCAGGGGTTGGTCGAGCAGGTTGCGGAAATCATAATTCCAGCCAAGGCGTTTGAGGCTGCTGGCAAACCCCGCAGGATGACGGACAGTGATGACAACTTTGCAATTCAACCGTTCAGCAAACCACGTTGCAGAGAATAACGCGAATGGGTCTTTGATGAGCGCGCGTTGTCCCTGCATGCTGCCGTTGAAGAAAATATGGAAGTCACGCCCCATGCGCAGGAAATCTTTTGGAGAGCGAAGGGACATCAACTCACGCCAGACATGATATTGAAAATTAAGCGTTTCGCGGAAGGCGGGCAGATATTCGTTTTCGTTCTCTTCCGTGATGTAGGTGTACCAATGTTTCACTGGCGCACGATACACACCAGGACGATGCAGCACATTGAGCGGCTCACTGATGTAGGCAGTATCCACATCGGCGGCGAGCATTCTGCCAACCCAGGTGGTGCCGCTGCGATGCGAACCTGTTACGAGAATGGGGGTACGGTCATTCACTTAAGAACTCCATGCTTTGATCAAGATGCCTACAGTCTGCAGCTTGACATGATTCGAGCGCCTCCAACCAATTTGAATATTTTTCAAGAGTATTTGCTTCCACAGTTTGAGCTAGGTTTTCAAGTTGATATGGATCATTTTTCAAGTCATATAATTCGATAAAACCATCTGGATTTTCAATATAGGTATAGTCAAGGGTACGTAATCCTGCACGTTTCGGAAGCCCATTAAATGTATCGAAGAAGATGTCATAGAACTGCCTCATAAGACTGGCAGAAGCATGAAAAGAAGAACTGCTCTCCTTTTCATCGGGAGTTATATAAAATTCCAACAAGAAAGCACGCCGCCAATCTGATGGAACAGGGGATTCTTTTAGCACGCCCACAAACGTCCTGCCGTCTATAAATGCCGGCGGGACAACACCAGCTAATTCCGCAATTGTGGGGGCTATGTCAATGCTTCCGGCAAGAAAGGGCGGAATATTTCTGTTCTCAGGAATACCAGGGCCACGTATGACAAATGGCACAATAATATCCTCTTCATACATGGAGCTTTTTCCATACACCAACCTATGTTGGCCCAAATGCAATCCCTGGTCAGAGGTAAATACAATATATGTATTTTCGATCTCACCAGTTCGCTCAAGAGTGTCGACAAGACTGGCAAGCATCTCATCCACAGCTTGCATTGAACGCACTCTTTGTCGGTATATTTCGTCAATTTTCAGAATATCTACTTCAGAAAGCGGGGGGTTTGCAGCTATATTTACAGGCTTATCACTTACATTCTCCTCATTAAAGGAGGGGGTTCGTGGTGCTGTTATATCTGAGAATAGTTCGGCATGCCGTCGGGCTGGCGTAGCCGGTTCATGCGGTGCAAAGGTGGAAAGATATAGAAAAAATGGAACATCATCACTGGACGCCCTTTCAATAAAATCCACTGCTTTGCGACTCATAACATCCGTAAAATAATATATCTCTTTTGGCGGATATTCAACCAAGGTACCGCTTTCATTTAGAACATAATCGTAACCGTCATAGGCATTTTTTCTGCCCGGGCTGATCCACTCCGACCAGCCAGGCGGGACGTATGTTCGATCTTCCCGTAGCGGGTATTCGTTGAGGTACTTTCCCATTAGAGCGGTACGATACCCTGCCGCCTGTAACCAAACTGGCAAGGCTGACGCTTCGAATCCAGATTCATACAGTTTCTTAAAACCGCCATGCGGGACAGTATTATTATAGACTTGATGATTATGGGTATATTGTCCGCGTAAAATATTCATACGAGACGGGCAGCAAGTTGAGGTAGAGATAAGAAAATCTTCTATAGTGGTACCGCGTCTGATCAACAGACTTTGAAGATTCCCCATATAGGAGATCGTATTTAATTTCATATCCAAATCATCCGCCAGAATAAAAATAATATTGGGACGATTCTCCATCGGCAAAACCTCAGCTTGTTGCAATTCGTCATTTACGCCACAACCGGAGATCAAAAGACTTGCCAGCAACACTGTAAACAAAAAGCGGGAAAAAAAATAATTTTTTTGATTGGTACCTTTTTTCATATAACCACCTCATTCACTCATATCATAGATCACGTAACCATCCCCTTCGGCAAAAATTGGAAAATTCTCCAACTTCTCCTTTAGGAATGGTTGACGAGCAAGGTCGTTGAAATCAGTCACAATGAACAGGTCTTTTTTTGCGGTAATTTCAGCGAATAGTTCATCGTAATCGCGTTGTCCGCCGCGCAAACCATCGCGATAGAGCAGGTCACCGTAGGAGGGCCAGGATGTGCTATTCCGCCAGCCCCAATAGGCGAGGCGCGAGCCGTAATCCTGCGTAAGCCCGGCAAGATTATACCCTTCCACTTTTTCACCGATCTCCGCCCACATTTCGGCTTCGGGACGATAGTCCACGGCGTTGAGTTGGTTGCGGGTGTTCCAAACGGAAGCGAAAAGACCCAAGAACAGAAAGCAGAAAGCTGCAACACGCAGAAAAGAAGTATTTGTTAATTGAGCAAGTTTGGCAAAAAGAAAGTCCGCAAACGGGGCGATGGACAATGCCACGATCGGGATCAGCGGTAACGAGTAATAGTCGTGGGTGGAAATGTGATAGTTAAAGTAAATGCCAAAGACGGCGTACCCAGCCCAAAGTCCAAGAAGGAAGCGTCTCTTTTTATCGTCAAAGAAGAATAAACCAAGCAAAGCAAGCATCAAAACCATTCCGCCTGTCACGAGGTTGAGCATATTCACCCAGCCAAGATAATAAGACGGGCTGAGATACAAGGCAGGGATGAAACGTCCGCTGAATTGCTGCCCGAGATAGCCCGCGATGATGATGCCGTAGATGAGATAGCCCGCCCCCGGCAGGATGCCAAGCAACGCCATGAGATACACACGCAGATTTTTCAGCGCCTCATTCATGGACCCGCCGCTGAGTGCCGCTCCCAAGCCTCCGCCTACCACGAAGAATGCAGCAGGGAACTTGATGAAGATGGCAAGTCCGCCAAAGATGCCCGCAAGAATCGCCCACACATAGGACGAAGGTTTAAGCGACCATTCATATACTGCCCATAAAAAAATGACGATGAGCATGGTCATCAATGGGTCGGGTTGGAAACTGCGGCTGGCGATCACGGCGTAGGGCAGGAGCAGGTATACGGCAGTTGCGGCAAGTGCGCCGTCTGTGGAGGTGAGCCTGCGCGCGAGAAGGAAAAGGAAGATACCACCGATGATCCAAAACGCAGAGGAGTACGCCCGCGCCACCCAAAGCTGCTCGCCCGTGACCTGATAGGTGTAGGCGACCACGCGGTCGAAGAATTCTGGCTCCACGGAAGCGCGGAATTTCCATTGTTGGACGGCAAAGGATTTCTCCCATGCAGGGACGTCGGTGCGGGTTTCGTAGTACATGCCGCGCGCCTTGAGCGCAGAGAGCATTTGCCGTGTGGAATGGAACTCGAGCGGCAGGTCGGTGATATCGAAGATACGGATCGTGATACCAAACGCAAAAATGACGAGCAAAGCGATTATCCGTGCGGTGCGGGAGGGGAAAAAGGATGTTTGTGAGTGCATAGAACGGTGTTTATTGTATCGTAGATTTTCGAGGAGAATGAACGGCAGGGAAGTATAATCTCATGCATTATTCATTTACAGGAGCTTTTATGAACCCTATTTTCCTTCTGGCTGGCGCACCTGCCGTGGGCAAAAGCACCAGCGCAAAAGCGCTCGCAGGGAAATTCCCTAAAAGCATCCACATTTCGGTGGATGCGTTGCGTGACATGGTCGTGTCGGGGTTTGCTCTGCCAGGCGGCGTGTGGGGAGCGGAACTGATCGAGCAGTTGATCGTTGCCCGCACAAGCGCAGCTCATATGGCGGAGATCTACAACAAGGCGGGCTTTGCCGTGGTCATCGACGATTTCTGGGATCCAAACAGCAGCTTGAACGAGTATGAAGCGCTCTTTCAGAAGCCGAATGTGCACCGCGTGCTGCTCTTCCCAAATCAACAGGCGGCAGAGGCACGGAATATCAAACGTTCGGGATCAAGCGAGGCGGGTGCTTAGGGCTTGTAAAAGAATAACTCCGCACTTTACAAACAAAGATTTGGAGTTTGTCGTGGCTTGATAGTGTAATTCCAGCGTGGGCAAGTGGAATGCCATTCGATGAGCAAAGTTTGCATGATTTCTTTGGCGACTTTGATACCTTTCTTGTAGACCTTTTCGACCAGGAAGGCGTCCACCTTCAAACCGGTATCCGTATCTGTACCACGAATGCAAGCCAACAT
>Ga0194120_10006687_pt1 | contig 16154 bp, 14 predicted proteins | sample TA2MahCa65mmetaG_FD_148642 | JGI IMG/M metagenome (GOLD analysis project Ga0194120, IMG submission 148642) | Freshwater microbial communities from Lake Tanganyika, Tanzania - TA2015019 Mahale Deep Cast 65m | ecosystem: Environmental > Aquatic > Freshwater > Lake | place: Tanzania: Lake...
AGCCCATTTGGTTTCCTTGGTGCCGTCGCGATGTTCTACCTCGCGGTAGTGCTTGAAGAAGGTGAGATCGTTAACCGTGGTCTCGATCCGTAGAATCAGGCTGAACTTGTCGTAGAGCTTCAGCGAAACCGGCCCCATGGTGTGCTTGATCCGCGTTCCTTCGATGCGGATGTTGTAGCGATTGCCGGACTCGCCCTCAAACTGTGGGCTGAGCTTCTTGCCCAGGAAGGTGGCGATGTTGTCCGGTTTCACCGTGTGAATCGCGGTGCGAGTCAGCGTGCCGTAGATCACCGCCAAGTCGGCCTGCCGCTTGAAGACGACGTCGGTGGCGTACTCGCATTGATCCACGCTCCAGTGATACTGCACGCCGAAATCGCGATGGATCGGGCAGTAGGTGCGGGCAAACTGGTCCAGTTTGCTATGAAGCCTTTTCATCTCCAGTCCGTTGGCCAATTGCTGGGCCCGCTTCCAGTCCGCGATCTCCACGAAGGCGTTGTCCACTAATTGGTATTCGACACCCTGGCGCTTCAGCTTGGACGCCAGCCAGTTGTGTCCATTGAAATAGATCTGCAGGCGGCAGGGCAGCCAAGTCGGGACTCGCACATAGCACAGCCCCAACTCCTCGTCGATGAAATAGAAGTAGTAGTGCAGGCACTTGCCGTCGTCCGGCCGCAGGAACGTTTTGCCGGTGGCTTTGTCGTGCCAAGGCTTGTAGGTCGAGCAGGGTTCCATCACCGAGAAAACGCATACCAAGCCGGGCTGCTCGCCACGCTTGGCCAGCGCTTGCTTCACCAGATCTTCCTTGCGGACATTGCGCTTCCGGATGAACTCGATCTCGATCCCGGCCTCTGCCGCTAAGCGCTCGGCGTTCTCCCGTAGGCGGTCCCGAAAGGGCTCGGCGAACTTCGGATAGTCGAAGATCCTCACCTGCTTGGCATACAGGTGCGAGGTCATTCCCTCGGCGTAGCAGATCTTCGGCAACGTGCCGAAGATCAACACTCGATCCCAACAGCTCAGCACTCCGGCGATCTGATCTGAGAGTCGCTCCGTCAGTAGCTCGATACCCATTCCGGCATCATACCTGGACCTCTTTGGTTCCGGCTACGCCGGGTTAGGGTACAAAAACTGCTCGATCAGCGAGGTCTCAGTATTCTTCTGGCGGACTTCTCCCGATCCGTTGAACCCGATGAGCTTTCCGATCGCGTGGCGGATGGTCCGCCAGATGGAAAGCCCCTTGATCCGCTGCCTGCCCCAATCCGAGTTGATGCTGGAGCACGCAACGCCCCATACTTTCTCGGTATAGCTTTGGAAAAAGGTCTTGTACAGTTCGCGGCCGAACCGGTTGATAAAGAACTCCTCCAGCGTCCGCTCATCCCGAATCGGCAGCAGAACACTCCTGAAATAGCTCAGTGCGATCCGCAAAAGGCGCCACGCTCCCAGCTTGGCAATCGTGTCCCTGCTCAGCGTGACCGGGTAGTCAAAGAAGCGCCGAAGATAGTAGATCCGCGACTTTCTGGGCCGGACTAGCATCACCAGATCCTCGCGCTCCGGATCCGGAGCGGCGGCCCGCGCCGCCACCGCCCGGTGCATGCCGTGATAGGCAATGGCCTGATGAGGATTGCCTCCAGCTTGCGCCGGCATGATATTCAGCCACCAGTCTATTACGCGGTCGGATTTGGAAAAAAAACGGTGCCCACCGATGTCTATACGGTTGCCACGATAGTTCACCGTTCGCGCGATGCCGCCCATCGCATCGCTCTTTTCAATCACGATGGGCTTGATCCCGGTCCTGGTGACCAACTCGTAAGCGGCGGTAAGTCCAGCAGGACCTGCTCCGATGATGATCGCCCGCTGCTGATCCATTCTCCTCCAGCTTCAAAGACCTGACAAAGGAATCTGTTTCGAAGAAGACATTATAACCGCTGACCTGGCAGGCTCCGGATCGCAGCCAGTACGAAAAAAAACCGGGCGCCACCAAGGCAGCGCCCGGAAAAACCAGCCGCGTGCGGAACCGGGGGTTCCGCGCGTGGCTATGTGGAGGAGATCAAAAAACCTTCAACCTAACAACCCTCCGTGACCCAAGGAGGCCAGTTCCCAGCCGGATAGCCGGTAGCGGGCCAGCATCGGGGGCAAAACCAGGTCCACGACGTTGGACTTCGCGGAACGGAAACACCCAGGAGCCGAGACGATCGGAATCTCATCCTTGTAACCGAGCAACAACAGGTTGCCCGGCTCAACGGGGGCCAGGAACTTCTCGATATGGCATCCCACTCTTGCCATCGCGCGGCCAATGACGTCTTCCGGCCCCGCCGGAGCCGTGGTGGAAGCGACCAGGACAGTAGTCGGCTTGGCCCGCAGCATGTGCTGTAGCGCGCGCGTTGTGCCGTTATCGTCTTCCACCGCGCTGAGCATAAAACTAGCTGTCGCGTTGAACCGGTCCAGACGCTGCCGCATGATCGATTCAAACAACTGCCGCGCACGGTCGCCGTTGATCGGATCCGTGTATAAAACTCCAACCGTCGCATTGCGAATCGGCCTGGCCTGCAAGATCGGCCCGCGCTCGCGCAGGATCGATACTACCGCCTCAAGCTGCGCCAGCGCCACCGCAAACGGAGCGCTCTTCACGGTAGCTATACGCGTCCCCGCTTTCGCAAAGCTGAGATTGTATGTTGTCGCGATGACGATGCTCGAGGTGCAATTGATCTGCTTCAAAAGTTCATCGTCGATCAGTACGCAGCAATCCTCGGTCGCGAAAAGATTGGCGCGTCCGCCGGCCGCAAGACGGATCTCGAGGCAGCCGCAGCCCATTTCCGCCGCCACTGTGCCCACCGCCTCGTCTTCCCCGACTTCGCCGTCCTCTAACTCCGTTACCCAGACCTGTTCCATCCCCTCGGTTTCCAGCAACCGAACGTCTTCTTCGCTGATCACGTGTCCCTTGGCTAGCAGTTTGCGGCCACCGGGACGAAAGATGGTGCAGCACAGCACCCTCCCTGCCGATGCCTTGACGTCGACGGTCTGAGCTCGCATTCGAGATTCCCTCCCGATATCTAGTACTACTAGTCCTGTATTATAGGCGCGAAATAGGGCCTTTGGGAAGAGCCTTTATGGGAAAAAGCTTAAATTTTTTCCCGCTCTACTTTTTGGCCTATCCCTCTTCAATGTGGCTGGGTGGCGGGAAACTTCTCAGCGTTTATCAATGTTTGTTTTCAACACAGAAAGGGAAATCAGCTCGCTCGGCAGAGTGAGCGCCGGTAATGCAGTGTGCATGATTTGATTACTGTCCTGTAGTGGTCCTATGGCTTTCATTACCGCGATTTCATCGCAATTCTGAAACTTCGGACACCTTAGACAATCCTTCCATGCCTTAAGGGGTAGGAGCGCCCGATCCACCTGCTGGAAACCGAGCCGTGCGAAGAAGTCAGCGACATAAGTAAAAGCAAACAAGGAAGATACGCCACACATGCGAGCCTCTTCTTCCAACGCTTCCACCAACTTCCTCCCCACACCGGAACCTTTCGCCGATGGGGAAACCGCCAGGGACCTTATTTCTCCCGATGACCGCGTATAGTAATGCAACGCGCCACATCCCAATATCTGTCTCCCCGATTCGGCTACCTGAAAATCCCGTATGCCTTCGGCTAGTTCAAACTCGGTTCGTGGCAGCATGATCCCATCGGCCGCATAATTGTTGATCAGCGCAAGCAGCTTCGGTATGTCCCGCATCGTGGCTTGACGTATCCGCATGTCAGTCGCTGTCCTCTAGGGGACCAGTCGCGTGCCGGCCGCACCGCCGTCAATCAGCCGCGCCAACACACCCGGTTGGCTCCCAGGGGCGATGCAGACAGCCCCAACCCCTGCGTCCAGGGCCGAATGAGCCGCCTCCAGCTTGGCCTGCATGCCGCCCGTGGCGACCCCAGTTGCGATCAGCTGGCAGCTTTCGGCCCGAGAGATTTCACCCACTAATTCCTTCTTCGCATTCAGCACGCCTTCCACGTCGGTTAAGAAAACGAGCCTGTCGGCGCGGAAACCGCCGGCGCAAGCAGCCGCCATCTGATCCGCGTTCACGTTATAGATGTTCCCCTGCCGGTCGCCCGCCACGCAGGCGACCACCGGAAGGTAACCATTGCCGGTCAGCACCTCCAGGAGCCCCGGGTTGGTGCGTACCGGCCTGCCCACCGCGCCCAGTTGCGGATCCAGCTGCACGGCCTCGGTCAGCGCAGCGTCAATCCCACTCAATCCCACGGCTGCCGCCCCCGCTTCCACCAGCGAGGCCACCAATCCATGATTCACGGTACCGGCGAATACCTTTAACACAGCGTCAATCACCTCCGGGCTGCTTACCCGCAGGCCGTTCACAAACCGGCTCTCTACACCTCGCTCGCTGAGGAAGCGCGTCATTTGTTTGCCGCCGCCATGCACCACAACCAACTCCAGCCCAGGTCGCGCCGCGAGCGTTGCGATCTCCCCGGCAAGCCGCTTCCTGCTCCCTGCCTCGTCCAGAAGCGTGCCGCCCAGTTTCGCCAATACCCGCATTACAGTAATGCCTCGGTTTCGGCAAAACCCAGCGCCAGATTCATATTCTGCACGGCCTGTCCCGCCGCGCCCTTCACGAGGTTGTCAATGACGCTCACCACCACGCCGCGCCCGCTCGCCGAATCCAGCTTCACTCCGATGTCGCAGAAGTTGGTATGAGCCGCGGAGGAAATATCAGGCGCCTGACCCGCTTCATAAAGCCGCACGAACGGTTCATTTCCGTAGCGCCGCTCATAAATCTCCACCAATGCCGATGCGGAAGAGATGCCCTTCGCTTTGAAATAAATCGTCTCCAGAATCCCGCGGTGAATCGGCAGCAGATGCGCAGTGAAAGAAAACTGCGACTCCTCCAAACCCGAGTTCATCAGCACCTCCGGCACATGCCGGTGCTCCAGGATCGAGTAAGCCGAGAAATTCCCGGTTACCTCGCAGAAGCTTGTCTTCAGGCTTGGCTTTCGGCCGGCGCCGCTCACACCGGACTTGGCGTCGCACACGATTCCCGCATCCAGATCCAACACCCCCGCCTCCACAAGCGGAGCGATCGCCAGGTTTGCCGCCGTCGGGTAGCAGCCAGGGTTGGAAATCAGCCTGGCCTTGGGCACGGCGCCGCGGTTGAACTCCGGCAGCCCGTAGCATGCCTCCGCAAGTAGAGCCGGCTGCGTGTGCTCTTCCTTGTACCAGCGTGTGTAGTTCTCCGGCGTGCGCAACCGGAAAGCGCCGCTCAGGTCGATCACCTTGGCCCCCGCATGCAGCATCGCCGGCGCCAGTTCCATGGAAACCTCGGGCGGCGTGGCCAGAAACACCGCGCTCAAGCCATGTTGCTTGGCGGCTTCACCGGTTGCCGGGATCGTGCGCGGCCCATTGTAATTCCGCCGCCGTGGACGCTCCCCGGAATCGGCGCGGTGTTCCATCAGCACGGGCTCCACGCCCGCGTGGCGTTCTAGCAGATGCAGTAGTTCCTGTCCGGAATAGCCGCGGAAGCCGACAATTCCGGCGAGTTTGGCCATGTTTATTTATTCACTCCCCTGAATAAATATACCACAGCCGCCGGCTGCTACGGTTCCTTCTTTTCCACCACCTCGCCCACACCCAGCCGCTTTTCGATCTCCGCCAGCTGCCCTTTCACCATCTCCGCATCTCCTGCCTGCGGAGCGTGTTTCAAATAACCCCGCATATTCTCCGCCGCGCCCTTCAGATCGTTTCGCATTGCCTGCAGAACCGCCAGGATGTGTTGCGCCTTGGGATACCGGTGCGCTTTATCCAGCTTTACCGCCTCATCGGCGCTCTTTTCGGCATCGTCGAATTTCTGGAGGTTGTATTTGGCGACCGCATTGAAGAAAAACGCCTCCGGAAACTGCAGCGGGTTCAGCCGGATCACCCGGTCTGTGGTGTCGGCCACCTCCTGCCATTTTTGAGCCCCGGCCGAAAGCAACGCCAGTTCCAGGTACGGCTTCACGAACTTGTTGTCCGCCTCCAGCGCCTTGGCGAATGCATCCCGCGCCTGCTCGTTCCTGGACTGCAACTTGTACACCAGACCAAGCTCATGCCAAGCCACGGCGTACTTGGGATACAGCCCGACAGCCTTCTCGTATTCCTTCTGCGCATCGCCCAGCTTCTGCTTCTTCGCGTTCTCCTGGCCCTTTTCATAGGCCTTTTTGGCATCCTTGGGCGCGAGCTGCGTGGTGATGCTGATCGTTGTTCCTTCCACGCCGCCCAGCTTCCTCATCACGATCGTGCCCAGGTCGGGGTTATCCATGAAGCGGCGGCCGCTCAGATTCACCACCTCGGAGATAAAGCCCGGCAGGCTGGCGCGAATTTCGCAGCCCATCAGGTCGCGCTCGCTTATGCCGCGCCCTGTCCCGCCGAATCCGCCCTGGTTCCCCCTCGTGGCGCCGCCAAAACCGCCTCCGCCGAATACATCCGCGGAGGAATTGACGCTCGCGTCGGCCATCATCGCGCTGTTCTGACCCAGCGCAAAACTGAACCGTCCCTTGGAATCGGTGTAGCCCTCCGGGCGATGCACGCCATTGCAGACCCGTTCAATCACCACCGGTTCCGGCGGTGGGCTTCCATCTTCCAGCGTGACCTTGCCGCTCAGGAACACGGGCCGTTGCATCTCCGGAAACGGCTGGCGCGTGGGATCGGGGAACTGTGGCTGCTGTTGCCGGTCGCGCGTGCCCGGAAATGGGCTGGTTGGAACGTTGGGACCGGGATTCGGAGTCGTCACGCCGCCACCACCTCCGCCTCCTCCTCCAGGAGGCCCTTGCTGAGGCGGACCCTGCTCCTGGGCAAGAGCCGTCGCAAGCACTGTGAAAGCGACCAAAGAAACGGTCCCGAGCGCACGAACCGACGATAAATTCATGGCGGATACCTCCCGCTGTTAAGTTGTCCACATTGTATGCCAAATCCCGGCTTGGCTACAATGACGGGAGATGACCCGCATCAGATGGTTCCTACCCGTTGCCGCTTTCCTGCTGCTTGTCTCCTGCGCCGATGCGCCCAAAACCGAAGTGAAAAAGGAACCGCGCAAGCCGGCAGAACCCGTCTCGGGCCAGTACGCCTTCTTCCAAATGTACGGCACCGCCCGCACCTGGGCGCAGGACCTTCAAGCCATGCAGATGCTAAGCGTCACCCTGGATGAGCCGAAGCCGGACGCCGGCAAGTATCCAGCCTGGCGCGTCACCTTCGTCTCTGACACCCGACGCGCCGCCAAGACATATACCTACTCGGTTGTCACAGACCAAGGGCTCAACAAGGGCATCTACAGCACCACCGAAGAATCCTACACCGGTCCCCGCGGCCAGAACTCACCGTTCCTGATGCAGGCATTGAAAGTCGACTCCACCGCCGCTTACGAGACGGCCGTGAAAAAGAGCGCAGACTACATCAAGAAGAACCCCGACAAGCCCGTCATCATCATGCTGGAGCACATCAAGCGATTCCCGAACCCCGTCTGGCGCATCATCTGGGGTGACAGCGTCGCCACATCCAACTACTCCATCTACGTCGACGCCTCCACAGGCGAATACCTGCAAACCATGCGCTAACTCCAGGAAACGCCGCAGCCCCGGCGCGCGTATGCAGTGCCATGATGCTGTTGGCGCTCGCTCTCCTCCTGACGCCGGCCGCCTCCACGCTGCAATGGAACATTGAAGCGCTGAAGAGATTTTTCAACCACCGCTCCGTCACCCCCGCCAATCTAAAGGTCAATCCTGTAGAAAAGCGCGGACAGGTCGGCGTCTACGATTACGCCTTCGACGGCCCTCTCGGCGGCCGCGTCCCAGGCCTGCTTACCTTGCCCGCGGGGACCGGAGCATTTCCGCTCATCCTCTATGGGCACTGGATGATGAAGGGCTCTCCTCTTCGTAATAAAAGCGAATTCTTGGAGGAAGCCATAATCATGTCCCGTGCCGGAGCAGCCTGCCTGCTGCTTGACACGCCACTGGTCCGCGAAGGCTTTGTCGAAGACCCGGAACCGATGAATGGTCAAAACGAGTTTGCGCAATTGAAGATGGCCCAGGAATGGCGTCGCGCCCTCGACCTGCTCTCCGACCGCGCCGACATTGATATGCGGCGCATCGCCTATGTGGGCCACAGTTTTGGCGCCGGCCACGAATTGAACGCCGAAGCCCGCCTGGACCGCGCCCGCTGGCTCCGCGAACGGCTGGAGTTGGACCCACTCGATGAGACCGCCCTTAGCTCCATTCCCCCACTGCGCTGATACACGATCACTTCCCCCGCCCACGGTTAATCTCCTCACGAACCGACTGCCATTCCGGTGATGGGTGAGCTCCATCGCCGCCAAACGGCCTCTTCAGGAGACGGAGGCGGACAAGGCCAACAACAGGTTCGCCAGCTTCGACACTATGCTTACGCCTCTTCCGCCGCCGCCTGATCCTCCGGAAAGACCGCGTAGCCTTCCGGCGGCGCGAACATCCGTTTCAGCACATTCAATCGCTTCCGCAGATACCGGCTCGGCAGCTGCCGCGGACCCGTCTCGACATCGATGTCGCAGCAAATGCCGTGCAGATAAAGCGTCATTGTGTCGACAAAGGACTGCTTGGCATACTCGCGGAAGCTCTTGCTGTCGCGCTTCACGCCGCCCGAACGCCGCGTCAGCGCCTGCTTCTTCTGCCAGCTCCGCTCGTCCACTTCGCCGTTGACGTGCAAGTTCAGTTCTTCCCGCAGCAGCCCGTCAAAGTCGGCCATCTCTTCGAGTGAATGCATCTCGGCCGCCAACCACGCCATCTGGTGATACAGCTCGTAGTGGTACTCGGCGACTTCCATTTCCTGCACACCGAAGGCGACTACCACGGCGCGCTCATCCAGCCACAGCGCGGAGCGCGTCAGCTTGCCATTGGACGGCCGCTCAAAACACACCAACTCCGTGCCGGAGTTTTTCTTTTCTTTCCCGTTGGTTTTCTCAAGAAACGGTACCAGCAGGATCGACACGTGCGGCATCATCTTCACCACACTCGGCGGTATCGCCGCCACCGGATCACCCAGGTAGTCCCGCAGGTCGTCGTCGCTTAGCGGCACCCCCGCCACAAAGTAGGAAAACTGGCTATTCAGCGGAACCATGTCGTTCCGAATACGATCGCGGAATTCGCTGACGCTCAGCCGTATCAAATCTGGCTGCACTGACATTAGACTCTGTTGTCCATATTAACAAACAGCGCTCCGGCAACCCTCCCGCCTGCTATTCTGGCCTCTAAGGGCATGAAATTCCTCGTCTCCGCCGGTGAGGCCTCAGGCGACCTCTACACCGCTTCCCTCGTTTCCACTCTTGCCCGCCGCCTTCCCGATGCCTCTTTCCACGGATGCGCCGGTCCCCGGATGCGCGGCGCTGGTGTCGATGCCGTCGTCGATGCCGCGAGCCTCAACGTCGTTGGACTTGTCGAGGTCGTCTCCCACCTGCCGCGCATCTATGGCGAGTACCGCAATCTGCTTGACTGGGCGCGCCTTCACAAACCGAGCGCCGCCATCCTCACCGATAGTCCCGACTTCCACCTCCGCCTGGCCGCTAAACTCCACGCACTCGACATTCCCGTCATCTACTTCATTGCCCCGCAAGTCTGGGCCTGGCGCAAGAGCCGCGTGCGTCAGATGCGGCGGCATCTGGCCGGCCTGCTCTGCATCTTCCCCTTTGAGCCTGACTTTTTCAAGCGGCACCGGATGTCCGCCACTTACATAGGGCATCCTCTCACCCGCCTCGTACGCCCGGCTCTTTCCAAAGAGGAATTCCTTCGCAAACACCGCATTCCCGCCTCGCGGCCGCTGGTCACTCTGCTGCCCGGCAGCCGGCCCGGGGAAATCGCCCGACACCTGCCCGTCCTGGCCGATGCCGCCTCGCGGATGAACGTCAGTCAGGCCGCCACGTTCCTGCTTGCCACTCCCGCCGGACTCTCCGCGCGCCTCGGTCCGGAATTTTTTCGGCAACCAATCTCCGGCTCGCCCATCCAACATATTGAAGGGGAAACCTGGGACGCCATCGCGCACGCGGATCTGGCCCTGGCCGCCTCCGGCACGGTAACCATTGAAGCGGCGATCCTTGGCACTCCCATGGTCACCTACTATAAGGTCAGTCCATGGAGCTGGTGGATGGGCCGTTTCCTGGTCGACGTGCCTTTTTTCTCGATGGTCAACCTCGTCGCTGGCCGGCGCGTCGTGCCTGAATTGATACAGAATGAATGCAGCGGGGAATCGCTGGCCTCATACGCCGCCACGCTGCTGGCAGACCCCGGCGCGCTGTCGCTGATGCGCGCCGATCTGGCCCAGGTGGCGGCCAAGCTGGCAACCAGCCACGATCCCATGGAGATGGCTGCTGATAAGGTAATGAATATTTTGCAGGCGAATAGTGATAAACATGTCAGATAGCATGAGAAGAGTCCTTCCCGCCCTGGTCCTGGTTCTGGCAACGGCGGCCTTGCTCCCCGCCCAGGAGCGCCGCACCCGCATCGATGTCCAGCACATGATGCTTGAGGCCGACATCAACCCGCGGACCCAGTCCATTTCCGCCAGCGCCGTCATCCGCTTCATTCCACTGGATGAAGCGACGTATTCGGCCACCTTGGAACTCAACAACGCTCTTCAGGTATCCCGCGTCATTGATGCCGTTGGCCGCCAGATCCCCACATCCCGCTCGCACCAGGATTTTTCCGTCCGGATGAATTTCCCGGAGCCGCTCAAAAAAGGGGAAGTCAACACTGTCGTCGTCCACTACGACGGTCGTCTCACGGGCCTCGAAGAATCGCCCGTTTACGGCGTCAAGTTCGCCTCCATCCGGGAGGAGCTGACTTATCTTCTATACCCTGCCCGCTGGTTCCCGGTGAACGAGTACACCGCGGACCGATTCAGCGCCCGCATGAAAATCTCCGTGCCGGACGGCTACAAGGTCATCGCCAGCGGACTGGAAACCAAGTCCGCCGCGGTCGAAAAGATAACCTACGAATTTGACTACTCCCGAGCCTCTTTCCCCGGTAGCATCGCCGTCCTGCGCCAGGAGCCCCGCATGGTCCGTTCGGAAGGCATCACCACGCAGCTCTTCTTCCGCGGGGAATCGCAGGAGATGGCCTCCGCCTATGGCAATGAAATCGCGCGCTTGATGACCTTCTTCACTTCCATCTACGGGCTGCCCCCGCAGGCTGACCTCACCGTCATCGAAACCGAAACCGGAACCCCCAACGGCTACTCCGCTCCCGGGCTCCTGTTTTTGAACCCCCGCGCCATTGGAAAAGACGTCAATACCCGCCTGCTCGCCAATCAACTCTCGCGCCAGTGGTGGGGCGTCCTGGTCTCTCCCGTCTCGCGTAACCATCTCTGGATCACCAACGCCGCCGCGCGCTACTCAGAATTGTTCTGGGTGGAGCAGAACGCCGGCCCCGGCGCAGTGGAAGCCGAAATGAAAGACATCTACGTCGAGGCGCTCACCATCCCCGAGCCTCCTGTCATCCAATCCGCCCGGCTGGAAGATTATTCGCCTGAGTATTGGGCCGTCACCGGAGCCAAGGGCACCGCCGTGCTCGGCATGCTGCGCTACATCATCGGCGATGATCCTTTCAAGAAGCTGTTCCAGGATTTCCTTGCCGCCAACGCCTGGAAATCGGTCTCCACCGACGACATGCGCAAGGCCGCCGAAGCCGCCTCCGGCAAGAGCCTGCAAGGCTTCTTCATCCAGTGGATTGAATCCACCGGCGCGCCCGAGTTCAAACTGGAATACACCGTCTACCGCACGCAGAAGGGCTTCCGCATCATGGGCAAGATCAACCAGGATCTGGACACCTTCCGCATGCCCGTCGATCTCCAGATTGAAACCGAAGGCAACCCGGAATCGGCCCAAGTGGAAGTGGTAGGCACCGCCTCGGAATTCGTCGTGGAGAGCTTCGGCCGCCCCAAGAAGGTCAACCTTGACCCCAACAACCGCGTGCTGCGCTTCAATGACCGCATGCGCGTCGCTGTCGCCATCCGCCGTGGCGAGATGTTCGCCGAGATCAGCGAGTTCGGCGAAGCGCTCAAGGAATACCAGAAGGCGCTGGACGTCAACCGCAACAGCTCGCTCGCCCACTACCGCGTCGCCGAGATCTTCTTCCTCCAGCGCAATTACCAATCGGCCGCCAATGAATTCCGCCAGGCTCTCCAAGGCGACATCGAGCCGAAGTGGACCGAAGTCTGGTCCCACATCAACCTCGGCATGATCTTCGACATCACCGACCAGCGCGAGCGCGCCGTCAACGAGTACAACCAGGCCATCCGCACCAAGGACAACACCCAGGACGCGCAGGCAGTGGCCGCCAAGTACCTCAAAACTCCCTACGAGCGGCCGGCGTCCACACAGTAGAGTCCCGGTGGTCTACGCCCAAGATTTGGTGGCATCATAGAGGCATGTCAAAGGCACCAGGGAAACATGGATTCTCGCTGGCCATCGTTTACCTCCGAGAGGAGGATGGCCGCTGGCTTGCCGACATTCCCGCGCTGCCAGGGGTGACTGCCTACGGCCGGTCTAAGAGGAAGGCTACTGCCGCCGTACAGGCGCTAGCGCTCCGGCTCATAGCTGACCGTCTGGAGCACGGTGAAGCAGTTCCCGGCCCCATGAACGTATCTTTTATTGCCGCCTGACAACCCCATTCAGAACTGGCCGTCCACGAAAAGCAAACGTGCGCTGGCGGCGCTGCTGCGCATCGGATGAGGAACGAGAGTCTGGCGCACTTCAGCCGGCTCGGGTTCCAAACCCTCGGCGCTTCCTATTACGATGCTGATGATCTCGAGAATCCCAAGGACTGGCTTGCAAGCCTCGATGCCACACCCGGCGCGCTCGGCATCATGTACACAACCTGGCAGAACAAATATGAACTGCTGGCCGGCTTCGGGGACTTGGTGTCAGCCCGGACCCGCTGAGAACTTCCCGCCGCACGCGGAATCAAAGATTGCCGCGGCAGCTAATTCGGCGTTGGCAGCCTCTCCACGTTTCGCCTTGATATGCCAGACGGTCCAGGTTCGGCGTCTTCATCTGCGAATGACCGCCCAATACGCCCACCCAGTCATTCCAGTCATCCACCGCAATCATGAGCACGTTCGGCCCGCCGTGCCTGACCGCAGCAAAGAACGGCTGGAGCTGCTGTAAGGAATGCCCGTCGGGTCAGCATATCGAAGATTGTAATCCCGTCCGCCGCTGCGATATGGTTGAAGCCCGGGAGGTGTACCGTGCGGAGAAACATTGCCTTCTTCTTGGCAGCGCTCTTGCTGGCGCCCGTTTCCCTTCCTGCTCAAACCGGGCCGGAAGCAGAAGAGAAAAGACTCGCGGAAATCCAGGCCAAGCGCGCCCGCGGAGAGCAGCCCACCGCCGAAGAGCAGGAATTCTACAAGCAGGTCCAATCCCGCCGCCGCGAGGGATTCGCCCGCAACAACCCGCCCAGAGAATCCACCGGCGCGATCCCGCTGACCGATCTCGGTACTGGCGCTTACAAAGGCGAGCCCGGCGGTCTTTACCCAGACGGAAAAAATGAACTCCCGGCAGCCCACCGCAACGCCGGCCTCGCCATCGCCAAAGCAATCGCGCCCATCGACGGCAAAATAGGCATGCTCTCCATAGGCATGTCCAATACCACCCAGGAATTTCAGGTCTTCATGAAGCTCGCCTCAGCCGACCCACGCATAAACCCTCACCTGGTGATCGTCGATGGCGCGCAAGGAGGCCAGGCCGCCGACACCACCGCGAATCCTAACGCCAAGTACTGGGATGTCGTCGCGCAACGCCTTCAAGCGGCCGGTGTCAGCCCCCAACAGGTGCAGGTCGCTTGGCTGAAGCAGGCCATCATCGCTCCGCGCCAGCCTTTTCCCGCAGAAGCGAAGAGGCTGCAGTCCTACCTTGCCCAGACACTCCTCAACGCCAAGGCACGCTATCCCAACCTGAAAATCGTCTATCTCTCCAGCCGGATCTATGCAGGATACGCCCTCACACCGCTCAACCCGGAGCCTCACGCCTATGAAGACGCCTTTGCGGTGAAGTGGCTGATCGCAGACCAGATCGCCGGCAACCCGGAGTTGAACTTTGACTCTGCCAAGGGTGTCGTCCGTGCTCCCTGGATCGCTTGGGGCCCCTATCTGTGGTCCGATGGCGTCAAGCCGCGTGGCGACGGCCTGGTCTACCTTCGTGGCGACTTGGAAGAGCGTGATGGCACTCACCCGTCCATGGGCGGTAGGGAAAAAGTGGCCAGACTGCTGCTGGATTTTCTCAGAAGCTCCCCCACTTCGCGCCCCTGGTTCCTAAAACCGAACTAGGCTGGCGGAAGCTAGTGGGAGTCGAACCCACCTGCCACGCGAGGCGTCGCACAATGGTTTTGAAGACCATGCCCAGCACCGGCCAAGTTTAGCTTCCAGTGCGATTGTAACATCGCTCACACTACACTCTCCCACACCTCTGCCACACTACAATTCGTTCAGAGCGCGTGTTCTTTTCAGCCTGCTGATTTGCGCATCCGCCTTCGCCCAAACCGGCTCGGAGCGGCATTCTCGACCTTCCGCTGCCGGACAATTTCGTTTGCTTCCTCCCGCTCACACCCGAGCAGAAAACCGCCGTGGAAGCCACCAGCGCCGAGTTTTCACCGCCCCGCACTTCGCGCCCGGAACCGGTCGCGCCGCAATAAGGCAGTGCCGTCTCAGTGCATGGCATACTAGTTTTGTTGTGTGAGCTGTTGAGCTTCCACGGGAAACACTTCTCTTGATCGGCAAACTTGTTCCAGCCACCGTATTGGGCTTGTGTTTCTGAACTCGCGCTGGTGGCGGGCTCTTACGCCGCTGCTTCCTACCTCGTCAGCGACATCGACCCTGTCGTCTGGCTTCTTTACGAAGATGGCCTCCTGCGCATCGCTATTCTGACCGCCTGCATCCTCCTCGGTCTCTATTTCCAGGATCTCTACTCCAGCCTTCGCGTTCGCAGCCGTTTCTTTCTGCTCCAGCAGGTGAGTCTCGTCCTTGGCGCCGGTTTTCTGCTGGAGGCAACGCTCAGCTACGCCTATCCCCTGCTCGTCATGCCCCGTTGGATCATGATGATCGGCAGTTTCATCTGTCTCGCGCTGTTGCCTCTATGGCGCATACTCTACAGCTTGGCCGTCCAGCACGCTGCCACCGAGCTCGTGCTGTTTCTCGGCTCCAACACCGTTGCCCAGGAGATCGCTCTCGAATTAAAGGAACGCCCCGAGCTCGGCCTCACCTGCCTTGGTTTCCTCACCGATGACCCCGCCGAAATCAAACCCGGAGCCGAGGAAATCCTCGGACCCATCTCCAGCCTCAAGCAGATTGTCAAGCTTCACAAACCAGACCGTATCGTCGTCGGCCTCACTGACCGCCGCCAGCGCATGCCTGTCTATGAACTGCTCGACCTCAACTTCGCCGGCATCCTCGTCGAAGAGGCTTCCACGCTGTTCGAGGTGATTTTCGGCCGTATCAGCATGTTCCAACTGCGTCCGTCGCAGCTGATCTACTCCCGCGAACTCGGCCCGCGCCCGCTTACCGTCAAGCTGCAATCGGTTTACTCGTTCACCATCGCCACCGCAGGTCTTGCCGTGCTTTCCCCGGCCATGTTCATCATAGCCATTCTTGTGCGCCTCTCCTCGCCCGGTCCCGCTCTCTACCGCCAGACGCGCGTCGGAAGAAACGGTGTTCCCTTCACTCTCTACAAGTTCCGCTCCATGCGGCGAGACGCGGAAGCCGCCAGCGGCCCCGTCTGGGCCTCCCACAACGATCCCCGCGTCACCCGGTTCGGCCGTTGGCTCCGCCGCATGCGCCTCGATGAGCTGCCGCAGCTCATCAACGTCATCCGCGGGGAAATGTCCCTCGTCGGCCCCCGCCCGGAGCGCCCCGAATTCGTCGCCGAGCTCACCGAAAGAATCCCCTTCTACCGCCAGCGCCACTTCATCAAACCGGGCATCACCGGCTGGGCCCAGATCAACCACCGCTACGGCGACACCATCGAAGACACCATTACCAAGCTCGAATACGACCTCTACTACATCAAGAACCTCTCACCCGCCCTCGACTTCTTCATCATCGCCCACACCATCAAGGTCATGCTGCTCACCCGCGGCGCCCAATAGCGGCGCGCCGCTTTACACAGATCCGGCCCT
>Ga0194120_10006688_pt1 | contig 16148 bp, 14 predicted proteins | sample TA2MahCa65mmetaG_FD_148642 | JGI IMG/M metagenome (GOLD analysis project Ga0194120, IMG submission 148642) | Freshwater microbial communities from Lake Tanganyika, Tanzania - TA2015019 Mahale Deep Cast 65m | ecosystem: Environmental > Aquatic > Freshwater > Lake | place: Tanzania: Lake...
GTTCGTTCTTTTCAAAGATTGATTTGTGTTCAGCGAACAATGTAGTACACATTACTTTATATTAGAAAAGAATTTCGAAGAATGTTACAAATCCAAAAAACTGTGGGGATCCATTTTGGCTATTTCATCAAAATCATCTTTTTCGTTTCCAAGAATGTTCCGGCGCGTAAGCGATAGAAATATATGCCGCTTGACAAACCACTCGCATCAAATTGCACTTCGTGCATTCCTTCTTCTATTTCTTCATTATTCAAAAGCGTTGCAACTTCTTGACCGAGAACGTTGTAGATTTTCAATGTTGTTTGTAAGGGCAATTCATGAATTGCCCCTACGGGAATTTCAAATCGAATCGTTGTCGTAGGATTAAACGGATTCGGATAATTTTGATACAGAAGAATTTGCTTCGGAGAGAAATCCTCATATATACCATACCGCACATCGCTATTCTTTCCTCCTGCATCCCGTTTCACAATACCCACATCCTGAGGTGTGGCGACTCCAAAAAGTTTCATTGCATACGGATTTTTCTTTACACTTCCCACATCTACAGAATAATTTCCTTGCGTGAGTGGTGAAGAAAATCTGTCGTTCAAGGGCTTTAGAATAGTGCTCGCAAATACACGAAGTTCTTCGTAATCGCGCGCGCTTTTCCGCTTGCAGAAAATGGAAATCGTCCGACTTTGATTTGATAACCGGCGGTTATCGCTTTTTCTTCGGTCAATCCAACGCTTGCAACTTGCGGCTGACAATACGTGCAACCGGGAATATTTTCCCAATCAATCGGCTGAGGATTTTTTCCAGCGATTTTTTCCACACATACAATTCCTTCTTTCGATGCAACGTGCGCTAACCACGGCGGACCAGCAACATCGCCGATTGCATAAATTCCATCAACATTTGTTTTTCCGAAATCATCAACGGTAATCCAACCTTTTTCTAATTTCACGCCAAGCGTTTCCAAGCCAATGTTTTCAGTATTTCCCTGAACACCGATTGCGTTGAGTGCAATTTCCGCTTTCAATTCTTTCTTTCCGTCTTTATTGGAAACAACAACTTTTACATCTTTTCCTGCAGTTACACTTTCGACTTTTGTTTCTGTTAAAATTTCAATTCCGTTTTTCTTGAAATTACTTTCGAGCAATTTAGAAATTTCTTTGTCCTCAATCGGAAGAATGTTCGACATCATTTCCACGATGGTAACTTTTGTCCCGAACGCATTATAGAAATACGCAAACTCAACACCAATTGCTCCCGCGCCAATAATTATCATTGATTTCGGAATCGAAGAAAGTGTCATCGCTTCTGAACTGGTAATTACTTTTTTCCCGTCAACAGTAATTCCGGAAATTGTTCTCGAACGCGCTCCTGTTGCAATAATCGTGTGCTTCGATTTTATTTCTTCAATCGCTTTTCCATCTTTTGAAACTTCGATAACATTTTTTGATTTCAGTTTTCCAAAACCGGAAATGTGTTCAATCTTATTTTTCTTCATCAAATACTCAACGCCTTTCGAATTGAGCAATGCAACTTTCCTGCTTCGGTCAATTACTTTTTTGAAATCAACTTTCAAATTGGAATACGAAATGCCAAACTCATCCGCGTGTTTGAAATGACTGTACACTTCCGCATTCTTCAGCAATGCTTTCGTTGGAATGCAACCCCAGTTCAAACACACGCCGCCGAGTTTGTCTTTCTCGACGATTGCAGTTTTCAGACCAAGTTGTGAAGCGCGAATAGCAGCAACGTATCCGCCAGGACCGCCGCCAATGATGGTTAAATCAAATTCTCGTTGTATCATAAGAGATTTCGGGTTCAAAGAAAGGTAAAAATTTTGCTTACGAATATATCAAAAAACTGTAGGTGTGTAAAAAGAAAATCCCAAAGAAGGGGAATGAACGGAGTTCAAATAATAACAAAGAAAACTATTTTATCAGTACGGGTTTTTTTATTTCCATTATGGGCAATGGGATTTGCGATGCGAGTTTTTATACATATCTCATATCGCACATCTAAAAATTAGCGTGTCAAAAATACAAAACTTTCGTCACGTATTTGGCTTCAGCGATTCTCTCCACAATTCAAACGCGAGCCACCAATCTATAACATTTGCAAGTTCCAGTTTGCCGTTGTAAAATTCCGATACAGATTTTTCGATGAATCAAAAAATGATAATCCAAGTTTCGTTTTTGTTGTTGTCCATAACCAGGCGGATAACGTTGAAAAGAAAAAAGGATAAGTTGTTGTTCTTTTTTCTATTTTAGAAAAATAAATCGTGCGTAAACCTAATTGGTCAGTATAACATTTGGCGATGTCTTTTTCCAAAACGATAATCGCAAAATGACCATCAAGAGTACGAAGTTGTGTTTCTGCATTTTTAGAAAAGAGAATTTGTTGCCATTCGTCCGCTGTTATGATAGAGCAACTTGATGATTTGCGTTTCAATCCAGTACCAACAACGCAAAAACCTTTTTCAGAATTTTCGTTTGAGGAAAAGAAATGACACGTTTCTTTTATTCCACCACAAGCAAAATAAAAGATTGAAGTGTGAATTGAATGAAGCGACTTGGAGTGAATCGAAGAAAATTTTTCGACTTGAGACGGAGAAAAATTTTTTGTATATGCAGCGAAAAACCAACTCATTAAGAATTACGTATTACGATTTTCAAATTATGATTTGCGTTGCGTTTCTATTTCGAAAGTTTCGTTCGCTTCATTGCGTTTCCTTGATTATCTAATCACTAAATTCCTGAAATACAAAACCCGATGCAAGCAACATCGGGTTTTGTATCGTTAACTAATTCTTTCTTTCTCGTTCCCTTCCTCCGTGTCGGTGATCTTTTCTGTATCCTCTATCTCCATCGCGGTGTTCACGGGGTTCGCGAGGTTTTTCATTCGCCGCATCGTAACCGGGAAGTGTTGCTTTTCTACTTAAATTATTTCTTCCTTCTCTATCTATTTCAATCAGTTTTACTTGCCATATGTCCCCGACTTTTGCAAATTCAGAAACTTTATTCACGCGCATTAAATCCATTTGTGAAACGTGAACAAGTCCTTCTTTCCCGGGAAGAAATTCCACAAATGCACCGAACTCCATCAACCGTGTTACTTTCCCTTCGTACACTTTTCCAACTTCTGGAATTTCCACAATTCGCTGAATCATCTTCAACGCTTTTGCGCTCGCTTCACCATTGACCGAAGCAATCACAACACGACCATCGTCTTCAATATTGATTTCTGCACCGCTTTGTTTTACAATTTCTTTAATCATCTTTCCTTGCGGACCGATAACTGCGCCAATCATATCAACAGGAATTTGAAGAGTAGTAAGTCGCGGTGCATACGGCGAAAGTTCTGCTCGCGGCTCCGAAATTGTTTCCGCCATTTTTTGCAAGATGTGAAATCTTCCGTCCTTTGCCTGCGAAAGAGCGCGTTCAATTATTTCATACGTAATGCCCTGAATTTTTATATCCATTTGCAACGCGGTAACCCCATCTCGTGTTCCCGCAACTTTAAAATCCATATCACCAAGATGGTCTTCATTTCCAAGTATGTCGCTTAAAATTGCTACGCTATTTCCTTCTTTGATAAGTCCCATGGCAATTCCCGCAACAGGTTTTTTCATTGGAACGCCCGCATCAAACAACGAAAGTGAGCCTGCGCAAACTGTCGCCATCGAAGATGAACCATTGGATTCGAGAATATCCGAAACGACGCGAATTGTGTACGGAAAATCATTTTCCCCAGGAAGAATATTTTTCAACGCGCGTTCTGCTAAGTTTCCGTGACCGATTTCTCGTCTTCCAACGCCGCCAAGTCTTCCAACTTCACCGACACTAAACGGAGGAAAATTGTAATGCAGTAAAAATCGCTTTGTAATTTCTTCGTGAAGAAGTCCATCCATAATTTGTTCATCAAGTTTTGTTCCAAGCGTTGCCGTTGTCAAACTCTGTGTTTCTCCTCGTTGAAATAAAGCAGAACCGTGCGTTCGCGGAAGCACTCCAACTTCGATACTGATAGGACGTATGTTCGTAACGCCTCTTCCATCAAGGCGTTTTCCTTCTTCCAAAATCATTTTTCGCATTTCTTCATATTCAATGCTTCCCAAAATTTCTTTGAAAGCAAGTTCCTGTTCCGGAAATTTTTCTGTAAGCAATTCAGTAACTTCTTTTTCAAGAGCACTCATCGCAGAACTACGCTCATCTTTACTCAGCACTTGTCGAGTAGTGAATGAAATTTTTTCCGCCGCAAGCGAGCGAACATTTTGCAACATGTCGTCTGAAAATTTTTGTGGTTCAAATGCTCGTTTTGCAACGCCACATTCTTTCCGCATTTCTTCCTGAAGCAAACATAATTTCTTTATTCCTTCGTGCGCAAATGTTATCGCTTCCAGAGTTATTTCTTCCGAAACTTCTTTTGCTTCTCCTTCTACCATCACAATAGAATTCGCAGAACCGCCGACAGTAAAAAACAAATCGCTTTTTTCTATTTGTGAAAACGTCGGATTGAGAATAAATTCACCGCTCACTCGCGCAACATTAACTTCGGCAACAGGAACACTGAACGGAATATCGGAAAGATAAATCGCCGCCGCTGCTGCTGTTCCTCCAAGAATATCCGCTTCATTTTCCTGGTCAAACGAAAACACCGAAACGACAACCTGCACTTCACACCGATACCCTTCAGGAAACATCGGACGAATTGTTCGGTCAATCAAACGTGCGGAAAGAACTTCTTTTTCCGATGGTTTCCCTTCTCTCTTAAAAAATCCGCCAGGAATTTTTCCTGCAGCGGAAGTCTTTTCTCGGTATTCAACTTGCAACGGAAAAAAATCTTGTCCTTCCACTGCTTCTTTATTTGCGCACACAGTTGCAAGCACAATTGTTTCGCCGTATTGCGCGACAACTGCACCATTTGCCTGCTTTGCTAATTTTCCTGTTTCTAGCGAAAAAATTTTCCCGCCGAGTTCTATTTCTTTTTTTATATACATTGTGTGTTATTTATTATGAATTTGCAACGATGTCTATTTATTTTTTTCTCGCTGCAACAAGTGTAGTTTGCGATTCTTCGAAACTCATGTCTCTGTGAAAACCATTGTCCATACGATTCACAAACTACGAGTCGCGTTTCACGAACCATGAAAATTATTTTCGTAATCCGAGTTCTTCGAGTAATTTTCGGTACCGATTGATATCTGTCTTTTGCAAATATGCAAGAAGACGACGACGTTTACCAACCATTTTCAAAAGTCCCATTCGTGAATGATGGTCTTTTTTATGAGAATCAAAATGCGGCTCCAGCGATTGTATGTTTGCCGTTAGCATTGCAATTTGCACCGCGGCTCCGCCAACATCGTTTGCTGATGCTCCGTATTTTTTTACGATTTCCTGTTTATGTGTTTTTGTTAGTGGCATAATGCTTTTTCTGTTTTTGAATTATATTATTTGTAAATACTGAATACTCTGTTGTTTGTCACGATGAAGTTGCTCGGTCAATGCTTCTTTGGTCGAAAATTTTTTGTCCTCACGTAATCGCTTTAAAAACTCTATGGTAATTTCTTTTCCATAGAGTTCTTTGTTCATATCGAACAAATGCACTTCCACGGAAATTGTTTCGTGCTCATAAAACGTTGGACGCGTTCCGATGTTCAACATACCATTATACGAACTACCGTCAAGCATTCCGCGAACAACATACACGCCTTGCAACGGAATCAATTTGTTTTTTGAAAGCGCATTGATATTTGCCGTAGGAAATCCCAATTCTTTTCCTCTTCCATCACCCCGAATAATTTCACCGCTGAAACGATAAGGATAACCAAGACATTGATTTGCTTTTTCAATGTTTCCTTGTTCTAATAAATTTCGAATATGAGTGCTGCTCACTTCTTCTCCGTTCACAGAAACTTTCGGAACAACAAAAACTTCAAACCGAAATTCTTTGCCAATTTCTTGCAATTCTTTAATTCCAGCTTCGCGATTATGTCCGAACATATGGTCATTCCCTTCAACAACTTCCGCGGCGTGAAATCCATTTACGATATATTGTTCATAAAACTCTCGCGGTGATAATTGTGAAAATTCATTCGTAAAATTGACGACGAATACAACATCCGGCATCCAGTGTTTCATCTGCTCGATGCGTTCATTCAATGTTGAAAGCAAATGCATGGATGTTTTTCGAATTACTTCTTTCGGATGCGGTTCAAAGGTAACAAAAACACTTTTGGTTTTACGACGTTTGGCTCGCTCCATAACTTCGGAAAAAATTTTTTGATGTCCTTTGTGAACACCGTCATACGTTCCGACCGTAACAACAGTATCGGAAAGCGACTGAATATTTTGTAACGAACGAACGACAATCATTACGCAGCAATTTTAAAAGGCCCAAACGATTGGTTTCTTGAAAAATGTTGAGAAATCTGTTCCAAGGATAACGCATTTTCTAAACGTAAATTTCCTATGCGCGTTCGTTTCAGTGATTTCATATAAGCACCGCAACCTAATCGCAACCCGACGTCATCAACAAGCGTGCGGATATACGTTCCTTTCGAGCAAACAATTTGAAATTTCACCGACGGAATATCAATATCCGTTGCTTCAAATTTCGAAACAACAATCGTTCTTGGTTTTCGTTCGATGTTCATTCCTTCGCGAGCGTATTGATATAAACGTTTTCCGTCTACTTTCGCCGCAGAAAACATTGGAGGAACTTGCTGTTGTGTTCCGAGAAACAACGAGAACGTTTCAACTATCTTTGCACCAGAAATATTTTCGGCTGAACTTTGCGGTTGGATTTCTTTTTCCAAATCAAAACTTTGCGTTCTTGCACCGAGGATCATTTCGCCAATATATTCTTTTTCCAACGCAGAAAATTTTTCTACAAATTTGGTTTTCTTTGCAGTGAATACAATGAGCAACCCTTCCGCGTGCGGATCTAATGTTCCGCAGTGCCCAACTTTTTTTTCGCGTAGTATCGTGCGGATTTTCTTACACACATCAAACGATGACCATCTTGTTGGTTTTCCAACAAGAAAAATTTTTCCTTCTTCGTCGCCATAAAAACCACATCGGGACAATTCATCAATGATGTTCTGCATCTTCTTCGTGAATTTTTTTCAATATCGTTTCAATTTTTGAAACGCGCTCCATTGTATCGTCAAGAAAAAATTCAATCGTCGGCGTAAATTTCAAACTCATGTGTGAGCCGATAATTTGCCGAATATGTTTTTTATGAACTTCCAGCGATGAAAGCGTTTTCTCTTTTAGTTCTTCTGTGCCGAAAATACTCAAATAAATACGTGCCGTTTTCAAATCGGGAGTCATCTGCACATCCGTTACAGTAATAATACCTACGGATGAATCGCTGAATTCACGTGCAAAAATTGTGCTGATTTCTTCTTTGATGAGCGAAGAAACTTTTTCCATTCGGATAGACATTAGAGTGTGCGTTTGATTTCAACCGTTTTAAAACTTTCAATGACATCGCCAACTTTTACATCGTTAAATCCATCCAACGCAATCCCACATTCAAAACCCTGCAACACTTCCCGTACATCATCTTTAAAACGTTTCAGCGATGCTAATCCGCCGGTAAAAATTACTATGCCGTCGCGAATCAGCCGTATTCTGCTGTTACGGACAATCGTTCCATCGGTAACATAACATCCTGCAATCATTATTCCTTTGGGAAGTTTAAATGTATCGCGAACATCAACCGTTGCTGTAACTTCCTCTTTTATTTCCGGCGCCAACATCCCTTCCAATGCGGTATGTACTTCGTTAATTGCGTCGTAAATAATAGTGTACATTCGAATGTCAACATTTTCCTGCGCAGCAAGTTTTCTCGCATTTAACGTTGGACGAACATTGAAAGCAACTATCACTGCGTTAGACGCAGCAGCAAGCAATACATCGCCTTCCGTAATTGCACCAACAGCACGATACACAACATTTACACGCACTTCCGCAGTGGAAAGTTTTTGCAAAGAATCTGCAATCGCTTCCACTGAGCCATCTACATCTCCTTTAATGACGACATTCAAGTCTTGTACTTTTCCTTCTTTAATTTGTTTGGAAATATCGTCAAGCGTAATTAAATGCCGCTGACGAAAATCCTGTTCGCGTTTTAATTGCGAACGTTGCAAACTAATTCCACGCGCGTCGCGTTCCGATTCGACTGCGACAAATTCATCTCCCGCTTGCGGAGTTCCGTCGAAACCAGTTACTTGTACAGGAGTTGAAGGGTGAGCGGCTTCAACACGTTTTTCCCGCTCATCAAACATTGCACGCACACGCCCGCTTACAAATCCGCATACGAACGGGTCGCCAACTCGTAATGTTCCTTTTTGCACAAGCACCGTTGCAACGGTTCCTTTTCCTTTATCTAACTTCACTTCGATAACAGTACCACGCGCTTTTCGATTGGGATTCGCTTTCAGTTCAAGAATTTCCGCTTCGAGAAGTACTTTTTCAAGTAAAACATCAACGTTCAAGCCTTTCTTGGCAGAAATTTCTACCGACTGATATTTGCCGCCAAATTCTTCGACCAGTACATTTTTTTTGGATAACTGCAATCGAATCTGACCGGGATTGGCTCCGGGTTTGTCCATTTTATTGATGGCGATAATAAGCGGAACGTTTGCGGCTTGCGCGTGACTAATTGCTTCCAATGTTTGCGGCATTACACTTTCATCAGCGGCAACAACTATTACGACAATATCGGTAACTTGTGCGCCACGCGCTCGCATTGCAGTAAAAGCTTCGTGACCAGGGGTATCAAGAAACGTAATTTGACTTTCGTTTGTAAGAGTAACTTCGTATGCCCCGATATGTTGCGTAATTCCTCCTGCTTCTCCCGCAACAACATTTGCTTTTCGGATATAATCCAGCAACGATGTTTTGCCGTGGTCAACGTGTCCCATAATCGTAACCACCGGTGGACGTGTTTTCAGGAGTTCATCAGAGTCTTCAACGTCAAGAAGTACATCGGAAGTAAATTCTTTTTGAAATTCGATTGTTCGTCCGAATTCCATTGCAAGCAATTCGATAATATCTTTTTCGAGTCGTTGATTGATCGTAACCATTTTCCCTAACGAAAAACATTTCTGAATAACATCGGAAACGTTCACGTGCATTATATTTGCAAGTTCGCCCACGGAAATAAATTCCGTTACGCGAACTACTGTTTTCTCCTTTTCAATAATTTCTTGACGCTTGTCTTCTTTCTCTTTCTGTTTCATTTCTTTTCGAATCCTCCTATCCTTCTTATAGCCCACGGTACCGGTGCCCATTTCCGCCAATGTATCTTCAATATTTCGTGAAACCTCTTTTTCATCAACCGAATGAAGGCGGTGGCGAACTTCTTTTTGACGTTTTTTCGCTAGATCTTCCTGCTCATCTACTTTGCTTTGCTTTATTTTTTTCTTTTTTACTTTCTTTTTTACCGACGCGGTTTCTTCCACTTTCAACGAAACGGCATCATCCGCTTTTTTCTTTCCTTTACTTAAATCAATTTTTCCAACAACGGTAATGCCAATTTTTTTCCCGCGCTCGCGTTCCAAACCGGAAACTATTTCCTTTTTTTTCTTGGGAGGTTTTGGCGCTCGAACTACGGAAGGTTCTTCCGGAATTGAAAGCGGGGAAGAAATTTCTGTAACTGGTTGTTCTTCAATTTTATGTTCTTTTCTTTCTGTTTCGTGCGGCTCTTTTTCATGAATCGGTTCTTCAAACTTTTTCACTTCACTTTCTAGGAACTCCTGTGCGGGAACGACTATTTTTTCTGTAATTTTTTGAGGAACATTCGGTATTATCTCTTCCTCTCGCGAAAGTATAGGAACGGGTTCCGGAACCGGAGGAGTAGGAGGAATTTCTTTTTTCTGAGGTCGCTTTCTTACAAGGGGAACTTTGGGAACAAGTTTCGTAATGGGTGTTTTCTTTTCTTCAATTTTCTTTTCTATCAGTTTCGCCTGCTCTTCTTTTTCTGCTTTTTGACGGTCACGCTTTTCTTTTTCTTTTACATCGCCGGCAAATTCCCTTCTTGCTACCTCGACCATTTCATCATCGAGAACAGACATTAACCCTTTTACGTTAAAATTTTTCTTCTGCAGAAACTCTAAAATGGTATCTGCGGCAACATTTATTTCTTTTGCAAGAGAATAAATTTTTTGCTTTTTGACAGTCGTTTCAGACATTAATAAAAATTGTTTGCTAAGAAAAAATTAGTGTTGGGTTGGTTGTCCTTCAGATGATTCATCGCGGGGAAGTTCACCTTCGATTTCTGATTCATCCGTATTTACTTGTTCTGCAACATATTCCGATTCATCTGTTTCTTCAACGTCTTCATCAGAGATAGGCGTTGCTTTATCTTCTTCACCTTCCACAACAGCATTTTCAAATTCCCGTTCAATCATTTTTTTCATTTCGTCTATTTTGAGGGAATCAAGTCCGGTAACTTTCGCCAATGCTTTGTTTCGTTTTTCCAAAACTTCCTGTGCTGTGGTAAACCCGGCATTGGTAAGTCTTTTGAAAACATCTTCTCCTAATTCTTCACGAAGTTCAGAGAGATCCATATCATATTCATCCGAATCATCGCGAACAATTTCGATAGCAAATCCGGTAAGTTTCGATGCTAAGCGAATATTTTGTCCGCCTTTGCCAATTGCCATTGATGTTTCCGATTCATCAACAGAAACTTTTACGATACGATTTTCTCTGTCGAGTGAAATTTTTCTGACTTTTGCCGGAGAAAGCGCGCGCGAAATAAATACTTCATCATCATCGCTCCACGTGATAATATCTACGCTTTCGTTGTTGAGTTCGCGAGTGATGGCATGAATACGTACACCTTTCATTCCGATACATGCACCAACGGGGTCAATTCTATCGTCATTCGAAATCACCGCCATTTTGGAACGTTCCCCTGCTTCGCGCGCAATAGCTTTTATTTCTATAATGCCATCAAAAATTTCCGGGATTTCCATTCCAAAAATTTTAATAATAAAATCCGGCGACGAACGCGATACGATCACTCGTGGGATACCGTTTTCTCGTTTAACTTCTTTTACCAATACCCGAACACTTGCTCCCTTGCGATAGACTTCGCCGGAAATTTGTTCACTACGGGGAAGCAACAATTCGTGCTTGTTATGACTGATATAAACATCGCCTCTTCGTTGATGATAGATTTCACCGACAATGATTTCTCCGATGCTGTTGGCATATTCGTTGTACAATACATCTTTTTCCAATTCTTTATTTCGACGAACGAGTTCCTGTAATCCTGCGCGAATTGCTCTTCGTCCAATTTTTCGTTCGAGTTCAACAATTTCGACATAATCTTCTCCTACTTCCAACGGTTCATCTGTTAATAATCGAACTTGTTCCAATGAAATTTCTGAAGTAGGATTGGTAACTGTTTCAACAACTGTTTTCTCGACATAGACTTGAATTTCGCCACGTTCAGTATTGACAACAACATCAAATCGTGCATCGGGTCCAAATTCTTTGTGCACCATCATCGTAAAAACATCTTCGAGGATGTTTCCTAAGACAGTGCTATCAACATTCTTTACTTTAGAAAGAAGGTTAAATGCTTCGACAAGTTCGGAATTCATAACGAATAAAAAATTTTCTTAACTCTAATTAGTTTGTTACGGTAAATGTACGATGAAATCGCTCGATTGCTGGTTCTTTCTTTTGGGAAAAATTATTAAGGATTTCATTTTACATAAAGCAAAAATCCCGCACGCAGCGGGATTTTTTTGAAAAAAGTGCGGGCAAAATATAGGCAAATGGTAGTGGAAAATCAAAAAAACGCAGCACAGAAAAATTGTGTGAACTTTTTTTGCTTATGCGTAATTCGTTCACTTTCCGATGAACCGCGCTTCGCGTTTTTCTAAAAACGCATGCACGCCTTCTTTGTGGTCAGAAGTTTCTGACGCAAGTTGTTGGACGATGGCTTCATATTCGAGTAATTCTTCAAGTGAACTCGTCAACGCTTTGTTCAACGTTCGTTTTATATAACCAATGGATTTTGTCGGCGCTTTTGCTAGTTGTTTTGCAAGTTGCATTGTTTCTACTTCCAAGCGTTCCCCTGGAACTACTTTATTGACAAGTCCAAACCGTGCCGCTTCTTCCGCAGTGATATCTCGACCAGTTGCCGCATATTCAAACGCTTTGGCAATTCCAACAAGACGCGGTAAAAACCAATGGGAACCCGAATCGGGAACAAGCCCAATACGAATGAACACTTCTATCATTTTTGCATTCTCCGACATAATTCTCATATCGCACGCGAGCGCTATTGAACATCCTGCTCCGGCTGCAACTCCGTTTATCATTGCGATAATCGGTTTTTCCATTGTACGAATTTTTTTTACTATCGGATTGTAACTGTTCTCCAATGACTCCTTCAACGACCGTTGCCGCGCTCCGTATTCTTTTAAATCTTGTCCCGAACAAAATGCTTTTTCGCCAGCGCCGCGAATAACAAGACAACAAATCGCCGTATCTTTTTCCGCTTCCTTTAATGCGTTCATTAAGTCTTTTTTCATTTGTTCGTTGAACGCATTATATACTTCCGGACGATTGAACGTAATAATACATACCCCATCAATGATTTCATACAATACCGTGGAAAACATAACGTTCAAAAAAAATTTTAAAAAACAATCAAGATTCTACTCTAGTACGGTAGCGATATTCATCGAATACGAAATAGAACTTGCGCTATCGTTAAACGGTCGAGTAAAGTTAATTCCGCTGGTGATTGCTTGACTATGAACGTTTGCGCGAAGAATCACTTTGGGAGAAATAATATATTCGACACCAAATCCATAATCAAACCCCAAACGTGCTGTTTGTTCATTATACCCATCTAATAATTGGTTGAAACTTAATCCGCCATAAAACAACGGACGAAAATCGAGAACAGGAAATTTTGCTTTTATCGCAAGCAGGGTGAACTCAAAATTTCGCAGTTTCCCACTTGTTGAAATCCCTCGCACCGAATCTTTGTTCACACTCCAATAATGAAGCGATGAGGAAAAAAAAATAAATTTCACCATCGGTATATCTGCGTAAAAATGAACACTCACTCCGGGATTCGATACTTTGATAAACGGCGCTCTCACCGAAGTCAATCCGATGCCGCCGCCAACAACAATCGAATTTGTGTGCTGCGAAAAAACACTTTCGGCACGCAATAATATTCCGGCGACGATGTACAACAATATTCTCAAATTACGAGAAAAAAAATGAAGAAAAAGAGGCCAAGCTCCCTGTATCACACAAACGTTGAACATACCGTTGCTTCCTTCCGGATCTGGCGGGGTTTTGCTCTCTCTTGCTGTACAGAACTTGACCTCGTTAAAAAATTGTGGCTGAATATAAACAATTTTACGAATGTACATTCTTGAATTCAAAAGAATAATATCGTGTTTACATTTGTTTTTCATTGTCGAAAGAGATATTTTGAATCCGAAAATTTTTTCGGAGGTTCTTTAATTATGAATCGTGAGTATCATAAATGGTTTAGCCCATCTTTACAGCGATATATGGAATTGTTAATATTTGGAAACAACGGAACTCCAGTTCTGATTTTCCCATCACTACGCGGTCGCTTTTACGAATATGAAGACCGTGAAATGATTTCCGTCCTGAACGAAAAAATTGAAAACGAAGAATTACAAATTTTTTGTGTTGATAGCATTGACGGCGAAAGTTGGTGCAACTTCGACGCACATCCGTACGAGCGCGCGTTGCGGCATACCGACTACGAAAAATATATTCTCGACGAAGTATTACCGTTCATTCAACAATGCAATCCGTCAGAAAAATTAGTATTGCATGGTTCCGATTTCGGAGGATATCACGCAGTAAATTTTTCGCTGCGACATCCGGAACTCGTTACTAGTTGCATCGCCTTTGGCGGCTATTACGATATTCATCAATACGTATTGGGATACTTTGATGACAATTGTTATTACCATTGCCCATTCGATTTTTTCACCAATCTCAAAGATGAAACAGTGCTTTCTTCTATACGTGAACGCATCAGATTTATTTTGGCTACAGGAGAAAATGATTTCGCTCTCGCCTCCAATGTACAACTTTCGCGCACGATGGAAAGTAAAAACATTCCACATTGGCTCGATATTTGGCGAGACGGAACTGGACACGATTGGCAATGGTGGAAAAAAATGTTGGAAAAATATTTTTCTGAATAACATTTTGTTCTCAACGTGTTTGAGTGAATCTCCTTTACATTCTTTTCAACAAACCGTACCGAGTTCTTTCTCAATTCACACCGGTTGAGGGAAAAAAAACGCTTGCGGATTTCCATTTTCCAAAACATATTTATTCTGTTGGAAGATTAGACTATGAAAGCGAAGGACTGCTTTTGCTCACGAACGATAACGCAGTAAAGTATCGTTTGGAACATCCGCAGTTTTTTCATCCGCGAACATACTTGGTTCAAACAGAACATATTCCCAACGAATATGCTTTAAATATTTTACGCAACGGAATATCCATTCGAACCAACAATTCACGACAACAATATTTTACTACTCTCCCCGCAGAAGTAGAATTGCTCAAAAGCGAACCGCCTTTGTTTCCACGCTCTGTTCCAATTCGTTTGCGTAAAACTATTCCCACAAGTTGGTTGCAAATAATTCTTCGCGAAGGGAAAAATCACCAAATTCGAAAAATGACCGCGGCAATCGGATGTCCTACGCTTCGGCTTGTTCGTATTGCAATTGATATCCTTTCGATTGAACATTTGCTTCCCGGCGAATGGAAGTTTGTTTCTTCAAATCAAATCCAACGTTTGAAACAATCACTGGAGACTTCTCGTAACGCAAGAAAATAATTATCATTTGTGTTTTCACTGTACAAGTTTATATTTGAATCGCATTTTTTTCACAAAAAAATTTTTCTCTCATTTTATCAAATACTTTTTAACATAGGAACTTTTATTTATGGTACGATTTAGATACATCTTCATTGTAATTTCAACAATATTTCTTGTCGAACGTTCATTGTTGCTTTCCCAAACTTCGAAACCCAATGAACGACATCTCACAGAAAAAACCGACGGACAAATTTCCGGAACAGTTTTCAACGATTTGAACGGCGATAGCGTATGGAATCAACCGGAAGAACCATCGTTAAGCGGATGGGAATTGATTGCGACAAAAGGAATGAATGAAAAACGCGATACAACTGACAACGATGGAAATTACCTCTTCTCCATCGCCGAAGAAGATTCGGGAACGTGGACAATATCCATTACACAACAAGCAAATTGGATTATCACTGCACCACTGAATGGTAATTATATTTTGGAAGTAACCAACGGTCTTATTCCTAATCAAAACTTCGGTTTGTTTCAATATGGTTCAATTTCCGGAGTAACATTCAGAGACGCAAATGCAAACGGAATAAAAGATATTTCTGAAAACGGATTACAAAACTGGTGGATAAAAATTTCCGGCAATGGAAATGATTCTGTTCTTACGGATGAAAGCGGCGTGTATTCATTCGATAGTCTACTTGCTGGAACGTACACAATAAGCGAAGTTCAACAAAACGATTGGGTGCAAACTGTGCCAAATTCTCCCGAAGAATATTCAATAAATATTGCTTCAGGCGCTGCTTCAATAAATAATGACTTTGGAAATTATCAGTACAGTTCCATTGAGGGAGTCGCATATCGCGATAACAACGGAAACGGAACGAAAGAAATTTCCGAAGATGGATTACAAAACTGGAAAATTTACATCAGTGGTCCGCTCAATGATTCTGTTCTTACAGACGAAAACGGAAATTTTTCATTCGATAGTTTGCTGGCGGGAACGTATACCATCAGCCAAGAATTGCTCCCGAGTTGGATCCAACTTACTCCTGTTTTGCAAGGAAATTATTCTTTGGAAATTACTTCGGGAACTTCGTCAAACAACAACAATTTCGGAAACTTTCAATACGGAAGCATCAGCGGAATGATGTTTTTAGACGCAAATGCAAACGGAATAAAAGATATTTCTGAAAACGGATTACAAAACTGGTGGATAAAAATTTCCGGCAATGGAAATGATTCTGTTCTTACGGATGAAAGCGGCGTGTATTCATTCGATAGTCTACTTGCTGGAA
>Ga0194120_10006689_pt1 | contig 16147 bp, 10 predicted proteins | sample TA2MahCa65mmetaG_FD_148642 | JGI IMG/M metagenome (GOLD analysis project Ga0194120, IMG submission 148642) | Freshwater microbial communities from Lake Tanganyika, Tanzania - TA2015019 Mahale Deep Cast 65m | ecosystem: Environmental > Aquatic > Freshwater > Lake | place: Tanzania: Lake...
AGTTCTCATGTTAGCCGCATGAATTCCGTCATCTGATGCGCTCGGAACGCGAATAGACGTTTAAGTTCTTTCCCCGGAGAAATCCGATGAGCGTCTGGCCGCTTTCCTGGGCAAACTCCACCGCCAGACTGGAAGGAGCGGAAACGGCGGCCACGATCGGGATCCGGGCCGCCAGGGCCTTCTGCATGATTTCAAACGACGCGCGTCCGCTGACCAGCAGTATGTGCGAGTCGAACGGCAAATGGCCGTTGAGGCAGCCGGCGCCCACGACCTTATCCACGGCATTATGCCGTCCTATGTCCTCGCGCAGTCCGATCAGCATGCCCTGGCGGTCGAAAATCCCGGCGGCGTGCAGTCCGCCGGTTTGCCGAAAGGTCTCCTGCGCGGCCCGCAGACGATCGGGCAATTGGCACAAGATCGCGGCGGCGACGCTGATCTCGCTTCGCACAGGCGGGAAATGCTGGTGGACGGATTCGATCGAGGTTTTGCCGCACACGCCGCAACTGGAGGTTGCCGACACGTGCCGGGTCAACCGCCCGAAATCCACTTCCACAGTGGGAGCCAGAAATACGTTCAGAACGTTGCGTTTGGCGGCTGCTTCCCCCTGCACGCAATGCGCCACTTCGAGGACCTCCTCGCGCGTCTTGATGATGCCTTCGGTGAGCAAGAATCCGACGGCGAGTTCCTCGTCTTCACCGGGCGTGCGCATCGTGACAGTCACTCGCTGCCCGCGCACGCGGATTTCGAGCGGTTCTTCCCGGGCCACGGCGTCGGATTTCTCGACCGGTTTGCGGCCCGCCTCAACGCTCCAAAGTTGGACGGGCGCAGTTGCGTCGTCTTGGGATGAGTGCATGCGACTGGAAGTGCTCACGGGATCAGACGTGGAGCGATCTCGGACGCGGACGCGGTTTTATCTGTGAGATCCGTGACACGTCCGACTCGGCTCGCTGGGGACAGGCTCGCCCTACCTCCGACATTCGGTTCCAAGGGCAGGTCGATCATGGACTCAATCGCTCGATACTGACGCAGGCGTTGTAATCCGGCACCCCACCGAGCGCGTCCGTCAGGCCGCGCTTGATCAAAACGTTCCCTTCCGGCCAATGAATCTGAAGGTTGCCTCGCGCAATCGGAGCCAGGAAAACGCGGCCTTCAAAACGCCCAAGATCGTTGATCAAAGCGATCCGGTCGGCGTTTTTGCAGCGCAAGGCGGCTGCATCCTCTGGGTTCATGAACACCGCATCACGCGCAGCGCCCGTGATGGGATCGATTTCGTCGTAGAGAAGCGAGTTGAACTGTTTGCCGCGGCGTGTCGAGACCAAGAATTGGCGATTGGCGATTGGCGATTGGCCATCAAATTCTCTGTCAGGCGAGGAACTCGGCGGATGAATTGAGGATGGAGGCAACGGGACCACGCGGAAGTGTGCTTTGCCGTCCGAGGTCGCGAACTTTCCATCCGCGCAAAGATGCGGGCCGCCGTACTGAATCGCGTCGCCGGTCTTCTTCAGGTTCTGCACGCCATCATAAGTGGGGACGATTCTCGCAATTTCCTCCCGCATCGCCTGGCCGGTTTCGCAACCCAAGAGATGCGCGCGCTCCGGATAAGCCGCGGCGGCGATGTCGCGCAAGATTTGCCATTCGGCCCGGGCTTCTCCGACCTGACGCGGGATTTCCGGGCTGAAGATGATGCGGCGTTCGGTGGTGGTTTCGGTGCCGCCGCCGTCTTGTTCGTAGCGAGTCTTTGCCGGAAGCAGAATCACGTCCTCTTTTGCGTCCAGGAACATCTGATCCGTGAGAATAATGTCTTGATGGACGCGCAAGGGCACATTCGACATCGCTTTGGCCACGTAGTCGGGTTCGGGCAACGTCCGGAGAAAATTGCCTCCAAGACAAAATAGCAAATCCAGTCCGCCACGGGCGGAGGTTTCGACCATCTCCGTGGCGGTGAGGCCAATCCAATCCGGGATTGGAAAACCGTAGAGCGTGGAGAGCGTCGCAGCATTGGCGGCGTTGATGGGTTTGCCCCCGGGAAAGACCGTGGCGTACGCGCCCATCTCGGCGCCGCCCTGGACGCTGGAATGGCCGCGGATCGGCACGATCCCGCATTTGTCCCGTCCGACATAGCCGCGCGCCAATCCCAGATTCAAAATCATGGAGACCGCGTCGCCGCCGAAGGCATGCTGCGTGATCCCCATGCTCCAGACAAAAACCGCGTTTTTCGCGTCGCGGATGAGATGCGCGAATTCCTCCATGCTGCGCCAGTTAAGGCCGGAAGATTTCTCGAGCGTCGCCCAATCCAAAGCTTGCACTTGTTGTTTGAGCGCCTCGATGCCTTCCGTGTGTTTCTCGATGAAACTGCCGTCCACCCAATTGTGCGCGAGGAGAATCTTCAACGTCCCGTAAAGAAAAGCGATGTCACCACCTGTCGTAACGGGAAACCAATAATCCATGAGATCGGTGCCAAAGAGCGCGCTCTTCGTCGTGGAGGGCACCCAGTAACGTTCCATGCCTGGTTCCCGGTACGGATTGACCGCAACGATCTTGGTCCCGAGGCGTTTGGCTTCGTGAAGATATTTGGTGGTGACCGGTTGATCGTTGGCCGGATTGGCGCCGAAGAAAACAATGAGATCGGTTCCATACCAGTCCTTGTAACTGCACGTGCTGGCGGCGACGCCGAGCGCGTACTTCATCGCGCCCGTGGACGGCGAATGGCAGAGCCGTGCCGCGTTATCGACATTGTTTGTGCCCAGGAAACGCGCGACTTTTTGCGCCATGTAATAAACTTCGTTGGTCACGCCCCGGGAGGTGACGTAGAAGGCGATGCGCCGGGGATGGCTCGCGCGAATGCGGTTGGCGATGCGCTCAATGGCTTCGTCCCAAGATACGCGGCGAAAACCTCCCGCCCCGCGCTCGCGAAGCATCGGATAGGGCAGGCGGCCCAACTCGCGAAGTTGCGCGTTGTCCAGGGATTTCAGGTTCGAGAGATCGGACAACAACCGGGGATCGAGCGCGGGCATGGTATTCAACCGCAGCAAATTCAGCCGCGTCATGCAGAGATGGACCCCTTGGATCGTCCAATCGTGGAAACCGGCGACGCCCAGCGCGCAGCCGTCGCACACGCCCTGACTCAGGACTTTCCAGGCGTAGCCGAGATTATCGCGGTTCTTCCAGACGACCTTGGCCATGTCGCGGAAATGGCGGGGTTTGGTCTGGCCAAGGCCGAAGGGAATGGCTGAGATCAGTTTCTGTTTCCAGGTTTTCTCGATCCGGTGCGCCATGGCGTGAGTGTAACACGATCCTCACTGCATTCGGAAGCGCAGAACGAGGGAACGCAGGAACGCAGCAAGTCTCATTTGGCGTTTACACGGTCCGGAATCCAGCCTCGACGTGGACTTGCCGTCGCGGATATTTTCGCATGACCTGCCTCTGAAATCCGTCAATGGCAGCGGAGGTTGCCGGCTGGATTGGTGGCTCGCGCCCAGGAGGCCGTCTCCCTCGCCTTGGCAATCCGGATTGGGACCAGAAACCTCACCTGATCGAAGACACCGCCCGGCGCAAACCTCTCGGCATCGCGCCGCACGGTTCTTTAGCCGATCGGCTGTATCGCGAAAAGAAATTCGACATCTTGACCGGACTGCTCAAGCGTATGCGCGACACGGGCGTCCTGGTCGGCCTTTCCGCGCACAACCCGGCCCTCGTCGAGTTGGCCGAAGAAAAGGGCTGGGACGTGGACTACTACATGTGTTGCCTTTACTACCGCACCCGCAACCGGGAGGAATATGTCAAACTGCTCGGCCCGGACCTGCCGCTGGGCGGAATTTACCTGCCTTCCGATCCGCCGCGGATGTTCAAGGTTGTCCAGCAAACCCGCAAGCCCTGTCTGGTGTACAAAGTCCTCACCGCCGGGTGGCGCATCGGAAATCCCGCGGAAGTTCGCCGGTGCTTGGCAACCGCGCTGAGCAATATCAAACCCGGAGACGCGTTGATCGTGGGGATGTACCAGGAGTTTGGCGATCAAGTCGGTGAGAACGCGGCCATCGTGCGGGAGATCTGCGCAGCGCGGCGCAAGGTGCGACAGCCTTGAATCGGTGAATCGGACGCGAAGGGGTTCTTGGTACTGACAACGCACTTCCACGCCTGAGCCGAGTTCTATCGGTGCGGTTCGTTATCCCTATTCCATCGGCGAAGGGACGCGTCGTCGCGATCCAAAAACAGCCTCCGGAACGTTAAGGGCTCGATGTGGCCGTCGCAAAACGCAACGTTGCCCTTGCTCTGATGCCGCGCCGCGGCTTGTGTGACCGCATGCACGACGCCAACACCGCGAGCTCCGGATGATTCCTGTCGATTCAACCCACCAGAGGACTCCATCACCGTATCCACGGGGAAATCGCTGCGACTAGATCTCGGCAAGAGGGCGAAGTTATCCCCAAGGGCTATCATGTCGGCCGGAACGCGCACCTCGTTTTCTCTCAAGGAACGGTACTCGCTTCCGTTCGCTCCTCCTCCGAGGCCAAGGCTCTTGCGCAAAGGCGGAGCTTCGGAGCCAATGTAGCCGTAACCATTGTAACCATAGGAGGTGAAACCGCTGACGGACACTGCTGGACCACCTGTGCTGGGAGGATAAACACGAGTCGGGCACCGCTTTATGCCTTGCTCTTCGTGTCCTTGGGCCATTCCACCAGTGTATCTCATTAGTCCAGCGGATGTCCCAACCAGATTTGTCAACACGTAAGGATTCGAGGGATATGTGCTGTAGTCGTTAACATATAGAGTCAATTGGAGACCCAATTGGCGCACATTGCTTCTGCATTTGATCGAATTAACCTTTGCTTTGGCTCGTTGCAGTGCAGGCAAGAGCATCCCGGCTAAGATGGCGATAATCGCAATAACGACGAGCAGCTCGATCAGGGTGAAACCAGATTTCCAGATGGCCGTCGGAGTTAACAGTCGTCCAGCACGCGAAATCCGCCGTGTTCGCATAGAATCACCAGGACAACATTAGCCTTAGAAACCCAATCAGCGGCCTGGTAGCTCGCCGTCGAAATCGCGATAAGAAGGGGAACGATTCCAAAGAGATGCAAGACGTTCTCCAGTGCATAGCGAGAAACTGCGTCTGTTCCGCTCACATCCGCACCGCGCGGTAGAAACGCGCGGGTTGGCCGGCGGCAATCGGATCGGTGAAAGTAGCGCTTCCGCCCGCGGCCGCGATCGTCACGGTCGTCAACGCGGACCAATTCCTGAGGTCCGCGGAAACCTCGATGCGATACGACGCCCCCGGCCCGCCCGTCAGGCTGAAATTCAAACTCGCGCCCACTTTCGCCACGGTGAGCTGCGGGGCATCCCCTGGCTCAGTGATGGTATGGATTTGGTTGATGGCGACGTTCCGGAGTTCTTGCGTTCTCCCAGACGGCCATTCGATTCTCAGGACGTCGATGCGCTCCGCGTCACCGAGGCCAAAATGAGCCTCGAGCGGCTGAGAGTTTCCATAGCCATCGCCACCGGTGATCTCCCGGAGCTGCGTTACGTTCGCGCCACCGATGCGGGCCTGTGCTCGAATCTTCGCTCCGATTCCCGCGCGATTGGCTTTGGTGCCGGCGAGTCTGAACTTTGCCCAGCGGTTGTTGTTTCCATTATTTCGGAAAAGCGTGTTGGGCACATCCAGCACATGCCCGCCGTTGGCGAGAAACAGGTCCAGGAACCCGTCATTATCGAAGTCGGCAAAACTGCACTGGAAAGTGGCGCCTTCGACGGGCACGACCTGAGAATCGAACACGAAGGCAAACACGTCGTTTCCAAGGTTGCGATAGAGCGCGTTCCGGCCGCTGCCCGCCACAAAGATGTCCAGCCGTCCGTCATTGTCGTAGTCTCCCCACGTGGCGCCGAGTGAGGCGATGCCATTGGAAGCCAGAGCGGGAACGAACACCTCGGTGAACACGCCGTTGCCATCATTGTGATAGAGGGTGTTCGTCTCCACGTCGCTCGCGAGCAGCAGATCCTGCAATCCGTCGTTGTCGTAATCTCCCCACGCGGCGCCCACCGAGCCGCCCGTCGTGATGGTGCTTCGGGAGTCGGCCTCGAAATTGCCGTTGCCGAGATTGCGGAACAGGAAATTCTTGCCGTCGCCGGTCGCCACGACGAGATCGATCTTCCCGTCATTATCATAATCCGACCACGCCGCGCCCCGGGAATCGCCGCCCGTCTCGACGATTGCCCCGGTGGCCACGCGCGAAAAGGGCGCCTTGCCGAGATTGCGGTAGAGCGCATGGGGCAACCCTCGGGCGTTGGCAACGAATAGATCCACAAAACCGTCGGCATCATAATCCGCCCAGGCCGCGCCACCGAACCCGGCAAAGTCGGTCGCTTCCGTGCCTTCGCCGGCGCGGGTGAAGGTGCCGTCGCCGTTGTTGCGAAACAGGTCGTTCGCGTCGCCGTCGTTGTTGGCGGTGAAGAGGTCCAGGCTGCCGTCGTTGTCGAAATCAGCCCACACGGCGGAATGATGGTCGCTGGCATCGGTCGCCAGCGCGCCCTGAGTGACGCGCGTGAATCCGGCGGCGCCATCGTTGCGGAACAGGTAATTGGCCTTGCCGGTGGCCCCGCCGTTCCACGCCAGCAAATCGAGATCCCCGTCTTTGTCGTAGTCCGCCCAGGCGCTCCCGCGGGAGCCGCCGAGCTCGGAGACAGCGCCCGGCACGCGCGAGAAAGGATCGATAATCAACCGCGCCACGCGGCTGGTCAGTGACACTCCGGCGCTGGTGAGGATCGCGCTGTAATTGGCCGCATGCTCGCGTTGCACGGAATTGAGGGTCAGAATTTTGTTGGTCTCTCCGGCCAGGGGCTTGCCATCCCGCAGCCATTGAACCGAGATTCCTGACGGGCCGGTGAAGGTCACGTGAAGGATTCCTGATTCGCCCAGACCCGCGACCTGGTCTTTGGGGTTCGTTTTGATGGCGAAGGGCAGATCGCCGCCAGTTTCCGTCACGGTCAGGAATTGATCCGCCGGCACGCTTTTCATTTCATCGACCTTGCCGGACGGCCATTCGATGCGCACGGTCTCGGCCAGACGCGCTTCGCCCAGCCCGAAGTGCGCGATCAACTCACCTCCGTTGTGTCCGTTCCCATTGTTGATTTCGCGCATCTGCGTCCGGAGCGCGCCCCGGTAGGTGGCGGTGAGACGGACTTTCGCGCCAATGGCGGAGCGGTTGGAAGTCGTGCCGATCAGCCTGAACTTGAGCCAGTGATTGGTGTTGCCGTTGTTTCGGTAGAGGAAATTCTTCTCATCGCGGAGGTTTCCAACAAACAGGTCCAGGAACCCGTCGTTGTCAAAATCCGCCCAGCCGCAAGCGACGGAATGCCCGCCGTCATTGGCCGGGCTGCCCGTCTGAACGCGGTCAAAGTTCCCGTCGCCCCGATTGTGATACAGCGCGTTGTTTTCGCCGGTCTGTTCGCCGTTGGGAACGAAAAGGTCCAGGAAGCCGTCGTTGTCGTAATCGGCCCAAGCCGGGTACGCGGCATTGGACGCTGCGCCTTCCAACAAATCCGGCGGCATCCGCCGGAACGTGCCGTTGCCGTTGTTGCGGAAGAGTTGATTGCCCCGAGCGAGCGCATTACCTACGAACAAATCCAGGTTGCCGTCGTTGTCGAAATCGCCCCAGGCCGCGCCGCGGTTGCCGGCGTCCCCGCGTATCACGGTGGCATCGAGCACTTGCGAAAAATTGCCGTCGCCTTCATTGCGGAAGAAGAGATTCTGCTGGCTGAGGAAGTAATTCAAAAACAGGTCGGGTCGCCCGTCGTTGTTGTAATCCGCCCAGACGCCGGGGCGAAAGTTTCCACTGGGGATGGTCGTGATCAGGCCGCGCGTGATTTTGATGAACCGGCCATTGCCCAGATACTGGTGAAGGGAATTCTGACTCGAATCCCTCGCCGTTAACCACAAGTCAAGAAAACCATCCCCGTCGAAGTCCGCCCACGTGCCCGATTGCGTCTTGCCGCCTCGGGTGGTGAACGGCGTGTCCGTTACGCTGGCAAATGCGCCGTCGCCCAGGTTTCGGTGGAGCGCGTTGGTCTGGCCCAGGGCGCGAGCGACAAACAGGTCGAGGTTGCCGTCATTATCGTAATCGGCCCAGCTCGCGCCGAGGGAATTGTTGGTGGAGGTCACGAGATTTCCCGTCGTGATCTCGGAGAAGGTGCCGTCGCCGTTGTTCCTGAACAGTTGATTGCGCGCGCTTTGCAGCACGCTCCCGCGAACGACGTAGAGATCCATCCATCCGTCGTTGTTGTAATCTCCCAACGCGCAAGCCACGGAGATGCCGCCTTCCGCCACGATCGGTCCGGTCATGATCTTGGTGAAGGAGGGATCCACCGAGAGCACTGCCGGGGCGCTGGTGACGGAGCCGGACGAGTTACGGATGGTCACGGTATAGGTTCCGGCATGAGAAGCCTGAACGTTCGTAACGGTCAAGCTTTGGGCCGTCGCGCCGGAAAGGGCTGCTCCACCCTTCTGCCATTGGTAAGTGACCGGCAGAGAAGTCGGATCGATTTCCACGCGGAACGTCGCGTTCGCGCCGAGGCTCACGGAAGCGTTCGTCGGTTGGACCGCAATCACCGGTTGCGCAAACGCAGAGGCCACGCCCGCAAGCCAGATTAGGAAAACAGTCGTCGCGACCATGAACCTGCGGTGTCCCCAGGGAACTTCCGCGGTTCTCGGACCATGTTCTCGTCCCATGAACCAGGCAGGGTGAGTCCGTCCCGGCGAGCCGCTCGACGTGCCGGGAACACGTCCAACTCGGCTCGCTGGGGACAGGCTCGCCCTACCGTCGTCGGAGGCACGCAAGAGTCGTGGATCGCGTGCAGGCGCAGTGAGCGGAAAGGAGCGAGCTTTGACGCGCCAGCGTCTTGGAGTGCGGCAGTCCTCTGCCGCCTTTGGACCGACCTGGCGGATCGGAAGCGCCAGGAGACTGGCGCACTCCAAAGCCTGGCGGAACGGCGACCATTCTTGCGCAGAGTAGAGAAGCCGGAAGGAGGTCGTTGGCAAGAGGGGAGAGGTGTTAATATGCATGGTACGACGAGATGTTGCCCCACTCTTACCCGAATCACGCCGGAATCGGAAGCAGCTTTTTCGGCGCTCTCGACCGATCCGACCGATCACTGATCACTGAATACTGATTACCGGTCACCCTCCGCTCTAGGCAGGACGCTGCGCGCATTCCAATTTGGATTGGTTTTCGTCCCTGCGGCGCCTATTTTTCACCGCGTGGATGAGCCGCTGTTTTCTAAAGTCATCGAGCAAGCGCTGGCGCTGCAAGCACGGCTCCCGGAACTGAGGCTGATCGTCATCGGCGGAACCGCCGCCGCCGTGCATTGCGATCATCGGTTTTCGCTGGACGTGGATTGCGTCAGTCCATCGCTTGCGGAGCGTTTCGAGGACGCGGCGCAAAACCTCGAGTCCTGGGACGGTTGGACGACACTGCGCAGGAACCCTCCGAATTTCATTCTGGGCCAACGCTGCGGCATCGAGCTCGGCGTGCGCCAGAGCCGGCGCGACGTGCCGATCCAAACCGCCTGCGTCCAGGGCCTGTCCGTCCCGACCGTCCGGGAGATGATTCGGATCAAAGCGTTCTTGATGACGGAGCGCCGCGCCACGCGCGATTACGTGGATTTCGTCGCGCTGGCCTCGAAGCTGGATCAAGATTCCACGTTGAATGCGCTCGGGTATTTGAATTGCACTTACGGCGTCGGCGCCGGAGGACAAACGCCTGCGACCCGTTTCGCCGAGGCTTGCGAGATTCAGCCGCTGGATTTGCCGGCGGTGCCGTTGGGATCGTATCGCGGTCTGCGCTCGCCGTACACGCATTGGAGTTTCGACGCCGAGATTTGCCGGCGTTTCGGGCGGCTCTTGATCAAACGCGAACTGAACCATCAACTTCCCGGTGCGTTGGACGCGGGGTTTTTTGAATCATGAATCCGGACCGAAGCACCGAGGGCTTCACGCCGCTGACGTATCTCAACCTCATCCAGCGCGGCGGGACGGAAGATTGGAGACGACTGTATCGCCTCTGCCACGATCCGGGGATTGCCCGGCAAGTCGCGGCCATGCTACCGTTGCGCGACCCGGATTTGCTGGCTTCGGCTCGGGTCTGGAAATTTCTGCTGGAGGATTTGCATCCGGAACTGAACCTCTCGATCGAGATCAGGGAAACTCGGCGGTCCATCGGAGTTTAGACCCAGCCATGTCTTCCCATGAGCGGTAGGGGCGCATTCCACTGCGTCCCCAATCAACCCTGGAAGCGGAGGGCTGGCCAGGGAAGCCACAGTGGAACTCCCGAGGTTTCCGGTTTTCTCGTCCTTCGCCCTCGCTTCAACCAACGCGCTGGGGATATCAGGGACGCGGTGGAACGCGTCCTTACCTTTTTACCTTCTGTTCAGAATCCGGACTTTATTGCTGTACGACCTAAAGTTTCTTCGGGGACTGCCGATAGTACCGGTACCTGGCATCAGATTAGGGGTGGGAGGTCAGGCTGGAGAACCAACCGTGGAGGTTGGTTCCGACGACACGGATGTCGTTGTAGCAGGAACAAAAGACAAACGGATTTGTCTTATGCCTCTCGTGATCAACACAAATGTGTCCGCAACGCATTCTGCGCGTTTGCTGGACGTATCGGCGGCGCGGCTCGCCAAGTCGCTCGCGCGGCTCTCTTCCGGATCACGCCTGGTTTCCCCCGAAGATGACGCCGCGGGCCTGGCTCAATCCATCAAATTCGACGCGCAGATCAACCGCAACGTCGCCGCGAACAGCAACATTCAGAACGCGGTCTCGTTCAGCCAGACCCAGGACGGGTTCCTCCAGAAAGTTCAGAAATCCCTGGATAGGATGAGCGAATTGTCGGTCCTGGCCCAAGACGCCACCAAGACCAACTCCGATCTCTCCAACTACCAGTCTGAATTCACGCAGTTGCAGAGTTACGTCAGCGACATCACGGGCAAGCAGTTTAACGGCGTGAGCTTGTTTGACGCTTCGGGGCTGAGCATCACCCTCGACAGCGACGCGGTGACCTTCGGCGTGAACGCCGCCAATCTGACCGGAGCGACCTCCACCGGGGTGCTCAACGCTTACAGCGGCATTTCGATCTCGACTTCGACGGCAGCGTACTCGGCCTTGAACCAAATCAAGACCGCCATCCAGGCGTTGGCGAACATGCGGGCGTTGGTGGGTGCAAATATCCAGCGGTTGAATCTGACCAGCGAGCAATTGACCATTCTGAATCAGAACTTGTCCGCCGCGAACAGCCGGATCAAGGACGTCGACGTAGCGGATGAGAGCACGGAGTTTGCGAAACAGAACATTCTGGTGCAATCCGGCACCGCTATGCTCGCCCAGGCCAACGCCGTCCCCATCGCCGCCCTGCAATTGCTCGGATAACCTTCTGAGGAGACCGCAGGATAGGCGACACTTTCTTCCCCCTCACCCCGGCCCTCTCCCTTGGGGAGAGGGAGAATCGTTCGCCGCACTCCAACAAGCTGAGAGCGTGTCCGAAAATTCCGCGGGGTCCTGTTCTCGCGCCAAAGGCCGGATGGCGAGGCGCAGCGAAGGAGAATATCCTCCCTGGATCTTCGACTGAGGAGCAACGAAGCCAGGCGGCCTTTGGCGCGAAAACCCTCCGGGCGGCGGGTCTTTTGTCCGTGGCCTGCGTTGGCTCGGTCCTTACAGCCCGCGTTGGGGATGCTCGGACCTCGCCGCCTTGGCCACAGCCAAAATCCCTCGCCGCAGGACCCCGCGCAATTTTCGGACACGCTCTGAGCGTGGCGGATCGGTCGATACGCCGGCGCAGGATTCCCTCTCCCTGAGCGAGAGGGCCAGGGTGAGGGGGAACGCGGCGTCCAATAACCAAGCGCTGTAGCTTATCCCACGGACTGCACAGTTCGTCGGATTGCTGAAGGTAGGGCGAGCCCGTCTCGGCGAGCCGCTCCACGCGCTTGGAACACGTCCGGATCGGCTCGCTGAGGACAGACTCGCCCTACCTTCAGTTCAGGGAAGCGTCCTTGGTCTGATTGCCATGCCCTCGTCCATGAACCAGGTAGGGCGAGTGGCCAGCGATTCTCATTTTGCGACTCTGGGAGCGCCGGCGTCCCCGCCGGCGTGTTGGGTTGCTGAAAGATAACGGGAATTCGCCGACAAGGATGTCGGCGCTCCCGGCAGAAAATGAGAATGGCTACTCTCCGCCTTCCTGCCCTTGCACGAAAGGCCGCTTGCCTGTTGAATGCTCCCCAGTCTGATCCGAGTTTGTTTCTGGGTTGGTTCAGGTTAAGTTCCGGCATGGCATAGACCCCGCCGGCTGGTCCCGGAGTTGCTGATTATGGCATTAACGTAACTGTGAGTGCACTCAAAGAACAGAGCGGCCACGGCTTGTTCGCCGCGCGCACGGCTCCAGCCGTCGTCATTGTGCTCACCCTGGCGATCCTGGGCAGCACGATCTTCCTCGCGAGCCGATTCTTCCGGCAGAGCATCCGGGAACACATCATCCGCCGGGACGCCAGGCTTCTTTACTCCCTTTGGCTGGAGCAGGCCTTCAAAGATCCCCTGGACGAAGAGTTGATGGCGTTGGCGGAAACAACAGCCGGCCAACTCGAAGCCGTTCTGGAACTCACCCGGCTTTCTCCGTTGAGCGGTTACCTGGGCACCCGGCTTTTCGACACGAATGGAAATTTTGAGACGGCGCTTCCCCCGAATGTCTCCGAGGCGCAATTGACGCAGAAAGACCTGAATGAACTGAGAAACTTCAAACCCGTCAGCCGCTTTCTTCCTTCCGTGCGTCTGCCCGACTTTTCGCCTGCGGTGCCCGGCGACGACCCGCGAACCACACGGCCCTTGTTGGAGATCATGGTTCCGCTGCATTCGAAGGGCGAACCGCGCCTTCAAGGTATCGCGCAGTTTCTATTGGAAGGAGAAAGCCTGGCCGACGAACTCGCCGCGCTGGACCGGACCTTGTTCGCGCAAGTGCTCATGGCCACCGTGGGCAGCAGCCTTGTCGTGGGGATCGTCCTGGGCCTGGCGTTCCACCAATTGCAGAGAGTCAACCGGTTGCTCGTCGAACGGACCACCAATCTGCTTAAAGCAAATCAGGAGCTGACCTGGGCCGCCAAAGCGTCCGCGATTGGCGCCGTCACGTCTCACCTCATCCACGGTCTGAAGAATCCGTTGTCGGGCCTGCAGCATTTCATGGTGAACCGGAAGGCCGAATCGCGGCCCGCCAGCGACACGGAATGGCAATTGGCCGTCTCCACCGCCCGGCGCATGCAAAGCCTCGTCAACGAGGTCGTCCGCATCCTCCGGGAGCAAAACGACACGGCGCGTTACGAGATCACGCTGGATGAACTCGTGCAGATGATCGCGGGCAAGGTGACGCCTCTGGCCGAGCAAGCCGGAGTCCGCTTTCAAACGCGGCTGAACGCGGAAGGCACGCTGGCCAACCGCGACCCCAACCTGATTTTTCTGATTCTCGAAAACCTCATCCAGAACGCCATCCAGGCCACGCCGAAGGGCAAGGCGGTCACGTTCAGCCTGGAATCCGAAAACGGGGAAGTCTTTTGCGAAGTCCGGGACGAAGGACCGGGCCTCTCCGAGAGCCTCAAAGACAATCTGTTCAAGCCCTGCCAATCGACCAAGGAACAAGGAAGCGGCATTGGCCTGGCGATCAGCAAGCAGTTGGCGAATCACATCGGGGCCGTCCTGGACCTCAAATGCTCGACTCCTGAGGGCTGCGTGTTCGCGCTGGGGATCCCCATGAAACTCCTCACCGCCCGGACGGATGAACTTCGCGCCAGCGTCGCGGATTGCCGATGAAACGTATTCCCTTCAGTGAAGGTGGGGCGAGGCTCCTGCCGGGCTGCCGAGCCTATGCCATCGAAGGAAAACCTCGGCAGGAGCCTCGCTCCACCGGGGTTAATTGAGGGCTTCCCGATGAAACTCATCTTCTCCGAGCGGTTCGAGGCCGCTTTGGTCTACGCCAACCAGATTCATGCCGGTCAGGTGCGCCGAAAGACGGGTATGCCCTACATCGCGCATTTGCTCGGCGTCACCGGCATCGTGCTCGAACATGGCGGCACGGAGGAGGAAGCCATCGGCGCGCTCCTTCACGATGCCGTGGAGGATGCCGGCGGGCCCGGACGGCTGGAAGATATTTGCGGGCGTTTCGGCGCCAAAGTGGCCGAGATCGTCCACGGTTGCACCGACTCGGACGCGATGCCGCGCCCGCCGTGGCGCGAGCGGAAAACGGCTTACCTGGAGCATTTGCCGCAGGCGAGCGATTCCGTCCGGCTCGTTTCCGCGGCGGACAAATTGCACAACGCCCGGGCCCTGCTTCGGACGTATCGAAAGATCGGCGAAACCGTTTTCGAGCGTTACAGCGGCGGCAAAGCCGGGACGCTTTGGTACTATCGGGCGCTGGTCAATGCGTTCCAGGCCGCGGGGCCGCGTTCGATCGCGGAAGAACTGGACCGAGTCGTGGCGGAGATCGAAACGCTGAAACGGGATCAGGGGTGATCTGAGTTCTGCATTTGTCCCTCCTCGGCTGACTTCTGGATGAGCGTCTCAGTTTCCATGCGGTTTGAGTTCATGGAGTCTATTTCGTATCTTGGCTGCGCTGTCCCGGCTGTGGGGCAGCTTGGTCGTTTGGCGGCGTTGAATCGCTGGTCCTCGCCCGTACTGCTTGGTCCGCGGGATGGACGACAAAGCTCGTAGCGCAGAGTTGCACTCTGCCGTATCGGAGAATTGTATTCTGCGGGGCGTCTCCCAGTCCGAGCACGCTGGGACTTGCCGGCGTCCTGCCGATTGGAAATCGGCGATACAGCAGATTGAAAATCTGCGCTACGGTTCTCCGGTCGATCTGTCGTCAATCCCACGGTCTGCACAGTATGCTGCAACGCTGAAAGTCAAAGTGATTCTTGAGCAAGGCGAGGACGGTTATTTTGTCGCGTACTGTCCCGCGCTCAGGGTTTGTGCTGCATTACAGCGGCTGGGATTATGACGAGATTGATCGGCACACTTTGCGAGGATCTCTCCGGGACGCAGACATTGATGAGGAGGGCTTTCTTGAGCAGATCAGGTGATGACTTCGTTCCGTTCGATGGGCCGCGGAGATTCAAGAGTTCTTGTTCCGCTCGCCCCACGGCGACGGGCCGGGCCGGTGCGCTTGATCGTTCGGGGACCGCCTGTGAGTCGCCGAGTCTCGGAAAAAGCAGCAGCAGGTAGCAGCAGGTTCAACGTTCGATGTTCGACATTGAAGGAGCGCCGGGGTTCGCTTCGCGTGAGGATTCACGCGCCGGCCTTAGCCGCCAGATCCCGGCGAGGAAACTCCCGATGATCGAATGAAAGGTCGCGGAGATCGCGCACGGCACCGCCGTCAACGGATCCGCGAAATGTTTCTGAGCGAGCACGACCCCCAGTCCTGAATTCTGCATTCCGACCTCGATGGAAATCGTGCGGCAGACGATGGGATCGTAGCCGAACAGCTTCGCGAAGGCGTAACCCAGCGCGAATCCTCCCGCGTGCAGGAGAAACACCGCCAGCAACAGTTGCCCGCCCGACTGTTTCACCGCGGCCGCGCTCTGGCCCACAATGCTCGCGCAGATCATCACAATCGTCACCACGGAGATCAGCGGCGCGACGGGAAGAATGGCATTCACCACGCGGGGCGCGCCGTGATGCAATCCCAGCCCGATCAGGAGTGGCAGAAGGACGACCTGCACCGTGCTGCGGAAAAGTCCCCACGCATCGACGGGCACATAGGTCCCGGCCAGCCCTTTCGTCAAAAGGGGCGTCATGAGGATCGCGCCCAACGTGGAACACATCGTCATCAGGACCGACAACGCCACGTGGCCTTTGGCGAGGTAGGTGACGACGTTCGACGCCGTTCCGCCCGGACAGCACGCCACCAGAATCAGGCCGACGGCAAAGGGCGCCGGGAGCCTGGTCACGCGGGCGATCGCCCAGCCCAGGAACGGCATGATCGCGTATTGGGCGATGTAGCCGACGGCGATGGCGCGCGGCATTTTCAAGACAGCGTTGAAATCATCGACGCTGAGCGTGATCCCCATGCCGAGCATGATGACGGCGAGGCCCCAGACGATGGCCTGGCCGGTGAACCAGGTAAACAAC
>Ga0194120_10006690_pt1 | contig 16141 bp, 12 predicted proteins | sample TA2MahCa65mmetaG_FD_148642 | JGI IMG/M metagenome (GOLD analysis project Ga0194120, IMG submission 148642) | Freshwater microbial communities from Lake Tanganyika, Tanzania - TA2015019 Mahale Deep Cast 65m | ecosystem: Environmental > Aquatic > Freshwater > Lake | place: Tanzania: Lake...
CGCCGCGAGCGAGACCAGCCCCGCCGCGCCGAGCGCAGCCCACGGCGAGCCCGTGTGTCGCGACACGGCGAGCACCAGCAGCGCAGGCGCCAGGCCCACGAAAAAGGCGTCGAGCCCCACTCGGACTGGGTCGACGGCGCCACGCGCGAACAGCAGGCGCAAGGCCAGCCCCGGCCCCAGGTACACCGCCGGGACAGCCACGAGCGCCAGCCACGTCTCGCGCAGGCCCAGCGCCAGCCCTGCCGCGCAGGCGGCCACCGACAGCAGCGGGAACAGGCGTAGGAACAAGGCCCCTACTTGGTAATCGTCTGCCGGTACAGCTCGGCGCCGGTGTCGTCGTAGAACACCCCGGTGAGCGAGCGCCCATTGATCTCGACCCAGAGGAAGCCGTTGTCGGAAGCCTCGAAGTAAGCGGGCTCCGTGCCCACGATCGGGTACGTCCCCGCGCCGCCGCCGCCGGCCACCAGCTGCTCGGTGCCGCAGGAGGGCTCTAGCCACTGGAGCGTGTGGTCGTGTCCCGCGATGTACATGTCGACGTTGCCGCAGATGTAGGCGTCGAAGAAGTCTTTCATCGTCTGGCCCTCGCCAGGGCGACCGTCGAACTCGCCGGCGTTGCCGTGCGGACCGTTGCTGATGTACGGGTGGTGACCGATGGCGACGCTCCAGGTGGTGCTGAGGCCAGCGATCGCCGCGGGGATCCACGCCTCCTGGTCGGCGTAGCTATCCATCACCATCGCGTGGGTGTCGAGGCCCACCACCGTGAGATCGTCGGCCACCTCGGTGTAGAACCGCGCCGGCATGTACCACTTGCTGGAGTACGAGGTGTAGGCCACCTGCGCGGCGGCCCGGGCGGTGTCGAAGCCTCCGTAGTCGTGGTTGCCGAGCACCGCCATGAAGCGGAAGCCGAGACCGGCGTAGGGCGTCTCGAAGTGGGAGGTCCACAGCGGGTCGGACACGTCGGCCACCCCCGACCCGTAGAAGTTGTCGCCCAGGTAGAGCGCGAAGTCGCAGCCGTAGAGCGAGCAGATGTCTTCCATCGCCTCGGCCACGCGCTCCTGCCGCGCGTCGCCGGTGCCCGCGTCGCCGATGGCCACGAAGCGCACCACGTCGTGACACCCCCCGGTGTCGCCCGAGTCACAGGGCTCGGGGGTGTACACGCCGGTGTCGGGCGGCACCGCGCCGGTCTCGAACAGCGAGCCGCCGGATCCCTTGCCCGAACCGGTGTCGGCCGTGCTCGTGTCGGCGCTGCCGGAGCCACCGGAGTCGGCGCCACCGGAGTCGGCGCCGGCGCTGTCGCTGCCTGTCGCACCGCTGTCAGCGCGTCCGCTGTCGACCGACTCGGGGTAGCCGGTGTCGATCCCGCCGCTGCCGCTGTCGCCCGAGTCGACGCCACCGCCGCCGTCGTCACCGCTGTCGGCGCTGCCGGAGTCGGGTGCCGTGTCGGTGCCGCTGTCCTTCGGGTCGCCGCTGTCGGCCGGGTCGCCGCTGTCCTTGCCGGTGTCCTTGCCGGTGTCGTTGCCGGTGTCGTTGCCGGGCGAGGTATCGCCGGTGTCCACCCCGAGGCCGGTGTCGCTGCCGCTGTCGCCACCCGAGTCCGCCGAGGTGTCGCTGCCCGAATCGGTGTCGGTGTCGGTGTCGGGGTCAGTGTCGGTGTCGGTGTCGGCGTCGCCGGTGTCGCGGCCGAGCAGCTCGTCGAGGGTCACCGCGAGGTCCCAGGCCGGGTTGGCCGGCGTGGCTTCTGGCTGCCCGCTAGGGCACCCGAGCAACACGAGCGTGACCGGTAGGAGCCGCATCCGTTACGACGCCATCGTACCCCGGGCGAGACGATGTGGACGCTGAAAGACAAGGTGGTGGTCATCACCGGCGCGAGCCGAGGCGTGGGCGCGGCCTGCGCGGTGGCGCTGGCGCGCCAGGGCGCGAAGCTGGTGCTGGCGAGCAAGACGGTGGACCCCGATCCCCGGCTCCCCGGCACGCTCCTCGACACCCAGCGCGACTGCGAGGCGGCCGGCGGCGAGGCCATCGTGGTGCAGATGGACGCGCGCGACAGCCAGGCCTGCGACGCCCTGGTGGCCCGCGCCGTGGAGCACTTCGGCGGCCTGCACGTGCTGGTCAACAACGCGGGCGCCATCTTCTGGTCGCCCGTGGCCGACTGGCCGGTCAAGCGTTTCGACCTGGTCTTCGGCGTCAACATGCGCGCCGCCTTCGCGCTCTCTCGTGCCGCCATCCCCCACCTGCGGAAGGAGGGCGGCCACGTGCTGATGATGTCACCGCCCATCAACCCCGAGGCGCTCCCCGGCAAGGCGCCCTACCTCGTGTCGAAGTGGGGCATGACCGCGCTCGCGATGGCGATCGACGCCGAGGAGCAGGCGCACGGCATCTCGGCCTGCGCGCTGTGGCCCGTCACCGCCATCCAGACCGCCGCCACGGTGAACCTCGGCATGGGCAGCGCCGCCGAGTGGCGATCCGTCGACATCCTCGCCGACGCCACCGTCGCCCTGCTGTCGCGGAACCCCCGCGCCGCCCGCTTCCGCGCCTGGCTCGACGAGGACATCCTCCGCGAAACCGGCGTCACCGACTTCAAGAAGTACCGCTGCGATCCCGACTCGGAGCCGTCGCCGATGTCGATCCTGCTCGTCGACCCCTCCTGGAAAAAGGTGCCGGAGGTTAAGGGTTAAGACTTGGCTCTTGACCGGTCAACCGTCCGACCACGTTAGGCCGCGCCCCTCGCCCCGGAGCCGCCCATGCGCGACCTGCGCGCCTTTCTCGATGTCCTTCGCCGCGAAAACGAGCTCGTCGAGATCGACACCGACTGCGACCCCCACCTCGAGATCGCCGAGATCCACCGCCGGGTGATCGCCGGTGGCGGCCCGGCCCTGCTCTTCAAGCGCCCCCGCGGCGCCGACTTCCCGCTGGTCACCAACCTCTTTGGCACCAAGAAGCGGGTCGACCTCGCCTTCGGCCAGCGCGCCAACGCCTTCATCAAGCGCGCCGCCGGCCTGCCGCACGAGCTGGTCCCGCCCTCGATCGGCAAGCTCTGGGGGCTGCGCGACTTCGCGTGGGAGGCGATGAGCGTGGGGATGAAGACCGTCGGTCACGGTCCGGTCACCGAGGTGAGCGCCGCGCCCAACCTCACCCGGCTGCCGCTGTTGCATTGCTGGCAGAGAGACGGCGGCAGCTTCGTGACACTGCCGCTGGTGTACACCGAGCACCCGGAGACAGGCGTACACAACCTCGGGATGTACCGGATCCAGCGCTACTCCGACAGCGAGACCGGCATCCACTGGCAGGTCGGCAAGGGCGGCGGTTTCCACTACTCGGTGGCAGAGAAGAAGGGCCAGGTCCTGCCGCTCAACCTCTTCGTGGGCGGCCCGCCCGCGCTCATCGCCGGCGCAATCGCCCCGCTGCCCGAGAACGTGCCCGAGCTGCTCCTCACCTCGCTCCTCGTGGGTGAACCCGTCCGTCGTGTCGCGACCGACGCGGGACCGCTCCCCGTGGTAGCCGACGCCGAGTTCGCCTTCGTGGGCGAGGTGGCGCCGGGCGTACGCCGACCCGAGGGCCCCTTCGGCGACCACTACGGCTACTACTCCCTGCAACACGACTACCCGGTGTTCACCGCGCGGCGAGTGTTCCACCGGAAAGACGCCATCTTCCCCGCCACGGTGGTGGGCAAGCCTCGGCAGGAAGACTTCTTCCTCGGCGACTGGCTGCAGGAGCTCCTGTCACCGTTGTTCCCGGTGGTGATGCCGGCCGTGCGCGACCTCTGGAGCTACGGGGAAACCGGCTACCACTCGCTCTCCGCGGCCGTGGTGTGGGAGCGCTACGGCCGCGAGGCGATGGCGAGCGCCTTCCGCGTCCTCGGCGAGGGGCAGCTCTCGTTGACGAAGTTCCTGCTGGTGCTCGACCGTCCCGTGGATCTTCGCGATTTCAAGCTGGTCCTGGAGACGGTCCTCGCGCGGTTCCGTCCCGAGAAAGACCTCTACGTCTTCTCCAACCTCTCGATGGACACCCTCGACTACTGCGGCCCGGCGGTCAACGAGGGCAGCAAGGGCATCATGCTCGGCGTCGGCGAGCCCGTGCGCGATCTACCCAGGCAGTTCCAGGGCGATCTCCCCTTTGGATGTCGCGACGCCGTCGTGTACTGCGGCGGTTGCCTGGTCCTGTCGGCGCCGGCCTACGCCAACGACCCCGGCGCCGCCACGCGCATCGCGGCACACCCCTCGCTGCGCGACTGGCCGATGGTGGTGCTCGCCGACGACGCGCATCGCACCTGCGCCACCGACGCGCGCCTCCTCTGGACCACCTTCACCCGCATGGAGCCCGCCGCCGACATCCACGGCGCCCGGCGAATCCACCGCAACCACGTGGTGTTCGAGGGACCGCTGGTGTTCGACGCGCGGATGAAGCCCACCTACCCGGAGGAGCTGTTCTGCGACCCTGACACCGCCGCGCTCGTGTCGCGCCGCTGGGCGGAGTACTTCCCCGGCGGAGGGGTGGAGATGGGCGACAGCGACACCGGGCACCTCGACAAGACCTGACGGGCCCTCGACCGATCCCCCCCTTGCGCCCGCGCGGGACGACCGGGTAAATGAATGAGGATTCATTCACACCCGGGAGCCCACGTGTCTGCTACCTCCTACAAGGCCGATCTCCGCGACATCAAGTTCGTGCTCTTCGAGCAGATGAAGGCGCACGAGCAGCTCGCCGACGTGCCCCGCTACAAGGACTTCGACCGCGACATGTACGAGGCGGTGCTCGACATGGCGCGCGACCTGAGCGAGAACGTGCTCAGCCCCGTCAACAAGGTGGGCGACCGCGAGGGCGTGAAGCTCGATGGCGAGGGCAACATCACCACGCCGGACTGTTTCAAGGGCGCCTACAAGGCGCTGGCGGAGTCGGGCCTCATCGGCGCCTCGCTCGCCCAGGAGCACGGCGGCCAGGGCCTGCCCCACGTGGTCGACATCGCCACCCACGAGATGACCAGTGGCGCGGCGATGGCCTTCAACATGTACCCGGGCCTCACCCGCGCGGCGGCCAACCTGCTCACGTGGCCCGACGCGCCCGCGTGGATCCAGGCGCTCGCGGTGCCGAAGATGCTCGGGGGCGAGTGGGGCGGCACGATGTGCCTCACCGAGGCGGGCGCCGGCACCAGCGTGGGCGACAACCGCGCCGCCGCCGTGCCCACCGCCGACGACGGCGTGTACCACCTCACCGGCGAGAAGGTCTTCATCTCCGGGGCCGACCAGGACCTGGTGTCGAACATCCTGCACATGGTGCTCGCGCGCACCCCCGGCGCGCCCCCGGGGACGAAGGGTCTCTCGATGTTCATCGTGCCCAAGTTCCACTTCGACGCCGCCGGCACGCTCGGCGCCCGCAACGACGCCAAGGTGGTGGGCATCGAGCACAAGATGGGCATCAACGGCAGCGCCACCTGCACCCTCGCCCTCGGCGCCACCGGCACCTGCGTGGGCTACCTCTACGGCGGCGAGCACCAGGGCATGGAGATCATGTTCCGGATGATGAACGAGGCCCGCATCGGCGTGGGCATCCAGGCCCTGGGCCTCGCCAGTGCCGCCTACCAGAACGCGCTCGCCTACGCGAAAGACCGCGTGCAGGGCTCCGCCGTGGAGCACTTCCGGGAAACCGATCCCCCCCGCGTCACCATCAACAAGCACCCCGACGTCCGTCGCAACTTGATGCTGATGAAGTGCCAGGTCGACGCGATGCGCTCGCTCATCTACAGCGTGGCCAATCGGTTCGACAAGACCGAGCACGGCGACGAGTCGGAGAAGGAGTACCTCCTCGGCCTCGTGGAGCTGATGACGCCGATCGTGAAGGCCTACTGCTCCGACGTGTCGTTCAGCGTGTGCTCCACCGCCGTGCAGGTGTTCGGCGGCTATGGCTACATCGGCGAGTACCCGGTGGAGCAGCACCTGCGCGACAGCAAGATCATGGCCATCTACGAGGGTACCAACGGCATCCAGGCCATGGACATGCTCGGCCGCAAGATGCGCAAGGGACAGGGCATGCTCTTCATGAGCTGGCTCGACGAGGCCAACATGGAGCTCGAGCGCGCCCGCGCGATCGGCGAGCTGGCCGAGGAAGTGGCCGGCCTCGAGCGCGCGCGCGACCAGCTCGGGCAAACGGCGATGCACCTCGGCATGGTGGGCGCCCAGGGCAACCTCCGCGGCGCGATGCTCCAGGCCACGCCCTTCCTCGAGTTGTTCGGCACCGTGGTGCTCGGCCTGCACTCGCTGTGGCAGGCGCGGGTGGCCCACGAGGCCCTCCGCGACGGCGCCACGGGCGACGATGGCAAGTTCTACCGGGGCAAGATCGCCAACGCGCGCTTCTACATGAAGAACGTCATCCCCCGGGCAACGGCCATCGCCAAGGCGATCCAGATGGGTGACGAGAGCTGCCTCGAGGATGGCTTGTTCGACTAGGCCTGTCGCCGGGACTACAACAGGGCGCACGCCCGTGATAGGCGTGCCCAGCGCCATGGCCCCGCCCGCACCCCTCCGTTTCCTCCGCCAGTCGCTCCAGCAGGCCCAGACCGTCGGCGCCCTCTGGCCCTCCAGCAAGGGCCTGTCGCGAGCGATGGTCGAGCCGGTGTTCGCCGAGGCGCACAAGTCGCGCGAGCGGCTGCGGGTGCTGGAGGTCGGCGCCGGCGTCGGCCCCGTCACCGAGGAGCTGGTGGCCCGGTTGCTCCCGGGCGACCGGCTCGACGTGGTGGAGCTCAACCCCGAGTTCTGCGCGGTGCTGCGCGAGCGCTTCGCCGCCGCGCCGGTGGTACCCGCCGTGCACCAGGTGAGCATCACCGAGTTCAATCCCGGGGTGCGCTACCACCACATCGTGAGCGGGCTCCCGCTGGCGAACTTCCCCGCGAAGCTGGTGGAGGCGGTCTACCAGCGCATCTTCGAGCTACTGGAGCCCAGTGGCAGCTTCGTGATGTTCGAGCACGTGCTCGGCCGCGAGATCCTCAACACCTTCGCCGCCGGCGAGGCCCGCGACCGCATCGCCCGCCTGCTGGAGATCGAGGCCGAGCTCGAGCCGCTGGTGGTGAGCAGCAAGACCGTGCCGATCAACATGCCGCCGGCGCGAGTGGTGGTGCGGCGGCACCCGGAGGCCGGGCGGGCCGAGGGATAGTTATCGCGCGGCGATCCGCTCCCTCACCTCCGCCTCCACCTCAAGCGCCCGCACCAGGCACGTCTCCAGCGCGGGCAAGGCCCAGTCGTCCTGGTTGCAGAAGAACACCCGCCCATCGACCGGCCGCCGCGCCAGGGCGAGCGTCCCGTCGGCCACCAGCCCCCTCGCCGCGAGCGGCAACGCGTGCCCCCAGCGCTGGATGCGCAGGTCGTAGATGGGCGCGCCGCCGATCCCCAGCGACGACATCAGCGGTTGCACCTGGGCCATGAACGCGGCCCGCTGGACCTCGAAGCTGGCATCGTCGAACACCGAGGCGCGACCCCCGTCGGTGGGCAGCGCCCGGTAGAGGGTGAGGACGCTGCGCGACGGGTGACCGCCCGCCGCCCACTCCGCCACTACGAAGTCGGTGAAGCCGTCACTCGGCGGGTCGAGCAGGTACATGCCCATCGTCTCGCTCGGCCCCGGGGCGTCGATGAGCACGTTGGCCACGAGGTAGGCGCGGTACTTGATCCGCCGCATCGCCTCCGCCTGCTCGACCGGCAGGTCGTACACCACGCGCGCACACGCGAACTTGGGACAGGCCATCACCACCCGGTCGGCGTTGATCACCAGCGGCTGCTCTCCCCCGGCCACGGTCACCGCCACGGCGTTGTCGCCCAGGCGCACGCGCACCACCGTCCGCTCGGTACGGACGTCCACGCCGGACGCCAGAAGCTCGGCCAGCAGCCGCTCCGCCACCCGGCTGTTCCCTCCCGGGAGCGTGCAGTTGCCCTCCATCTCGGCGCAGTAGAAGTTGTAGCCGGCGGCGGCCGAGATCTCGTCGAGGGTGCCCCCGAGGGACGAGTAGCAGTAGTATTGGAGCAGCGCCTCCACGTGGGGGTGCAAGGGCCCGGTGGCCGCCACCAGCGCCTCGCGAAAACTCTGCCGGTCAAGCGCGGCGAGTTGCTCGCTGTTCAACACCTGCCACTCGCCCGGCGGCATGTCGGGATAGGCCTCTTCTGACACCTGTCGGAAATGATCGGCCACGCGGGTGAAGTCCGGGGCCGCCGCGGGGTCGGTGGTGCCCTCCCAGAAACTCGCGACGGCCTTGCCGCCCTGCATCACCGTGTCCTCCGGCCCCGCCACTCGCCACGCCCGGTGCAACCCGAGCGGACGGTAGAACTCGCGCGACAGCAAGCTACCGGCCGGCGCCTGCGCGAAGTAGGCGGCGCCCACGGAGAAGGCGAGGCCGTCCCAGTCCTGTCCCTGGCTGTGGCCGCCCACGCGGCTCTCGTGCTCGATCAGCACCGGCTTCAGGTCGCGCAGTCGCCACGCCAGCGCCAGCCCCGACAGGCCGCCGCCCACGATCACCAGCGGCGCCGACTGCAGGCCGGTGGGCCCGGCCATCGCCTTCTCCACGTCCCACAGGCGCTCGTGCGCGCGCACCGGCACGGGGCCCTGGTAGCCCACGCTGGGACCGGTCACCGGGGCCACCGGCGAGCCCGGCAGTCCCGGCGCGAGTCGCATGGGCGAGGGCTTGTGGGCACAGCCCGCGAGGAGCGCCGCGCCGCCCCCGAGGAGGCCGCGTCGCGACAAGGGAACGGTCAGGATCCGGGGAGACAAGATCACCTCGTCCGCGGAGCGTACCAGACTCGGTGGCCTACTCCAGCGCCCGGCCCACTTCCACGCCGGTGTTGCAGTCCTTCGGGCCCGGCGCGGTCCACGCGCCGTCGCCGTCGGCGTCGACCAGCACGGGGTTGCTGATGAAGCGCGGCACGTTCTGCGGGTCGTAGCCGGAGAGGCCCCGCGGCATGTCCTGCACGCCGAAACCGAGCACCACCACGTGCGCGTCGACCTCGAAGTCGAGGTCGACCGACCCGTCGAACTTCACCACGCCCGCTGGGTCGGTGGTGGAGACGGTGGCGGCGAGGTCGCAGTTGACCAGCACGTACATCGTCGTGACATCCACCCGCGGGATGGCCTGCACGCGCAGCGACAGCGGTCCCGGGGCCGCGAGCTCGCCGGGCCCGGCGCCGCCGATGTCCACCTCGGCGAAGGCTCCGGCGCTGATGATCGCCGCCATGTCGAGCGTGGCCGCCGCCGCGTCGTCGGCGGTCACGATGGCGGGATCGTCGTCGTCCACGCGAACGTAGGTGCGAGGTTGCCCCGGGATCTCGAGGCCATGCACGTCGGTCACCGCCACGCCCGCCTTCGGATAGCCGAGGTTGGCGAAGGACAGCCAGTCCACCAGCGCGCCGGTGTGCCGCGGGTCGGCCGGGTCGAGCAGCGGCGAGCGCGGGTTGTTGAGCACCTCGAAGCTGTCGAAGTCCCAGGACCACACCTCGGTGCCCGGCAAGAGGGCCAGCCCCTCCGGGTCGTCGGTGTACGGGGGATCGGACTGCCGGTCCCAGTCGAGCACGCAGAGAATGCCACACTCGCCGTTCACTCGGCTGTGGTTGAGCTGGATCACGCTGGCGCCACGCTCGCGGATCTGCTCGTAGATGCCGGGGAAGCCGAGCTGGTACCACTCCGGCGGGCTCCCGCGAGGGTCGGCCACGGCCGGGAAAGGCCAGGCGTTGACGTGCTCGGGGATGGTGGCCGTCACCTCCTCGCCGAGCCCGTAGGCCATCCACCCGCCCAGCCCGCTGGCCTCCAACTCGGGCGCGAGGTCGATGATCGCCTCGTGGTCGGTCGACACCATGATGTCGAGTCCGCTTGCCACCACCGTCCGGAAGCGCAGGTCGTTGACGGTGTCGCTGTCGGCGCTCGGGGCCTGGTGCACGTGGGTGTCGAGGCTGGCCCACCCGGACGTGTCGACAAGATGGTCGAGGGTGACGGACAGCGTGCCCTCGCCGCCGGCCGGCACGGTGACGGGGGTCTCGACCACGTCGTACTCGTAGCCGCGCGACACCCAGGCCGTGTAGTCGCCGGGGGGCACCGGCGGCGCGTCGCCGGGGACGGTGTAGTGTACGGTGGAGAACCCATCGTCGCGCTCCAGTTCCACGCGCGCGGGGATGGCCTCCATGGCGTCGTCGATCACGTCGATGGCCAGCGCGCCGGCCGCGCCCATCTGTAGCGCGAAGGTCGTCCCCTCCTGCGCCTCGCTGTCGTCGCGCCCGGGTGCCGCGGCGTGGGCGCGCCAGGTGTCGCGGAGGACTGTCCGGCCCGAGAAACGACCGGACGCATCGGCCACCAGCGTATCGATCGTCGCCCAGCCACCGCTGCTGTCCGGTGCCTCCAGCGTCACCGACGCGCCGGCAACCGGCCCGTCTGGCCCGGTGACCGTGCCGGACACCTCGGCCCACTCGCTGGCAACCACGCCGAGCGGCTCCGGCAGGTAGGGCTCCAGCGAGGCCGAGGCGCTGGCGCCGTCGGACGCGCCCACGCCCACGAGGAAGGGGACGCGCGCCTCGGCAGCGCCGAGGATGTCGAGCGGCGAGAGCGCCTGGTTCAGGTCGAGCAGCGCCCGGACGCCCGCCACCGAGGTGTAGGCCATCTGCGCCTCGGGCATGGCCACCACGATGGAACCTTCCTCGCTGGCCATCGACAGCCAGGGCACGCCGAGGTCGAGGCCGAAACCGCCCACCGACAGGTCGCCGTCGGCGTAGGTGCTCACCGCGGTGAGGTCGGAGGGGAAGACCACCGCCCCCACCATGAAACCGTCACTCGCGGGCTCGCCGTCGAGGATCACCTCCACCTGCAGCGCGCTGGCGCCGGGCTCCAGGGTGTAGCGCAGGGTCACGTCGAGGCCGTAGGGATCGCCGATGAGCTTGCGACTGCCGCTCTCCCAGGCCGAGCGGACCAGCGTCATCTCCACGAGCCAGAAGTGATCGTCTGTCCCCCGCACCTCCACCACGGCCGCCTCGCCGTCGGCGCCGTCGTTCACCACCTCCATCTGCTCCGCGCGCACCTGGTGGAGCGTGCTCGACACGAAGTCGGCGAGCTCGAGCTGCCCCACGATGAAGCCCATCTCCTCGAGCAGCTCCGGGCCCGATTGTTCACAATCCTGGACGGCCACCGCGTCGATGGGCCCGCCGCCGTAGTGGTAGTAGGTGTCGGGGTCGCCCACGCCCTGGATCACGAAGGCGGCGTGCTCGTTCATCAAGAGCGCATCGCCCGGCCCAGCGAGGGCTTCCTCGCCCCAGGGGCGCTCCGCCGGGTCGACCAGCATCCGCGCCGCGGCTTGCCCCGCCACGGGACAGCCGCCGAGGAAGAGGCCGGGGCCGGTGGGGTTGGCGACGGTGTCGCCCGGACCCTCGGGGCAGGCAGCGAGGAGGAGAAGCAGCAGGCTAGGCCTCGATTCCGAACAGTCGTCCCACGTCGATCTCCACCTCGGGGAAAGGCGGGAGCGACAGCGTGTCGCCCGGGCTGCCGGTGGCCACCAGCTCGTAGGCGCGCTCGCCGCGGAAGTACACCAACAACACCTGGTTCTGGCGGTCGATCACCCAGTAGTGTTCCACGCCGTGCTGGTAGTACCCGCGCATCTTGACGCCGAGGTCACGGGCGGCGGTGCTCGCCGAGAGCACCTCGGCCACCCAGTCCGGCGCCACCGGAACCGGCCAGTCCTTCGGCATCACCGGCACCCGTTCGCGACGCCAGCCGGCGATGTCGGGGCAGTACACGTCGGTGCCGAGGGCCACGTGAACCTCGGTGCGGATCCACCAGCCACCGGGCCCGCCCTCGCCGCGGCGGCGGTTGTAGGGCTGGTGAACTCGGCCGACCACCTCGCTCTGCGCGCCGCCGTGACCCTCGTCGGCGGCGGACTTGTCGACCAGGCCGCCATCCACGATCTCGCAGCGTCGTTCCTGGTCGATCGCGCGGAGCAGGTCGTCGAGGCTGGCAAGGCGGAGGGCGGGGTCACCGGGCATCGCGGGGAGTATACCGCGAGGGAACGATAAACCCCCACCGATGACCCCCCTCCTCACCGAGCAGCAAATCGCCGACCGCCTCCCCGCCCTCGCCGCCGAGATCGCCGCCGCGTGGCCCCGTCCCGAGCGGCTGGTGCTCGTCGGCCCGCTCAAGGGCTGTGTCATCTTCATGGCCGACCTGTCCCGCGCCCTGTGGCGCGTGGGCGTGTCACACGACATGGACTTCGTGCGCGTGGCCTCCTACGGGGCGGGCACCGAGTCCTCGGGGGTGCTGCGGCTGGAGAGCGACCTGTACCACCCGGTGGAGGGTCGCGACGTGCTCCTCGTCGACGACATCTGCGACAGCGGGCGCACCATGGACTTCGTGTCGCGACACGTTGCAGGCAAGGGGGCGCGCGCCGTGCGCACGGCGGTGCTGATGGACAAGCCCTCCCGCCGGGCGCTGCCCTTCGCGGTCGACCACGTGGCCTTCACCATCCCCAACGCCTTCGTCGTGGGCTACGGCTGCGACCTCGCCGAGGACTACCGCGGCGTGCCCTACGTGGGGATCTACGAGGGGTAGGGCTCGACCGTGCCGAGGGCGCTACATTCCCCGTGCCCCCGGAGCCGCCCTTGTTCCTCCTCTCCCTCCTGTTCGCCTGCAACGGCGGCGGCGCCGACGTGCTGGCGCCGGTCGACGCTCGCTACGCCGACATCATGCTGAGCCTCGGCGCCGCCGACCGCGACACCACCCGCAACGTGCACAACAAGGACGCGCGGCGTCGCAAGGCGGATGCCGAGGGCGACAAGGTGGCCTTCTTCCGCGACGACAAGGTGAAGGCCGCGATCGACGAGGCGGCGAAGGCGCCGGAGGGCACCTCGTTGCGGGTGCGCGGCGAGCACTACGCGCGGCAGGCGATGGTCACCCGGGCGTGGACCGAGGCCGACAAGGCGGAGGAAACGCGGCTGCTCGGCGCGCTCGACGAGGCCCAGTCGGCCACGGCGGAGTGGTTCTCCCCCGACGGGCACAAGTTCGTGCTCGACCGCGCGTGGGACGAGGCGAGCAAGGAGGCCGACACCCTGCCCGACGCCCAGCGCCAGGACCTCGCGCGTGCCTTCGTGCAACACCGGATGCGGCTCGCCGGGGCCGACCTCCAGGCGCTGGTGAGCCTGCGCAACGAGGTGGCCAAGCGGGCCGGCCACGACAACTACTACAAGCTGTCACTCGCGGCGCAGGGCATCGAGGAGAACGACCTCGAGGCGGTGATCGGCGAGATGGAGGCGGTGGTCAAGCCGGTGTACGAGGCCGACCGCGCCGCGCTCGCCGCCACCGGCGAGGTCGACGACTTCGCCAACCACCCGCGCCTGCGCCGCGCCGCCAAGCTCGACGCCGATCGCGACCGCGCCGAGAGCTATTTCGACGGGGATCTGGCCGAGGATCGCATCGTCACCGCCTACCGCGACATGGGCTTCGACACCTCCACCCTCCAACTCTACACCGGTCCCTCGCGCGTGGTGCGCCCCGGTGTGTACGGATTCGCCATCCAGCCGCCTCAGTTCGTGGCCATCGTGCTCAGCGTGGATGAGCGCTGGTCGGCCTGGCCCTACGAGGCGCTGATCCACGAGCTGGGCCACGCCGTGTGGTGGATGAACCTGAGTCCGGAAGCAGCCAAGAGCCCGGCCACCTGGGAACCGGACGCCCCCTGGTTCGAGGGTTACGCCCAGTTCTTCGAGCGCGTGCTCGCCGAGCCCGCCTTCACCGCGAAGTACGTGCCGGAATTGCCCGAGGCCGACCGCGCCCCCTTCCGCGGCGCCCGCGCCCGCGAGGTGGCCGACGGCATTGTCGACGCCATCGTCACCAGCCGCGCCGAGCGCCGATTGTACGAGAACCCGGGCGACCTCGCCGGGGCCTTCCAGGTGGCGATCGACACCCGCGTCGCGCTCACCGGCTCGCCCCTGCCCCCGGCCGGCGGCCCCGCCTACGACCCGGCCCTGCTCAGCGGCCTCGCCTGGCACTACCCGGCCTATAGCCCGAACTACCTCTACGCCTACATGACCGAGGCGCGGCTCTGGGACGCGGTCGCCAAGAACGTGGGCGACCCGGTGGCCAACCCGAAGCTCGCGCCCTTCCTCGTCGACAAGCTCGTCCGCCAGCCGGTGACGACCCCCTTCGCGGCGCGCCTCGACGCCATTGCTCCGGGCGACCGGGCAGGGCCGTTGAAGGCGTACCTCGGCGGGGGTTGATCGCGCTGGCACGCCCCTTGCCCATGCCCTGGGCGTGACCGCACAAGCTCAACCCGTCGTCCCGGTGCTGCTCCGCGAGGGCTACCGGCTGTTCTTCCCCTGGGCCGCCCTGCTCGGCCTCGCCAGCATCGGCGGCTGGGCCCACGGCCTCGCCACCGGCGGCCTGCCCTGGACGCCTTCCCAGCACGCGGCGCTCTTGCTCTTCGGCGCCTGGGGCGCCCTCGTGCTCGGCTTCCTGATGACCGCCTTCCCGCGCCAGAGCGGCGGGCCGATGCCGAGAGGCTGGCACATCATCGGCATGCTCGCGCTCCACGCCATCTCCCTCGCGGCGGTGCTGCTGCCGGGCACCGGCTACGCCCAGGGGGCGCTCATCGCCGCCCCGTGGGCGCTGGCCACCTACGGCGCCGCCCGGCTCGCCCTGCCCGCCCTGGGCCGGGGTTTCGACGGCACCACCGCCGGCGTCCCCGCCGGTCTCGCCGCCGCCACCGTGGCCGCCTTCCTGCTCGGCCTGGGCCAGACCGCACTGGCGCTCCGGCTCGCGACGCACGGTTTCCTCGTGTACGTGGCCCTGGTGATGCTCGACCGCATCCTTCCCTTTTTCACCGCGCGCGCCCTCGCCGGCTCCGACCCGCAGCGCCGGCCCGGCTTCGCCGCCGCGCTCGGCGGGGCCACGCTCCTGCGGGTGGCCGTGCCAGAGCACCCATACCTGGGTGATATCGCCCTCCTGGCGCTGCTGCTGCGCCAGTGGCACGGCTGGCGCCCCTGGCCCTCGTCGCGACTGCCGATGATCGGGGGCATCCACCTCGGCGTGGCCTGGATCGTCGCGGGCTACGTGGTCGACCTCGTGGGCATGGGGCCCCCCTCGTTGCCGATGCACTGCTGGCTGCTCGGCGGGCTCGGCAGCTTCTGGGCGGCGCTGTCGATCCGGGTCACCCGCGGGCACGGCGGCTTCCCCATCCTCATGCGCTGGGACGGCGCGCTGGTACACGGGCTGGTGCAGCTCGCCACCCTGCTGCGCATCGGCGCGGCCTTCGAGCCGTCGCTATTCGCCGCCGCCGGGGTCAGCCTGGCCCTGGCCTTCGTGGCGTGGCTCTTCCGCTTCGCCCCGCTCGTTCGCCACGGCGGCTAGCCCATGGTGCTCGAACACCTCGGCGAGTCCGGCCTGCGACTGTCGCTCGGCGGCGCGAGCCTCTGCTTCGACCCGCCCGGCCCGGTGGAGGGTCCGGTGGTCCTCACGTGGTCGGAGCAGGAGCGCGTGATGGGGGCCCGCGTGTCGCGCGGCGCGCTGGCGGCCCACCCGGACAACCTGCGTTTCATGGGTCGCGAAGGGCTCGGGCTCGTCCCCGGGCCACCAGTGACACTGGGCGCCTTCACGCTGCGGGCCTTCGACTACACTCCCATCCCCTACGCGGTCCCCGCCGAGGCCGTCCGCAAGACCCTGAGCGCCCTCCGCTCACCCGGACTCGCCTACCGCCGCCTGCGTCACACGCTGCGACGGCCGGGCGACCCGCCGCTGGTCGTGGAGGTGACGCTCGGCAGCACCCGCGTGGTCCACCTCGGCCAGAGCCTGCACCGCTTCGCCGACCCCAGCGCCCTGGCGCGAGAGCTGGAAGGCGCCGACCTCGCCATCGCCGGACCGGACTTCGAGGACGAGCTGGCCACCGGGCGACTGCTCCACGCCTTCCGCGCGAGGCACAACGTCATCGCCGACCTGGTGGGCACCGTCCGGCGGCGCCTGGGACTGCCGGTGCGGCCGCTCGCGCTCAGCCTGCGCGAGGCGCCGACGGGCACGCGGGTGCTGCACCCGGGCGACCGGCTGGATCTCGGGCCTGCCTGATCCTGGCGCCCAGCGGCAGGCGCCGGCGCCGTGACCGCCCCCCTCGGGAGCGCGCCGCTCGATTACGGGGGAGCGATGACCCACCCCGCGC
>Ga0194120_10006693_pt1 | contig 16139 bp, 11 predicted proteins | sample TA2MahCa65mmetaG_FD_148642 | JGI IMG/M metagenome (GOLD analysis project Ga0194120, IMG submission 148642) | Freshwater microbial communities from Lake Tanganyika, Tanzania - TA2015019 Mahale Deep Cast 65m | ecosystem: Environmental > Aquatic > Freshwater > Lake | place: Tanzania: Lake...
CCGGGATCGATCCGGCCCGGCCCCTCGACAAGCAAGGCGATGCCTTCTGGTGGGGGGGCGCGGGTTTCTCGGCCCTGGCGGAGCCCTATGGCGGCTTTCGCATGATGGTGCGGGGCTACGATCCCGGCAATGGCGGCGCCGGGGTCGGCACCTTCAAGGCCTCGATCGACGGCGGCGCCGGCCGGGGCGGCTCGCTCCGCGCCGTGGCTTTCGACGGCGAAGGACGGCCGGTCGACGCCATCGAAGGGTAAGGCGGGTCTCAGCGCGCGCCGAAAATCGCCGTGCCGATCCGCACATGGGTCGCGCCGAACTGGATGGCGGTCTCGAAATCGGCGCTCATGCCCATGCTGAGCCGGGCCAGGGCGTTGCGCTTGGCGATATCGGCCAACAGGGCGAAATGCGGCGCGGGCGGCTCGTCCACCGGCGGGATGCACATCAACCCGACCACGGGTAGTCCATGCCCATCGCGGCAGGCGGAGATGAAGGCGTCGGCATCGGCGGGCAAAACCCCGGCCTTTTGCGCCTCCTCGCCGGTATTGACTTGGATGAAACAGGCGGGACGCCTGCCCAGCTCGGCCATGGCCTTGGCCAGGCTTTCGGCGAGACGCGGGCGGTCGAGGGTTTGAATGACGTCGAACAGGCGCACCGCGTCCTTGGCTTTGTTGGTCTGTAGCGGGCCGATGAGATGCAGTTCGAGGTCGGGATGGCTCGCCCGGTGGGCGGGCCATTTGCCGGCGGCCTCCTGCACCCGGTTTTCCCCAAAAACGCGCTGGCCGGCGGCGAGGGCCGCCTCGATGCGCTGGTCAATCACGGTCTTGGAGACGGCCACCACGGTGACGTCGCCGGGGCGTCGGTCGGCCTTGGCGGCGATCCCGGCGATGCGATCCCGGATTCGTCGCAGGTTTTCGGCGATGTCTGGCGGCGTCGGCGCGGTCATGGCAGGGTCGGACGGGAAAGCGATGAGGACATCATGGCGCCGCGCAACCTAACCCAGGCGATCCCGCGCCGGAAGCGCCGCCGCGAGGGGCTGACCGTTTTTCCTTGTCGCTGGCTCGTTACCGACGAGACGCGTCTTGCCGACCCTCTTCCCGCCATTTCCGCCCTGCCGCCCGGCAGCGGCGTCATCTTTCGTCACTACGGGCTATCGCAAAAGGAGCGAGAGCAGCTGGCGCGCACGGTAATCCGTCTCGGGCGGCGCCAACGGCTCGTGGTCCTGGTGGCCGGGGATCCGGCGCTCGCGCTTCGCTGCGGCGCCGACGGCCTTCATGTTCCCGAAGCGCTGTCGCGGCCGAGACGACGACCCAAAAGAAATTGGTTGGTGACGGCGGCAGCCCATGGCCGCGGCGCGCTTTCCAAGGCGCGACGCTGCCGGGTCGACGCTGCCTTGTTGTCGCCGGTCTTCCCGACCGCGAGCCATCCCGAGGCCAGGACCATCGGACCAACGCGGTTTGGATTGTGGACCCGGGCGCTTCGCTATCCGGTTCTCGCCCTCGGCGGCATGAATGCCGGCACCGCCCGCCACCTCGCGCCCCGCCCGAATTTCGCGGGCTTCGCCGCCATCGCGGCCTGGCGGACCTAGAGCAAGTTCCGATCAAGTTGGGGCAATGGTGTCCTCTCCCGCGATTTGAAGCGGGAGAGGGCAGCGCGCGAATGCGCGCGGGTGAGGGCCTGTCAGGCGAGATGCCCCATGAACTCGCCACCGGCGAGTTCAAACCTACCCATGCTTCGCATGGGCCCCCTCCTTCTCCCACTTCGCGGGAGAAGGACGAAGGCACGGACCGGCTCACATTGATCGGAACGTGCTCCAATCGCGGCCGCCCAAAAAGAAAAGGGGCGGGCCGAAGCCCGCCCCCGTAGTCTTGTAGTTGGATCCGATTAGAACAGGATCCGGGTGCCGAAAATGACCGCCTTGGCGTCGTTTTCCGTCGCCGCGAACTGGTCGGCCACCGAGGTGGCGCCAGCCTTCGGGTAGCACGCCGCCGTGACCGGGCAGCCGTTCGTGTTCTTCCAGGTCTGGTACGCCGCGATCAGGTGGATGCCCGGACCGAGGGTGTAATTGCCACCGATCAGCCAGGATTGCAGCTTGTCGGTGTGAGTGCCGGCCTGGGCCGCGGCAAGGCTCGTCGCCGCGCCAGCGGTATTGTTGACGTCGTCGGCCTTGTTCTCCATGTACTGCACGCCGAAGCTGAACGGCGCCCAGTTGTAGCCGACGCCGATCTCGAACTGCTTGCGGTCGCGGGCCGGGTTCTTGGCGCCCATGTTGTCCCACTTATACGAACCACCAACGTCGAAGTTCATGAACTTCAGGTTGAGGCCGTAGCCGTACATCTGCTGGTCGTCGTTGGCATTGCCGAGATAGGGGTTGTTCGGGGTCTGAGCCGAACGCTCCGACACCGCCTTCAAGTAGACGGCGTGCGCGCCGACATTCACGCCGCCAAACTTGTTGACGTAGTTGAGGGCGTACTCGACCACCGCACCCTGCTCACCCTCGGTGTCCTTCTGGGCGAAGTAGGCAAGGCCCTGACGCGAGTTCTGGCCGCGGTCGGGGGTGTAGCTCATGCCGAACTGCACGCCGTAGAGACGCGGCGTGTAGAGGGTCAGCTTCTCGAACCGTTCCAGCGACACGTGGGTATTGACCGCCGTGATATTGTTGGCCGCCGCGACCGAAGTCGACGGCGTCTGGAAGAACACGTGGTTGTTGAGTTCGCCGAACTGGCCGAAGGTCGGGTTGTAGCCGCCGTAATGCATCTTCAGGCCGGCGCCCCAGACCTGACCCGCTTCGAAGCGGCCCCAGGAGCCCTCGAACCACATGAAGGCCTGGTCGATCTGGTTCGAGTTCACACCAGTGGTGCCAAGACCAGCGGTGGCGTTCGAGGCGTTGTTGGTGGTGCTGCCTCCTTCGAGCGCGGAGTCGCCGACACCGCGGGCCTCAAGCTCGATCACGAGACCGACCTTGGTGCCGTTGTTGAGGGTGGTCGAACCGGCGAAATGCACCTCGCCTTCATGCGCGATGCCGTGGTTACGACGGCCCGCTGCGGGGTTACGGTTATTGATCGAACCGCCCGTCGCCAAGTTGATCGGGGCCGACTCCTCTTTGCCGGCCGCGATGAAGTGCGACCAGTAGCCGGTGATGTTGAGCTTCAACGGCTCGGCCGCGCCCTTGGCCGGCGCCGCTTGCTGAGCCATCGCGCTACCGGCGATAAAGCCGGCGGCGATCAGCGCAGTCGTTCCGTACAGAAAATTCTTCATGAGGGTACCTCTCCTTCAGGGCATTAATCACACAAACACGCGCATGCGCACGCTAAATCCCCGGTGACTATGCACGGTAGGGTGATTAGAGCCATGAGCACCGGGCTAGGTCAAGCGCTTCCCCGGGATCCCCACGCGCATGCATTTCGACTGTGACCGATAAGCAACAGTGCCGATTCGGGGCAGGGGAGTGGCTTTGTGCCTCTTTCGTGCTATATACAGTTTCAACCCCTGGCCTTTTCGAGAGATCAGCGCCCAATGACCTCGACCCCTCTGTTTCGGCTCTTTTTTGGCCTTGCATTTTTGTCGGGTATTTCGGTGCTGCCGGGATGCGGGGGTGGGGAGATTCCCTCTGTAGAGCACGCCTACCCGGAAAAACGCGAGGGAACGAGTCACCATGACCCACGCCCTACGGGGGAGCGCGAGAGTATCCTTGGTCCTGGTGGGGTCCAGCTGGGCGGCAAGGCCAAGGATGACGTCCCGACCGGTGCCGGTATAGGGATTAATGGCTATCTCTGGCGCGCTTCGTTGGATACGATTGCCTTTATGCCCCTTTCCTCGGCCGATCCCTTCGGCGGGGTGATTATTACGGATTGGTATACCCCCGGCGAAACCCCCGATGAGCGCGTCAAGGTCACGGTCTATATTCTCGACCGGCGTTTGCGGGCCGACGGCCTTAAGGTCGCGGTTTTCCGTCAAAAGCAGCAGGGGGCAAGCTGGGCGGACACCCCTGTCCATCCCCAGACCGCGATCAACATGGAAAACGCCATCCTTCTGCGGGCGCGCCAGCTCCGCCTCGCACAGATCGCCCCGAATTAGTATAACGACCCAGCGAATCGACCGCCGCCGGGCAGTTGGCGGCAGTGCTGTTGTTTATTTCGGATCGGGCCTCCCATGACTCGCTATAGCGCCAAGGATGTCGAAGCCAAGTGGCAGGCCGCTTGGGCGAAGGGCGATGTCTTTTCCGCCAAGGAGGACAAGGCGCGGCCCAAATACTATGTCCTCGAGATGTTTCCCTATCCCTCGGGCCGCATCCATATGGGCCATGTCCGCAACTACACTTTGGGCGACGTGATCGCCCGGTACAAGCGGGCACGGGGTTTCAACGTCCTTCATCCCATGGGCTGGGACGCTTTCGGCCTGCCGGCGGAGAACGCCGCCATCGCCGGCCGTGTTCATCCCAAGACCTGGACCGAACAGAACATCGCCACCATGAAGGGCCAGCTCAAATCCATGGGCCTTTCCCTCGATTGGGCGCGGGAAGTCGCGACCTGCGATGCCGATTACTACGCCCATGAACAAAAAATGTTCCTCGACTTCCTCAAGGCCGGCCTCGCCTATCGCAAGGAGTCCTGGGTCAATTGGGATCCGGTCGATCAGACCGTCCTCGCCAACGAACAGGTGATCGACGGCAAGGGCTGGCGGTCGGGCGCGGTGGTGGAAAAGCGCAAGCTCGCCCAATGGTTCCTGCGCATCACCGCCTATTCCGACGACCTCCTCGCCGCCCTCGACAAGCTGCCGCGCTGGCCCGAGCGGGTGCGCCTGATGCAGACCAACTGGATCGGCCGCTCCGAGGGGCTGGAATGGGATTTCGCGATCGACGGCGGCGCCGACAAGGTCCGGGTCTATTCCACCCGCCATGACACGATTTTCGGCGCGAGCTTCATCGCCCTTTCCGCCGAGCACCCCATCGCCCAGAAGATCGCGACCACGGACGCGGCGGCACGGGATTTCGTCGCCGAATGCCGGCGCATCGGCACCAGCGAGGCGGCGATCGAGACCCTCGAGAAAAAGGGCCATGACACCGGCCTCAAGGCGCTTCATCCCTTCGATTCCGCGCGCAAGCTCCCCGTCTACATCGCCAATTTCGTGCTGATGGATTACGGCACCGGGGCGATTTTCGGCTGTCCCGCCCATGACCAACGCGACCTCGACTTCGCCCGCAAATACAATCTCTCGGTGACGCCGGTGGTCCTGCCCGAGGGTCGCGACAAGGCGAGCTTCGCGATCGGCGCGACCTCCGAGGAAGAAAAGAGCGGAACCCTGATCAATTCCGCCTTTCTCGACGGCCTCGACGTCAAGGGCGCCATGGAAGAGGTCGCCAAGCGCCTGGAAAAGACCCATGGCGGAACCCGCAAGGTGCAGTTCCGCTTGCGCGATTGGGGCGTCTCGCGCCAGCGCTATTGGGGCTGCCCGGTGCCGATCATCCATTGCGAGGCCTGTGGCATCGTCCCGGTGCCGGAAAAAGACCTGCCGGTGCGTTTGCCGGAGGACGTCGATTTCGACAAGCCGGGCAACCCCCTCGACCATCATCCCACCTGGAAGCACGTCCCTTGCCCGCGATGCGCCAAGCCGGCGCGGCGGGAGACCGACACTTTCGACACCTTCATCGAATCCTCCTGGTATTTCGCCCGCTTTTGCTCGCCCAAGGCCAAGAGCGGCTTCGATCCCGCCGCCAGCCGCTATTGGATGCCGGTCGATCAATATGTCGGCGGCATCGAGCACGCCATCCTGCATCTCCTCTATTCCCGCTTCTTCTGCCGGGCGCTCCGTCATTGCGGCTATGCCGTGCCCGACGAGCCCTTCGATGGCCTGTTCACCCAGGGCATGGTCTGTCACGAAACCTATCGCGACGCCGCCGGCCAATGGCTCACCCCCGACGAGGTCGAGAAAAAGGCCGACGGCAAGGTCACGATCCGGTCGAGCGGCGCCGAGGCATCCGTCGGCCGTTCGGAGAAAATGTCGAAATCCAAGAAGAACGTGATCGATCCCGCCGACATCATCGAGACCTATGGCGCCGATGTCGCGCGCTGGTTCATGCTGTCGGACAGCCCGCCGGATCGCGACCTCGAATGGACCGACGCCGGGGTCGAGGGCGCCTGGCGCTTTTGCCAGCGCCTGCACCGCCTGGTCCAGGGCGCCCTCGCGTCCCTGCCGCGAGCCGGCGCGCCGATGCCGCCCGGTTTCGGCGCCGAGGCGACCGCGCTGCGCCGGGCCGCGCACAAGACCATCCTTGGCGTCACCGAGGATATCGAGAAGTTCCATTTCAACCGGGCCGTCGCCCGGGTCTATGAACTCGCCAACGCCGTCCAGGCCTTCAAGCCGGCGGGGGCGGCCGATGGCTGGGCCCTGCGGGAGGCCTTGGAAACCCTGGTCCATCTCGTCGGGCCGATGATGCCCCATCTCGCCGAGGAGCTGTGGGCGAGCCTCGGCGGCACGGCCTTGGTCGCCGGCAATCCCTGGCCCCTCGCCGACGCCGCCCTCGCCGTCGACGACACCATCACCCTCGCCGTCCAGGTCATGGGCAAGTTGCGCGGCACCGTGGCGGTGCCCCGCGACGAGGCCGAGGCCAAGGTCCGCGAGCTCGCCCTGGCCCAGCCCAATGTGATCCGGGCCATCGACGGCAAGCCGATCCGCAAGGTGGTGGTGGTGCCCAATCGCGTGGTCAACGTCGTGCTTTGACCCGCGACCGCTTCATCCCGGGAACTCGGCGCGCCATGCTCGCCTTCCTCGCGCTTGGTCTCGGCGGCTGCGGCTTCCGACCGCTCTACGGCGATGCCAGCGGCGAGGCGGTGATCGCCGCCCTGCAGGATATCGACATCCCGCAGATTTCCGACCGGGTCGGCTGGCGCATTCGCAACTACCTGGTCGATCGCGTCACCCCGACCGGTTCGGCGACGCGAGCGCGCTACGAACTCGCCATCGCCGTCGCGCCCCGCACCGAGGGCCTGGCGGTGCAACGCGATGCCACCGTCACCCGCTACAATCTCTGGGTCAGCGCCGAATTCAAGCTGCTCGACCGTCGCGCCAACCGGGTGCCGGTGATGGTCGGCACCAGCCATTCCGTCGCCGCCTATAATTCGCTCACGGCCGACTACGCCACGGTGATCGCCCAACGCGACGCCGAGGACCGCGCCGCGCGGGACATCGCCAACGACATCGCCCTGCGCCTCGGCCTGTTCTTCAGCCGTCAACAAGGCGGATAAGACGTGAAGATCACCGGTCGCCAGATCGAGCCTTTTCTCAAGAAGCCCGATGGCCAGGTCCGGGCGATCCTGCTCTATGGGCCGGATGCCGGGCTCGCGAGGGAGCGGCTCGATCGTCTCGCCCGCCTGGTGGTGCCCGATGCCAAGGATCCTTTCCGCATCGCCGATTTTTCGGCTTCCATGCTCAAGGACCATCCCGGGCGCCTGGCCGAGGAGGCGGCGCAGCTCTCCTTGATGGGCGGAAGGCGGGTGGTGATGGTCCGCGAGGCAAGCGACCGTTTCGCCGATGCCTTCGCCGCCTTCCTGGAGGAGCCCGTCGGCGAGGCCTTGATCCTGGTCGAGGCGGGCGACCTCGCCGGGCGCTCGCGTTTGCGCCAGCTTTTCGAGGGGGGGGACAACGCCGCCGCCATCGGCTGTTATCCTGATGATCGGGCGACGGTGGCGTCCCTGGTCGAGCAGATCCTGGCCGCGCGCGGCCTCGCCATCGAGGGGGACGCCCTCGACTATCTCGCCGACAATCTCGGCGCCGATCGCGGCGTGACGCGCTCCGAAATCGAGAAGCTCGCCCTTTTCAAAGGCAAGGGTCCGGGTCGGATCACCCTCGACGAAGCCCAGATGATGGTCGGCGACAGCGCCGCCGAAAGCCTGGACGCCGTCGCCCTCGCCGCCGCCGAGGGCAATCAGGCGGCGCTCGAAATCGCCCTCACCCGGGTCGAGCGGGCGAAGGAAGAGCCGACCACCATCCTGCGCGCGGCCACCCGCCACCTCCTGCGTCTGCAAGCGCTGCGGGCCGAGGTCGACGGCGGCAAGAGCCCGGACGCGGCGATCGCCACCGCGCGGCCGCCGGTGCATTTCTCGATCAAGCGCCGCATCGCCGCCCAGCTCGATCGCTGGCCGAGCGGGCGGACCGGCATGGCGCTCCAGCGCCTGGCCGAGGCCGAGATCGACGCCAAATCGACCGGCCTGCCCGCCATGACCATCTGCAAGCGCGCCCTGATGGCGCTTGCCAGCCAAGCGAGGTCCCCGCGTCGATGACTTTGCCCAAGACCTGTTGGTTGGTGAGCGACGGCAAGATCGGGATGAAGAACGAGGCGCTCGGCCTCGCCGAGGCCATTCCCGTGCCCCATGTCCTCAAGCGGGTCGCGCCGCGCCCGCCCTGGTGCTGGCTGCCGGCCTGGTTGCAGGTGGCGCCGCTGGCCTCCCTCGGCCCCGACAGCGATGCCCTCGCCCCGCCCTGGCCGGACATGATCATCGCCTGCGGCCGACAATCGGTGGCCGTGACCGTCGCCATCAAGCGCCTCAATCCAGCGACCTTCACCGTCTATCTCCAGCACCCCAGGGTGCCGATTTCCTGGTTCGACCTGGTGGTGCCGCCCCGTCACGACGAACTCGCCGGACCCAACGTCATCGAGACGCGGGGCGCGATCCACCGCGTCACCAGGGACAAGATCGCCGCGGGCGCGGCGCGTCTCGCGCCCATAGTCGCCCATCTGCCCCGTCCCCTGGTCGCGGTGTTGATCGGGGGACCCAGCCGCGAATACCGCTTCGACACAAGGGTCGCGGCGCGGATCGGTGACCAATTGGTCAAGCTCGCCCGCGATCACGGTTGCGGCCTGATGATCACCGCCTCCCGCCGCACCGGGGCGGCGAGCGAGAAGATCCTGCGCGACAAGCTCGCCACCGTGCCTTCTTGGTTCTGGGACGGCGCCGGCGACAACCCCTATTTCGGCATGCTGGGCCTCGCCGATTTCATCGTCGCGACCGTCGACAGCATCGCCATGACCTCGGAGGCCTGCTCGACCGGCAAGCCGGTCTATTCCATGCCCCTCGAGGGCTCGCGCCCGAAATTCGAGCTCTTCCATGGCGGCTTGCGAGAGGACGGCCTCACGAGGTTGTTCGACGGCAAGCTGGAACGCTGGACGTATGAGCCGCTCGATGATACCGGGAGGGTGGCGGCGGCGATCCGGCGCATGTTCGACGCGACCCATCCCGGCACCTGACCGGGGCGCCGCCGGGGAGAGGGCGATGGTTCTGCGCATCGAGACCTATGCGGCGGATGCCGCGCGGCGCTTGCCGCGGCCGGGCGGCAATGCCGGGGGCCAGACCCTCTTCAAGGCCCTTGGCCATCCCCTCGCCGCCGAACGCGCCCCGGAACTCGTCCTTCGCCTCAAGGCCGCCGGCCCCCTCGCCGTCTACGATCCCGACGGCGCCTTCGAGGCCTTCGCGGCGTTCCACGCCCCGACCGGGCTCGAGATCGCCGGCCTTTACGTCCAGAACGCCGGGGAGGTCGGCCGGGACCGCATGGGGTTCACGCTCGAGCCGGTGTCGGCGATCGCCAAGCATGCCCATGTCTTCATCGCCGCCTTCGATGCCGGACGCCATCTCGACCAGATCCGGCCGCTCCTCCATCCCAAGGCGACGGTTCTGAGCCTCGATGCCCTCCGCCTGCCGGACGACATGATTTCCAATCCCGGGCGCTATCTCGACCCGGTCAATTTCGCTACCAACTTCGCTTTCCTGCGCGACGCGGCGGGGGTCCATACCCGCATCGCCACGGCCAATTACTGGGGCGGCTATGGCGCCAAGGAGGCGGCGCTGTGGTGCCGCCTGTTCGATGCCTCGGGGCATGTGCTCGCCACTTGGCGCGACCCGCTGCCCGCCGCCAATGCCGGGGTGGTGATCGACAGCCGCGCGGCGCGGGCGCGCTTCGGCCTCGGGGATTTCACCGGTTCGCTCTTCATCCACGCGGTCAAGATCAAGGGCCATGACGTAGTGAAATACGCAATCGACGTCTATGGCGACACAGCCGCCGATCTCACCTGCACCCATGACGCCAATGCCTGGCCGGCCGATCTTTATGCCGGTCTGCCGGCGCCGGATGGCGGGGAAAAGGTCGTGCTCTGGATCCAGAACAGCCATCCCGTGGCGATCCCGCCTTGCGCGGTCGGGCTCAATCTCATGGGGCGCGACGAGGTGCGGCCGGTGGCGGCCGGCCTCGCGCCCTTCGCGACCGCCGCCATCGATGTCGGCGCCCTCTTTCCCGAGGCCAAATGGCCGGCGCAGCTCGAGATCCGGGCCGGACGGCATTTCGTGCGCCCGCGCTACGAAATCCTCGCCGCCGATGGCCGCCGCCGCATGGCCCACGCCAATGTCGAGCGGATCGATCTCGTCACCGATCCCGAGCTTCCCCGTCTCGGGCCCCTTTTCGGCAAGGGCTATGTCCTGCCGCTGCCGGTGCCGCCGATGGGCGAGTACCGCGCGTCGATCTTGCCCACCCCCATGACCACGGCGCAGAAGGAACTGCCGATCAAGGCGCTGATCTACGATTCCTCGGGCAAGCTCTTGGCCGAGGAATTCCTCGGCCGCATCGCCCGCAAGGACTCCCTCCTCATCGACCTCGAACCCTGGGCCCGCGCCTTCGCCGGCGATTACGGCCATGTCGAGCTCGCCTATGATTTTCGCGCGGGCGGCGAGGGAGATGGTTGGCTTCACGCCATCGCCCGGATCGAGAGGCGCAAGGGCGGCCACGTCGCCGAGACCAGTTTCGGCGCCCATATCTACAACACCGCCCTGGTCTACAAGGACGAGCCCCAGTCCTACACCAACCGCCCGCCCGGCCTGACCACGCGGCTCTATCTGCGGTGCGATCCCGAGGGGCGCGACACGGTCTGCCACCTGATCTATCCGGTCTCGCTCGCCTGGCGGGCGCGCTCGCACACCCAGCTCAATCTCATCGGCGCCCAGGGCGAGACCGTCGCCAGCCGGGAGGTCGAAATCCCGGCCTCCGGCTCATACCGCTTCCGGGTCCACGCGACTTTCACCGAAGCGGAAAGAAAATCCGCCGGCCCCGGCGCCTGGGTGCAGATCCGCGACACCACTTGCCGGCTTTTCGGCTTCCACGGCCTCTTGCAGGACGACGCCTTCAGCCTCGATCACATGTTCGGGTTTTGAGTGGCGTCTCGCATGGACAAGCCGGTCGACCGCATCTTCACCGCGAGCGTCAAGGCGACGCAGCAAAGGCTGGGCTCGCGCAAGGGTTTCGCCCGGCGCGAGGCCGCCGGAAGCCTCTTTCGCCGGGAGATCGACGACAACCTCGCCGCCTTCATCGCCGAGCGCGATTCCTTTTTTCTCGCGACGGCTTCGGCCGAAGGCCAACCGACGGTTCAGCATCGCGGCGGACCGCGCGGCTTTCTCGTGGTTCTCGATCCCACCACCCTTGCCTTCGCCGACTTCGCCGGCAACCGGCAATATCTGAGCGTCGGCAATCTCGCCGAGAACGATCGCGTCTGCCTCTTCCTGATGGATTGGGCCAATCGCCAGCGGGTCAAGATCTGGGGCCGCGCCCGCGTGGTCGAGGACGATGCCGCCCTTGCCGCCCGCCTCGCGCCCAAGGACTATCCCGCCAAGGTGGAGCGGGCGATCGTCATCTCCATCGAGGCCTGGGACATCAATTGCCAGCAACACATCGCCCAACGCTTCAGCGAGGAGGAACTCGCCCCGGCCCTCGCGCGGATCGACGCCCGCATCGCCGAACTCGAGCGGGAAAACGCCGCCCTCAAGGCCGAGTTGGCGGGTAGCGGCCGCTGAGCTTCGCTGTTTGGAGTCTGATCCAGCCGGATTGAATCGAGGCCCTAATTTCTGTTCGTCACGCCCGCGCTTTGAACTCTCCTGCGGAGAGTTCATGGGGCGTCCAGGTTTCTTATTTTTGCTGGATGCCTGCTTTCGCAGGCATGGCGAATCGGTGCGTCCGGCGACCGAAAATCGATGACGTGCTTCAATCTTGGGAGATCAGATTTCCGATAAGAAGGACCTTGAGCTGAATCGGTACGTTCTCGTCCAATACGACTCGAATCACGAAGCGGTCTTGAGTTTCTGGCATGCCTCGTCAACCCGACATCCGCATTGCCATCGTGGGTTCTTGCCAACCCCTTGGCGCCGCCGCTAGCTTCTCGCGCGCTTGGGAGAAGTGGACATGGCCGAGAAATTTCGCATCGCGACCCTCGCCGATATCGAGGCGATCGAGAAGGTCCCCCTCTGGGACCGCGTCCCCTATCGCTCGACCATCGAGGTCCTGGCGAGCGCGGCGGAGCGTTTCGGCGATCGCCCGGCCCTGATCTTCCTGCCCAAGGGCGAGGCCAACGACACGCCCATCACGTTTTCCTTCCGCGCCCTCTACGCCAAGGTCTTGCAGACCGCCAATCTCTTTCACGATCTCGGCGTCACCCTCGAGGAGCCGATCTCCTATCTCCTTCCCAACCTGCCCGAGACCCATTTCGTGATCTGGGGCGGCGAGGCGGCGGGCGTGGTCAACGCCGTCAATCCGCTGCTCGAGCCGCGCCAGATCGTCGACATCATGCGGGCCGCCAAATCGACCCGCCTGGTCGCCCTTGGGCCGATGCCGGGAAGCGAGATCTGGGCCAAGGTCGAGGCGGTGCGGGCCTTGATGCCCGAGCTCAAGACCGTCCTGCAGGTCCTCGGCCCCGGTGATCCCGCCAAGGGGGTCCAGTCCTTCGAGGCGCTCCTCGAGAAATACCCCTCCGACCGCCTGACCTTCGATCGCACCATCGGCCTCGACGATCTCTGCTCCTATTTCCACACCGGCGGCACCACCGGCACGCCCAAGATCGCGCCCCACACCCATCGTGGCGAGACCGCCATGGCCTGGGCCATGGGCATGATCACCGGCCTCGGTCCGGGCGATGTCTTCCTTTGCGGCCTGCCGCTCTTTCACGTGAACGCGGTGATGGTGACCGGCCTCGCCCCTTGGTATGTCGGCGCGACGGTGCTGCTCGCCGGGCCGGCGGGCTATCGCAATCCCGCCCTGATCCGCGACTTCTGGAAGATCGTCGAGAAATACAAGGTCTCGACCTTCTCGGGCGTGCCCACCATCTACGCCGCCCTTCTCAACGTGCCCCGGGCCGGCGCCGATCTTTCCTCGCTGCGCTACGCCATCTGCGGCGCGGCGCCGATGCCGGTCGAGCTTTTCAAGAATTTCCAGGACGCGACCGGGTTGCGCATTCTCGAGGGCTATGGCCTCACCGAGGGCACCACCGCCTCCTCCTTCAATCCCCGGGATGGCGAGCCCCGCATCGGCTCGATCGGCATCCGTTTTCCCTATCAAAGGGTCTGGCCGGCCATCGTCGATGACAACGGCAAATGGCAGCGCGACTGCAAGGCGGGGGAGATCGGCACCATCCTGATCGAGGGCGAGACGGTCTTTCCCGGCTATCTCCAACCCCAGCACAACAAGAAGGTCTGGGCCAAGCCCAAGGTCCTCAACACCGGCGATCTCGGCCGCATCGACGAGGACGGTTTCCTCTGGCTCACCGGAAGGGCCAAGGACCTGATCATAAGGGGCGGGCACAATATCGATCCGGCGCAGATCGAGGAGACCCTGCACCAGCATCCCGCCGTCGCCCTCGCCGCCGCCATCGGCAAGCCCGATGCCTATGCGGGCGAGCTGCCCATCGCCTATGTCCAGCTCAAGCCGGGCCAGGCCGCGAGCGGAGAGGAACTCAAGGATTTCGCCAAGGACCGCATCGCCGAACGCGCCGCCTGCCCGGTCGAGGTCACGGTGATCGAGCGGATTCCGGTGACCGCCGTCGGCAAGATCTTCAAGCCGGATCTGCGTTATCTCGCGGTCAAGACGACCTATGAAACCGTCCTCAAGGCCGCCGGAATCGAGGCGACCGCGTCGGTCGGCGCCGACGATACCCATGGCACGCTCGCCCGGATCCGCCTCGCCAATCCCGGTCAGGCGGCAGAGGCCACCCGCCTCCTCGGCCCCTACCATGTGAAACACCTGATTCAATAAGTACTTGCGCGATTCCGCCGGCGGATTCATTTTGTCGGCAGAGGAGAATCGATTCGGTGTCCGAGGCGCACTACGTCATCCAGGTCTGGATTGGCGGAGCTTGGCGCACCCAAGCTCGCGTGAGCTATCGCCACGAGGCTGAGCGCATCGCCTATAAAGTCTTCGAATCCGGCCGTTTCGAGGATGTCCGCCTGCTCGAGGGCGAGCAGAAGCCCGAAGGCGGCTGGGCGTGGCACGGCGTGCCCCTGCCGGTTCCCTTGGAAGTCGCCGACCCGCTGCCCGAGCCGCGCAAGCGCCGGCGCAAGCGTCCGCCCATGCCGGTCGAGGACGCGCCGGAACTCCCGCTGGAAGACAAGAAGCCCAAGGAGGAGGCCAAGGCCCCGTCATGGGATGAACCGCCGCCGCCCTCTTTCGACGAGCCGCCGCCCTCGCCCATGGCGCCGACCCCGCCGTCGCCGCCGGTCGCCGAAACCCATGCCACCGCCTATGAGTCCGAGCTCTTCAACCTGGTGGGCAAGACCGAAGCCGGCCCCGCGTTTCCCGAGCTTCCGGCCCTCGATCCCGCTCCCGCGCCGCGCTCGATCGCCGACGTCCGGGCGCGACTGAGATCGCCCAAGCCCCTCCGCGACACGCCCAGCCCGATGCCGGCCATGGCCGGGGCTGGCGCCGCGGTCGAGGCGCTGCCTCTGATGCTGACCGAGCTGGCGCCGCTCCCGCCGCTCCCGGCCGATTATTACCCGCCGGAACCGAGTTTCGCCGGCACCCAGACGCCGCTCACCGCCTCCCTCGCCAACGACATTTTGCTGCCCGAGCCGCCGGGGGATTTGGCGGCGGGCTTGCCTCAATCGCTGCCGGCCAACACCGACGATTACGGCTTGGGCGCGGACCTCCCGCCGCCGCTGCCGCCAGTCGATGGGATGTCATCGCCGGCCGAGGATACACGCGACGTCACCGACTACGCCAAGTCCATCGGTCGCCTGATGGACACCCTCGAGCCGCGCGAGGAAAGGGAAGGCGCCGCCACGCAAGAGGACCGCGATGGCGACATCAAGCTGCCCGCCTTCATGGCCGAGGAGCGCGAGGTCCAATCCTTCGATACCTTCGTCGCGACCCTCGATGAGCGCGCCAAGGAGCGCGAGGACGCGCTGGAACGGCGCGGACGCAAGGACAAGGACGACGAGCTCTTCAAGCGGCCGTCCATGGAGTCCCGCCGCGGCCTGGAGAGCGAATCGAGCAACTCCTTCTGGATCGTCTTTTTCACGACGGTCGTGCTGCTGGTCGGTGCCGCCGGCGGTCTCGGATGGTATTTCCGCGACGAACTACCCTTCGAGGCCCTGATGGGGCGTCCCGAGGCGACCCCGGCCCCGGCGCCCACGCCGGCCCTGCCGCCGGGCATGCGGCGCGCTTCCCCTGATCTCATGGTGGCGCTCGATGTCGGCGATGCCGAGGGCGTGGCCAAGGTTCTTTCCACGGGCGCCTCGCCCAATGTCGTCGACGACAAGGGCGTGCCCGTGATCCTGCGCGCCGCCCGCCAGGGCGATGACGGCGTGATCAAGGCGCTCCTCGACAAGGGCGCCGATCCCGGCTTTCGCGGCGCCCTTCGTTTCGGGGCTTTCGAGCAGGCGGTGATCGAGGGCCTCGCCCCGGCGGTCGGCCTCATGGCGTCGCGGGGCGCCAAGGTCGACGGCCCCGATTCCATCGATCCCTGCGTCACGCCGTTGATGCGCGCCCTCGAGCAGGGCCATCTCGACGTGGTGCGGGTGTTGATCCAGGCGGGGGCCTCGCCCCTGCCCCGCCCCGGCTGCGCGACCGGCCCCCTCGACATCGCCCGCGACAAACCGGAATTCGAGGCGGCCCTCGCCATCGCCCGCCGCGTCGGCGAAGGGCCCAAGCCGCCCGAACCGGAAGCCCCGGAACGCATCTTCATCCGCTCCCTCATCCAGCCGGTCGAATCGGGCAATGAGCGGACGCTGCGCGCGCTCCTGGTCGGCGGGCTGCCCGAGGGCGTCAGTCTCAACGCCCTCAGGATCAACGCCAGCGACAAATGGGGCAGCGGCGAACGCAGCCTGGTCGACCACGCCGCCTATCAA
>Ga0194120_10006694_pt1 | contig 16139 bp, 11 predicted proteins | sample TA2MahCa65mmetaG_FD_148642 | JGI IMG/M metagenome (GOLD analysis project Ga0194120, IMG submission 148642) | Freshwater microbial communities from Lake Tanganyika, Tanzania - TA2015019 Mahale Deep Cast 65m | ecosystem: Environmental > Aquatic > Freshwater > Lake | place: Tanzania: Lake...
CAGCAACTTCCATGACCTCGCTACTCCAGGGATCGTCGGCGTCAGCAGCCACGGGGATTTCTGCTAAGCGTGCGAGAAGAGACGGGTTATTCGTGTTGGGCCGACGAACGCCGATCAACTGCTTACGAAGAAAGCCACGCTCAGTCTCCGTCATTCTAAAATCGAGAGCTTCATTCCTAGAGCCCAACGCTTCAGGCGGACGAGGTAGCTTAACGAACGGCGAGACGGCATCGTGGTCAAGCGCCCCGCCATCATCGTCCGTTACTCGGCTTCGACGCTTCGGGTTCAATTGCGCGAGACGCCTTAACGCTTCGATCCGGCTCGGCATAGATCCCCCTGGACGGGGCCGTAAAATCCCCCAGGCACCAAGAGCAGTCCAATACGAGAATGAAGGTGGCTGTGCCGCGTGACGTGGCCATATCCGGCCACCGATGATGCCGTCAGCCTCCGGATCGCTCAATTTTCCCTTTTTGAGCTGACCCGCGAGAGCGGTTTCTGACACGGTTAGTCGTCGCGCATGATCACTAGCGCCTTCGGCCGCTATTTGCTCCATCATCCAGGGAATGAAGAGAACGTAACGAAGGCGAGTGTGCAGAACCGAGGTGCCGGGAAAGAATCGATCTGCGAACCCTTGATGAAGGGCCAAAAATCCGACCTCATCGCGCACTCCCTTCTCGTCAGAATTTAGCGCCTGTTCTGCACGAGCGACTGCCTCGCGAGAGAGAAGAATCCATCCTATTACGCCCTCGCCGATATCACGCCGCGCCACGCTCTGCCCCCTCCCCTCGTGCAAGGCGCTCACGCCAGTCCAACCAGGCGCGGTTTATGATGGTTGTTTCCTCAATCGGTGCGCCCATGGTCCAATACTGGCGCCCGTCGATATCGAAATAAACCGAGCTTTTGCCTGTTGGCTCGAACATCCTGCAATCGCCGTTTGCGCGGATGAACGCGACCGCTTGCTCGAACATGATTTGCTCATCCTTCGGGTCTTCAAATTTCCGCACCGTGTATTCATGTGGCCATTGCGGCATCGTCTTCGCGAAGGCCCACTGCCGCTGCTTAATGAAACATCTGAAGTCGTCCTCACTTTGCATTGACTTCACTCAGCTGCGGCTTGTGTTTGATACAAGACCCCGGACGTACGCTGCTCGCGAAGCAGTGACGCCAGACGCTTCGGCTTAATGATCTCGACCTCGCTTCCCCAGGTGAAGAGGTGCCAAGCCATCTCGAGCAGACCGCCGGCGCGGAACCGAACTACAAGCGAACCGTCTTTCAAACGTTCGGTCTCTTGACTTGGATGAAACAGAAACTCGCTGGCGTCGTCCGCCACCTTGGGCGTGAATTTCCAAATGACATCGACTGGTTTTTCTTGGAACACGCCAAACGATTGCTCAGCATATTTCGTGATCGAAAATTCCGGCTTGCGGACAAACGTTTCGTCAAGAAGCTCGACGCGTTCGATGTTCGAGAGCGCAAAGTTGCGGAAGTCTTTGGCCCTGTCGAGCTCGCTCCAAGCGACGAGATAGTGGCGCTTGCCATAAAGGAACCCGTAGGGGTGGACCGTCTGATATCCACGCTTTCGGGATCCACGATAAAGGTAGTGCAGACAGACTTTCCGCCGCGTGATGATTGCCTCGCGCAGGGCCCGTAGCAGCGCTTGATTGATCTTAGGCCGAGGACCTGGTCGCATTGCGAGGCCCTCAGCTTCGGTGAGCGCCTCCAGGTCAGGTTCGAGCCTTATCTGCGTGTGTCGCGCCATCAGCGCGCGCAGTTTTGCGAGCACCTTCTCGGCACTTGCGGCCTGTGGGTGCATGTTCTCACGCCGCAGAAGCGTTACAGCAGTTTTGAGATCCGTTACCTCCTCGGCGGTGATGCTGGCAAATCCATTGACGTTGCCGCCCGGTATGCGCCAGCGCTTGGGCACCTCTCCGGGATTTGCCAATTCCATGTGCGGGAATAGTCGTTCCACAACGTCGCGGAGGCGCTCCGCCGTCCGCCTACTCATCGGCTCCTCGCCGTAGTTGTGTTGGATGTCGTGAAGCGTGAGCCCGCAAGCCGAGCCCTGCATATCGAGTGCAATACGAAGTACGATTTCCGCCTTTTCGTAACGCATCGGCGGGACGCCCCCAGCACTTGTGCTACCCCAGACAGGTGATCCTAAAGCAACCATGGATTGAATGCCGAGTCTAAAGTTCGCGTTTGATATGATTACCGGGCCGGCGGCTGACGGCTTTCAAAACGAATATTGCAGCCCTTCTCGGAGGAAACTCGCTGAATGGCTTCGAATTCGCCTTTCAACCTGGCGAGCTCAGCGGTCTGGGCATCGTCGCCGCCAACCAGGAACGCGGCCGGCCAGAACACAATAATCGCTGCCGTCGTGGCTACGATGTCGCCCGTGCGCTTTCGATCCTGGACGCCCGAAAGCTCGGCAGCTCGCTGCGAAATCCGCCCAGCCTCCTCTGCCAGTTGCCGGCAATGGAAATGCTGGTAGGCAAGGGGAGAGACATAGGACGCGGCCACATTCTCGGATTTCTTGGCACAGGCGCCAATCGCCAATCCCATAAGCAATAGCGCCGAACCCAACATCCACTTCAAGGAACGCTCTCCCCTTACCTAAAAGGGGTAGCAGACCGATACGTCAAAAGCGGTCGTAGGCGCGGGATCCTGAGAAGCAACGATGAGCTCAGCTAGGCAATTTCGAAGCCACTCGACCCACCGCCGGGTTGTCGAGACGGCAGAGCCCTGCCACATTCGCGAGCGTGTGAGCTGGGCTGGGAGGGCGCGTCTGGTCCATGTCGGGGATCGAGCTCAATCTTACGCCGACCTTTCAAAGAAGCTTGGCGAAGCTGACAAGGCAGGAGCAGAACGTCGTCAACCAAACGGTGATGTCGTTTTGGATGAATCCGAGCTCACCCGGGCTCCGTTTCCACTCGCTCAATTTCCGCGAACCTCGCTTTCATTCCATCAGTCCCAACATGGACTTGAGAGTCATTGTCCTCAGGGATGGTGCTCGCCATGTGATGATGTACGTGGATCATCACGATCGGGCCTATGCGTGGGCGGAACGCCGCAAGATCGAACGCCACCCGGTTACCGGCTCAGCACAGCTCGTGGAATTCGAAGAGGTGGTCAGAGAGGAGATCATCCACGTCAAGCGTGAGATCGCTGCACCCCCATTGTTCGCAGAGGAGGACGACGAATACCTGCTGTCTTTGGGCGTACCCCAGGCATATCTCGCAGTGGTGAAGCAGGTTGACGAAGACGCACTGTTCGAGCTCTGCGAGCGCCTTCCCGAGGAAGCACAAGAGGCTCTTTTGGAACTAGCAGCAGGTGAACGCCCGAAAAGGACGAGCCCGACCCAGATTGACATGTTGGCCGATCCGTTTGCCCATCCAGATGCGCGCCGCCGCTTTTGGGTCGCACCAGACGAGAAAGCGCTGGCGGCAGCGCTCAAGCAGCCGTGGGCGGAATGGCTCGTATTTTTGCACCCATCGCAACGGGCAGCCGTGGAGCGCGTTTTCGATGGGCCGGCGCGCGTGTCAGGTACCGCGGGGACAGGCAAAAGTGTTGTTTCCATGCACCGCGCCGCCCATTTAGCGCGTTCTGCCGGCGATCGAGACCTCGTTCTATTGACGACCTTCTCGAAGGTATTGGCCTCACGTCTTGCCAACGGTGCCGATCAGATCTTAGGCAAGGATTCGCCCATTCGTCGAAAGCTGATCGTCTCGAACCTTCATGCCTACGCTCATAGCCTTCTCACCGACAGCGGAAGAAAATTTGAAATCCTTCAACGGGACCATTTGTCCGAGTTGCTGGCGAAGCATAGTACCGGATTGGATCGCGATAGGTTCAGCGATGCTTTTATCGAGGCAGAGTGGCATGCGGTGATCGACTATTGGGGTCTGGAGAGTTGGGAGAAATATGAGAACGTCAGTCGTACCGGCCGAGGCACCGCCCTCCCCGCCCAGCAGCGACGCCAACTTTGGCAGGCATTTTCCCAAGTGCGCAATGAGCTGAAGTGCAACAATCTACTCAGCTGGGGCGATATGTGCGACGAGGCACGCGGCCTTGTTGAGTCAACCGGCACCAGACCGCTCCGTCACGTCATCGTTGATGAGTCTCAGGATCTAGGGCCTCGCGAGCTTCGTTTCGCTGCATCATTGGCCCCATCCGGCCCTCAATCGCTTTTCTTTTGTGGGGACACCGGCCAGCTGATTTATCGATACCCATTTTCCTGGCTTTCGGTCGGTATTGACGTACGCGGTCGCTCGCAACGTCTAAAGGTGAACTACCGCACCAGCGAACAAATACAGCGCTTCGCTGACAGTCTCATCGGTGAAAGGCTGGCAGACATCGATGATCCCGCCGGCGATCGAGACACGCTGTCGCTCCTCAAGGGCCCAAAGCCGGTAATTGTCGGTGGTAGAGGTTCAGAAGCAGAACGCGAAGCCCTCGGGAGCTGGGTTATAGATCTGCTCGACGGTGGTTTTGCCCCTGACGAAATCGCCATCTTCGCGCGAACCAAGGCTTTGATCGAAAGACAAGTGACGCCCGTAGCCGAGGCGTTGGGCCTGAAGCAGGCACTCTTGTCGACCGATGCCGGGGCCACGCATGGGGCTTTGAGCGTCGGGACGCTTCATGCCGCAAAAGGACTAGAGTTCAGGGCGGTAGCAGTCATCGGGTGTGATGAGGGTACTATCCCACTCAAACCGGCACTCGATGCCGAATACGAGGAGGAGGCAAAGGCAATCGCCTTGGCGCGGGAACAGCAGCTGCTCTATGTAGGCTGCACCCGAGCCCGCGAGAGATTGCTCGTCACCTACACCCATTCGCCATCTCGTTTCTTGCCAGCATCTGGGGCTGAGACAGGGATGGATGCACTTCGGAATATGACGGAATCAGAGATATAAAGTTGTGTCACATGTGAACGGAACGAAAAAAGCCACGATGTCGAGGGCAATGGACGCTTATCTCATTAAGGTGCTCCAAATCCCAAACTTCTTCGGTCATTAATCCAGTCGCATAGTCCCCCCGTTTGTAAGAGGCCACACCGTCCCTCGGCTTCCCCGATACAGGCCACCCGCAGCGCGACCGCTAGTACTGAAGGTTTGTGAGTTCGCCAGAAAAAATATCTGCTTATTGAGCTGCGAGATCTCATTGGAGCGAGGGGCCCTATGAAATTCACAAAAAAAAATTTAGAAATTTTACTTAGATCGCCTGAAATATCTAGAAAGATATTCGAGTATATAATGTGTAACGATAGTGGATTTAAGCTCCTACAATTAAAACCACTCAATAAATTGGATGCAGACCAAGTCGACTTACTGTCAGATACAGTACTTGAGGTGTTGTACGATTTAGACCTTCCAGCAGCTGAAACATATGAAGCAGAGCAGGTCTCAGGAGTTTATTATATCAATATCATGGGTGTTCCCGGGGCTTATTACATTGAGACCGCGGATCGAGACAACATGGGATATTTTGAGACTCTGGAAGAAGCAAGAGAGGCACTCAAAGCCGAGTATGGAGAGTTTACCTTACCTGAGTAGCGTAATTAACTCACCCAAATGAATGGGCTCCGGTATTTGCGCTTGCTTCGCGAACACGTCAGCTGCTGCTCTTGACTGCAACACCTTTCCAGTTGCGCCAGGCAGAAATGCTCGAGATTTTTCGTTTATCCGAAGAGACCGAATACGCCCTACAAATAGCGACACAAGCGCGACACAAGGCGCGATTGGTCAATCACTGCGAGCCCGTTATCCGGCGCGCACTGGTCAATGCCGTTCTCGTCATTGAGGAATGCCGATCCCCGATCCTTCTTGGCCGAGGATGACGAATGTCATGTCGGAGAATTGGATGCGCTAGTTAGCGATTCGCTTGAGGCGCTTGCCGCCGATCCGCTTGTCATGCGGTGGCGCGCAAAAGAGAACAACGGGTCAGCTACTACGGGGACCTCACGCTCGACATCGTCGTAGATCGCCGGTTATGCCACTCTCAAGAAGTGAACTACATCCACTCGTCTCACGACGTGGCTTGCGAGATTTTCGACCGCTTGCCTCCATTCGTGTGGAAGAATGTTAAGGAACCCACGACATGCCCCACGAAAGTTGTCCGCCCAAGCCGTTTCAGAGACATCTGCACCCCGCAGCATCATAAGTTTGTCCAACACGCGCGTGCTATGTAGATCCATAATGTTGGCTTCATCGAGCGCCATCTGGATTTTTTCTGCGAGCTCGGGGAAGCCGTTATTTTGCAGCTTTTGATAGAATTCGATCATTCGCTGCCCAGTCTCTTGGCTTTTTGTCTCCATCGCTCGTGAAACAAAGCGATCATAAACGGTCCAACCTTCCGGTTGCGCGAACCAAGAGAACTTAGTTACACCCGACGCTAGAAGCCCAGAAGTGTGCCCTAGTGTCTTGGCCTCCGTCGCGACCTTAAGACATTTCTCAGCGCGCGCGACCAAATCGCTAGGCCAGGGACGTGATGCGTTAAGTAAAGCAGCCAATCTGTCCGCATGCTTATCTCCTTGAGGGTCTTTTGCTCTAATTCCTCGATTGACGTTGTAGACGACGGCAATGCGGCGCAGCGTAACGCCGTCCAGTTTGCCTTCCTTTTGCTCAATCGCCTGCCGAAACGCACCATCCTCACCCAGCCAGCCTCTGACATGCTCGACGACGGCCCAGTAAAGGTACTCCTTGGCTACATTTGCAGAAACCGCATTCATGCTTGCCATCCTCGCTTGCACAATCTCTCTGTAGACGGCTTCCGTTGGACTGCTTCACTACTCTCGAGCGGTCAGAGGCCGTCAGTCGCCGTCAAGGCTGTCTTGATTTCTTACCGATATAACTAGGGTGATAGGCCCCACGTCTTGGCTTCTGTGCTCTGGTTTATTTCGCCAGCGTTTGCCTTTTTTCCTTGAGCAAATCGGCCAATTTTCGTCGGCTATAGGTAGTTTCCGGGTGCTCTTTCCCCAGTGCTTTCTCGGTTATTGACAAGGCGCGGCGGCAGAGCATCTCGGCAGTACCATAGTTACCCATCCGTCTTAAACATTCGGCTAAGCTGCCGAGCGTTGTAGCCACCCTGGGATGGTCTCGTCCGAGCTTTATTTCTTCGATATGCAAGGCTCGTCGTATAATAAGTTCTGCGGTCTCAGCAGATCCGTGACGCCAAAAGAAAACTCCCAAATATCCAAGTGCTTCAGAGGCAGCCAGGCTCTCCCGTCCGAAACGTCGCTCACTCTCATTTAATGCTCGCTCAAACATCTTCTCCGCCTCGGTGTTATGTCCCAACATGTCCAACGTCGATGCCAGATTGCAAAGGTAACTTGCCGTGGTGGAATGCCCTACTCCAAGCGATTGTTCGCTGATGGCAACAGCTCTTTCTAAGAGTGGTAAGGCATCCTTCTCGTCCAACACGCAGGCTATGTTGTTCAAACTCTCCGCAATTGATGGATGATTGGGATCGAGAATCCGTTCCCGGATGCTTAAGGCTTGCCTGTAAAGCTCTTCAGCTGGGGCTGACTGACCTCTATCTTGAAGGACCGAGCCTAGATCATTCATGCACTGCGCTTTCGCGAGTTCATCGACTTCTGAACTTCCGCTGTGAGTATCTAATGCAAAACGCACTAGGCTTTCACCGAACGCTCCTACTTTTCCGCAAAAATGCAAGAATGTGAAAAGCCTCATTGCTAGACTTGCAGCACATCTCGGCTGCAGGTCTTCTATCCATTTTTGCCAGATGAGTTCATATTCACGTTCGATGTCGACATCCGCTTCATGTTCCAAGCGAAGCCAATATCCGAGCAACTCCTCATTGTTGAGCAATTCACAAAGCTCTCGTGTTGTGAGGGCCTCCTGTAGCTTCTTCCAGGCACCTGCTTTGAGCCATTGATATGGAAGATCTTCGACAACACGGATATCCAGCGGCTTACCCTCAAACCAGGAGCCAAGACGCATATGTGCTTCCCGGCGACATGCCCGTCCTTCTGATGTTTGTTTGTCGTCAGAAAGCTCGTTATTGCCGTCAAGGTATCGGTCTGAGACGGCTATTCGTAGGTGGTCGTGCGCAAAGCTAAGGCGACCGTTAATTTCGATCAGCGCTTCACCGAGGGCCAAACGGATTGGGGCCCATGTCGCTTGAACGAGCCTCGTAATGCCGAGAATTTCCTGTTCGGTTAGGCCCGAGCGACTCGCCCATATGCTCTCCATCGCGCTGCGAACTACCTTAGCGCCGCAGTCCTGTTCAATCCTCGCAAGAACACGTTCGAACAGATCGTCAACCGTCTCGCTCTCAAGGTAATAATCGAGTTGCTCTCGAAGTCTCTCATGCACGCCGATAAAACGCATTTCCTCGGCAAGCGTTTTAAGAAATAGAGGGCTCGATGCGAGTGGATGCGAGAGGGCGGCCTCAAACAGGTCGGAAGGAAGGCGTTTGCTATAACGAGCAAGATAGGCGAGGAAGAGATTCTTGCGTTCGATCTCCTCCAGAGGCTCAATCTGGATCGGTTCCCAGGAAGAAAACGGGTCGTCCTCCCAGTCCTTCGCGCTATCAAACACCTCTTGCAACAAAATTTCTTCCGGCGGGCAAGAAACAATAAGGCACACATGATCCGGCAAGTAAGGGGGTAGCCAAGATCCGCGAGGACCAGTCAAGGCATTCAGTGCGTCAATCGCAATGACCCAACGGACACCTTTCTGCTCGGCATATTCTGACGCATAGGCCAACCAAGTGGGAATGATTTCCAAAATTCTTTCTGGCGCGTTTGGAACCGTCTCTCCACTGCGGACTATGCGCTCAATTGATTCTATAAGGCGTCGACCGAGCATTGATGGGTCAGCCGCATCAGCCGAAGCACCGACATAGTGAGAATGAACAATATGGTCTGGGTGTGCCTTGCTATAGTGCTCTACCCAGTTGACAATAAGTGCGCTTTTCCCTGAACCGGGAGCGCCCACAATCAAGACACGTTTTGCGCCTTTTGAAATCGCGTTATCCAGAGCATCAAGATAGTTTTTGCCACCGTTGTACAGTCGGAGCTTCGGCGCAGCATAGGCCTGGTGACGGCGACTCTCTCGCTCAAGCAAGTCGGGAACTTCATCCACCGGGAAGGTAGCATCCAGAATACTCCAGAGATCCGCTTCTAGCCGCTCGGCTAGTGATTTCGGGGTCGCATAATCCTCTATGATCGGAAAACCGCTTTTACGGATGCGATCCTTGAGGTCAGCCTGCTTCGCCGCATTCTCCGGCGTGGGCGGAAGATAAACACCGCCCTTCTTTCGCGCATAGTTTTTTGACCGGAAATAGAAAAGGGCTCGACCTGTCATCTTCGGGTTATTAATGACCCCATGAAGGACCTCAAATTCGGTGAGGCTTTTTCCACCCGCGTGCTCATTGAGCCATGGCTGTTGTTCCAACAACTCTACTGTGTAGGCATCGGCGCTTGGCACTGCCCCGTAGCGTTCTCCAAGTAAGCCCACAAAATAGGTGGACCGGTCGAGTTCAGAGAGAATAATTGGAAGAACCTCTCCGCGCTCTGCCTGCTCGGCAGTGATCCCCCAACGAAAGTCAACCTCAACGACCTCAACGAAGCGATCCTTCAGTTGAGATTGCAGAGAGGGAAATACGCGACGGGCGAGTAGGTCGCGCTCCTCGTCAAAGTCCCCAAATGTTGATGAGATAAATACTCGTACTGTACGGTCTTCAGCGTGCGGCATGCGTTATCCGCTACTTGAGAATGCCTAACCGGAACACGGCCTTGGACGCAGCTACTATGACAAACTGATCCTCTGTCACATCCAGAGAAATCACAGCTCGTTTGGGCCTTCTTCCTGTTTTTCCTCTTCCCCTCTCTCTTGTTCCTCTAAAAAGTTCGACCACAAAGTTTCGACCGGTTGCCTAGTGAGTGCGACCGCCGCGAGCAACTCGCCAAAGACGTCAAGGTACTGTGCCGCAGTAGTCACCATGACGGAAATCTGATTTAACGCCAGTGTGCTCCCTTCGACATCTATTTCCGCCTTGAACTGCACGGGGTTTGAATCTTCATCGTCCAAACAGGAAAGCCTCCCTAGTGAAAGGTTATAATTCAACCGGTTGAGGATCCTAGACATGTCACCGATGCGCGCAGGAGGAACATTGAAGGAGCTATACAGGAAGACTGCAAATCTTTCACTCTTCTCGCCCGTTTCGAGAAACATCCTATGCGGCTGGCCTTTAATTATGAATTTCGTTTCGACCTGTGCTGCAGTTCTATCATCATTGGTACTTATCCTGTCCTGCCACTCCTCCCCCTTCATCCATTCGCTTAAAACCGCCGTCAGGGGCATATCAGAAAAGTCCTCGGTCCTCTCCATACTGCTTCCCTCTTCAATGATAAGTCGTGCAGCTTGTTCATCTTTCGGTTCGGCCACGCTGGTGTGCTGCACTGCGCTTTCTAAAGCCTCTTGACTACACTGAGCTTCCTCTTCCGCACCCAGAAAGCCATCGGCGTGCATAGGCGCCTTGCGAAGAAGCGCTTCGGATGCGAGATCCACAATCGCCAGAATTGCGTCTGGGCCGCATGCCGGCAAGACCTTCAGCTTGTACCGACCACCGTTATGAGTGTTGTAATCAAGGAGCTGCAGACCCTGAATATTCTTAAGTCGGTGGTCCCACGCGGGGGTTTGAGGTTGCCTAATTTCTGTGAGGAAGAAATCGCTCTTTGGCCAAATGCACCAATCCGTTCGAGTTCTAGATCCCTCACCGCTGAAATGCGCCGAAAAATAAACCTTGCTATTCGTTAGACAGAGATCGCCAAACCGCTTCGATGCCGCATCCATAATCTGATCGATTGTTTCAATCACCTGACCGGAAGCATCAGGCCAAGAACGTCGATCAACATACGCGGATATGCCTGCGTTGGTTATGGAACTGTTGCTCATGCTGCTCCGGCCCGTCTAGCTTCAGGAAGCTATCACTCATAATCCAACACGCGCTTGAGCTAAGTCTGTGATGCTTGGTAGTCCATCAATTCATAAGTTTCGGCAAATACATCACCCGCAATAATCGACATATCGCCATCACCATAATCTATAACCCAATCACCCGCTCCTCCTCGGAGAATTCCCCTCCCGTTTGCCAGGTCAAGTCGCCGAGCTTCCTTGAGCTGGAGTGCGCGTACCTCGCGCACGACGCCTCGATACCGGCCGTCATCGCCGAGTTTGATCGGCTTAACCGGTTCGTATATTTCCTCGAAGATGTGCCGCTTTACCGGCCATCTTTCTCCCTTCTCTCCCAAAACCAGAGCATCACCCGTGTCGTAACGAACCGGTCCCTCAAGCGTGTCGAGAATGCCAGGCATCTTAGCAAAACTCACTTCTCTTTCGACCACGCGTTTGCGTGCACGCTGAACACCGAGCGAAGAAGTGAGTCCCTTTTCTAGCAAACTGGCGACAAGCTCATTACTAAGTAGCTTCTGCTTGGCGAGCAAAGCCTCTGTTACAGTTTCAACCTGAACCCAATTGGAACGCAGTATGTTTTCTGCTCTCTCTGATTCTGACTTCAAAACCTCTTGAAGACGCTCTTGCGCGCGATCGAAAAGCCAACCACCAGGATTGCCACTCACTTTAGCTAGAACCGAAAGGTCAATGGGCCCAAAGCTGTGATCTAATCCATACACTGAAATTGCGTGCCAAGCCGCTGTGGTAGCCTTCTCGAGGTCTGAGCTGGCACCTTCATCCATCTCATTGGGCCCAAACTTGATAAGTTCAGCAGCCCGACCGGCTAGAGCTACGCATAAAAGATCCCAGTATTCTTCTTGCCTCCAATTAGAGGGGAGACTTGAATGATCGTATTTGGTGACACCCGCAGCATCACCATCACTAATGACATTAACTTCCGTGACGGCAACATTCGGGCGTAGCACAGATGAAACGACTGCGTGGCCCGCCTCGTGGTACGCTGTGCGTCGTTGCGAAAGCAATTTTGATCCGATTTGCACTCCCACGTTAATGGCCGCAATGGTCTTATCGGTATCCGACGATTTGACGGAAGTTACAATTTCCTGCCCAAGCGGCAGAATCTTCTGATCAGATGGAACTGCTCCTGATACCAGCCATCCCTTCTCCGCGAGCAGGACATTAATGTAATTCTTGTTAGCCAATATGTGTGCTGCCAGGGCCGGACGATCCCAGAAATGGCCATCGATGAAAGCAGCTAAAGCACTGGCTGCGAAAATCTCAGGCGTTATCTGTGAGAATCCGTACTGCCCTCCGAGCGAATTGGCGTAGGCCACTATCGTGTTGAAGGCCTCATCGTCGACGTCACTAGACAACACGTCCTCGAGCAAGGCTGGGACAAGTTCTTCGAGTGAAGCGCCCGCCTTACTTAAAATTTTTTTCAGACCCGGCTCCAGAGGAAATTTGGATTCTTTCAGTGACTCAATTTTCGTTTCCGGAAGATCTAGACGAGATGTTGCACGCTCGATTTCCTCCCAGTGGTCAACGACGGGAGCCGGCAGATTTGAACGTACGGAGTCACGGGCCAGCTTTAAACCCGCTATGAGCAGCAAGGGCGACAGGCTTTGGCTGTTGATTTGTTGGGCAATCCCCTTCGCCAATGCCAGCGCACATTGAAAATAAGGATCATCGATAACTGCTGGAGTTTTTGCCATCGACCCCCTCGTCTTATTACAAATTATACTGATCGATCGGTTTTACACTAATGTCTTTATTTTGGAACTCAAATATTCGTGCGACCGTTTCTGTCGCATGATTCAAGGGGCGCCGCATTACGTATCTTTGGGTTATGGCGGTCGGGATGGGAACGCCGGAAACAGGGCTCACCCCTGAACTCTTGGATGAGATGTTGCCCGGGCCGGTCTGCTCGATCAGGTTGCGGTGAGGCTTGCGTTCCAACGCGAAGAGGCGAGCTACGATGTCGAGGGCAATGGACGCTTACAGAATCTCGCAGCTCAATCAGCAGCTATCTTTCCTGGCGAATTCAGAAACCTTCAGTATGAGCGGTCGCGCTGCGGGTGGCGTGTACCGGAGAAAGCCGAGGGAATTTGTACTTCCACCCGGGAGCCTCGAGAATTTATTCCCCACAATTCGCGTAACCGTTCCAGATTATTTTAGGCGCAACAAAATCTCATGGCACTCCCCAACGCATCTTCTCAGCTCACAGGTTTTCTGCGTCAATTTTCTCGAGCCCTTCGCCTTCGAGCCTGACGCCCTTCGTCGATTGTTTGAACCCATTGTCGGCCCAATTGACGAAATGCTGGAGCCTGAGCCCACGAGTCATCCTGGACGATTTGTGGCCTATGAGTTCATTGGAGGAAGCGACTACCTAAACGAAGCCCGCGGAACAGAGCGGGCACGCGGGGCTAATTGCACCAGTGTTGATGCGGCTATTCGGTTTCGGACCCAGACTGGGGCGATTGAAGTCGCCCTAATTGAATGGAAATACACCGAATCGTATAAGGCACCTGCCGCAGACCCACGCAATGAGGAGCGAAAGCGGCGTTATCAAAATCTAGCATTCCATCCAGACGGGCCACTCCGCCCCGATCTTGGGATCGAACTCGTCGAGTTCTTCACTGAACCAATCTACCAACTGCTTCGACAGCAAATGCTCGCCATGCAGATGGAGAAGGCGCATGAATTAGGGGCGACTAGGGTGCGCACCATATTGGTCGTGCCCGGGGCCAACCTTGCGTTCAAATGCTTAAAGATCGGTCCACTTCGAGCGTTCGGAGAAGACGTTACATCGGCCTGGCATGCGGTATTACAGAATCGCGATCATTTTATCCTCTGTCTGACAGAGGATTTTTTCGTTCACGCGCGAGCTGCAATCGTCGATGAGCCGGGCTGGGATGCTTGGAGACGTTACGTCGGCGGACGGTATGACTTGGAACCGGCTTGAGTTCTGAGCAAGCACTTTTGCGGCCGTGACCCATCTTTCGAAGCCGAAAACGGCTTAAGCAGCTAGTACGCTAAGGAGCAAATGTCGCCAGGACCGTCACGAACGCCTGGGCTTCCCATTCTCAGCTCGGGTCTTACCGATTCCATCAGCTTGTTGACCTCTTCCATTTAGATTTCTCCCCAGTCCCCGCGCTCCGAATGCCAGCGGTTATCAATCTACATCATAATCCTGCCGCACCCGCGCTTCTCCCAGAGGTGCATCCCAACGTTCCCAGCAGGATCTTTGTGGCCAGAGTGTCGGAGACATTGGTGCCCCCCTGAGGTCCCGTCGTTGTCGTGCGAAGGGAATAGTCCCGATAAAGGATCCAACTCGCCAGGGTTATCCTGACCGGATTTTAAGGAGTCGCTTCCGAAGAGCTGGAGGGTAAGATCGAGCCCGACTGCATCGTTCCACAAGCCTTGGGGGATGCTGATGCAAGACGAAAAAGCCCACTTTGCAGGGGAAGTGCATAATCACGGAAGAGATCGCCGTAACATGAGCCGCGAGGAGCTGTATTCCCTCGTGTGGCAAACACCTTTATCCCGACTGGCCAAAAGTTTCGGGTTGTCCGATGTGGGGTTGCGCAAAATCTGTGTAAAGCACGACATTCCAACACCGCCTCTTGGTTATTGGGCAAAACGTGTTCACGGCAAGCAGGTTCATCAGCCACCTCTTCCCCCAGCCACCAACGAGAGTTCGAACACGGTCTACCTTGTTATGCGTACGGGACCGGTAGTGCCGCCATCGGTCACAGCAGCCCAGGAAGATGCCCTGGCACATGAATCAGAGCATCCCGCCATTGTCGTCCCCTCCGAACGTCCTGTGAGGCTCCATTTAGTTGCGGCGGCCACCGCGAAGGCGCTGCGGGCTGCCAAGGTCGACCACGAGGGCTTCAAACACGCCAATATTTCAGAGGCGGTGGATGTAATGGTTGGAGTCCACTCCATCGACCGCGCGCTTGCCATCATCGATGCTTTTGCGTGTGCCCTCCAAGAACGCGGTTACGCCATTTCAAGCCACGAAGACGGCGTGCAAGTCGTCGTCAACGACGTCCCCTTCTTATGGCGTCTGCATGAAATCAAGGATCGCGGCCCGCATCAGCCGACCAAGGAGGAACTTAAGGCTCAAGCAAGCCGCGAAGAGAGCCGCGCCCGCTGGCCCAGCCTGTACTCGTCGAGAGATACCAAGGCGTATCGGTCATGGGATTATTTCCCGTCCGGAAGACTGGCGATGACATTGTTCGACGGCACGAGGCGACGGTGGGATCAGGATAGGCTGGTCGGCCGTTGGCATGATCGCAAAGGCAAACGGCTGGAGGATTGCCTCGACGAGGCGATGGCGGCTTTGGTCACAAGCACCGTCGCCATAAGTCATCGGCTAGCAGAGGAGGCTGAGAGGGCACGTCGGCGGAACGAGGAGCATGAACGGCGCAAGCGGGAGCAAGCACGACAAGAGAGAGCGCTTAAGCGCCATGAGTTTGTGCTTAAGAAGGCCGAGGATTATGTCCGCTATCAGAGCTTGTCCACATTTGCCGAGTTTCTGGAACGCAAGGTTTACCGCTACTCTGGCGAGGAGGTGATTGATCGGCTCATTGGCGAACTGAAGACCCTTGTTACGCTTATGGGGCAGAATTTCGAGCGCGAAGCAATGCAGGAGGAGATTGTCCGGCTGCAACTTTACACTGACGACGATGCCGTGGCCGACCCCGACGGGCTGGAGCATTTCCTAGAATAATCTCGCATCCGAAGACCGCCTTCCGTGCTAGTACACTGCGGCACCTACCGTACAAATCGTACCATGTCGCCATTGGCAGTCTCGACATCGATGGCGACAAATCTCATCAGCTGCCCCCAAGCGCCGGCGCTGCATCTTCCTTGATAGGCTTTGCGCTATTCGCTGTTACGTCGGCGAAATTCCCTGTTCCGACGTCAGGGAATTTCAAAGATAACGCTTTTAAAATGCTGCATGCAAGTAGGGCTACAGCGCCAGGATTGCCTCAAGAGGTGGAAATTCCCTGTATTTTCCCGCATAACAGGGAATAACGAAACGGAGACAGGTTCGCCGATGACTGCTTCCACCGCCACGACTTAACACGATGATATTGCTCGTACTTTTATCATTTCGATAGTGCGAATTCACGCGACTTTTCCGTGGCTTCGTCGTGTAGCGCAGCCGGCACTGGACCACCAGAGACGAATCGGTCC
>Ga0194120_10006696_pt1 | contig 16138 bp, 11 predicted proteins | sample TA2MahCa65mmetaG_FD_148642 | JGI IMG/M metagenome (GOLD analysis project Ga0194120, IMG submission 148642) | Freshwater microbial communities from Lake Tanganyika, Tanzania - TA2015019 Mahale Deep Cast 65m | ecosystem: Environmental > Aquatic > Freshwater > Lake | place: Tanzania: Lake...
GTAGATCCCGCTCGGGCGCTGCGCCGCCGCCGGCTGGGCGTGGGGCATTTGCTGCGACTCGCGCAAGGCCGACGGCATCGGCGGCGGCAGCTGGGCCGACGGGATCTGGCTCGCGCGAAGCGGTGGCTGGGTCGCTGCGCGCGCGGTCGGCTGGGCCGGCGCCTTGGTGGTCATCTGGCAATTGCCGTCGAAGAACACACCCTTGCCGATGTGCAGCGCTGGCGACGCGATGTTGCCGCGCAGGCTGGCCGGGGCGAGCAGCTCGACGGTGTCGGACGCCGTGACGTTGCCGACCACGTTGCCCTGGATCACCACCGATCCGACCCGGATCTCGGCCTGGACGTCGGCGCCCTCGCCGACGACGAGGGTGCCGTCCGAGAAGATCTCACCCTTGAAGCGGCCCTCGATGTGGACGGTGCCCTCGAACGTCAGCTTGCCTTCGAATTCGGCGCCGCGGCCGAGCAGGGCGTTGGGGTTGGAGCTCATCGGGACCTCGCGCGGTGGACGGTGCAGCGGACGACCCGGCGCCCGCGCCGGGGCCGGTACTATGGCACGGGCCAGCCCGCTTGACCAGAGCGAAGCGCTGGCGCAGCCTCGGCGAACTCACCCGCGCCGCAGCCAGTTCCCATCGAAACGTCATAGTATCACTGAGTTGAACAAATGGTGCCTTCGTTCACGAGGCCCGGGCCGGGCGCGACCCCGCGCACGCCCTTGCGATGAATCCCGCTCTCCATCGATTGGTTGCACGGAAGCTGGCGCCGCCGCCAGGGTTCACTGGCCAAGTCCCGCCCGGTCGCCGATTCGGGATGTCGTTCAAGGAGCGCGCGAGTCCCGCCAGGCGACGCCGAGATGCGCTCGAAGCGGCGGATCGGCAGCGTCACGGAGGCGCCGTCGCCGCCGGCAGCGTCACGACGAAGGTCGCACCCTGGCGCGGCGCGCTGTCGACCCGGATGCGCCCGCCGTGGGCGTGCACGATGTGCTGCGAGATCGCGAGGCCGAGCCCCGAGCCCTCGGTGGCGCGGGCGAGGCGGTCGTCGACGCGATAGAACTGCTCGAAGATGCGTCGATGTTCGCTGCGCGCGATGCCCGGGCCGTTGTCGTGCACGGCGATCTCGACCGTCGGCCCGGCCATCGGCGACGGCGCACCGGGCCTGACCGTCACGCCGATGCGCTTGTGCGGCCCCGTGTACTTGAAGGCGTTGTCGATGAGGTTCTCGACCACCGCGGCGATTGCGTCGGGGTCGGCGAACGCCGGCGACGCCGCCGGATCGACCATGCACGACAGCTCGACCTCGGGGCCGATCGTGCGCGGTTCGAAGCGCGCGACGACCTCCTCGACCAGCGGGCCGAGGGCGGTCGGCCGCGGATCGTAGCGCATCTTGCCGGCCTCCAGGCGCGCGAAGTCGAGCAGGCGGTCGATCATGGTCGACAGCCGCTCGGTCTCCTGCCCGAGCAGCGCGATCAGGCGGTCGCGGCGGGCCGGATCGACGCGGCCCTCGCGCAGGGTCTCGACGAACAGGCGGATCGACGTCAGCGGCGTGCGGAAGTCGTGGCTGACCTTGCCGAGGAAGTCGGCCTGCAGGCGCGACAGGTCGGCCGATCGCTTGGCGATCACGGCGAGCGTCGCCGCGGCGCCGAGGAGCAGGGCGCAGAACGTGAGGATGAGGACGCCAAACGCAGTGTCGAAGCTCGCCCGCCGGTAGGCGAGCACCAAAATGCCGACGACGATGAGCACCACCGCCGGCAGGACCAGGAAGACGGAGGCGAGGAATGCAGTGCGGCGGTAGCGCATCGAGGATCGGCGGCGCGCCCGCGCGCGCACCATAGTCTCTGCCGATCGCCCGGCCGCGCAAAGGGGGAGTCCTGGCCACGGCTCGCCGGCGGAATCCGGCCCAAGCAGGACAGGGCAGAGGTACATCCGGTGGAGTCACTGCCTCGGCTCGGAGCTGCGCGCGACCACCGCGGACGACCCCGTCCCCTCGCCGTTGGCGCCGTCGGCCAGATCGTCCGGGCGGGCCGAGCGTCGTAGCCGCTTGGCGCCCGCCGACCGGGCGGCGCCGATCCCCACCGCGCGCCGCCAGGCACGCGCGACCCCCCGGAGGTTTGCATGCGAACGTTTTCGATCGCCTTTCTCCTCGCCATCGCCGCCATCGGCGCGGGCGCCTGTACCAGCCACACGAGCCATGTCGCGACCGAGCGGGCCGCTCTCGGCCGGGTGGTGGTGTACCGCAACGGCGTCGCCTACTACGAGCGGCGCGCCGCCGTCGTTGGCGACAAGCTCGTCATCAAGGTGCCCCACGACAAGATCGACGACTTTCTCAAGTCGCTCACGGTCGCCGACGCCAAGACCGGTCACGCGCTGCCGATCTCGTTCCCGAGCCCTGGCAGGGCGGTCGACGGCTGGGTCGAGATGACCATTCAGCTGCCCGATCAGCAGCACCGCGACATCGTCTTGTCGTACGTGACCGAGTCGCCGGCGTGGAAGCCGACCTACCGCGTCGTGGTCGGCGACGCCGGCAAGGTCGACCTGCAAGGGTGGGCGATCGTCGACAACACTTCGGGCGAGGACTGGAAATCGGTCCAGGTCGGGGTCGGGTCGAGCTCGGCGCTGTCGTTCCGCTTCGACCTCCACTCGATCCGGCTGGTCCACCGCGAGACGCTGCGGTCGAACGACAACTTCGCCAAGGCGCCGCCATTGGGCGGCGCGATCGGCCGCGAGGGCCGCAACGAAGAGGTCGTCCTCGCCGCCATGGACGATCTCGAGATCGCCCGCCCCAAGGGCCACCCCGACGTCGTCGGCGACGTGGTCGCGCGGGCGGAGGCGTCGCCGCGCGGCGGCGCACAGGCGGCGACCAGCGGCGCCCGGCCCACGACCGCGGTGAGGGCCTACCGGCTCGCCAAGGCGCCGCCGGCCAAGGGCAAGGACGAAGCGGCCGACGACCAGAAGGTCGCGAGGCTGGCGGACGAGCTCAAGAAGTCCCGGCGGGACGTGGTCATCGAGGGCTACGCCCAGCCCGGCGAGGCCGAAGCGGGCGACAAGTCGCTCGACCGCGCCAACCTGCTGCGCAACCAACTGATCGAGCGCGGCGTCGCCCCGGCCCAGGTCCAGGCGGTCGCGCGCGGCGTGGTCGCGGGACAGAAGGCCGGCGTGCGCATCGTCGCCGCCGCCGTCGCCCCCGACGCGCCCAAGAAGCCGACGTCGGCCGAAGACGCCCCGCCGGTCGGCGAGAGCCACTTCGAGTCGAAGGCGCCGATGACGGTCGGCAAGGGCACCTCGGCGATGGTGTCGATCGTGCGCGGCGAGGCCCAAGGAGAGGTCGTCTACCTCTACGACGCCGAGAGCCAAAACGGCGACGACCGCTTCGCCTTCAAGGCGGTGCGGTTCAAGAACCCGACCGGGTCGACGCTCGAGTCGGGGCCGATCACCGTGTACGGCAACGGCCGCTTCATCGGCGAAGGGCTGGCCCAGCCGATCCCGCCCGGCGCGTCGGCGGTCGTGCCGTTCGCCCTCGACCGCCAGGTCGTCGTCGATCGCGACGGGTCCACCGGCGATCGCATGTCGTCGCTCGTCAAGGTCAGCCGCGGCGTCGTGACCGCCGAAGTCCAGCACCTCAAGACGACGCGGCTCAAGATCGCCAACCGCAGCCACAAGGCCGCGACCGTGCTCGTCCGCCACACGACGCCGAAGGGCTGGACGATCAGCAAGGGGCCGAAGGCGATCGAGCAGTTCGCCGAGTCGCGGCTGTTCTCGGTCGACGTCCCGGCCGGCGAGTCGCGCAGCCTCGAGATCGAGGAGGCCACGCCGCTCGTCCGTACCGTCGACCTGCGCACCCCGGTCGGCGTTGACCTGGTGCGGGTCTACCTGCAGACCGCCAAGGAGGACGCCAAGGTCGACGCGGCGATGAAGCGCCTCCTCGCCCTGTTCGACGACATGGCCAAGGCCGAGCAGCAGATCGCCCACCTGCGCGAGCGCGGCGAGGAGTACCGCCTGCGGATGGACGAGCTGCACGGCCAGATCTTCAGCCTCAAGGCGGTCAAGTCGGGCGGAATGCTGATGAACCACCTCCAGCAGAAGATGAAGGAGGTGAGCGACAAGGTCCAGGAGACCACCATCGCGATCGTCGGCGCCCAGGAGAAGATGATGATCGCCAAGGTCAAGTTCCAGGATGAGCTCGCCGAGCTGAGCCTCGACAAGCGCGAGCCCCGCTCGACCGTCGCGGCGAAGTAGCCCGCTTTGCCTCGCGCGACGTCGTCCCGCTGCCGCGCCACCTCCGCGCTGCCTGGCCGGCGGCCGCTGCCGAGGTCCCGATCCGCGCGTCGGTCACGTTTCCGCGCCGTTTCGCCGGATTCGCTCGTCGCGGCGACCCTCGTACCCCCTCGCGCGTTCCCCCGCTGTCGCCTTGAACTCCATCCCGAATCGGCGGTCGGGGCCGAGCCCGCCGTGGGTCCCGACAGGCCTGAGGGCCATCGCGCGGTCCGGCGGTGGGCCACCACGGGCCCCTATCGCCGGCCCCTCGCGCCGCCCCTTGCCGCGCGCGGGCGGGAGACTCCGCACACCCAAAGCCGCCTGTCTTCGCCTGTCTTGAGCCTGCCAGGGCGCCGCAGGACGACCAACGCAGGGCGCTTCGCCCGCCGCATCGACCTGGCGACGGGACGCGCCGGGGCCCCCAACCCCGCGCTTTTGTGGTTGACACTGGCCCTGGACGCCGCGTATCCTGTTGCGCCGCGTGCCCGCCGTTGGGTGCGCAATTCTGCGCGCCCCGCGCCGCCCAGGTCCACCCATCGCACCCGCCGTCCTGCCGGCCCATCTCGCGCGGCGCCGCGTCCGCCCCGCGCAACAGGAGTTCCCCAGATGAAGCGTCTTCTCCTCATCACTTGTGCCGTCGCCGTCGCCGCCGCGTTCGCGGTTGCCGGCTGCACCTCGAGCGGCGGAACGTCCGGCAGCTCGCCGGCGGCCGACACCGCCTCGGGCGAAGACACCGCGGCCAAGACCGACTCCAGCGCGACCCGCGACGGCACAGCCGGCGCGACCGGTGACGCGGCCCCTGGCGGCGACACCGCCGCCAAAGACACCGCGTCGCCGTGCGGCACCTGCAAGTCGGACGAGATCTGCAACGAGGCGGCCAAGAAGTGTGAGCCCAAGCCGAAGACCGACTGCGATCCGCTGTGCAAGGTCGGCACCGAGTACTGCGACCTCGCCGCCAAGCCGCCGGTGTGCAAGGCCCAGACCTGCAAGTTCCCGACCAACTGGGGCCCCACCATCCAGGGCGTGTCGAAGCTGCAGCTCGGCGACAAGTCGGTCGGCTGCGACCTCGATGGCGACGGCAAGGTCAACAACGCCCTCGCCGGCGCGCTCGCCGCTTTCCTCGGCCAGGCCAACGGTGCGCTCGACAAGGGCATCAAGGACGGCTCGATCGCGATCCAGCTCGAGTCGACGAACTTCAAGTCCGACGGCGGCGAATTCGCCGTCAACCTGCTCGTCGGCGACCTCGACAAGTCGAACGCCACCTGCGACATCACCTCCGGCGGCGCCAAGTGCAAGTACACCGTCAGCGACAAGAGCTACGATCCCAAGGTCACGGCTGCGACCTGCCCGGCGCTGATCAATTTCCCCAACTGCAAGATCAAGTCCGGCAAGCTGTCGGGCGGCGGCAAGAACCAGCTGTTCCTCTTCACCCTGCCGATCCCGAACCTGTCGCTGACGCTCAAGATCAGCCAGGCGACCATCGAGGGTGAGGTCGTCGCCGCGGCCGGTTGGGACAAGACGTCGAAGGGCCTCATCTGCGGCGTCCTCGGCAAGCAGGACATCGTCGACGCGGTCAACGCCATCCCGGACGAGCAGATCGCCAAGTTCGGCATCGGCGACAAGAAGACCATCATCGACCTCGTCACCGGCCTGCTCAAGCCCGACATCGACGTCGACGGCGACGGCGTCGCCGAGTCGGCCTCGGTCGCGCTCCAGTGGGAGTCGACGACGGCCGAGATCCTCGGCATGACCGCGAAGTAGTCCAGCGGCCTTGTTCGTAGCGCGGCGGGTCCGGTCGTCTGGGCCCGCCGCGCGGCGTTTTGGCGCACCCGCGGTCGCGGCCCCAAGCCTGCAGCGACAAGAGCCGGCTGCTGCCCCGCTTCCGGCAGCCCTTGCTTGCGTTCGCATGGCCCGCAGCGACTGGGCCCGCGTCAGCCAAGGGGGTGGTCGCCGCTGCCGGGATCGCGCCGGATGGGAGCCGCGGGCGACGGCGGTGGCGCCACCCACGGGATCCAGCGCCGCCCGAAGAGCGGCCCACGTCGCAGCGGCGCCGGCGTCGATCCCGCCTGTGGCTGGCCCGACCGCGTGCGGGCGCTACGTCATGGGATCGGCGGCGAAGACCTCGGCGCTCGTGCGCAACGGCACTGCGTCGCAGCGCAGGCTGGCCCAGGCCTGGTCGAGTGTGTGGGCCGTCCAGCCGTGCTGGCGGTAGAGCGTCCGCAACGGCCGAGGCAGGTCGAACAACGTCAGCTCGGCGCCGCGCACGGCGAAGGTCTGGCCGTTGACCTCCTTCGCGCCGTCGCTGACGAGCCAGGCGACGAGCTCGGCGACGTACTCGGGGCGGCAGGCCTGCAGGGCCCGAATTCGGGCCTGCTGGCGCGGATCGTCCGTCTGCGGGATCGACTCGGTCATGCGCGTCCACGCGAACGGCGCGACCGCGTTGGCGCGCACGTTGAACCGGCGCATGTCGAGGGCGATGCTGCGCACGAGGCCGACGATGCCGAGCTTGGCCGCCGCGTAGTTGGCCTGACCGACGTTGCCGCACAGGCCCGAGGTCGAGGTCATGTGCACCATCGCGCCGAACTCCTGGCGGCGGAAGATGGCGGCGGCGGCTTGGCTGACCAGGAACGCGCCCTTGAGGTGCACCGCGATGACGGCATCGAAGTCGTCCTCGGTCATCTTGTGGAAAATGACGTCGCGCAAGATTCCCGCGTTGTGGACGACGAAATCGAGTCGGCCGAATTCGGCCACGCACCGCGCCACCATCGCCTCGACGTCGGCGCGCACGGTGACGCTGCCGCCGTCGGCGACCGCCCGCCCACCGCGCGTGACGATGCCGTCGACCACCGCGTCGGCCGGGCTCGCAGCCAGGCGCGAGCCGTCGAGGCGCGCGCCGAGGTCGTTGACGACCACGCTGGCGCCGTATTCGGCGAGAATGGTGGCGATCGCCGCGCCGATGCCGCCGCCGGCCCCGGTGACGACGCCGGCCTTTCCTGCGAGAAAAGTCATGGTCAAAACGCGGACAATCCCGTCAGCGCGCGACCGAGCGCGAGCGTGTGGATCTCGTCCGTCCCCTCGTAGGTGTAGGTGCTCTCCAGGTTGAGCATGTGGCGGATCACGCCGTACTCGACCGTGATGCCGTTGGCGCCGAGGATGCCGCGCGCCCGCCGCGCCGTGTCGAGGGCGGTTCGGCAGGCGTCGCGCTTGAGCAGGCTGACCTGCAGCGACGACAGCTTGCCCTCGTCCTTGAGGCGGCCGAAGTGGACCGCGAGCAGGCCGCACTTGGCGATCTCGGCCGCCATGTCGGCGAGCTGGGCCTGAATGAGCTGCTTTCGCGCGATCGGCCCGTCGAATTGCTGGCGATCGCGAGAGTAGTCGCGTGCGCGCTCGAAGCAGTCGCGCGCCGCGCCGAGCACTCCGAAGCCGACGCCGAACCGCGCGTTCTCGAGGCACTTGAGCGGGCTGGCGAGACCGACGCCGTTAGGCAAGCGCTGGCCCTCGGGGATCCTGACGCCGTCGAGGTGCAGCGATCCGGTCGCTGACGCGCGCATCGACATCTTGTGCGGGATTTCCTTGGTCAGGTAGCCGGGCGTGCCGGTCTCGACCACGAAGCCGAGGATCCTACCACCGTCGCCGTGCTCGCGCGCCCACACGACCGCCAGATCGCTGATCTGGGCGTTCGTGATCCACATCTTGCAGCCGTCGAGGATCCAGTCGTCGCCGTCGCGCCGGGCGCGCGCGGCCATGCCGCCGGGATTCGAGCCGAAGCCGGGCTCGGTGAGCCCGAAGCAACCGACCAGCTTGCCGGCGGCCATCTTCGGCAGCCAGCGCTGCTTCTGCTCCTCCGAGCCGAAATTCCAGATCGCGAACATCGCCAGGCTGGTCTGAACCGACACGAAGCTGCGCAAACCGGAGTCGCAGCGCTCGAGCTCCATGCAGGCCAACCCATAGGCAACGCTCGAGATCCCGGCGCAGCCGTAGCCCTCCAGGTTGGCGCCGAGCAGCCCGAGCTCGGCCAGACCGCCGATCTGCTCCTGGCGGAACTGGCCCAGCTCGAAGTCGTGGGCGATGTACGGCATGCAGCGGTCGTCGACGAATTTGCGCACGGTGGCGCGCACCGTCGCTTCTTCTTCGCAGAGCAGACCGCTCCAGCCGATGAGCGTATCGAGGTCGAGGAGGTGATCCATGTCAGGCCGCCAGGGCGGCGGGGCCGCCATTTGGGGTGGGGTTCTTGCCGAGCACGTCCCAGCGCCCAGCGCGGGCGAGCTGGTCATAGCGCCACGCCCCGAGCAGCGCGGCGCCGATCGCTCCGGCGAGGGGGGCGTGCGGGTCGCTTCGCACGGTCAGGGCGGCGCCCTTGGTGGAGCTGGCGACGGCCTCCTGAAGCGCCAGCAACATGCCGGCATCGCAGGCGAGACCGCCGGTGAGCATCACGGTGCCCTCGGCCTTGATCGCGCGCAGCAGGCGCTCGAGGCGGCCGGCGATCGAGACGTGGATGCCCTTGAGGATGTCCGGCGTCGTGATGCCGCGCGCGACCATGTTGATGACGTCGGTCTCGGCCAGCACCGCGCAGATGCCCGACACCTGCTCGGGCTGGGTCGCCGCCCGCGACAGCTCGCCGACGTCCTCGAGCGGTACGCCGAGGTAGCGCGCGATGTTCTCAACGAACTGGCCCGAGCCGCTGGCGCACTGGCTGGTCATGCGGTGGCCGATCACCTTGCCGCGCGGCTCGAACCGGATCGCCCGGGCGTGCAGGGCGCCGATGTCGAGCGCGGCGCGCGCGGTCGGATCGATCCACAGCGCTCCCTTGGCGTGGGCGGTCATGCTGTAGAAGTGACCGGTGTGGACCTCGACGGCGTCGGAGTCGCCGGTGCTCGCGACGTAGTCGAAATCGCCTGCGCCCACGCCGGCCGTCGCGCACGCCGTGCGCCACGCCGCGTCGACCACCTCGGCGACGTTGCGCCGGCGAATGCGCTGGGTCGCGTCGGCGACGAGCACGCCGCCTTCGCCGGCGCGGCTGGAGAGGATCGCGACCTTGATCGAGCTCGACCCGGCGTCGATCCCAGCGGTCAGATGTTCGCCCGTCGGTGTTGGCATGGCAGGCTCCTTGAGGGTCGTCGCTGCTGGCCCTGCGGCTGTCGGGCAGCCGCCGGGCTGGTTACGTCTGGGCCACAGGCCGGCGACTGCCGAGGGTGTCAGCAGGCCGGGCCGCCGCATTGGAGAGGCCGTGGGTCGACAGATCCATGGGCACTCAGCCTGCGCAGGTGCCGCGCGCGTCAGGCGCCGGCGAGGCGGCGCCGCCAAAGGTGGGGAGGATTCCCGGCCGACCAGCGCGGACATCGTCGAGGGCGAACATCGCCGCGCCGAGCGCGCCCATGAAAATCGAGTCGGGATGGACGTTCAGTACGACCGCGTTGCCGTAGTGCTCGTCGACCAGCCCGCGCAGGAGCTTGGTCGCCATGGCGTTCTTGCACACCCCGCCCGTGAACGTGAATTCGGTCTGGATTCCGCCCGAGCGCGCGAGCAGAGACATCGCGCGCAGCAGAATGGCCTTGTGCAGGCCAGCCAGGATGTCCTCGCGCCGCTGGCCGAGCGCGAGGCGCTCGCGCAATTCCGCGCCGGCAAACACGGTGCAGGTCGAATTGACGCGGACGATCTTTTGCGCCCGCAGGGCGAGAGGGCCGAGCTCGTGCAGCCCGAGGTTGAGCTCATCGGCGATGTAGCCGAGGTAGCGCCCGCAGCCGGCCGCGCAGCGGTCGTTCATCTGGAAGCTCGTCACCACGCCGGTCGCGTCGACCTGGATCGCCTTGGTGTCCTGCCCACCGATGTCGAGCACGGTGCGCGTGCCCGGGAACACCCGGTGCGCGCCGCGGCCGTGGCACAGGATCTCGCTGCGCACGCACTCCTTGGGAAACGGCAGGGTCTGGCGGCCGTAGCCCGTGCCGACGAAGGCGATCTCCTCGATCGGCTCCGCCGCAGCCGAGCGGGCCGCGCGCAGGAGCACGTCGCGGACGCCGTCGTCGGTGGCGCCGGCCGGGCGGACATGGTCGACCGCGCGCGGCAGCAGCACGGCAAAGTCGCGATCGGGGACCCGGGTCTCGACGTCGAGGATCGCCCGATCGAACAGACCGACCAGGCGCTCGAACGGCACCTGGCGGTCGACCGCCTCGCGCTCGGCGGCGGCGACGAATTGGGCGCCGGCGAGGTCGCGGAAGAAATCGCTCTTGCGCTCCTCGCCGCCGAGAAACAGCGCCGGGGCGGTGACGCGCATGTCGCCGAGCACCGCCTCCGACGCCGCGCGCAGCGCCGCGATGTCGCCCTTGGCGTGGCCGAGCTGGGCACGGATCCGCACGGACAGGTAGGCGAGCTCGTCGAGGTACAACTCGAGCCGAAAGGCGTCGCCGACCTTGCCGGCGTAGGTCTGGGCCGCGATGCCGGTCGTTCCCGGCGCCTGCTGCAGCGCGCGCTCGAGCAGCGACAGCCGCGTCGCCGTCAGCGCCTCGTCGCGCGCCACCGCGCTCGCCGCCGAGTAGTTGCTGCGGCTGTTGGTGATGCCGCGGCCGACCAGCTCGCCGTGACGGTCGAGCAGAACGGCCTTGGTGGTGGTCGACCCGAGGTCGATGCCGACGACGACGTCCATGGTGTCCCGCCCCCTGCGGGGCTCAGAGGTCGTGAAGCGACCGCTGAGCGGGTTTCGTTGGGCCCGGAGGCCTCGGACTGCCGGATTTGAATTCCGGCCGTTTGCGCCGCTGTGAGGGCGCAGCCGCAGCCTCGGACGGACGGCGGATCGGTGAATTCACGCGCCCTCAGGCCGCCCGGCGCGCCCGCCGCGCGTCGAGCATCTGGAAATAGCTCTGCAGCCGGTTGTCGATGTTGGCCTTGCCGAAGTAGCGCGGGTCGACGAGGTCGGATTCGATGAACCCGCCCGGCACGCCGGTGCGCTTCTCGAGCTCGCGCAGCATCAAGAGCTGGCCGGCCGAGAACGAATTGCACGACTTCACGCTGTTGATGAGCACCCCGTCGGCGCGGTAGTCGCGGACGTAGCGCTCGATCAGGTCGATGCGGCTCGGCAGGCCGAGGTTCGTGTAGCAGCCGAGGCAATAATCGGCGAGCGACACGAGCGGGTCGCGCCCGCTGTGGCGAAAGCCGGTATCGTACAGACCGCCGACGCGGGTGTAGGTGCTCGACACCACGACCGCGCCCTCGCGGCTGAACATGTGCCAGAAGTCGTTGAAGCTCGTCCAATTCGGCGGGCCCTCGACGACGATGCGGTAGCGCTGGTCGGTGAGCGTGCCATCCGGCGTGACCGGACCGAGGCCGGCGGCGACGCGCGCCTCGACCTCGGCGCGCAGCTCTTCGTAATAGGCCACCGCACCTTCGGTGCCGCGGAACGACGAGAAGATCGGGCCGATATAGTACACGCCGCCGAAATAGCCGTCGATCGGGCTCGGCGTGTTCCTGGCGCTCTCCCACACCGCGACGAGGTCGTCCTCGGCCTTGGCCGACAGCTCGAGGCGGCGGGCGAGCTCGTCGAGATCGAGCTTTTTGCCGGCCACCTTTTCGAGCGCCGGGATCACCTCCGACTCGAGCTGATCGACGACGTAGCGCCTCATCTCGGGCGTGATCACGCCGTCCGGCTGGTACGGGACGTGCAACATCGCGACCGGGCAATTGTACTCTTCGCGCAACAATTCGAACCACTTCAGAAAGGTGAAACAGCCGGTGTACGACAACAGCAGCAGATCGGGGGGCGGCAGCGCCTGGCCCGTCGGGCCGATGTTGCCGGCGCGCAGCATGCCGATGTCGCACTTGACATAGGTGCACACGTCTTCGGAGTGGCCGGATTTCTCGGCCTCGGCGATATAGCCACCGGATTTCTGGCGCATGCCCGACTGCAGCGCGTTGATCTCCGGCAGCACCGGCAGGATGTCGAGCGCGCCGAGGAGCTCGGTCAGGTTGCCCGGCACGAAGGTGTAGACGACCTTTTGGCCGCGCTCTTTCGCCGTCGACAGCTTGTCGAAGTGATCGGCGATCATGCGCTTTTGGCGGTCCTGGCTGGCGTCCTTGCCTACCGCTGGACGCGTCGCCGCCGGTGCGCGGGTGCGGACTGGAATCGCGTTGCTCATGAATCCCCCTGCGTGATCAGCAGCAGCCGGGCGCCGCGGCGGGCGACGGCCCGGTCGAGCCGCCCCAAAGCTTGACCGCGTCGGAAAAGGCCCCCGCCTGTTCGCGAATGACCTGGAACTGGCCGGTGTTCTCGGCGAATTTCAGCGCCGTGAACGGAACGCCGGCGGCGTTGAGCGCCGACTCGAGCATCGGCTGGTCGAGCAGCGCCGGATCGCAGAACGACGCCGCCGCAAAGACCACGCCCTCGGCGCCGGTCGCGCGGACCTTGTCGATGAGCGCGCGGCCCTTCTGGTCCTGGCCGATGTAGCGCGACGCCGACGCGACGCCGCGCTCACAGAACGCCATCGCGATGGCCCCCAACGGGTCGCCGCTGCCTTCCTCGATGTCACCCTCGATGCCGTGCAGGCCGAGCTGGAGATCATCGGCGACGATGTCGCAGCCGGCCTTCTGCAGCGTGCGGATGAGCTCGAGCGGTGGTTGCTCGCAGAAGCTGCCGACCAGGACCACCCGGACGTTGTCGACCGGCCGGCCCGCCCGCGTGCGCGCGCGACCGAGGTAGTCGCGCACGAGCGCGGTGTGGTCGTCGGCGGTCATCTGCGTGCCAGCGCGCACGACGCAGTAGACTTCGGCGGCCGGAGCGCGCCACGGCTCGGCGGCGCGCAGGTCCTGCACCTCCTGCAGCGCCCTGCGCCGGGTGTTCTCGGCGCGGATGGCCTCCTCGAGGCGCGCGTCGTCGAGCGCCCACGCGCCGCGTTCGTGCAGCTCGCGCGCGATCCGCGCCAACTCGCCGCGATAGAAGCGGCCGCCGATCTTCGCGTCGAAATTCTGCGGCAGGTCGAGATAGGCGCCGTAGCGGTCGGGAAAAAGGATTTTCCACATCCCGCCGAGGTTGCGGATCACGTCGCAGATCGACGGAAACAGCATGCCGTCGAGGCAGTCGAGCTGACCGCCGAGCGCGATCTCGATCACGCTGCGCGGAATGTGGCAGATGTAGGACTGGAAATACGAGTCGCCGCGGATGATGTCGACGTCGGCGCCGCCGCCGAACACGGCGACTGGCAGGCAGCCGATCGCCTCGAGCAGCGGGCGCGGCGCGTAGATCGGCAGATAGCCGACCGCAAGCCGGCCCGGGTGGGCGGCCTTCCAGGCCTTGACCGCGCCGAGGTCGAGGTCCTCCCAGCGCGCCTGCGCCGAGGCCACCAGGGCTTGAACGTCCCCTGCTTCTGCCATCCAATCCCCCTGTCCGGCGCGGGCCCGTCCGCGCCACCCCGTCAGCGATGGACCCAACTCGGCTTGCGCCGGGCGAGGAATGCCTCGATGCCCTCCTGACCATCGGCGCTCGGCGCCGTGTCGTCGAGGTACTGGCGCTCGGCGGCGCCAAGCCCGGCGCCGATGGCGTCGAGGAGGCCCGATCCGCGCCGCGCCGCCCGGGTCGCCTGGCGAACGGCGAACGCCGACAACGGCGCCAGCGCCTTGTCGTACCAGGCGCGAACCGCCGCGCGCGGGTCGTCGGTCGGGACGATCGCGGTGATGAAGCCGCAGCGCTCGCCCTGCGCGGCGTCGAGCTCGGCGCCGGTCAGCAGCAGCCGCTCGGCGAGCGCGCCGCCGAGGCGGAGGTGGCCGATCGCCGCCAGCACCGGAGGAAAGACGCCGAGCTGGATCTCGGGGCAGGCGAACCTCGCGTCGGCGGTGGCGAAGACGAAATGGCACGCCAGCGCGACCTCGAACGCGCCGCCGAGGCAGCGGCCTTGGACGACCGCGGCGACCGGGACGGGACAGCGCACGAGGTCGCGGCACAGGGCGTGGAAGGTCGCGAGCATCGCGGCGGCCTGCGCCGGGCGGTGCTCCTCGACCGAGGCGCCAAACGAGAAATTCGGCCCGGCGGCGCACAGCGCGATCAGCTTGAGGTCGGGGTCGCCGTGGAGCGCGCCGAGCGCGAGGCGCAGCTCTCCCATCAGGGCGGCGTCGAAGACGTTGCCCTTCGGCTTGTCGACGATGAGCTCGGCGAGGCCGCCGTCGCGGCGGACCTGTACCCAACCGCCTGTCATGCCGCCGCCTTTGCCGCGTCCTGGGCCGCCACCGCCGACGGCGGAAGGACCTCGCGGATGAGGGCGTCGTCGAACACGGCGCCCTCGGCGAGCCGGCGCCGCAGCAGCACGAAGTCGATCTCGCGCTCGCTGCGGTCGCCGAAATGGAACGCGGGGAAGCCGGCCTTGGCCTCGGTGTTCATGTTCAGCGACAGCCACGAGCGGTTGGTCTCGCTGTTGGCGTACCAGTGATGCAGCTTCTTCTTGCGCTGCGACTCGAGCGTCTTGCGCGTGCAATCGGGGAACGTGTACATGAGCTTGGTGCACAGCGCGTTGACCGCCGTGTCGAGCCGCGACAGGTCGATCGTGCACTCGGCGGCGAACTTGGCCGCCTCGGCCTTGGCGGCGCCCGTCTTGAATTCGCCGAGCACCGGACGGCCGAATTCGTCGAGGGCGCGGTCGGTGACGACGAACGGGTTGGCGATGAAGGTGCCGTCGGCGCGCCGGTAGACTGGGGCGACGTCGTTGATGACGCCGAGGCGCAGCGCCTTGTGCGCCGACCACGGTTCGCACAGGACGAGCGACTCGCAGGCCTTGGCCTGGCCGACGTACAGATCGAGGAAGTCGGTCGACCCGCCGTCAGGGGCCGAGCCGTGCACCGGGCCGGCCTGACCGAAGCGGGCGTGGTCGCCGGCGACCGAGAAGTCGCATGCCATGCCGATCTCCTGACCGCCGCCGATCCTCATGCCGTTGACGCGGCAGATGACGGGCTTGTCGCAGATCAGGATGTTGGTGACCATGTCGTTGAACAGGCGCATGTACTGCAGGTACTCGAGCGGCCGGCCGGCGTAGTAGGTGGCGTACTCGGCGGTGTTGCCGCCGGTGCAGAAGGCCTTGTCGCCGACCGCGGTGAAGACGACCGCCACCACACGGCGATCGCAGCTGGCGCGCCGGAAGGCCAGGATGACCTCCTTGACCGCAGCGGTGGTGTAGCTGTTGAGCTGCTTCTCGTTGTCGAGCCAGATCCAGGCCGAGCACAGGCCGTCGGCCGGGCGGCCGGCGCGATCGAGGACCGGGCGAATCTCATAGCGAATCTCGCCGAACGTGGCGTCGGGCAGCAATTCGTGGCTGACGAGCTGACTCATGATCATCCCTCGGGCGCCGGTCGGCCGGCGCGGTGGAACGGCCGGACTAGGCGCGTGGATCGAGCACCATGCGCTGGCTCAGCTGGTGGCCCGCCATTGCGGCGAGCAGGGGGTTGAGTTGGGACATCGGCGCCTGCGCGATGCCGCGATCGAGGCGGACCTTGCCGGCGTAGATGAGGTCGAGGACAGCCGGATAGGCCGACGGTGGGCAGCCCCACGAGCCCACCACGGTGGCGTCGAAGGCCATGAGGTTCGACCAGCGCACCTCGATCGGCTTGGCGCAAAAGCCGACCTGGGCGAGCGTCGCTGCGCGCGCGAGCAGGGTGAACGCCAAGGTCTGGCCGGCGGTCGTGCCGCTGCACTCGAGGATCTTCCAGCGCAGCGACGGGACTCCCCAATCGCCGGCGAGGCGGTGCAGCTCCTTGCGGACGTCCTTGGCCTCTCGGCCTTTGACGTTGCACGTGGCGTCGGCGCCGAATTCTGCCGACTGGGCGAGGCGGGCCGGGTCGACGTCGCACACCGCGACGCGGGCACCGAGCGCGGCGCAGATCTGGGCCGCGAAGCCGCCGACTCCACCGCCGCCGACCACGAAC
>Ga0194120_10006697_pt1 | contig 16135 bp, 15 predicted proteins | sample TA2MahCa65mmetaG_FD_148642 | JGI IMG/M metagenome (GOLD analysis project Ga0194120, IMG submission 148642) | Freshwater microbial communities from Lake Tanganyika, Tanzania - TA2015019 Mahale Deep Cast 65m | ecosystem: Environmental > Aquatic > Freshwater > Lake | place: Tanzania: Lake...
GCCGCGATGGCTCCCGGCTCGTACCCGGCAACGGTGCTGATTCGCACGAGCGACGAAGTCCTGCTCGGTCGGCAGTTCTATGCGAGCACGCTCGCCGTCACGATCACGGTCGAGGGTGCGACCCGTCCCGAGGACATCAATCACGACGGAACCGTCGATGGCGGTGATCTGGCCGTGCTGCTGTCTCAGTGGGGCGTCTCGGGCGCGGCGGACCTTGATGGCAACGGCATCGTGAATGGGTCCGACTTAGGCATGCTGCTCTCGGCGTGGGGCTGATCGCCACGGTGAGTCGGGCTCGATCGATCCGCTCGATGGATCGGGTACCGTCCGGGCACCGAGGTGAACCATGCCGACGATTGACGAGCGCGTTCAGGAACTCGAAGCGACTGTTGCCCGCCAGCGGACGAGGGTGAACATCCTGACGGTGCTCGCCTTCGGGGCGTGCCTCGTGGCGTACGTCGCGTCCAACCGGGATGAACTCCGCGTTCGCAGGCTCGAGATCGTCGACGACGCCGGCATGGAGCGATTCGTGGCGTATGCCGCCGACAACGGCGACGCGGCCACCGAGTGGTACGACGCCGACGGATCGCTGCGTCTGGATGCCTTCACGACCGGCGAAGGCGATGCCGCAATGCAGTGGAGCGATGCGTTCGGCGGCATCCGCTTGGATGCCTTCACGCTCGCGAGCGGCCAGTCGAGCATGCAGTTCTTCGACCAAGACCAGTACCGGCGCGTCGACATGGGCACGCTCGAGAATGGCCAAGCGAGTTTGCAGTTCTTCGATCGCACCGGCAGTCGCCGCCTCGACGCGTTCACGCTTCCCTCCGGCCAGGCGAGCGTGCAACTCTTCGACATCGAGGGCGAACGCCGCGTCGATCTCTCAACGCTTCGTGATGGTCAGGCCAGTCTGAAGCTCGCCGACCGAGCGGGGCAAGACCGTCTCGACGCTTTCGTGCTCGGCGATGGCAACTCCAGCCTCAAGTGGATCGACGCGGGCGGCCGCGAACGCATGGATGGATTCACCACACCCGATGGCCAGGCGAGCATGCAGTGGTTCGATGATCGTGAGCGCCGCCGCATGGACATCTTCACGCTGTCCGATGGCCAGGCGAGCTTGCAGTGGCTTGATGCAGCAGGCAAACTGCGCATGGACGCCTTCACGCTCGGCGACGGCGGCGCGAGCATGCAGTGGTACGACACGAACGAGACCGTGCGAGTCGATGTCTTCACGCTCGCCGATGGTCAGGCAAGCCTGCAATGGCTCGATCCGGAGGGCACGCGACGGCTCGACGGCACGACGCTGCCCGACGGTCAGTCAAGCCTGCACTGGTTTGACGGGGCAGGGCGCCTGCGCATGGATGCGTCGACGCTGGCCGACGGCCAGGCCAGCATGCAGTGGTTTGACACGCGCGAACGCAAGCGGCTTGACGCGTTCACGCTCACGGACGGTGTTGCAAGCCTTCAATGGCTCGACGGTGGCGAGAATCGCCGCCTCGACGCGTTCACGCTCGAAGATGGCCAGACCAGCCTTCAGTGGTTCGATCAGGGCGGTGCGCGACGCATCGATGCCAGCACGCTCGCTGGCGGGCAGGCCAGCGTGCAGTGGTTCGACCCGAATGAGCGCATGCGCATCGATGCCTTCACACTGCTCGACGGCGCCAGCGGCAGCGTGCTCTACGACGCGCAGGAAAAGCCTCGGGCGGGCTTTGATGTGAATGCGTCAGGCAAGGTCGGCGAGGTCCGAGGACGCTGACAGATCGAGCGGTGCGCGGCGACGACTTTGCCAGCACAACAAGCCAAAAACGACAACGACCCCGCCGAGTGGCGGGGTCGCTTGGTGAAGGCCGCGGTGGGATTTGAACCCACGAAATACCAGATTTGCAATCTAGCCCCTTAGGCCACTTGGGTACACGGCCAGCGTTCCTGTCGAAGCGATATAGTGGCATGCAGATGATGGCGCGTCAACACTGGTCGCTGGTGCAGTACGCGGTTATCGCGATCAGCACTGCAGCGTCGGCCCAGGTCCCATCGAGCGCGCCGGGCGCGCCGACTCCGCCGACAGCCGCACCGACCGCCGGCCATGCGCGGCCTCCGCTGCTGCCGGATCGAAGTGATGTGGTTGGCATGGTCGTGCGCATTGAGCGGACCGACGCGGGTGGATTGGTGGCCATTCCCCAGCGCAAGTATCTCGGATCCGTCGAGCGGCGCGCACCGTTGTTACCCAGCCCAGTGCTCGCGGACTTCCGCGCAGCAATGGATGAAGCCAAGGGGCCGGTGTGGTTCAAGCTCAATGGCATCGTCACGACCTACCGAGGCATGAACTTCATCGTGCCCACCTTCGCGACCCGTCTCGACGGTGAGCCGCCAGCCGCTGCGCACACTGCCATCGTTCCGCCCGGGGGGAGTGCTCCCGTCGACATCGCACGGGTCGATCGTCCTGCTTCGTCCAAGGGGCCGGCTGCTGGCGGCGCAACCACGCCAGAACTCGCCGCGGGATCCGCCGAGGCGCGACTCGATGCAGCGATCGGCGAAGGCGCGAGCGCGCCCGAGGATGTGGCCGCGCGGCTCGAGCGCGGGCTTGAACAGCGCGTGGGGACGGCACCCAAGAGCGGCGCGGTGGCGACTCCCGGTGGTCCGCCGCCGGCCCCGGTTCGTGCACTGCAGCGCCAGCGCTGCACCATTGAACGCGATGCGAGCACGGGCGCGTGGTATGCGCTGACATTCGACAACGACCTTGGCCTGCAGCGTCGCCTTCAGTTCGTGCCCTGTCTCGCGCTGCAGCGCATCGAAGAAGCCGCACGGCTCGCTCCGGTGGGCAAGGCGATGCTCGTGAGCGGTGCGAGTTGGGAAGCCGATGGCGCCCTGTGGCTGCTCCCCGATCGCGCCGAGCCACTGAAGGCTGGTCGCGGCGTCACGCCCTGACGGTCCGGTTCGCTTCAACACGGCACGCTTCAAGCGATGCGCGCGCGCCTGCTACAGTCCATTGACCATGTCTTACCCCACTGTCACCGTCGAGACTGACCACGGCACCTTCGAGCTCGAACTCTGGAACGATGTCGCTCCTGGACACGCCGAGAACTTCCTCAAGCTTGCCAACAAGGGCTACTACAACGGCCTGTCCTTCCACCGGATCATTCCTGGCTTCGTGATTCAGGGCGGCTGCCCCAAGGGCGACGGAACTGGTGGTCCAGGCTGGAACATCAAGGCGGAATTCAACGAGCGTCAACATGTGCCCGGCGTCCTGAGCATGGCACGCAGCGGCCATCCCGACAGCGCCGGCAGCCAGTTCTTCGTGTGCCTCACGCGCGAGCACTGCAAGCACCTCGACCGCGAGTACACCGCGTTCGGCAAGATCACCAAGGGCATGGAGGTGATCGAGAAGATCGCCGCCACGCCGCTGCGTGATCCGCGCGGTGGAACGCCGGCGAAGGCGCCGCGCATGACCAAGGTGACCGTGAACGCGGCCCAGCCGGCCGGTCGCTGATGTCGGACGCCGCGCCAGATCGACTCGAGTCGATCCGCCGTGCCATCCTCGCGTTCCGCGATGAGCGCGATTGGGCCCAGTTCCACGATCCGAAGAACCTTGCGCAAGGGTTGGCCATCGAGGCTGCCGAGTTGCAAGAGGTCTTCCTCTGGAAGTCGACCGACGAGTGCAAGAGACTGGAACCCCAGGATGTGGCGCGCGTTCGCGAGGAGGTGGCCGATGTGTTCCTCTTCTCAATCCTGGTGGCCGATGCCTTCGGCATCGATCTAGCCGAGGCCGCGCACGCCAAGATCAAGCGCAACGCCGAGAAGTACCCGGTCGAAAAGTCTCGCGGTCGTCGCGACAAGTACACGAAACTCTGATCGCCCGCGTCAGCGCGTGTCCCGGTCCGGCGGCGGCGCGTGTCGCGGTTCCGGGTCAGCGCGTGTCGCGGTCCGGCGGCGGCGCGCTCGCACGATCGATGCGCTGGCCAGTGCGATCAACCTTGGCCGATCGCGGCGGCGACGGGACCAGCGTCACGGTGTTGATTCGCGGAGCCTTGATGGGGCGACCTGTTGCAGGGTCCTCGATGGGCAGCGCGGCGATCCGATCGATCGTCGATGCACCGTCGATCACGAAGGCGAAGGCGCAGTATTGGCCATCGAGTCGCGCGGTGCCTTCGCGCGAAAGCGCTATGAAGAACTGGCTTCCGGCGCTGTGTGGCTCGTCGGCCCGTGCCATGCCGACGACGCCGTAGTCGAAAGGCAGCGAGCTCGGCTCGAGTGCGACATTGAAGCCCGGTGTGCCGTTGCCCGACCCATGCAGATCACCGCCTTGGATGACGAACGGATGGCCTTGCGCATCTTGCGGCACGAGTCGATGGAAACTCGTTCCGTCGTAGAAGCCATCTTCGGCGAGTTGCAGCATCGTCCACACGGTGCCGGGCGCAACGTCGGGTGCAAAGGCCACGCGGATCGGTCCTTTGTCAGTCTCAAGGACGGCATCGCGTTCCGGATAGATGCGCCAGCCCGAGGTGACCACGGGGTCACCGTCGATCCATGTGGGCGCGACCGTGGCGGCGTCTTCTTCGCAACCGGGAAGGACCGATGAGCCCCATCCCACCACTTTGGTGTACGGCCCGCGCGATCGAGCGCCCGCGGCGCGGACGGTCCGGCATGCGGGTGCGGCACGAAGCGGTTCGAGCACGAGCGGTGAGCCCACGGGCTCGTCGCCGATGAACGCCTGCACGAAGACTGCGCGTTCGGGCGCCTGCGCGGGAGCGAACGCATCGCGAAGATCGATTGCGGGAGCGCCGGGAATCGTTCCACCCACGCGTGCGCCAATCGAGTCGAGCACCTGAACCGTCAAGCCCGGCCGATCGGATCCATCGACTTCAATGGTGATCGGCGCGTCGGGTGCGACATAGCGCCGACTCGGACGCAAGGCGACATCGACAAGCGGACGCGGTGGGTCATTGACGAGCATGAGGATCGCGGCGAGGCAGGTTGGGTCCATGGGGCCTCCGTCAGTGCTTCGTATCATGCCACGAATGGCCCCGCTGCAGACGCCCGAGATTGCCTCGACCCGGCTGATCATCGGCCTTGAGATCCACATCGAGCTCGCCACGCGGACCAAGATGTTCACGCGAGCGCCGAGCCTGGCGCACCCAAGCCACTACGACGCTGCACCCAACACGCTGGTCGATCCGCTTGTGATGGCGCTTCCGGGCGCGCTGCCGGTCATGAACCGCCGCGCCGTCGAGATGTCGATGAAGGTGGGTTTGGCCCTTGGCTGCTCGATCGCTCGCCGATGCCGCTGGGACCGCAAGAATTACTACTACCCCGATCTCCCCAAGGGCTACCAGATCAGTCAGTACGACCGGCCGCTGTGCAGCGACGGCGCGTGGGTTCTTGGAGGCAGCGACCGACGCATTGGCATCATTCGGGCACATCTGGAAGAAGACACGGGCAAGCTCGGCCATGAGCTGCCCGGTGGTCACGACTACGAGGGCTCGCTGGTCGACCTCAATCGCGCCGGAACGCCGCTGCTCGAGGTCGTGACCGCGCCAGACTTCACGACCGCCGACGAGGTCGTGCAGTTCGCGCAGGAGCTCCGCGATCTGTGTCGTTTCCTGCGAGTGACCGAAGGCATCATGCAGAAGGGGCACATGCGCTTCGAGCCCAATGTGAACCTAGCGCTGACGCTCGTCGACGGCACCGAGGTCCGCACGCCGGTGGTCGAAGTGAAGAACCTGAACTCCTTCCGTGCCCTGAAGGGCGCGATCGAACATGAGTCCGTGCGCCAGGTCGAGGCATGGCGGCAGGATGGTCGAGTGATGGGCCGCGGCATGAAGGCCACGCGAGGCTGGGATGATGTGCGCTTGGTGACCGTGCTCCAGCGCGAGAAGGAAGACGCGCACGACTACCGATACTTCCCCGATCCCGATCTCGTCTGGGTCGAGGTTGATGATGCCTGGCTCGCGCGCGTGCGCGGCGAACTCGTCGAATTGCCAGCCGCCCGCGCACAGCGGTACCTCGGACCGTGGGGTCTTGCGCGGAAGGACGCCGATCAGATTCTGGCTGAGCCCGATCTGAGCGACTTCTTCGAAGCGTGCGTGGCCGCCGCAGGTGGCGCGCCTGCCGCGGCGCTGGGGATCGCCAAACTCTTGCTCAATGTGGGCATGAAGCACGCGAACGAGCGAGCGCGACCGCTGCATCGAGCGGGCATCACGCCACAGCAGGTTGCAGGGCTCATGGCGCTCCGTGACGAAGGCACCATCAACGCCGGCTCGGCCGACGCGCTCTTCGGCATGCTCTGCGAGAGCGATGACGAACCACGAGCAGCCGCTGAACGCGCGGGCATGGTGATCGTGCGCGACGACAGCGCGCTCGATGCGTGGGTCGATGCTGCGCTCGCTGCAAACGCCCAGGCCGCTGTGGATCTGCGGGCAGGAAAGATGGCGGCGATGGGCCGCATCATGGGGCATGTCATGAAGGCATCAGGCGGCACCGTGGATGCGAAGACCGTCCAGGCACGCGTGATGGAACGCGTGGGGAAGGGCGCATGATGCCCCGGTCGCCACGGCTCGATCACGACATCGAACGCGTGCTGGTGGACCGCGCGGCGATCGAACGACGCGTGGAGGAGCTCGGCGCACAGATCGCTGACGACTACGCAGGACGGGAAGGCCGCTTGCTCCTGGTGCCCGTGATGACGGGTGGACTGGTCTTCGCTGCGGACCTGATGCGGCAACTTCCGCACCGGCTCCGCTTGGGATTGGTCACGGTCTCGAGTTACCCCGGCACCAGTACCGAAAGCAGGGGAGCCGCCATTCGTGGGTCGCTGCCTGCGGGCCTTGAGGGCGCGCACGCGCTCATCATCGATGACATCCTCGATACGGGTCGCACGCTCTCCTTGCTCCGTCAAGAGATCTTGGCCAAGGGCGCATCCAGCGTGGCCACCTGCGTGCTCGTGCGCAAGGACAAGCCCGAAGCGATGGCGACGCCATGCGAGTACTCGGGCTTCGATGTTCCCGATGAGTTCGTGGTGGGCTACGGGCTGGACTACGACGACGAGTATCGAAACCTGCCGTACATCGGAGTGCTGCGACGCGAGGTGATCAGGTGAGTCCGCAGGCTCCGACCGCAGGGTTGGCGCTCGACGAAGAGGTCCACCCTAGCGCGCAGGAGTGCATCGATGATGGCGAGATCATTCTGCTGGCCGTCAAGCCATCCGCGCTGCTGATCCTGCTCGTCAGCGTCCGGGTTGCGTGCATGGGCATCGTGGTTGCGCTTGGACTTCTGGCGGCGACATCGGACCCAAGTGTTCCGTGGGATGCTGATCACGCCATCGGTGCAGGCGGCCTGATCGTGGTCGCGCGGCTCGCGTGGGCGGCCAGCGACTGGTGGAGCCGTGTGTACATCTTGACCGATCGCAGGATCATCGTGCGCTCGGGCGCCGTGCCGCAGATTCAGGCCATGCCTTTGCGTGATGCGGATTGCGTGGATGCAGGGACCACGAGCGCCGAACGACTCGTCGGGCTCGGCCATGTCGCGATCCGCCGTGCGCCGCGCGCCCCGGCTCGAATGGCGTGGACATGCGTCCGCGATGCTGCCAAGTGCCGCGTGGCGATCCTCGACGCCCGCAAGCGCTACACGCGCTGAGCGATCGGCTTCCGCGTTGGCGCGATCGTTCCGCGCTGAGCGATCGGTTGCCGCGTCAGCGCCGTCGCTCACGCCTCGCGGCTGCGCAGTGAATCCCGCATGGTCTCGAGCGCAGCACGGTCTTGGTCGTTCAGGTCCGCCGGGACATCGAGTTGCACGATCGCGAGAAAGTCGCCCGTCGCTCCGGCTGGCCTTCGGACGCCCTGCCCGCGGACTCGCAGTCGCTTGCCGCTGCCCGTGCCGGGTGGGATCGTGAGCGTGACCGTGCCTTTGAGCAGCGGAACATCGACCTTTGCGCCAAGCGCCGCATCGAGGATCGAAATGTGCACATCGCGGAGGATGTCGTCTCCGTCGCGACGGAACTCCGGGTGGGGAGCGACCCGCACGGTGACGATCAGGTCGCCGGCGGGTCCGCCGTTGTGCCCAGCATCGCCCTGTCCACGCACGCGCAACTGGCCGCCGTCCTCGATGCCTGCCGGAATCTGCATGTCGACTGTGCGCTGACCGTTGTTGACGCCATGGCGGCCTCCGAGGATCGACACCTGAAACGGCACGGTCGTTTCGGCGTGGCGATCCTGTCCCTGCGACGGTCCGCGCGGACGACCGCGAGTGCGCCCGCCGCCCATCCCGCCGCCCATGCCGCCGAAGATCTGGTCGAACATCTCGGGATCGATCTGAGATGGGTCGAATCCGCCGAATCCTGATCCGAAGGGCTGATCGCTTGCCGCTGCGTCCGCGCCGCCCTGCAGTCCAGCGTGTCCGAACCGGTCGTAGCGGGCTCGCTTGTCGGCATCGGACAGGATGTCATAGGCCTCCTGCGCCTCGGCAAACTTCGCTGCGGCTTCCGGAGTCTTGTTGACATCGGGGTGCCACTGCCGGGCGAGTTTGCGATGCGCTCGACGAAGGTCATCGGCAGACGCATCACGCTTGACCCCAAGAACTTCGTAGTAGTCGCGTGGCATCGTCATGAGTATAGATTTGGCGCACGGAGCAATCGCCATGCCATCCGACTGCCATCCGCGTCATGTCTCGCTCACGGTGCTTCCCGCCGACGGACCTCGGCCAGCGCTCGTGAGCAGGATGTCCCGCAAGCGATTCGCGGTGCTCTGGGCCGTGCAAGTGCTGATCATCGTGCATGTGCTGCACTGGTTCTTCGACGGCACCACGCTGGCGCCGATCGAGCCGAGCGAATCCATGGCGGCCGTCAAGGACGGCGTGATCACCGTCGGCGCGATCTTCTTCGCGCTTGCCCTAGGAAGCACAGCGATCCTCGGTCGCTGGTTCTGCGGATGGGGCTGCCACATGGTGCTGTTGCAGGATTTGTGTTCTGCGCTGCTGGCGCGCTTGGGCATCCGCCCGCGGCCCTTCCGCAGCCGAGTGCTCCTGTGGCTTCCGTTCCTGCTGGCGCTGTACATGTTCGTGTGGCCGTTGGTCTATCGGATCGCGCTGGCACCGATCCTGCAGCCGACCTTGTCGTGGCCAGGTCTGAGCATGGAGCTGACCACGGATGACTACTGGCGCGGGATGCCAGGTTGGGCGATGGGTATCCCGTTCGTCCTGGTGTGCGGAGTGATCACGGTGGTCTTCCTTGGCCACAAGGGCTATTGCACCTACGCATGCCCCTACGGTGGTTTCTTCGCGCCAATCGCACGCTTCGCCCGCGCGCGCATCCGCGTGAGTGATGCCTGCGACCAGTGCGGTCACTGCACGGCGGTGTGTACCAGCAATGTCCGCGTGCACGAGGAAGTTCGCGACTATCGCATGGTCGTCGACATTGGTTGCATGCAGTGCATGGACTGCGTGAGCGTGTGTCCAAAGCAAGCGCTGTCGTTCGGCTTTGGTGCCGGGCCGGGCCGCGCGGTGCCTGCGGCGGCCAGACTCTTCGATTTCTCGATCGCGGACGAGATCTTCATCGGCGCCATCGCGGGCGTCTCGTTCATGGCGTCGTACTCGCTGCTGCCGTTGCTCTTCGCGAGTGGCCTCGCGGTGTGTCTCACCTGGGCCGTCTGGACCGGCTGGTGCGCGCTGGCGTTGCACGACGCCTCTGCGCTGGGCGTGGTGCTGCGTCAAGGCGGACGGATACGCGCCGCCGGCGTGGTGACCGTGCTCATCGCGGCGGGCACCCTCGGCGTGGTCCTGCCCACCGCAGCTGCAGGTGGTGCGGCGTGGATGGCCGATCGACTCGATCACCATGTGCTCGTGGCCGAGCAGATGGTCTTCGATGCCGACGGTGTGCTGCCGGAGCGCGAGACGATCGAGGCCGTCGATGCGGCCACCGCCTGGTACCTGCGCGCGCGATCGATCGGGCAGGGCGGATGGGCCGTGCTGCCATGGCGCGACCGTGGGTTCACCATGCGCTTGGCGTGGCTTGCTGCGGTCAAGCGTGATCACGCACGCGCCCTCGAACTCCTGCATGGATTGCATCAGGAGGGCAGCAACGAGGTCATCGTCGCGGGCGTGGCGCGCGTGCTGCGTGCGTCGCGTCAGGGCAGCGAGGCCAGCGCGTGGGTCGCTCGCGCGCTTGCGGAACATCCGAAGTGGGAAGCGATCCGCGACGAAGAGATCCTTTGGCTCATGTCCGAAGGCCATGACGACGAAGCGATCGAAGCCGCGCGCGCGTGGGTTGCGGCGCGCCCCGACAGCCTGAATGCGCTCAGGCGCCTGAGCGTGGTCTTGGTTGAGCGAGGTTCGGGCGACGGCCAGGTTCACGAGGGGATCGCGCTGGTCGATCGCACGCTTGAGATGGCACCGGGCAACCCGGGCGCGATGCTCGTGAAGGCCAATGGCTTCGCCAGACTCGGGCAGCACGACGCGGCCATCGCCACCCTGCAGGAGGCTCTTCGTCTGGCTCCAACCGTTCGTGGTCTCTGGGAGGCACTCGCCGACGCGTGCGCCCGAGGCGGACGCGAGATGGAAGCGCAGGCCGCGCTCGCCGAGGCTGAGCGCCTTGCTGCCGAGGAACAACAGCGGGCCGGAGCCGGTCAACGCTGATCGCACGCCACCGAATGCTGGTGGTAGAGTTCCCGACCCCATGGTGAGCGCGCTGCTCGACATCCTCACGCCCGCCACGATCCGCGTGCCTCTGAAGGCGACGACGCGGCAGGATGCGATCTACGAACTCGTTGACATGCTCGCCGCGCACGGTGGCATCGGCGAGGCGTCGGATCTGCGCAATTCCGTGTGGGAACGCGAGCGCCAGCGCTCAACCGGCATTGGCGAGGGTCTTGCGATCCCTCATGGAAAGTGTCCGGGCGCGCGCGCGGTCCGGTTGGCGATCGGCCGCCCCGCAGAGCCCATCGAGTGGGATGCGATCGATCGCCGTCCGGTCAGACTGGTCTGCCTGCTCGTGAGTCCGCCTGACCGCATCGCCGAGCACATCCAAGCGCTCGGCCGGATCAGCCGCGTGATGTCCGATGCCGCGTTCCGTGCGCAGTGCTACGAAGCCGCGAGCGCCGAGCGGATGTACGAGTTGTTCGCGGCTGCCGAACGCAACGCCTGAGTCATGTCGCGCAACGCCTGAGTCATGTCGCGCGCCGATCGGTCGCGCCGATGCCCCAGCCGCCGATGATCCAAACATCACGGACCGAGCAACGCGTGGTACGACCCATTGCGAACCGACGCCGCCTGAGAGCCGGGCACGCCCGTCGGCGCCATCGCCTCGTCCTGCTCGATCCGCAGCTTCAATCGGCGCGAAAGCCACTCAGCCTGTGCACGATTCTCCGCCTGTTCCAGGCTGCATGTTGACCAAAGCAGTCGACCCCCGCGGGCCAAGAGCGGCGCGTGATCAAGGGCGATGCGCTGCTGCAGGTCGGCCAGTCCCGCCAAGCCCTTGGTGCTGAAGCGGTACTTCGCCTCGACGCGGCGGCAGAGCACGCCGGTGTTGGAGCAGGGGACATCGAGCAGGATCAGATCGAAGCCCGCGCCGAACGACGCCAGTTGCTCCGGGCCGACGACCTTCACGCGCGCATGTCCCTTGAAGCGTTGTCGGAGCGCTGCCCGACGGGGACCATCGACATCGGTCGCGATGATCTCGGCAGCGCGATGCGTCGAGGCGAGTTGGGCCGTCTTCGTCCCGCGACCTGCGCACGCATCCAGAATGAGCTTGGGTTGAAGATGCCTGGTGGCATCGACCGCACGCGCGCTCGCGGGATCCTGCACGCGGGCTTCGGGGTTCGCGCGCAGTGCCGACATGAGCGAATCGTGCCCGCCCTCCCAAACCATGAAGCCAGCAGCGTCGTGCGGAACCATCGGCCACGGTGCCTTGGTCGTCGGATCGAGCGCGCCCACGGGGAGCCCCGTCACAGTGAGTCCAGGCTGGACGAGCGACTGCACTGCCAAGGCCACGGCAGCTTCGAACCCCTTCGTGCTCGTCCAGTGTTCAAAGAGCGCACGACCGATGCTGCACTGGGCCGACCAGCGCTGCACCTGGCTCTCGGGGAGCAGTGCATCGGTCAGCAGGCGGACGCGGCCATCGGACAGTGGCAACGCATCGCGCCGATCACGCCAGCGACCCGCCTCCGGATCACTCGCCTCAAGGAGTCCACCGCGGAGCGCGATGACCTTGCGGAGCACCGCATTCACGAAGGCGGCCGGACGAGGATGGACATGTTCCTTCGTCCACTCCACCGCGTCGTCGACGACCGCATGATCGGGAAGTCGATCGTGCAGGAGCAACTGCGCCGCGCTGCCCATCAGCACACCGCGGACCTCGGGCTGCACTTCATCGAAGCGTCGCGTCACGCACGCGCTCAGGATCGGAACAATCGCGCGCCAGTGACGGAGCGTGGACTGCTCGATCGCCCGAGCGAGAGCAGCGTCCCGCGGCTCGAGCCCTGCGGGCGCATCATCGCCGAAGGAGAACTCGGGATAGTCCGCAGCGTGCCGCGCGAGCCTTGCGAAGGCAGCTGCTCGCGCAGGACTCGTGCTCACGCCCGCACCGTGCGCCGCGCCGCCTTGGCGAGCCGAGGCGCCACATCAGTGCGCTCCCATGAGAACGTGCCCTTGCCGCCTTCGCCGGGCTCGCGGCCGAAGTGGCCGTGGTACGCGGTGGGGGAGTAGATCGGCTGCAGGAGATCCAAGGTCTCGATGATGCCAGCCGGGGTCAGGTCGAAGTGTGCTTGCACGAGCTTCGCCAACGCGAGGTCGCTGACCTTGCCGGTTCCGTGACTGTCGATGAGCACGCTCGTCGGCTCGGCCACGCCGATCGCGTACGCCACCTGCACCTCGCAGACATCGGCAAGGTCGGCAGCGACGATGTTCTTCGCGATGTAGCGGGCCATGTACGCCGCGCTGCGATCGACCTTGCTCGGATCCTTGCCGCTGAAGGCGCCTCCGCCGTGTCGACCTCGTCCGCCGTAGGTATCCACGATGATCTTGCGACCAGTCAGGCCGCAGTCGCCGTGCGGGCCACCGATTTCGAAGCAGCCGGTGGGGTTCACGAAGACCTTGATGCCGTCATGCCACCAGTCGCCGAGCACCGGCTTGATGATGTGCTTGGTCACGGCTTCGTGGAGTGCCTTCTGGCGCGTGTTCCAGTCGGGCGCGTGCTGCGTCGACAGCACCACATTCTCGATGCGGCGCGGATTCAGTCCGTCGTACTGCACGGCGACTTGGCTCTTCGCATCGGGGCGCAGGCCCTTGATGATGCCCTTCTCGCGGACTTCAGCTTGGCGCGCGACGAGCCGGTGCGAGAGTGAGATCGGCAGCGGCATGAGCGAGCGCGTTTCCTTGCACGCGAAGCCGAACATCATGCCCTGGTCGCCCGCGCCCTGCGCCTTCTTCTTCTTGCCGATCTTGGTGTCGACGCCCTGCGAGATGTTCGGGCTCTGCGCGTGCAGCGTGACGACCACGCCGCAGCTGTCGGCGTCGAATCCGACGCCGGCTTCGGTGTAGCCGATGCGCTTGATCGTCTCGCGCGCCACCTTCTGCACATCGACGAATCCCTTGGTCGTGACTTCGCCTGCGACCACGGCCAAGCCGGTCGTCACCAGCGTCTCGCACGCCACGCGGCTGCGGGGATCCTGAGCGAGCATCGCATCGAGGACAGCGTCCGAGATCTGGTCGCTGACCTTGTCGGGGTGGCCCATGGAGACGGATTCGCTGGTGAAGGTGTGCAGTCCTGCTGGCATGTGGGGTCCTTGGTGAGGCAGAAAGCGATGAACTTTGGGCTGATCCTTCCGACTCCAGGCTTGGCGTGAAGCCGGACGGATGCCACGATTGGGGGCAGGATCCTAGTCGGCAGCCGCCCGAGCGTGTTCTCTGGCGGCGGCCTACGCTTTCGACGAGAACAGATGCCCGACATCGCGACCATCCTTATCGCCGCAGCCATCGCCCAGGCTCCCGTCCGGGCGCAGGCCAAAGTCGCCGCGTGGGCGTGGGAACCGGGACCGCAGGTCCAGCAGTTGCCCGATCGCGCCACGGCATGCCTTGGCGCCCTCGGTGGCCGAGTGACCGGGAGCGCGGGAGTCGCCCGAGCCGTGGATCCGGCTGGCCATCGCATCGGCCTCGATCGATGGATCGCCATCGAGTTCCCTGCCGGCACGGAGCCAGTTGGTGCGTGCGCCATGCTCGCGGGAGCCTGGGAAGGATTCGAGATCGTCGAGCCCGATGGATCCGGGACGCTCGCTGATCTTCCCAATGATCCGTCCTTCTCGCAGCAGTGGGCGCTCCTCAACACCGGCCAGACTGGCGGCGTGCCGGGGGCCGATGTCAACGCGGTGTCGGCGTGGAGTCAGGTCGCGACGACTGGCGTGACCATTGCGTTCCTGGATGGTGGCGTTCAGCCCCTCGAGGAGTTTGGAAGCCGAATCCTGCCCGGATGGAATGTGCCGCAGCAGTCCACCGTGACGACGGACACATGTGGTGGACACGGCACGCATGTGACCGGGATTGCCGCTGCGGCCGGCAACAACGCGCTGCTCATGGCCGGTCTGTGCTGGGATGCGAAGATCCTGCCGGTCGTCGTTGTCAATCCGTGTTCGTTTTATGAACAGTGGGTGGCCGAGGGGTTGGTCTGGGCGATCGACCACGGTGCAGACGTCGTCAACATGAGTCTGCAATCCAACGCCGGTGGTCAGTTGCTGCGTGATGCCGTGCTGTACGGCGAAGCGCTCAATGTGCCGATGGTGGCCGCCACGGGCAACAACAACCTGTCGCTACCTGCTTTCCCAGCGCGTTGGCCCGAGACGATCGCGGTGGCCGCATCGACGAGCGCGAACCTGCGCTGGGTGAATTCGAACTACGGAGCCGAAGTGGACCTTGCCGCCCCTGGCGAAAGTGTGCTCAGCCTGACGACGACCGGCAGCGTGATCACACGAACTGGGACCAGCATGGCTGCACCGCATGTCAGCGGTGCCGTGGCGCTGATGCTCGGGGCCAATCCGAGCCTGACCAATGCTCAGGTCCGGTCGATCTTCGCAGCCACCAGTGTCGACATGTCGCCTGCCGGATTCGACGAGTTCACTGGCGCAGGGCGGCTCGACGCGGGCGCGGCGGTCGCGATGGCCGCAGCGCTCGCGCCTCCGCCGGGCGATCTGGACGGCGACGGTGATGTCGACGGTGCGGACCTTGGGATCATGCTCAGCGGTTGGGGCGTGTGCGGATCGTGTGCGTCCTGCGCAGGTGACCTTGATGGCAACTGTGAGATCGGCGGTGCGGACCTTGGCATCCTGTTGAGTTCGTGGAGCCCGGATTGAATACCGTCCAACCCACGACGCCGATTCGCGTTGAACTCAGCAGGATCCTGATCCGCGAGATGTCTGACATGCAAGTCGTGGAGTTGCGCGATGTGGCCACGGGCCGCTCGTTCCCCATCGTCATCGGTCTGCCCGAGGCCTACGCGATCGAACGACGCCTCAAAGGCGAAGAGCCCGAGCGGCCGCAGACGCACGATCTCCTGGATCGGGTCATCTCCGAGCTTGGCGCACGGCTTGAGCGCGTCGACATCGTTGACTTGCGCGAGGGCACCTTCCATGCCGTCCTGACGCTGCAGACCGCGCAGGGACCTGTTGCACTGGACTGCCGACCGAGCGACGCGTTGGCACTCTGCGCCGACGGCCGGGCGGAGATCTGGGTCGCCGAGTCCGTGATCGAACGCGCATCGAGCGGCGCCACGCCGCACGCGTTCCCCTTCATCGTCGACGAAGACGACGACGACGAGCACGACGACTGATCGCGCGCGGCACTTCCGAGCCGATGCCCTGTGTGCGGACTGCGCCTTGCACGACGACTGATCGCGCGCGGCACTTCCGGCGTGAGCCACGCGGAGTAGAACGCGTCGATGATCCGAGGCGCCGACGAACAGACTCGCCGACGCGGAGAGCTCAAGTTCTGCAATCTTGACCCCCGAAAATGACTTCGGAGTGATGCAAACGAGGAGTTTTCTGCATGGTGTCGTTCACCGCGATGGACTCAGTCCTGCGGCCGTCGCGGAAGAGGGGCGCGGCATGCCTCGCCGAGCGAGTTCCGCAGCCTGCGAGGAAAGCTGGCGCGCAGTGCCAGTCAGTGACCA
>Ga0194120_10006701_pt1 | contig 16131 bp, 15 predicted proteins | sample TA2MahCa65mmetaG_FD_148642 | JGI IMG/M metagenome (GOLD analysis project Ga0194120, IMG submission 148642) | Freshwater microbial communities from Lake Tanganyika, Tanzania - TA2015019 Mahale Deep Cast 65m | ecosystem: Environmental > Aquatic > Freshwater > Lake | place: Tanzania: Lake...
TTCGGAGGTGGTTACTCTTGTCTTCAATCGCTGTCGGACCTCGAGGAAATCCTGGCTCATGCCGACAAACGTCGGATCGAAGCAGCGCCGTTTTGATTGCGCCTTGAAATGCTACGCTAATAGCTTATAATTCAACCATGGTCGGAGCCGGCGACTATGTATTCGAATTGGACGAGGAACTCTCCGACAGCGATCTGGTTGCTCTGACGGTCACAACGCCGTTAGGGCATAGAATTCAAGTTTGGAGCCAGGTGGAATTGAATGGTCGTGAAGTGTTGCTCCGCCAATTCGCGATCTACGGCCTAAACATGGCGTCGGGCGATTTTGGGCTAGGTGAATTGAGGCGCCTGGTCGATGCGACGATGGAGGCATTCGATGTCGACTCTATCCAAATTGACGAAACGCGGCGGACGTCGGGTGCGGGTGCGGGGCGCGTCCTCCGGCCGCTCGTCTTCCGGCGGCGAAAACATGAAGCTGATCCTGATTCCTCCAGCATCTGATCGCCTCGAAGATGCTTTCGCGGTTGCGCGGATTCTGACGCATATCGGCGTGCCGATCCGCACGGCGAAAAAGACCGTTGACGGACTAGTGCGCGGTCAAAAGACGTTCGTCGAGGCGCCGTCGGTCGAAGATTTTGATCGCTTGGTGCGCGACCTCAAGAAATTCGGCTTGGAGCTTCGGTGTATTCGTCATCGCAAGATCGACGTGAAGGCGCTCCGCGATCGACTCAACGTAACCCAGGAGGATTTCGCCGGGCGCTACGGCCTCGATGTCACGACGGTCAGGAATTGGGAGCAAGGGCGCACCACTCCGGACGGGCCGGCGGCGACATTGCTTCAAATGATCGAGCGGGATCCGGAGAAGGCTGCCGAATTGCTCACCTCTTAAGACCGCTTCGTCCTTGACCCGGCGGGGGACGCGTCGTTATGTTGCGCCGCCGAAAACGACCCCCCAGACGGTGATTCTGCCATGGCGGCCAAGCGCGGCGCCGCGACCCGGTCCTTCCAGGATATCATCCTGACCCTGCAGGGTTTTTGGGCGCGCCAAGGCTGCGTGATCCTGCAGCCCTACGACATGGAAGTGGGCGCGGGCACCTTTCATCCGGCGACCACGCTCAGGGCGCTCGGGCCCGACCCTTGGAATGCCGCTTTCGTCCAGCCGTCGCGCCGGCCCAAAGACGGGCGCTATGGCGAAAACCCGAACCGGCTCCAGCACTACTATCAATTCCAAGTCATCATGAAGCCGTCGCCGGCCAACATTCAGGAGCTCTATCTCGATTCGCTCCGCGAGCTCGGCATCGATCCCAATGATCACGACATCCGTTTCGTCGAGGACGATTGGGAAAGCCCGACGCTCGGCGCCTGGGGCCTCGGCTGGGAAGTCTGGTGCGACGGCATGGAGGTGACGCAATTCACCTATTTCCAGCAAGTCGGCGGTATCGATTGCGACCCGGTCGCGGGCGAGATCACTTACGGCCTGGAACGTCTCGCCATGTACATCCAGGGCGTCGAGAACATCTACGACTTGGCTTTCAACGCGCCGACGGCCAACGCGCCGCAGGTGAAATACGGCGACATCTTTCTCCGCGCCGAGCGCGAGTATTCGGCGTTCAATTTCGAGCATGCGGATACGGCGCTGCTGCGCCGCCATTTCGAGGACGCCGAAAAGGAATGTCTGGCCTTGGTCGCGGCCAAGCTCGCATTGCCGGCCTATGACCAATGCATCAAGGCGAGCCATGTCTTCAATCTGCTCGATGCCCGCGGTGTGATCGGCGTGGCCGAGCGCGCGGCGACGATCGCCCGCGTGCGCGCGCTCGCCAAGGCCTGTTGCGAAGCCTGGCTCGGAAAGACGGCGGGCTGAGATGGCCGAATTCCTGCTCGAACTTCGTACCGAAGAAGTGCCCGCCCGCATGCAGCGCCGGGCTTGCGAAGATCTCGAACGCCTGATCAGTGCCAAGCTCAAGGAGGCGGAGCTCGCCTCGACGAGCATCAAGGCTCATGCGACTCCCAGGCGCCTGGCCCTTCAAGTCGACGGATTGCCGCTTGCCCAGGGCGATCGCCAGATCGAGCATCGCGGACCCAGGGTCGACGCGCCGGCCAAGGCGATCGAGGGGTTCTTGAAGGCGCGTGGCATCGCGCGCGAGGCCTGCGAGGAGCGCGAGACCGAAAAGGGCAAGTTCCTGTTCTATGTCGAGGCCAAGAAGGGCCGCGCGACAACCGAAGTCCTGGGCGAAATCGTGCCGGCAGCGCTGGCCGATTTGCCCTGGCCCAAATCCATGCGCTGGGGCGCGGGCACGATACGCTGGGTGCGGCCGATCCATGGGCTAATCGCGATATTCGACGGCAAGATCGTGCCGATGGAATTTGCCGGGCACAAGGCGAGCGACCAAGCCGTCGGCCATCGCTTTCTGGCGCCCAAGGCTTTTCCCGTCCGGCGCTTCAAGGACTACGCGGCGAATTTGCGTGCCAACCACGTTTTGCTCGATCTCGACGATCGCAAGCGCGTCATCGCCGAGGACATCACGGTGTCCGCCGAGAAAGAGGGCCTGACATTCAAGTCCGAGGACGATCTCCTCGAAGAAGTCGCGGGTCTGGTCGAATGGCCGGTGGTGTTGATCGGTTCGATCGACCAGGAATTCATGGCGCTGCCGCCCGAGGTTCTGACCGCGGTGATGCGCAAGCATCAGAAGTATTTTCCGCTTCAGGGCGCGGACGGGGCGCTGGCGCCGCGCTTTGCGGTGGTCGCCAACATCCACGCCCGCGACGGCGGCAAGGCGATCGTCGCCGGGAACGAGCGCGTGCTGCGCGCGCGCTTTTCCGACGCCAAATTCTTCTGGGATCTCGACCGCAAGTCGCGGCTTGACGATTTCGCGCCCAAGCTCGCCGAGATCACCTTCCACGCCAAGCTCGGCACCGTCGCGGACAAGGTCGGGCGCCTGAAGAAGCTTGCGCGGGCCATTGCGGCGAAGGGCTGGATCAAGGACTGCGATCCCGTGGCGGCCGAGCGCGCGGCGGCGCTTTGCAAGGCCGATCTCGTCTCGGGCATGGTCGGCGAATTCGCCGAACTCCAGGGCGTCATGGGGCGCTATTATGCGCGCCTTGGGAGCGAAAGCGACGCCGTCGCCGAGGCGATCCGCGAGCATTACGCGCCGCAAGGTCCGAAGGACATTTGTCCGACCGCGCCGATTTCGCTCGCCGTCGCGCTCGCCGACAAACTCGACACCTTGGTCAATTTCTTCGCCATCGACGAAAAGCCGACGGGGTCGAAGGACCCTTTTGCGCTCCGCCGTGCCGCGCTCGGCATTCTGCGCATCATCCTCGAAAACAAGCTGCGCTTGCCCCTCGGCAAAGTGATCGACCTTGCCCTTGAGGCCGGTGCGCCGGCCAAGGACAAGGCGGCGCTCAAGACGGACCTTCTCGACTTCTTCGCCGACCGCCTGAAGGTGCATATGCGCGAACAAGGCCTTGCGCATGACCTGATCGACGCGGTCTTCGCGCTCGGCGGCGAGGACGATTTCATTCGCCTGATCGCCCGGGTCGAGGCGCTTCGCGATTTTCTCGGCACCGATGACGGCAAGAACCTTCTGGCCGCGCATCGGCGGGCGAGCAATATCCTGCGCATCGAAGAGAAGAAGGACGGCAAATCCTATGACGGCGAGCCCAAAGGCACGCTGTTCAAGCAGGCGGAGGAGACGGATCTCCACAATCTCCTGTTCGAAATCGTCAAGCTGGTCGACAAGGCGCTGTCGACCGAGAAGTTCGGCCCGGCCATGCAGGCCTTGGCGACGCTCCGCAAGCCCGTCGATGCTTTTTTCGACAAGGTCAAAGTCAATGTCGAAGAGGCCGACATTCGCGCCAATCGCCTCCACCTCCTCTCCCGCATCCGTGGCGCGCTCGGACGCGTCGCCGATTTCTCACGCATCGAAGGTTGACGATCATGGCCAAGACGCCTGCTCGCAAGACGAAGACAAGGCCCAAGACGAAGATGAAAACCAAGGGCGCGGCCAGGCGCGCGCCGAAATGGGTCTATGCTTTCGGCGGCGGCCGAGCCGATGGCAATGCCAAGCTGCGCAATCTTCTCGGCGGCAAGGGAGCGAATTTGGCGGAGATGGCGGGGCTTGGCCTGCCGGTGCCGCCGGGCTTCACGATCACGACCGAGGTCTGCACGGCTTTCTATGCCAATCAGCGGCGCTATCCGGCGACGCTCAAAGCCCAAATCGAGGCGGCACTCGGCGCGGTCGAGAAGGCGGTCGGAGCGCGTTTCGGCGATGCCGCCGACCCGCTGCTCGTCTCGGTGCGGTCGGGCGCGCGTGCCTCCATGCCCGGCATGATGGACACGGTGCTCAATCTCGGCCTCAACGATACGACCGTCGAGGGCCTGGCCAAGCGTTCGGGCGATGAGCGTTTCGCCTGGGACAGCTATCGGCGCTTCGTCACCATGTATTCCAGCGTCGTGCTCGGCATCGAACACCACGCTTTCGAGGAAATCCTCGAAATGCACAAGGAAGACAGGGGCGTCTTCCGCGACACCGAACTCAAGGCCGAGGACTGGAAGAAGGTCGCAGGCGACTACAAGGCGTTGGTCAAGACCAAGCTCGGTCGCGATTTTCCGCAGGACCCTCAAGAGCAGCTCTGGGGCGCCATCGGCGCGGTCTTCGGCTCCTGGATGGGCGCGCGCGCGGTCACCTACCGGCGTCTGCACAACATCCCCGAGGATTGGGGCACGGCAGTCAACGTCCAGGCCATGGTCTTCGGCAATATGGGCGATGATTGCGCGACCGGCGTCGCCTTCACGCGCAGCCCGGCGAACGGCGATGCCAAGCTCTATGGCGAGTATCTGGTGAACGCTCAAGGCGAGGATGTCGTTGCCGGCATCCGCACCCCGCAATATCTGACCGAGGCCGGGCGGATCGAGGCCAAGGCGACGCTGCCGTCCATGGAAGCGGCAATGCCGGCGGTTTTTAAGCAACTGGTCGCGGTGACCAAGCGTCTCGAGGCGCATTACCGCGACATGCAGGACATCGAGTTCACGGTGCAGCAGGGCAAGCTCTACATGCTGCAGACGCGTTCCGGCAAGCGCACGGCCAAGGCCGCGCTCAAGATCGCGGTCGACATGGTGAGCGAAAAGCTGATCGACAAGAAGGAGGCGATACGGCGCATCGATCCGGCGGGCATCGATCAGCTCTTGCATCCGACGCTCGATCCCAAGGCCGAACGCAAAATCATCGCCAAGGGCCTGCCGGCCTCGCCCGGCGCGGCCTCGGGGATCGCCACCTTCACCGCGGATGAGGCCGAGGAACTCGCCAATCAGGGCAAGGCCGTGATCTTGATCCGGGCCGAGACCAGCCCCGAGGACATTCACGGCATGCACGCCGCCAAGGGCATTCTGACCTCGCGCGGCGGCATGACATCGCATGCGGCGGTGGTCGCCCGCGGCATGGGTCGGCCCTGCGTCTCGGGCGCCGGCGCCATCCGGGTCGATGCCGAGCGCGGCTATTTCATGGTCGCCGGCCAGACCATCAAGCGTGGCGAGATGGTGACCATCGACGGCTCGACCGGCGAAGTCATGTTGGGCGAAGTGCCGACGGTGCAGCCCGAGCTTTCCGGCGACTTCGCCAAGGTCATGACCTGGGCCGACAGCTTGCGGCGCCTCAAGGTGAGGGCGAATGCCGAGACGCCGCTCGACGCCAAGACGGCCCGCGATTTCGGCGCCGAAGGCATCGGGCTTTCCCGCACCGAACACATGTTTTTCGACGCGGATCGCATCATAGCCGTGCGCGAAATGATCCTGGCCGAAAAGCTCGAAGGCCGTCGCGCGGCACTCGCCAAGCTGTTGCCCTACCAGCGCGAAGATTTCATCGCCTTGTTCCGGATCATGGCCGGACTGCCGGTGACCATCAGGCTCCTCGATCCGCCGCTCCACGAATTTCTGCCGCATACCGAGAGCGAGGTCCAGGAGGTCGCGGCCGCGTCTGGCGTCGATGCCGAGACGCTGCGCGCGCGCGCGTCGATGCTCGAGGAATTCAACCCGATGCTCGGCCATCGCGGCTGCCGCTTGGCGATCACTTTCCCCGAAATCTACGAGATGCAAGCACGTGCGATCTTCGAGGCCCAGGTCCAGGTCGAGAAGGAGTCGGGCAAAGCGGTCGAAACCGAGGTCATGATCCCCTTGATCGCGACCAAGCGCGAATTCGACATCCTGAAGGCGCTGGTCGATGCGACCGCCAAGGCGGTCGAGGCCGAGAGGGGCGTCAAGCTTCGCTACATGACGGGCACGATGATCGAATTGCCGCGCGCCTGTTTGATGGCGGGCGAGATCGCCGAGGCGGCCGAGTTCTTCTCTTTCGGCACCAACGATCTGACCCAGACCGTCTACGGCATTTCGCGGGACGATTCGGCGCATTTCCTGGGCGATTACACCGCCAAGGGGATCTTCGAGCGCGATCCCTTCGTCTCGATCGACGAAGCGGGCGTCGGCGCCATGGTCCGGCTCGGCATCGAGCGCGGACGCAGGACACGCGCCAAGCTCAAGGTCGGCATCTGCGGCGAACATGGCGGCGACCCCGATAGCGTGCGTTTTTGCCATCGCGCCGGCCTCGACTATGTCTCCTGTTCGCCCTACCGCGTGCCGATCGCGCGCCTCGCCGCCGCCCAGGCCGCGATCGAGGACCAAGTCGGACGGGTTTCGAAGGATTGATCGGTCGCGGTCGATGGATGGCTCGGTCCCGCGCATGACGGGTGCTTGAGCCGACGAAAACGCTAAGGTAGCCGCGCCTCATGGATCAGACTTCGCCCGGCCGCCCGCCATCCGTCTTGATCGGCATCCTGCTGATGGCGGGCGCGGTCTCGCTGTTCAGCGTCATGGACGGCATCGCCAAGCATCTGGCGGCGAGCCATCACCCGATGCAGATCGCCTGGCTCCGCTACGGCGCGCATCTCGTGCTGATGCTGGCCATCCTGCGGATTTCGCCCATCGAGCTCTTGCGCACCAATCGCCCGGTCTTGCAGATCACGCGCGGCGCCGCGCTCCTCATCTGCACGGTCTTGTTCTTCGTCTCGATCCGCTACATCCCGCTCGCCGATGCGACCGCCATCGGTCAGGTCTCGCCGCTTTTCGTCACGCTTCTGTCGATCCCGATCCTGGGCGAAAAGGTGCGTGCGCGGCGGCTCAGCGCGGTCGTTGTCGGCATGATCGGCGCCTTGATCATCGTCCGCCCAGGGCTCGACGTCGTGCACTGGGCGGCGATCCTGCCGCTGATCATGGCCTTCGTCTTCGCGCTCTATCAGATCGCGACGCGCATTCTCGCCTCGACCGAGCGACCGGTTTCGACCCTGTTCTACAGCGCGCTGGTCGGCACGATCGGTACGACCCTTGTCGGCCCTTTTTTCTGGAGCGAGACTAGCCTGGTCGATTTTCTGCTCATGGTCCTGGTCGGCGCGATCGGCGGCTTCAGCCATTACCTCCTGATCCTCGCCTTTCGACACGCGCCGGCCTCTTTGCTCGCGCCTTTCATCTATGTGCAGATCGTCACCTCGACCTTGGTCGGCTACCTGTTTTTCGGCGACGTGCCGGACAGCTACACCATCGCCGGCGCGCTGTTGGTCGCGGTCGCCGGGACATACGTCTTCTATCGCGAAGCCAGGCTTCGGGCGGCTGGCGCGAACGCGGCTTGACGGCGGGCGTCGTCGCGCGGTAAACCTCCGCCCGTCTCGTGGGGATTTGAGCCGGTCGGCTTGCGGCCCACGTAAAAGAAACCGCTAAAAGGCCGGGACCTCAGGGACCCTGGCCGATGGCCGGGGTTTTTTGTTTCGAGGGGTCAGTCGCCATGTCCGGTTCTTCTTCGCGCAAAGGTTCGTCGGCCAAGTATCGGCGCGCCACTCGCCTCGTCCGAGGCGGACTTCATCGCTCGACTTTCGGCGAAACCTCGGAAGCCATTTTCGCCACCTCGGGCTTTTCCTATGACGACGCCGAGGAGGCCGAAGCGCGCTTCGCCGGCGAACGTCAAGGCTTTCGTTATTCGCGCCTCGGTAACCCGACGATCGCGATGTTTGAAGAACGCATGGCGCTGCTCGAAGGTGCCGAGGCGGCTCGCGCGACCGCCTCGGGTATGGCGGCGGTCAATGCGGCGCTCCAGGCCTCGCTCAAGGCCGGCGATCGGCTGGTCGCCTCGCGCGCCCTTTTCGGTTCATGCCGTTGGGTGATCGAGAATCTGCTGACCCGCTTCGGGGTCAAGATCGCGCTGGTCGACGGCCACGATCTCGATCAGTGGCGCGACGCGCTCAAGCCCGGCGTGAACGCCGTCTTCGTCGAAAGCCCGGCCAATCCGACGCTCGATCTCGTCGACATCGCCGAGGTCGCGAAGCTGACCCATCAGGCGGGCGGGCGGCTGATCGTCGACAACGTCACCGCCTCGCCCCTGCTCCAGCAGCCTCTCAAACTCGGCGCCGATGTGGTGGTCTATTCGGCGACCAAGCATATCGATGGCCAAGGCCGTTGTTTGGGAGGCGTCGTCCTGGGCGATGCGAAGTGGATGCAGGACCATTTGTCGCTTCTTTTGCAGCACACCGGGCCGTCAATAAGCCCGTTCAATGCCTGGGTCATGCTCAAGGGCCTCGAGACGCTCGAACTCCGCATGACGCGCCATGTCGAGAATACGGAGCGTGTCGTCGCCGCGCTTGTCGGGCGGGGCAGCATTCCGCATGTCCGCTACCCCTATCTCGCGAGCCACAAGCAGATCGCCCTCGCCAAGCGTCAGATGAGCGCCGGCGGCAATATGGTGGTCTTCTCATTGCCCAAGGGAAAGCCGCAGGCTTTCAAATTCCTGAACGCGCTTCAGCTGATCGACATCTCGAACAATCTCGGCGATGCCAAGAGCCTGATCACCCATCCCGCGACCACGACACATCGCGTCATCGGGGCGGAGGAGCGCGCGCGCATCGGCATCGATGACGGCATGGTCCGCCTTTCGGTCGGGCTCGAGGATGCGGACGATCTGATCGAGGATCTCATGCAGGCGCTCGGCGCCGCCGGGGCATGAGAATTTCCGCTCGACCTGCCTCCGCCTTGCGGCGATGATGACGCCATGAGCGCCGAGCGCGATAGCGGCTATGTTGCGACCACGCGGGGCGTCGAGATCCGCGTGCGCCCCATGTATCTCAAGGAACAGTCCTCGCCCGATGACGGGCAATGGGTCTGGGCTTATTGGATCCGCATTGCCAATCGGGGAGAGAGGTCGGTGCGCCTGCGCAATCGCTATTGGCGCATCACCGACGGCAGGGGCCGGACGCAGGAAGTGCGCGGACCCGGCGTCGTCGGCGAGGAGCCGCGCCTGCCGCCCGGCGAAATCTTCGAATATACGAGCGGCACGCCGCTGCCGACGCCGTCCGGCATCATGGCCGGCAGCTTCCAGATGGAAACGGACGAGGGCGAGCGCTTCGATGCCAAGGTGCCGACCTTCTCCCTCGACATTCCCGATCAGAAGAAAAGCGTCAATTGACCGACACCGCGACCGCCGTCGAGCTTCTGGCCAAGCTCATCGCCTTCGATACGACCAGCCGGAATTCCAATCTGGCGCTGATCGATCATGTCCGGGACTATCTCGCGGGCTTTGGCATAAGCTGCGAGATCATTCGCGACGCCAAGGAACCGAAGGCCAATCTGGTCGCGACCATCGGGCCGGCCTGTCCGGGCGGCATCGTGCTTTCGGGTCACACCGACGTCGTGCCGGTCGATGGCCAAAAATGGTCGACCGATCCCTGGACCCTCGTTCGAAAGAACGGTCGACTCTATGGGCGGGGCACGGCCGATATGAAGGCCTTTTCGGCCATCGCCCTTGCCTTTGTCCCTGCCTTCATTGCCGCCAAACCCAAAATCCCGATCCATCTTGCGCTCTCTTATGACGAGGAAGTCGGTTGTTTCGGCGTCGTCGGTATCATCGATTTCATGCGCAAGGTCGGGCTCAAGCCTGCGGCGATCATCGTCGGCGAGCCGACCTCGATGCAGGTCGTGAACGCGCATAAGGGCGTTCAGGCCTTCCGCACGACCGTCACCGGCAAGGAAGCGCATTCCTCCGCGACCCATATCGGCGTCAGCGCCATCGCCTATGCGGCGGAGCTCATCGCCGAACTCAACCGCATCGCCGACGACCTCAAGCGCAGCGCCGATCCGAAAAGCCGCTTCACGCCGCCCTATACGACCATCCAGATCGGCGTCGTCCAAGGCGGCACGGCGACCAACATCATCCCCCGCGAATGCATGTTCCGATGGGAGTATCGCGACATTCCGGGCGACGATGTCGCTGCGATCACGCGCCGCTTCGAAGCCAAGGCCGCGGCGCTAAAGGCGGAAATGAAGCGGGTCTCGCCCGAAGCCGATATCGTGACGGAGAAGATCGCGCGCCTGACGCCGCTCGTGCCCGTCGCCGGCTCGCCGGCGGAGACATTGGCGCTCGCGCTCGCCCGTCAGAACTCGACCCATGCCGTGTCTTATGGAACCGAAGCGGGCGCCTTTCAGGCCGATCTTGAAGTGCCCGTCGTCGTCTGCGGCCCAGGCGATATCCTGCAGGCCCATGCGCCCGACGAATACATCGAGATTTCCGAGATCGACGCCTGCGTCGCCTTCATGCGCCGCCTGATCGATCATGTGAAGGGCTGAGCCGCTTTTCGCGGCTTACATCAGCCAATTCATCATCCGGCGCTTGATCTCGCGATCGAGGATCTCGTTCAGACCCTCCATGGTCAGCTTGACCAATTCGTACTGGGCCTTCTCGCGGTCGTTCAGGCTGATGTTTTCGAGTACCGAGCGGTGCGCCGCATAACGCCCCTCGATGCCGTCGCGATTGCCGCGGCTGTTTGAAACTTCGATGATGATCTCTATGGCGACGTCGTAGCGTTCGGAAGGCTCGGTCGTGAGCGCGCCGCGGATGCCCTCGCTCCGCTTCTTGAGGATGGTCTCGATCGCGCTCGCTTCGCGGATCGTCACCTTGGCGAAACCGTCGCCGCCGCCGGCCTGCATGCGGTCGCGCACCCAGCGCTCGGCCGCGCGGCCGGGCGCTATCGGAAATTCGTGTTCGACATTCGGTTTCTTCAGGGGCTCGCGATATTCGTTCACGATGTCGATGCGCGCGACCGCGAATTTGTAGGGCGCGAGATGGCCGAACGAGATGTCCGGATATTTCGGCGGCGGCGGCGTGGTGCCGCAGGCAGCGAGCGCCAGGACGACCAGGACGAGAATAGGGCGGAGCAGGGACATGACGGCCTCCAAGACGAATCCGACGCCATGATGCGCCGGGGACTATGGCGCTTTCAAGGCAGTGCCGGGCCTTCGATCTCGCCGCGATCGAACAGGTATTCGGTCGAGCAGAACTCGCAGGTGACCTCGATCCGGCCGGCGACGACGGTCTGGTCGAGTTCCGCGGCCGAAAACGAGTTCAAGAGAGCGCGGACGCGGTCGCGCGAACAACGACAGCCGAAGATCAGCTTTCGGCGCTCGAAGCTTCGACCGCCGGCCAGGCGAAACAGCCGATCGGCGACGATCTCGGCGCTGGCGCCGGCGCCGACCAGTTCGTCGTCGGTGAGCGTCGCGGTAATCGCCATGGCCTCGTGCCACGCATCGACTTCGGTGTCCTGCGTCTGGCCCTCGTCCGGCGCCTTCTGCACCAAGATCGCACCGGCATGCCAACCTTGTTCGTCCTTTCGGACGACGGTCCGGGCGACCGACTTGGTCTGCTCGGATTGCTGGAAATAGCGATTGACGCATTCGGCGAGCGTCGAGCCTTCGAGCGCGACGACACCCTGATAGCGTTCGGTCTTGGGGCCCTGGTCGAGGGTGAAGGCCAGATGCCCGACGCCCAGGAGCCGCGGCACGATGCCGAGCGGACCGTCGGCGCGAAAGGCGACGCGCTTGGCGACGCAGTCGGCATCGAATTGAGCATAGCCGCGCAGCGTTCCGGGCGCCTGAAAATCGGCGACCATCAGCTTGATCGCGCCGTCGCCTTTGGTCTGGAGCGTGAAGGTGCCGTCGACCTTGATGGCCGAAGAAAGCGCCGCCGCGAGCGCCATCATTTCGGCAAGAAGCCGCGAGACCGGTTCGGGATAATCGTGTCGTCCGAGCACGTGATCGAGCACGGGGCCGAGCCGCACCAGGCGTCCATAGACGCTGAGCGGCGGCACGTCGAAAGGCAGGGAAAAATCGGCGCGTTCGATCAACTCAAGCACCAGGCGAGGATCGCCTTTTGCGCATGCAGTCTGTTCTCGGCTTCGTCCCAGACGACCGAGCGCTGCCCTTCGATCACTTCGGCGGTCACTTCGTCGCCGCGATGCGCCGGCAGGCAATGCATGAAAAGAGCGTCGGGCTTGGCGCGCGCCATCAGGTGGGCATCGACCCGAAAGGGCGCCAGGATGTTGTGCCGGTTCTCTTCCTTTTGGCCCATGGAGAGCCAGGTGTCGGTGACGACGCAATCGGCGCCGGCGACCGCCGGTTCGGGGTCGCGGTGAAGCGAGATGGTCGCGCCTTCCGTGCGCGCCCAATTGAGGAGCTTCATCGGCGGCGAAAGCTGTTCGGGACAGGCGAGGCGGAGTTCGAATTTGAAGCGCTGTGCCGCGTGAATCCAGGACGCGGCGACATTGTTGCCGTCGCCTGTCCAGGCGATGGTCTTGCCGGCGATCGGCCCCCGGTGTTCTTCGAAGGTCATGATGTCGGCCATGAGCTGGCAAGGATGGCTCGCATCGGTCAGGCCGTTGATCACCGGCACGGTCGCCGCGGATGCGAGTTCGTTCAGGATCTCGGCGCCCCGCGTGCGGATCATGATGGCGTCGACATAGCGCGAGAGCACGCGCGCGGTGTCGGCCACCGTTTCGCCCCTTCCGAGCTGCATGTCGTCGGAATTCAGCACGATGGTCGAGCCGCCGAGCTGGCGCATGGCGACATCGAAGGAGACGCGCGTGCGGGTCGAGGGTTTGTCGAAAATCATGGCGAGGAGCCGGCCCTTGAGCGTTTGGCCGGCATCGGGCTCGCCCCTTGGCCGCCCGGCGCGCGCGCGCTTGGTCGCCGCCGCGGCATCGAGAATGCCGCGGAGCGTCGGCGCCTCGAGCCGATCGAGGTCGAGGAAATGCCTGGGCGCGCTCATCCGGCGAGGTCCTTGCAGGCGGCGTCGAGCTTGTCGGCGGCCTCGGAAATCTGCGCTTCCTCGATGATCATCGGCGGATAAAGCCGGACGACGTTCTCGCCCGCCGTCACCGACAGCATCTTGTGCCGGCGCAGCGCATTCGAGACCGCGTCGTTGGGCTTCTTGGTCCTGATGCCGAGCATGACGCCGACGCCCCGCACCTCTTCGATCACGCCCGGATACTTCTCGGCGACCATGGCGAGCTGCTGGCGCAAATGCTGGCCCTTGCGGGCAACGCCTTCGAGAAAGCCCGGCGCCAGCATGACGTCGAGCACGGCGTTGGCGACGGCCGTGCCGAGCTGATTGCCGCCGAAGGTCGAGCCATGCGCGCCGGCCTTCATGCCGCGCGCCGCCCTTTCGGTCGCGAGGCAGGCGCCGATCGGAAAGCCGCCGCCGATCGCCTTGGCCGTGGGCATGATGTCGGGCGTCACGCCGAAGAGCTGATGCGCGTAGAGCTTGCCGGTCCGGCCGTTGCCGCACTGGACTTCGTCGAAAATCAGCATCAGTCCGTGCTCGTCGCAAAGCCGCCGCAGGCCTTCGAGATAGCCGGGTGGCGCGACGCGGACGCCGCCTTCGCCTTGGACCGGCTCGACCATGATTGCCGCGGTCGCCGGGCCGATCGCCTTGCGCGCCGCTTCGAGATCGCCGTGAGGCACTTGATCGAAGCCGTCGACCTTCGGGCCAAAGCCGGCCAGATACCTTTCATTGGCGGTCGCGGCCAGCGTCGCCAGCGTCCGACCATGGAAGGCATGAGTGAAGGTGATGATCCGGTAGCGCTCGGGATGGCCGGAATCGCTTTGATACATCCGGGCTGTCTTGATCGCGCACTCGACCGCCTCCGCTCCCGAATTCGCGAAGAACACGGTATCGGCAAAGGTGTTGGCGACCAGGCGCTCGGCGAGCTTCTGCTGGTTCGGCATCTGATAGAGGTTCGAGGTGTGCCAGACCTTGTTGGCTTGCTCCGTCAGGGCCTTCACGAGATGGGGATGGCAATGACCCAGCATGGTCACGGCGATGCCGGAGGCGAAGTCGAGATATCGCGTTCCGTCGGTCGCGTAGAGATACGCGCCTTCGCCGCGCTCGAAGGCGATATCCGCCCGAGCAAAGACCGGCATCAGCGGTGTGATCATGACACTCTCCTCGCGACCGGAGACCGGCGCGACGCGCCGGTTGTCCGGAAAGGGCGCGAGTAAACTGAGAGTGTCCCGGCTTGTCAACGACGAGCGGCAGGCTCAGACTTGGCCAAACAGGGGAGGAGCAGGCCAATGTCTCGCCTTCGCGCGACGCCACGCGGTGATCTCCGCAATACGCTCAAGGCGAGCCCCGGGATCGGCCGCGCGCTCGGCCTTCTGGCCGAATCGGCTCTCGGTGGACCATCGCCCTTGTCGACCGAAGAGCGGCTCGCCATTGCGCTGGCGGCGGGCTTGTCCGAAGAGAGCGGCGCGGACCCGCACAAAGCGGTACTTCGTCCCCTGGTCGCGCTGGCCCGCAAGCTCGCCCGGGATCCACGCAAGGTCGGCGATGACGATCTCGAAGCCGTCTTCGATGCCGGCTGGGACGACACGGCGGTGGTCCATGCTGCCGTGATCGTCGGCATGGCCGGGATGATCGACCGCTTGATCATCGGTCTCGGTCTGACCAACGAACCCCGGGCAATGCTCGTCCGCGAGCTCGCTCAACTGGCGAGCGAGGGCTACGCGGCAGCGGAACTTCTGGCCAAACGCGACTAGACGGGCGCGAATCGCTGGTAGAATGCCGATTCGCGCAAGCCGCGATGAGGTCCTGGTGCTCGCCTGGTACGACATCGATGAGCGGACGGCGGCTGCTCGCCCGATCGAATTGTCCGATCGACCGGGCGGTGGTCCCGCTATTGTCGGCCATTTGGTCGACGCGCTTCGTCACGACGGCAAGTCGATTGCCGGCGCCTCGATCCTGAGTGCCGTGATCGGCGCCCTCGCGCTTTTCTTCATTCCGAGCGTCTATGAGGCCTCGGCGTTCCTGCAAGTCGACGGCCGTGACGCCGAAGCGATCCACGCCGAGTTTGATGCCGGAAGCGCCTTGAACGACCGGGTGCTCTCAAGTGCGGCGAGCGAACTGGGTCTGGCCGGCGGTCCCGCCGCAGTCGAGTTGCTGCGCGGCCAAGTCGAGTTCAGGTCCCGCCGCATCGAGCGCTCGTTGGAGTTCGTCGGCCGGTCGAGCGACGCCGATACGGCCGCGCGCGTCGCGAACGCCGTGGCCGAGGCCTATCGGGTCTGGCGCCTTGATCTTGCCGCCGATGAGGCCGAGAGGGCGACCGCCGAATTGGCGGCGCGATTGGCGGACATGAGCGGTCGCGTCGCCGAGGTCGAGCGTCTCACCCAAGTCGAGATTGACGAGGAGGCGACAGAGGAGGCGCCAAGACGTCTGGCGGAGACCGAATTGGCTTCCGGCCGCAGTCTGGTCGAGCTCTTTCGTCAACGTCTTGAGGAATTGCGGAAGGCCGAAAGGGACCGCGCTCTCGGCATTCGTCTCTTGGCGGATGCCGAGGCGCCGAGCTTGCCGGTTTGGCCGCCGGTCTTGGGCTTTCTCGCCATGGCGGGACTACTCGGCGCGGTCCTGGGCCTCTGGCGGGCCATTTCGAAACGAGTGCGTCGGGACCGCATCTATTCGCCCGACGATCTGGAAAGCACGACCGGCACCCCTTGTCTTGCCGTTCTGCCGGCAGTCGAGGGCGGCTTCTTTAGCGACGCCGATCCGGCCGCGACCGCCCTTCGCGAGCCGAGTTCCTCCTTCGGCAAGGCCGTCCGCAGTCTGGTGGCCGGGCTGCAATTGATCGACGGTTCGGCGCCGCCGAAAATCGTCTGGGTGACCGGCCCGAGGGGCGGGATCGGCCTAGGACATAAACTCATAAAAGGGATTCCCAAAAAGGCGAAGAGATGATTCAAGGGCTGCGGGGAGGACCCTTGCATGAGCGCGCGTCGATACGA
>Ga0194120_10006702_pt1 | contig 16130 bp, 16 predicted proteins | sample TA2MahCa65mmetaG_FD_148642 | JGI IMG/M metagenome (GOLD analysis project Ga0194120, IMG submission 148642) | Freshwater microbial communities from Lake Tanganyika, Tanzania - TA2015019 Mahale Deep Cast 65m | ecosystem: Environmental > Aquatic > Freshwater > Lake | place: Tanzania: Lake...
TGTGAGACACTACACTAGAATACCACTTAAAAACCCTGTTGGAATCGCCCATAACCTTGAAAAGGTTAATTTTACCTTTGGTGTAGTGATTTTATAAAAGGAAAACAGGATAAGCACGGTCCCAAGAATCTTCATGATGATTCCGGGCTCAACACTCTTTAAAAATATTGTGCCCAGGAAGGCACCCGGTATTGCGGCGACGATTAAGAATAGAGAATGATCCCACATGAGGTCTTTTTTTAGCATAAAGATAGCTGGGATGCGGTTAACCGTATAGCAGAGAACAACAACAGGAGCGGCCCATTGGGGAGCTGCATAGAGAAGGACAAGCGGCATGGACAGCAGTGCACCCCCAAACCCGGCCAAGCCCTGAAGTAAGGCGCCTGTGAAGATAATCAGCGCTGTAGGAAGTAAATATTCAGACATTATTCACCCCATCTCAATTTTCTCTTTTCTTCGGTCCCTTGACATCTCCCAGATCAAGCATTGAGTTCTGAATTTGCAATAAAGTTTTGGATCAAGGCATTCACAGCAGTCGTCAATGTTGAGGCACTCACAGCATTCCTCACAGAACCCTGTCTCATATTTCTGACAAGTCGCAATAGCATCACGCTCTGGATGATTTCGGCACTTCATCTCTTTCTTCTTTTAGTTTTTTCCTCTATTTGTTTTTTTGATTTTAAACTTTTTTGATATAGGTCGCTTCCGAAGCAGAATATAAGTAGCCCCTGCTCCACCATCACATTTCCTGGCACTTGAATAGGCAACAACCCATTTCCGCCAGGGACCACGGGTCAACCACTCTTCGACCTTCTTTTTCAATACTGGTTCTCCGGGTGAAGAGAGTCCACGCCCATGGGTCACTAAAAGACCATTCTTCCTGTGGGTCACAGCCCATTTCAGGAACTGATCAAATATTTCTCTGGCTTCCTCCACAATGAGTCCGTGGAGGTCAAGATGGGCCTGAATCGAAAAGTCCCCCCGATGAAGCCGCTTTGCAATTTCCGGATGGATCTGGTATCCCGTTCCCTCAATATACTCTGGGGTATCCGAGACGTTAAACCCCGTTCCGTAATTTATAAGGTCTTCAAGCCTTTTTAGGGTTTCGGCATCATCTTTCTTCTTATAATTCTCTATAATTTCGATTTTTGAAGTTTTTACAACGCGTTCTTTTCTCGGGATGGGTTTTACGCCATCCATGGCATTTTTAAAGAGCGTTTCCTCAGTTTCTGAACTCGCTTTTTTCTCAGGAGTTTTAATCGGCGCAGGATGATAATCAGGAAGTGACTTTGTATCGAGGACGACTTCCAATTCCTGGAAGGATTTAATAATTGAAGAGGTCTTTCGGGGTTTCATCAAGAATGTTCACCCCTTCCTAACAATAACGATTTTAAATAATTCGTAACACTTTAGCGGTTTGAAAAAACTTTATAAAATCCCTCCCAACCTCCCTTTGCCAAAGGGAGGAGAAAGGGGTTCCCCCTTTGGTAATCCTTTCCCTGTCATAGACGGGCAAAGGGGGATTAAGGTCGTTGCGACTCGAAACCGAGGGGATTTTATGATGATTCTTTTAATCCAATGACTCATAATTCTCTTCTTTTCAAAAAACTAAACTGATACAATAATTCTAAATAATGCATCGGAAAATATCAAATAGATCACAAGATAACTTCTTACATAATCCCATTTACCCCGTTAGAAAACCCCGCAGCTCTGCTGCAGGGATAGTGGTTATTTCCTTTTCAGCGAACCCCGTTAGAGATTTATCTCTAAACGGGGCGAACACGGGGGTTAACCCGCTGCGCCAGCGCTTCCGCGGCGAGTGCCCCGTGTGAGCTTTCCCGTTTGAAAGTTGAAAAGTTTCTAACGGGGTTTACATTCCCAAACTTTTTGGAACTTTTTCCATTCCTTCTTGTCTATTTTATTAAACCCCGTTAGAAAGGGGAACTTTGATCCATCATTATCAATACCGGACCTTTCTAACGGGGTAAAACAGAAAAGGAGGAAATGGAAATGTGGACACCTAAGAGGTTCTTTACACTGTCGATATTGGTTATCTTGTTGGTTTTCACAACTGGGGTTTATGGACAACACCATGAAAATACTGACAAAACCCTCTCCCCTTACTTCTTTGTCAAAAGCGACGATCCCGGCGTTGACCAACTCCCTCTCAAATCCACCTCGGCAGATGTGAAAATCGTCGGTGTGATCGCTGATGTGGTGGTCACACAGGTTTACAAGAATGAGGGTAAAAAAGCCCTTGAGGCGATTTACCTATTTCCAGCTTCCACGAGGGCAGCAGTTTATGGAATGAAAATGACGATCGGGAAGCGAACCATTATTGCCAAGATTCAAAAAAAGGAAGAAGCCCGTCAGCAATACGAGCAGGCCAAACAACAGGGGAAAAGTGCTTCTTTATTAGAACAACAAAGGCCGAATGTATTCCAGATGAATGTCGCCAATATCTTGCCGGGAGATGTGGTTGAGGTAGAACTGAAATATACGGAGTTACTGGTTCCGACGGATGGAATTTATGAATTTGTATATCCCACGGTTGTGGGACCGCGTTACTCAAACCAGCCTGCAGAAACCGCCCATCCTGCTCAGAAGTGGGTTGAAAATCCTTATCTTCGCCAGGGAGATTCCCCAACCTATACGTTTGACATCATCACTGATCTCTCCACTGGTCTCCCCATTCAGAATACTTCATGCACCTCCCATAAGGTAGATATTAACTATGATGGACCTTCCCGTGCCACCATCAAACTCGATCCTTCAGAAAAGAACGGTGGCAATCGAGATTATATTGTCAGATACCAGCTGGCGGGTGGCCATGTCCAATCTGGAATGCTTCTGTTCGAGGGAGAAAAGGAGAAATTCTTTCTCTTGATGCTCCAACCTCCTAAAAGGGTCAGTGTCAGTCAGATTCCGCCCAGAGAATATATTTTCATCGTTGATGTTTCTGGTTCGATGTATGGGTTTCCTCTCGATATCTCCAAGAAACTTCTCAAGGACCTCATCGGAGGTCTTCGTCCAATCGATAAGTTTAACGTTCTCCTGTTCGCCGGTAGTTCTTCTCTGATGTCAGAAAAATCACTTCCTGCGACCTCTGAGAATATTCAACATGCCCTAAACGTCATTGACAGGCAGAGGGGGGGTGGTGGAACAGAATTATTACCCGCCCTTAAAAGGGCATTATCCCTGCCGAGATCAGAGGATTGTTCCCGGACGGTGGTAATTGCCACCGATGGTTATGTCACGGTGGAAGAAGAGGCATTTGATCTGATTCGAAAAAATCTCGGAGATGCCAATATGTTTACCTTTGGAATTGGATCGAGTGTCAACCGCCATCTTCTCGAAGGAATGGCAAGGGTCGGTATGGGTGAACCCTTTGTCATCTCCAAAACTGAAGAGACCCGTGAAAAGGCAGAAAAGTTCAGAAAGATGATTGAATCGCCTGTCCTGACAAAGGTCAAGGTTGACTTTGGAAGGTTTGGAGTCTATGATGTCGAACCGATCAGTATTCCTGATGTTTTTGCAGAAAGGCCGGTCATCGTCTTTGGAAAATGGCGAGGCAAGCCCGTTGGCGAAATTACTTTAAATGGATTGACGAGCAATGGCCCTTATATGAATAAGATTGATATCCGGAAGGAAACACCACTTAAATCGAACTCTTCCCTCCAATACCTCTGGGCCAGACATCGAATCGCTCTTCTTTCGGATTACAATACTTTAAGAAATGATCCTGATCGGATTAAGGAGGTTACCCAATTAGGACTCGATTATAACCTTCTGACGGCCTACACCTCTTTTGTTGCCATTGATACAGAAGTCCGTCTGGTGGATGGCCAGGCTGTGACCGTGAAACAGCCTCTTCCCTTACCCGAAGGGGTATCCGATTATGCAGGGGGCAAAAATAAAGGTACATTCACTCCGAGATTAGCTGCCCCCTTTGCAACCAGAGCTTACGAAGTGGATGCCAAGAATCAGGTTAAAAAAGATGAGGAAACCAAATCAGGGTCTGTCAAATTGTCTGTTGAGCTTGGTGAGATCACCACATCCGGTGGAATTTCTAAAGAAGATCTTCAGAAAATCATCAAACAACAGATCACTTCTATTGAGTTCTGCTATCAAAAGACATTGAAGAAAAAACCAAACATTCAGGGTGAGGTTATTATCCAATTGGTGATTGACTCGAAAGGCAAGGTTACAAAGGCAAATTTGGTTTCAAGTAAATTAAATGACAAAAAACTTCAAGAATGTATCTTGCAGAAGATCAAGGGACTAAATTTCTCACCACCTACGGATACAGATCGAGTGACTGTTACTGTCTCCTTCAATCTCAAATCCTCCTCCTAATTTAAGGGGGCCGGTCATTTCAAGGCCAGCCCCTTTAAATTTATTCATTATCCCTTATAGTCCATTTCCTTATATTGACAATCTTTCTATAGACGTAATACTATTGGGAAAAATAACGGATCCGTAATTATTCCAAAACCTAAAGGAGACCATATGGGAACCATTAAAATTATGCCATGTCTTGATATGAAAGAAGGCCGGGTGGTCAAAGGCATCCATTTTGTAAATATTAAAGATGCCGGCGACCCTGTCCAGAATGCAGCCTTCTACGAAAAAGAAGGCGCTGATGAGCTGGCCATGCTTGATATTGCAGCAACTTTAGAAAACCGAAAGACTAGACTCGAATGGGTGAAAAACGTATCAGCCGTCATCAAAATCCCATTGACCGTAGGAGGTGGCATCTCCACCCTGGAAGATATCGAACTGGTATTAAAGGCAGGGGCAGATAAGGTTTCTATGAATAGCGCTGCGGTGAAAAACCCTGATCTGGTCAAACAGGCGTCCAAGCAATTCGGCAATGATAAAATAACCATAGCCATTGATGCGCGAAGAAATAAAACCATGTCCTCTGGCTTTGAACTTGTGGTATCAGGAGGCACCAAACCTGTCGGAAAAGATGCTGTGGCCTGGGCAACACAATGCCAGGAACTGGGTGCAGGGGTCATCCTTCCAACGAGCATGGATGGAGACGGAACCCAGACAGGCTATGATCTGGAATTTACAAAGGCCATTTCAGACGCGGTAAACTTACCAGTAGTTGCATCCGGTGGAGCAGGAAAACTTGAACATTTTTATGAGGCAGTCATTAAAGGCGGGGCTCAAGTTCTACTGGCCGCTTCAGTCTTCCACTACCGGACCTTAAGGATCACGGAAGTCAAGGAGTATCTCAGGAAAAAAGGATTAAAAGTCAACCTTTAATCCATGACTCGATTATCTACACTTCCAACAGCAAGGTATCTTTGACCTTGGTGGTAATAGATCGAAGGAGGGAACACCGGAAGTTCCCTCCTCATTCTATGTCTTACATAGAAGAACCATTAACGGGTACTATTACACCAGGCGGAGGTCCACTGATTAAGTTTCCTGTGATCGAAAGGCCTCTGGCCCAACTTTCTACAGCTTCTTGTTCCCAGACATATCCACCGAGAGACTTGAAAGAAGTACTTCTTAGTATTCCACCGACCATCCTGCCTGAGAGCTGGCCTGCAAACCCGATAAATAGCGTCCCAATAGCATCGGTGGATTGGAACTCGACATGGAAAATGAAATCAAGGGGGGCCCCTCCAATGAAATTCATCTCAATTGGAACTGGAACCCAGTTTAAGTCTTCTCTTAAATATAGCGTTGCGTTAAGGATTGGTCCGATTTGATCATGGATTTGGAGATAGATGACAGAGTTTTGATTATCACGGTTCATTCTCGCTCCATCATAATTTGATCCTGTCTCCCTCACGTTGAGCCTGTGCCACGTCCCGTTCCATACGCTCAAATCCGGAACCTGGGCATGTGCCGAAGTTAGAAGAAAGCCGAGCATCAATACCGACACTGCCAACCCGCTTAAGATAATCCTCTTTCTCATAACCCACCTCCGGTGTTTGAAATTAATAAGGTGATTAATCACTCTGTCGAAGTATTAAGATATATATTTAGAAGGAATTTTTTTGTCAAGAAAATTCGATCACAAAAAACTGCTACAGGAGGAGGCCAGTCTTATGGTCCCTTTTACCTTTCATGATCAGGATATTCAGGGGAGAGGATGGTGGATAGGTTAAAAAAAAACAGGGCCATTTCTGGCCCTGTTTTTTCAAAAATTATTGAACAGGGAAATTAGCAAAGGGGGGCCAGTTGGGTGGAGGCCAGTTAGGCCGGTTTGGGATGTTAGGCTTATTCCCCCTGCCCTTCTTTAAGATACGCACCACATCCTCGCCAACGATGGAGGTAGCACCAAAATCCTCCTTCAAGGTTCCTTCAAGTGTGATCGTGACACATTCCTCGTCAGGAATTCCATTAGGGAATATTTTCTCGAGGGCTGCCACAACATCCTGGGTTCTGAATTTAAGCGTCAGATCGTAGATACCATCGGGGCCCGTATCAGTGCAGTCTCCACAACTTAAAATTTCACCTTCGGCTGGAACGAATGGAGTAGCTACGTCTTCGATACTTGCGCGAAGAATGGGGGACACTTTTACGTCTTCGTCACCTACTTTACCAAAGTACAGGTATATTGATAAAGGATCAATTTCTTTGACATCAAAATCTACAGTGCCAAGGATGGCAACCGGCAGAACCCCGCGGCTGGTAACATTTACCGGATTCGGACAGCTTCCAGGTTTGATGTCTACAAAAACTTGAGTTGGAGTTGTTGGAGCCTGGGCAAATACACCACAGGGTGACAGAAAGATAGACATCCCTAAAACCATCAAAAGAATCAAAGGCGCTCTTAATTGCTTAACCATTTTGAAACCTCCTTTCAATGTAAATTGTTTCATTAAACAGGGTTAAGTCCTCTCTTCAGATAGTCCCAAGCAAAGTGACAATCTACTACAAAAGCGGTTAATGATCACCTCCTTTTTAAAATTGATTGCATGATTATCATGCAATGTTAATACCAAAACGTCAATTAGTATTTTAAGTAAAGTGGAATATAATGCGGGAAAATCAAGTAAATGAAATAAATTGTCTTTGGACAACAAATTGATCAAACCTTGAAAATATTTCATGCTAATTTTTAAAAAAGTTCTTGATTGATTCTTTAATTTCGAATTAATATCCGATCGCGCAGCCGTCTTTTCGGCGATCAGAAGCTCCCAGAAGAATATTGCGGTCACGGTCAAAAAAGATGGCCTGGCCTCCGCCAACCTGATTGATCGGAGATAACTCTTTTATGATTTGATGTCCCCTCCCGGATAGAGCCACTGCAGTCCCGTCCGGAATCCCGTCTTCAAGATAAACCTCCATACCTTGCAGATGTCTTATTCTTGGGGTATCCAGGGCCTCCTGTAAATTCATCCCAAAGTCGATCAAATTCACCAGAAACTGGACATGGCCCTGCGGCTGCATATCCCCGCCCATCACTCCGAAACTCATTAAAAATTCTCCATCCTTGAAGACCATACCGGGGATAATAGTATGCATGGGTCGTTTGTGTGGCTCGATCCTGTTTCCGTGCTTCGGATTGAGCGAGAATGACTTGCCCCTGTTCTGTAAAGCGATCCCAGTCCCATCAACCACCACACCCGATCCAAATGCCATAAAAAGACTGCTGATAAATGAAACGACATTCCTATCTTTATCCACTGCTGTCATGTAAACAGTTTCAGAGCTTCTACTTTGTCCGGTGAAGTGAGATGGGGAGCAAGCTTCGTCCTTCTTTATCTTTGCTCTAATCTTTTTGGCATACTCTCTGGACAGCAGTTGATCGACGGGGATCTTTTCAAATTCAGGGTCTGTGATAAACCTGTCTCTGTCTTCGAAGGCTGCCTTCTTGGCCTCGATAAGAAGATGAAGATATTCCGGACTGTTAGGTTTTAATTTACTGATATCATACCCCTCAAGGATGTTGAGCATCTCAAGTGCAGTCAGACCCTGACCATTGGGGGGAAGCTCATAAATCGTATAGTCCCGGTAGTCTGTGGAAATGGGCTCAACCCATGTTGTGGTATGATGTTTAAAATCCTTACGGGAAAAGAACCCCTGAAGGCCCTTCGAAGTATTGACGATAGCATCACATATTTCGCCTTCATAAAAAACTCCTATCCCTTCACGTGCAATTTTCTGATAGGTCTTTGCAAGGTCCTTGTTGATAAACACCTGCCCTGGCGATGGAGCTTTGCCATTGATAAGATAAGCTTTCGATGCTGCTTCTGAAGACCGGAGCATGCTCTCTGCCTCTTTCCACTCCCCTGCAATGACTTCAGTTACAGGAAACCCTTTCTCGGCATAATGGATGGCCTCTCTAAGGATACCGGCAAGTTTCATCGTGCCAAAACGTTCCAGAGCCTGTGCCCAACCATGAAGTGCGCCCGGAACAGTAACTGCTAAGATTCCACGCTCTGGAATTTCGTTTATTCCTCTTTCTCTAAACTTTTCAATCGTTGCCTGATAAGAAGCCCGGCCGCTCCCATTCATGCCAATCAGCTTTTTCTCTTTAGCTAAATAGATCAGAGCAAAGGCGTCTCCTCCCAGACCCACGTTATAGGGCTCCACCACACTTAGGGTACTGACCATGGCAATGGCTGCATCGATAGCATTGCCTCCCTTTCCCAACATCTTATATCCCGCAAGAGTTGCCAAGGGTTGACTGGCAGCCACCATTCCTTCTTTTCCCATCACTACAGACCGCTGTGCCGCACTCTCCCAATCCCTTTTCTGTGTATGCGTAAAGTTCATTGGTTTCCTCCCTTTACTCATAGACATCGTTATTAATTCTTATTTTTGTAACATAAAAAAGCTCGCAGGAGCCATTGCCTGTATCTTTTCGTGAGAGGCTGGTGTTCCAGTAGACCTCCCCTCCTTTATACGTCCCCTTCAGGTTGATTAGAAAACCCTCCAGAATGACTTTTTCATGCTTTCCAACCCCTTTAACGGCAAGTGAGATATTCTCGGTCGCTGGGATGATATGGTTGTTTGAAGAATGAGAGAGAATATAATCATTATCAAGGGGGCACTCCGGTTTATATTCATAAAAATACCATCGATTTGTTTGACTGAAGGATACATATTTTTCATGTTCAGTCTCCGCCAGTTTTCCCCAGGCAATCGCCAAATCCAGAGGTGAAAGATCTGACTCCCAGCCAAACCAATAGGTCTCTTTACTGACCACTTTCCCTGCCAGTTCATATGCTGCCACAGGAGTGAGCGTGTAATATCCATCTTTTTTCTGAATGACGATGGGATCATAGGATGACGCAGATCGTTGGATCGGATCTCGGGATGTATCGATTTCTTCAGAATCGAAGCCGGATTTGTGGGGCCGGCTGCAAGCAAATAAAAAACAAAGAATGAGAACTGGCCCGATAACTCTGAAATACCATTTCTTGCCCATTTCCTAAAAGAATAAAATTTAAATCAATTGTCTGTCAATAATCATAACCCGATCCGGCCTCTCCCCGTGGTCGGGTCTAATCGACTTACCAAAAAAAGGGATGGAGAGATTAAGAGGTCCTGATTGTTTCGTAACCATGAATATGCTAAATTCAACTTGATGAAAAAGGCTTTTCCAATCCATGGGATTATTGGAATTTTTCTCCTGGTCCTCTCCGAGATCCTTCACCTCAAAAAGATCGAGCCTTTTTATAGCTGGTTCTACTGTTTTGCCTGGTGGTCATATATCCTCTTCGTCGATGCGATCATCTACCGTCTAAAAAGCAATTCCCTCCTCATGAACCGGAGAAAAGAATTCTTTTTGATGATTCCCTGGTCCATTTTTATCTGGCTCATTTTTGAGACAGCCAATCTCTCCCTGGAGAATTGGTATTACATCAACCTTCCACATTCAATCGTTGAAAGATGGATAGGTTATGCTATTGCTTATGGGACTGTTCTTCCGGGAATATTCGAGACGACCGAGTTATTGGAAGCCATGGGATTGTTCAATAGATCCTATTCCAAAAAAATGATTATCTCGTCTGGGGATCGCTATGCCCTGCTCCTACTGGGCGCTCTCTGTCTATTGTCCTCAATCCTCATCCCGAAATACTTTTTTCCCCTTATCTGGGTAGGGTTTATATTCTTCCTCGAACCCATTATTTATCGTTTAGGGGGAAGATCCCTTTTAAGAGATCTTGAAGAAGGAAGACATCAAAAAGTTTATCTCCTTCTCATCGCCGGCCTGATCTGTGGCCTTCTCTGGGAGTTCTGGAATTACTGGGCTCTTTCAAAATGGATTTACACCGTCCCTTTTTTCGATAAAGCCAAAGGGTTTGAGATGCCTTTTCTTGGATTTCTCGGGTTCCCACCTTTTGTCGTCCAGGCCTATGTTATGTATAACTTCATCTCCCATTTTCGTTTTGGAAGGGGATGGGAAGAATCAAATGATCACCTCCATACGGAAAGAAAAACTCGACCCTTGACCAAAATCCTGATTACTATTCTGATGGTAAGCTTTTACGTTTTGATATTCAAAACCATTGACAACAGTACGGTTGATTCATATTACCCCCGTTTAAAAGATGCTTACTGGATCAACCCAAAACATCAACAAGAACTTCCAAAAGTGGGGATTGCCAATCTGGACGATCTTCTCTTAAAAACCCAATCCAAGAATGAGAGAGATGAATTAGCCCTTCGCCTTCTCATCCCAAAAGAAGAACTCACTCACTGGGTGGAAAAAGCTCAGCTGGTTCAATTAAAAGGGTTGGGAGTTGAAAATTTGAAGCTCTTGGAAGGAGCGGAGGTCCACTCGGTTTCTGCTCTTGCCGTCGAGGATACTGAAAAACTCTATGCAAAGATAGGACAGGCTTTTCCGGGAAAAGCCCCTCCGAAAAAAGCAAAGATAAGAATCTGGGTGAGAGAAGCCCAGAAGAAGGTTCGGAGTTCGGGGTGATGAGTTCGGAGTAAAGAGTCAAAAGCTAACGGTCAATCGTTTATTGTTGACGGAGTCACTATGAAATACGGTGCGATGAATTTTCCGGTAAAACCAGTTCTCAATGAGGTAAAGGAGATCGGTGAGATGGGTTTCGATTATGTGGAATTGACCATGGACCCACCCGAAGCAACTCCCCAGAAGATCCTGCCCCAAAAGAAATCGATTCAGAATCTTCTCAATCGATATAAGATGGAAATTTTTGTCCATCTCCCCACCTTTGTCTTGACATCAGATCTTTATGAAAGCATGAGAAAAGCCTCGCTTCACGAGAATATTGAGGCCCTTGAAACCGCGGCAGAACTGGAAGTTAAAAAGGTTGTTCTTCACCCAGGTTATGTCACCGGTATGGGAAAATTCGTAATCGATAAGGCCAAAAGATATGGCCTTGAGTCAATCGAGGCCATTCTGAAGAAGGCAAACAGCCTGGGCATGACTCTCTGTCTCGAAAATATGTTTCCCCAGGCCCTTTTTCTCACTCAGCCTTACGAATTTCGGGAAATCTTTGAGATCTTCCCTGAAATTCGTCTTGCTCTCGATATCGGCCATGCAAACCTTGGAGGCGATAGGAATAGGGCAATAGAATTTATTCAGCGCTATGGCTATCGCATTGGCCATATCCACGCCAATGACAACTTTGGCAAGGAGGACAATCACCTTCCCATCGGAGCCGGTATCATTGATTTCGAAAGAATTATCAAATCCCTCAAAGAAACCTCTTATGACGAAACGATCACCATTGAGGTCTTCTCCAAGGACAGAGATTATCTCAGACTAAGCAAAGAGAAGATCGCAAAAATGTGGGAATCCCAGTAATCTGTTTCGGATTGTGGAATTCGGAATGCAGAATTGAGATTTATCCACACACCAATTAAATCAGGAGCCTCTATTCAGACAGTTTAATAAATGTGCCATTCTTTCTTGCATGACGGACCACCCATTTTAAAAGGACGGCTTCAATGGCGAGATAAATTCCGATCAGTCCGAATCCCAGAAACAAAACGGTGTTGATCTCTCTTTCGAACCCATAGAAAGAGCGGAAATATTCTAAAAAGTAGGTTAACGGGATGGCTCGGGCAATTTCTGGAAATGGAGAGGGAAGAATAGAAACGGGGTAGTATATTCCGCATATCAAGGCCATCAGACTGGTGATGGACCATGCGGCCACCTCTGCCTTGTAGCCGAAGAGGATGACAAGGATACAGACGGCTATGCCGATCGAGACAGCGATCAGAAAGAGGCCCAAGAGGTATAGAATGAGAGAAATAATTCCAGTTTGAAAGAAATTAAAACCAAAGGCGATACCTCCGAAGATGGCGAGCAGCAGAAAGACAAGGCAGGATCGTGTCATCCCGATCAGCCACGCACCCGAAATGAGCTGGAAAGGATGGATGGGTGCGATAAAGGTATGCTTCATGGACTTCGCCCAGAGATCGTAGAGGAGCGCATAAGCCACATCGATCTGGCAGACCTGAATGAGGCTCATCGACATTACCCCGATCAGAATGAATCCGGTCATGTTTTCATCCAGCCGGAGAAAAACGGTTAATAGCCCCACAGAAAACAGTCCGACCAGAGGCCAGAAAATGATTTCTGAGATGCTGAAAAAATTTCTCCTCGTGATCGTCAAGTTCTTAAACGCAAAGGCCCCGATCTGAACCAGCGCTTTTTGAAAATTCGACAAAGACATCCTCCAAGTCAGTCTGTTCAAGAGTCAAGTTCTTAATCCGCGCTCCCCCGTTGGAGAGTATCGCCGCCAATGGCCCTGCCCTTCTCTCCGCATCATCCACCATGATCTCGCAGAATCCATTCGAAATCGAATAATTGATCACACCTTCCATGCGGAGTAGTTCTTCTCCTGAAATGCTTCCTTCAAACTGAATTCTGATCAGATCTCCAACACGAACGACCCTTTTTAAATCCTCGGGCGTTCCAACGGCCAATATCTTTCCTTCCCTTAAAAAAGCGATCCGATGGCAGAGCGATTCAGCCTCTTTCATATTGTGTGTGGTCAGAAGAATCGTCATCCGGTTTGCCTTCTGAGTCGCATGGATCTGGTCCCGAATCCGTATGGAGACACCCGGATCAAGCCCCACGGTAGGCTCATCTAAAAAAAGGAGAGTCGGATCATTCAACAGAGATTTTGCAAGAGAAAGTCTCTGCTTCAGCCCGGTGGAGAGACGGTCAAAGGGAACCTCCAGGTGTTCCTTCAAACCAAAGAGATCAATTAAGGATTCTATTTTTGTTTCCCTTCTCTTTCCCGACAGGCCATAGAGCATTGCATAGAAGCGAAGGTTTTCTAAGACGGTCAGGCTCCAGACGAAGTTTGCATTCCCGCTCGAGATATTGACTCTCTCTCTGATCCGATGCCCATCCTGTAGCGCATCGATGCCGAGAATCTTAATGCTTCCTTTGTCAGGAAGAAGCAATGTGGAGAAGATGGAGAGAAGAGTAGTCTTTCCTGCACCATTGGGACCAAGAATGCCAAAGATCTCCCCTTCTTCAACCTGTAGATCAATCCCCTTGAGGACCTCTTTGACCTTCCTGTGCCACCATCCGGATCGGAATGTCTTAACAATTCCCTCTGCTTTGATTGCAAGTGCCATTGTTAATCCAAAGGGTCCAAGGGGTCTTGGGTTCAAGGAGTCAAGTAAAATACCTACATAAAACGAAAATCCTAGAACCCTTGAATCCCCGGACCCTGAATCAACAAGAGTATATGATGAAATTTGTGATTTGCCAAATGGAAATTATTAGAGCTTCTTAAGTCTCGAATTTTTAGCAGAGAGGAGAATCAGTGATTAACGAAAGAAAGAGGTAGGAAATTTAGGAATTTATATTTCGGCCCCAGAAGGGCAGGAGACTAATACAAACGTATTAAATCCTTTAACCTGTCATTGCGAGCCAAAGGGCGTGGCAATCCCGTTTTTCGTGACACCCTTGCAAGGTGGGGGCGGAGGCTGGTCATCCTTGATAACCTCCATAGTAATTATCTCATGAGCAACGAATCAATTCATTTTATCTTTCAGTGAACGATAAAACTCATGAGCGCAGTGCTTTTCTGTACGATTTCTTGGGTCCGGACCAAGTTAACCTATTGATATTCAATCAGATATGCCAAAAAAGTACTTGTTTTTATGACCTTAAATCTACAATTTCATCGTCAGAATCATGGCCTTAAGGAACTAGCTCTATAAGCCATAGGCTTTGCCTCTTTAAGTAACTTAATGCTGTTGTCCTTGGCCAAACTTAAAAATCTCTTAAAAGGGTATTTTCACATCTGAAACTGCCAAGCTAAGCTTAAAATCAGACTCTATTTTCTGAAATGGATTAATAATACCAATGAGTTGCCTTGGACCGACCCGAAAACGGCCATTGTCCTATTTCATCAGATGCTTCCGAAGGAACTTGACGGTTCGCTCCCACGCTAATTCAGCCGCTTGAGAATTGAAGGCGTCGGCTCGGTCAGACTCGAAGAACCAATGACTGGTGTCAGGGTAGATGAAGAACTCAGCGACTCTATCTGCCGTTTCAAGGCTCTTCTTGAGTTTCTTGAGCACCGCATGGAAACCCAGTCATCCCTTTCCGCAAAGTGGTCCAAGAAGACGGCCTGACTGCTGGTGTAGTCTCCCGCACGTGCGCCATAGAATGTCACGGTTGCTCCGATCGGCAACTCGGGTCGTTGTGATAGCCAAAGCGCCCAATGGCCGCCCATTGAAAAACCAATAACCCCAATGGTTGCCCCTTGAACCGCAGGATGATTGGAAAGTTGCTCGATGGCACGAATGAGTGTTTTGTATGTTGGTTCTTTTTTCGGCTTGGCACGCAATCGTCTTGCGCCTGTGCTGGTGGTGGCGACTTGGCCTTCAAACAAATCGGGAGCAAGAGCGACGAAGCCTTCCTTGGCCAATCGGTCACAGACACCTCTGAAGAAATCGTTCAGCCCCCACCAAGCGTGGATGACAAGTACGGCAGTGCCTTTTCCCGAAGGTGGTAAGGCGATATATACGTTTTTGGATTGCGTTGCTTTTTTAGGCATCTCTTCTGTCCAAAATGGCGATGACTGAGTCAGCCGCCCAACGACCTAAATCAGCGGTGGCTGTAAGCCATCCGCTGGATCTTTTTGTTAGGCTTTTTGTATATCGATAGTCAATTTTGCTCTTATTTATGAATCATCCTTTAATTTCATTTTCCTTTTGGATAAATACAGATAACATAGTTGCCGTGCGTGCTATGAGATCGGTGAAAATCTTTGAAAATATCGTAAGGAATTTCCATCCTTCTTCCTGGACTCGGATCATTAATAATAAACACATTTTTTAAATCATTGTATCCAACAACCACAACATAATGCCCTTCGCCTGAATATCTACCGCTCTTGTACCATTCTGGAGGAGGAACTCCCAAAACAATTAAAGGATAACCTTGAGCAACTAAATATTTCATCTCTTCTTTCTTCCAATCAAAATAAGCGTGGACTTCGAAGCCCAGACTTCTCGGATAAGATTCCATATCGGAGACAGAGGTTCCCCTTCCCTTTCTTGCCCTGCCAATCTCCTCCTGGGATAAGTTCTTTCCATAATAATTCAATATCATCCGTAGGGAAGTGGGACCACAATCCATATAGGGTTGGCGATATGTTGGAACATTCTCAATAAGATGTTGCTGGGGTAAATTCGATTTTGTAATTTGAGAATTTTTGACTGGAGGCCCCGCCGCACATCCCAAAAGCGAAACAATAACCGAAAATAAAATGACCTTTCTCATCAAAATCCCCCCTTTTGTCCGTATTAAATTTAGAGTAGCCTTACGCAAGGGTCACCGGGAGCCGGGTTTATCGACGATCCGGCGAAACCGTTGGTCATGTGATCTTTTTGTTTCTATCTCTCTTACCTCGCCCGTAGCGCAAGATGCGCTTGACCAATTTCCATACTAATCAAATGGGTTATATCCTGGTTTCTTGTATAGCCTTTGCTCGTTATCAAGGATGTCCAGTCTATAGACCTTCTCTGCCCAATCCTCTGGTTTGATTTCCTCAATAGCTACTGAAACTGATTTTTCTTCGCACTTTGCAATGGCAACAACATCTTTAACTATTTCTTCGGCAAGTCGAATCTTTTGCTGTTCTGATCTTCCCGGATAGAGCTTTACGATAACATGAGGCATCATTTCCTCCTTTAATTTATCG
>Ga0194120_10006709_pt1 | contig 16113 bp, 16 predicted proteins | sample TA2MahCa65mmetaG_FD_148642 | JGI IMG/M metagenome (GOLD analysis project Ga0194120, IMG submission 148642) | Freshwater microbial communities from Lake Tanganyika, Tanzania - TA2015019 Mahale Deep Cast 65m | ecosystem: Environmental > Aquatic > Freshwater > Lake | place: Tanzania: Lake...
TGCCGTCCCGCCGCTGGAGCGGGTGCTTGGGCTTTCACCTGGCACACTGGACCAGTTCACCCCTGACCCGTATGCCAAGCGGCCAAAGGCTTCCCCAACCAGCCCATCCGGGCGCTGCTCGATGGCCGAGGCTGCGGCGCTGCTGAACGTGGCGCGCCCGCGGATGTACCGCTTCGTCGCGGAGGGCCGGTTGGAGCGTGGCGAGGACGGGATGCTGGACCGTGCGGCGGTTCTTTCGATGCCGCGCTCGACTCGCGGACGCCGGCTCAAGGTGGGGTGATGGGCTACGATGATTCCGAGTTTGAGTGCGACGACAAAGCATTCTTCAATGTATTCAAGGGCAAGCGCACGGTTCGCGATCCGGTTGCGACCAAGTATCCGTCAATGGTGGCCGCGTTGGTCGAGGACAACGTGCTGCTTCCGAGCGCGGCGAAAATGGCCGCGGAGATTCCACTTGACATTCACTACTGCTACGCGGAGGACGCGGCGGGGGTGCTAGGCGTATCGGCGGCGGTTATAAACAAGTTGATTCTGCGCGGGGACTTGCGGACGCTTGCGTGTGACCGGGGCCAGTTTTTGGTCGCGGTGGAGTCGGTGCGCGAGGTGTGGACAGCGGCGCGCAACGAGGCGGAAGCAAAGCGGAAGCGCGGCACAGTCGCGCAAAGGAACGCGCAAGCGGCACTGGTCAAAAGAATCAATCACAAAATGAACCACCTGCGCGACTCCCTCATCGGCCTTGTCCAGCACGACGCAGAACTGTCGTTGGAGCAGGCCATCGAAGCGGCGACCGACCTTTCGCCAACAACATCGCACGCATTGGCGAAGTACATTATGGGCGACGAGAAAGAAAATAAGTCGTTGACAGCCAATGTTGCATCTGCAACACTTACAGCCCATGGACCTTGACACTGACAGTCTACGGCAGGCACTACGACAGCGAGGGATGGCTCCGAGCGACGTTGCGGTTCGGGCTGGGTTGTCGCGCAGTACGGTTTGCCGGTGGTTGACCGGGGCGAGCAAGCCAACGCGGGTGACGCTAATGGCGGTGGCTGCGGTGCTGGGAGTTGACCCGGCGAAGTTGGTGCGGCGTGCTTGACCTTCCTGAAGCGGTGCTTGTGTTCACCTGGCGGCTGTACGGTTCGCGGCCCAGCGAGGAAGAACAGGAAGTCATCGCCAATCCGGCGTCGGTTGGCTTGGACATTGGCGCGCTGCGAGCTTCGCTGACCGCTCCGACCGTGATGCGCGCGTGGGCGACGCAGAGCGTCTACGGGGTCGTGATTCTTGAAGCGAGCGCCGAGTTGTCAATCGGCATGGACCTTGAACACGCCGGGGTGATGCGGCGGCTGTCGGACAGTTCCCCCGACCTGCACGCCCCGCGCGTGTTTGAGGCGTCGTTCCCGCGCGAGGCCGCGACGGCGGTTGAAGGTGCGCGGCCCACAATGGACATGCTGGCGCAGATCGCGCTGGCGAAGGCGGTGGCGACGCTCACCGCAGGAGAAACGTGATGCGAAACAACTACTGCCTGGACGAACTGCACGCCCTGACCAACTCGCCGAAGCAATGGCTGGAGGCCGACTACGTTGTGATTGGGCGCATCCTGTACTGGCTGCACCAGTGCAAAAAGCCGTTGGGAATCGCCATGCGCCACGCCATGCACAACATGGTCCGGCAGGCGCACCTCTCCTACAAGCGCGACAATGCCCGCGGCACCAAGGCCGAGTCGCCTTGGACCGACGCCTACGAATGGAAGGCGGCCCGCATCGCCCCGGCGCTCGACGCCCCGGCCGAACCGACCTCGATCCGCACGGTGACGTTGGTGGACGACGCGGGGCGATCCAGCATCTACACCCCTTCACCAGCAACCTTCGACGCCGTGTTCGCGCTGCTTGGCCCGGTTGACGCGGTGCGTCAAGAGGAAATGGCGTCCATCGAAGCCGAAGTTGCCGCCACACTTGCGGAAGGCGTTGCCGAACTGGCGACCGAGGCGGAGGTCGCCGCCGCTCGCGTCAAAGAGGCGCAAGTAGTCGTCGCAGAGCGCAAGAAGCCGGGACGCAAGCCGAACAGCGTCAAGGCGGCAGGCGAAGGGGGCAAGCTGTGACCGACCTCGCCACGCTTGCCACGCTCGCGGACGGCCCCGAAGTCGGCCCGCAGACGATGGTGACAGAAAATACGATGGACGACGTGCAGGCGTTGTCCGCCGCGCACCCCGGCTCGCACATGCTGGGCGTCAAAGTCCAAATGTCGGCGACCGAGGCCGCAGTCGGCGTCCTCGTCGGCACGCTGTACCAGGCGATTGAAGCTACGCTGGCGATGGTCGGCAAGGTTCCGAGCGCCAAGGGCCGCGTGGTGTCAATGAACCCGGAGCTTGCCGCTCGCGGTTGCGCGATCCTGTGCATTGAAGCGGTCAAAATCGCGTGGTCACGCTGCGCCGCCGCCAAAGAGGACGACCCCCGGTGCATCGCGGCCCACACGATGATCGCCACCCTCGTCGAAGCCCTGAAAACGACCGACTTTGAGCGCAACCCGCACAACATCATCGCCGCCTGCCGCCTGTTCTACCAATGCGCCCACGGCGTTTTGCGCAACGATGCGCCGGATTCCGTGCGAAATGCGGCAGTTGTGACGTGGAAGAACCAGTTGGGCGGCTGCATGAGGGTCTAACGCTATGGCACCACAACGGAAACCCGAGATTTTGCGACCAATCCTTGTGGTGCCGGAGTCGTTAGTGCCGCAGACGCCGCTTTTTGCGTCCAGTCCACTGATCACCCCGCAGTCACCACCGCCGCCGCAACTCCCAATGGAGATCCGCACCCCGCTGTTGCCGCGCGAGCCTGGCACAACGGCGGTCGCGCCCATGCCGGAAACGCTTGCTCAGCGCATCGCCCGCATCAACCCCAAAAACCTGCGCCGGGAGGACTTGGTGGACGCCTTTCTGGCGCTGGCCGAGGACGCAGCCGTGGCATACGACAGGCGAATCGTCCACGCCTCGCTCGAAAGCCTGAAACCGTTTGTGATTGCGATAGAAGGCCCTGCGCACGACCAGTCCAAGGCGATTGACGCCGCGCTTGAACGGCTAAAGATGTTTACCAAGTGAGCGAAGCGCGCGACCAACTGCTAGACGCATGGTTCCGCGACCTTACTGCGTTCGCGGTGTCGTTCGACCTGCGCGACAAAGACCTCAACACCATCCCGTTCGCGCCGACCGGCCCCCAGCGCATCCTTTTCGATGCGATGGACAAGCACCGGCTCCTGCAAATCCTCAAAGGTCGCCAAATCTTTGCGACAACGGCGGTTTTGCTGCGCATCCTGCGCGATTGCCTGCGCCCCGGCTTCCAAGCGTGCGTTGCTGTCCACAACGACCAGTCCGCCGTCGAAGTGGGCCGCTTCTGCGAACAACTGTACCGGGGCAACGTCCTGCTGCAACAGTTCTTGCCGATTGAGCGCCATCGCGAACACCGCATCCGCTTCCACAACGACGCGCAGATCAAGTTCGGCACCGCCAACTCGGAGTTCTGGCGCGGCTCCAAGACGCACCTGGCGCTTTGCACCGAAGCGGCGATGTACGACGACCTCGGCGGCACCCTCGCCAGCCTTGGGCAGTCCGTCCCGGCGTCGGGGCGCATCATCTTGGAGACAACGGCGAACGGCGAGAACGACTACTACCACATGTGGACGGACCCAACCAGCCGATACCACAAACTTTTCCTATCATGGACTGACCACCCGGAGTACAGTTCCAAACACCCGTCCTACCCCGACGACGGCATCCGGCGCATCCCCGACGACCTGACCGAGATTGAGCGCGCCTACCTTCGCAAGTCGAAGTTGCCGATGGATCGGACGCTGTGGGCGCTCAACAAGATCCGCAGCCTACCGATCAACAAGCGGCACCTGTTTGAGCAGGAGTACCCGCTGAGCGCGCACGACGCCTTCATCCTGTCGGGCGACAAGTTCCTCAAAGCCACGCTCCCGACGCCGCCAGCGCCACGCGGGGCCATGCTCGCGGGCATCCTGCGCATGCACGACTACAACCCGGCGCACCAGTACTGCGCGGGCGTTGACACGGCCAGCGGCGCGGAGTCGGGCGACGCCCACGCCGTCGTTATCTTCGACGTTACCGACCGCACGATTGCCGCGACGATGGAAGTGCGCGTGCCGATTCCGCAGTTCTGCCTTTCCGCCTACGCGCTGCTGCACGAATACGGGTCGCCTGTCACCGTCGTTGAAGTCAACAGCTACGGCCTCGTTGTCATGGACGAGTTGCGCCGACAGGGCATCCCCCAATACATGCGAACGTCGCCCGAGGGTTTGGCGTCCACAATCAAGGACCGGCACGGCTGGGTGACGACCGTGCAGACCAGGCCGATTCTGTACGGCGCGGTGTTCACCGCTACGCAAGGGCCGTCGCCCATTTCCATCGGCTGCCCGCGGCTGGTGAACCAACTCAACGCCCTTGTCTACAACAAGAGCGGCCAACCAGCCGCGCCAACCGGACAACACGACGATCTCGCCGTCGCGCTCGGCCTTGCGCTGCAAGGAGTTGATCAAGCCCATCCCCCGGCTCCAGGGTTCGACGGGTTCCCGCCGCACGCCCCAAGGTCTGTCGAGGAAGAATTTGTTTTCATTGCGAAATACGGCATTGACGCGGTTCGCATGTTCACCGATTCCCAGCGCGACACAGCGGAGTTCCTTCGCTGATGTATGATTGCGCTTGACATTGTGCGCGATCATCGCGAACCTAGCCGTGGCGCTAGTCGCCACGGGATGCCGCCGCACGGGCAAGATCGGGATGCCGCCGCACGGGCACGGGGTAAATGTGGAAAACCAGCAGGCCGGGGCCGAAGCCCCATTGAGTGTGAGCGAGGCAGTAGGCAAGGCGTTTGCACAGCACACGCAAGAACCTGCGCCATCGGCCCCTCCGCCCGCAGCCGCGACGGAGCAACAGCCGGGCCACCAACAGCAATCGTCAGCGCCCGGTGCGACCGGGGAACGCAAGACGATCCCGGTGGCCTCGTACAACGCCGAGCGATCCAAGCGCCAACACTGGCAAGACCAGTACGCGGAAATGCGGGCCGAAAACTCCCGCCTTCAAGCGCAGTTGGAGCAGATTCAGGCCGCGCAGGCCGCGCAAACCAAAGCGCCCGCAAAGGCGCAGGACGCGGACGAACAGTGGCTTGCATCGTTGCAAGGCGACGACGACGACTTGCACCCAAAGGTCAAGGAAAAGCTGGCGAAACTGGACAAGTTGGAAGCGGATTGGACGCAGTTCCAAAGCGAGCATCGAACTCGGCAGCAAATGGCGCAAGAGCGCCGCATGGACGCCGCGCTCGACTCGTTCATGGATCAGGTCGTTTCGGAACTTCCGGGCATGGACCCGGACCTTACGCGGAGCATGGCTGTTAGCCTGCTCGCAGCCGAGGACGAAGGGTCGAAACGCACGCCTGCGCAAGTCCTCAAACCGCTGCACGACCTCTGGCTTCGCTACCACAAGAACGCCCATTCACCATCCGCAGCCCCGGCGGCAAGTAGCCCCGGCGCGCAACCCAAAGCACCGCCGCAGATTGGAGCGCCAGCAACACCTGGCCCCCGGCAGACCGACAAGTTGGACTTCCGCGACATCGGCAAGTACATCGCAAGTCGGGTCAACAGCGGCACATAGAGGGCCACCGGCCCATAGGAAACGACGATGCCAGCAAACTTGACCAGTTTCGACGCGATCCTCAAGGAAAGCTATGTGATCAACTCGATCACGGATCAGTTGAACGAGAACACCGATGCGTGGAAGGACTTTGAGAGCCTGACGCTGAACTGGACCGGCAAACGCTGTGTGATTCCGCTGCGCATCTCGCGCAACAGCGGCACCGGGGCGGTGGCCGAGAACGGCACTTTGCCCGCCGCTGGGCAGCAGGGCTACGAGGACATGATCGTCACCGCTCGCGGCGTCTACGGCTCCGCGCAACTGACCGGCTTCGCGCTGGCCTCGTCCGTCAACTCGCAGGGCGTGTTCAACCCGACCGGCTTGCAGGCGGAAATGAACGGCTTGGTCGAGGATGTTCGCAAGCTCATGTCCGCGCTGTTGTTCTTCGGCAACTCGGTCATCGGCTTTGTGTGGCAGAAGCAGAACGCCGCCGCGCCCTTAGGTGCCACCTTCCAGTACTCGGGGCGTCTGGACAACACCGAGGACACCTTCGCGGGTGTCGCGGTTGGCGTTGGGCGCTCCGGCACGCTTGTTCGCCTTGACGACTACACGGTGGTTCCCGGATCGACGCAGCAGATCAACAGCATCACGACCGTTGCTGGCGAGCCGACCATCGTGTTCAACGCGGCCATCAACACCGCGGTCGTTCCGACCGAGGTGCCAATGGCGGTCGTGTACGACACTGCGGTCGCCACCGACAAAGACCCGGCGATTGAACCCAAGGGCTTCACGGCCAACCTTGCCGCGGTGAACCACTTCGGCTTGGACCGCAGCCTCGCGGCCAACGCGCAGATTCGCAGCAACTTCCGGCTGGCGGACACCGCCGCCGCCGCTTACTCCCCGCTGACCGCGCACGGCTTGGACTCGCTGATCGCGACCTCCAACAAGCGCAGCGGCAAGCGGTTCGACAAGTTCTGGCTGGCGATTGAGCAGTTGGTGGCCTATTCCTCGCTGTTGCAGGGCGTGGCCGTGTCGAATCTGCGGGTGGACGTCAAGGACGACTCCAAGAGCGCCGACGCCGGGTTCACCAACCTGCATCACCAGGGCATCCCGTTCCGCACATCGGACGTGTGCCCCATCGGCACCATCTGGGGCGTCCACAACGCGGGCTACAAAAAGGCCGTGCTGTCGTCGGGCCAGTGGCTTGACTACAACGGCGTTCTGCGGCAAGTTCCCGGCATCGACGCGGGCATCGCCCAGTGGCGCATGTTGTACGATGTCGCCTGCATCCAACCCAACGCACAAGGCGTCCTCACCGCCGTCGAAGTGCCCACCTAGAGAGGCTTCCAATGGCAAATCCTCGTGTGCTACTCATTGACGACGACAACGCCCAGGTGGCGTCGGAACTGGTTGGGCAGGCGCTCCCGGCGCTGAGCCCCACCGGCAATGACGCCGCCGTCCCGGCTGTGTGGTTCTTCAACCAGGTCAACACCGATGCTTCCGTGCTGACCAAGGTCGCTCCGTTCGCTGGGGTGATCCTTGGCGCGTGGGCCATCAAGACCGACGGCAACGGCGCCGGGGGCAACTTTGCGACCATCAAGGTCGGCTCAAACACCGCTGCGGTCGTCGAGCTGGACGACGTGGACGCCACGCAGATTTTCGGGGCGACCACCCTGGATGACAGCAACGCGTCCTTCGCGGAAGGCGACTCGATCACCTGCACCGCAACGCAGGCCGGTGGCGCGAACTGCGCCGCTCGCGTCTACGTCCTCGTGGCGAAGGCGTAATCATGCGCGGCTACGCTGCGGGGTTGGACGACGACGACGAACTCGACCTTTCTAGGTCGGGGGATGCGTTTGCCGTATCCAACCTCGCAGCGGCAGCCAAGCGCGAACAGGCCCGCAAGGGGCTTGGCGCAGGCGTAGCAGGCGGCGCTGCCAAGGGTGCGCAGGTCGGCACGTCAATCTGGCCAGGATGGGGCACGCTCATTGGCGCGGTTGGCGGCGCGGTTGGCGGCGCGCTTGAATCCCAATCCGACGGCGAAGGCGCGATGTATGACATCGGTCAAGCCCTACAAGGCGAAGGTAAGTACGGGCAACTCGTCGCAACTGGCGGGTCGCAGTTTGCTTCGAGGTTCCGACCGAAAAAGGGGTGACCTGTGCCGTTTGACGCGCTAACAGGCGATGCGGCGGCGATTGGTCGTGAGCCGGGCGAAGTAATCGAACCCGGCGACACCAATGCGCCGTCCCTTACCCCTCAGCAAATCGCCACGCTTGCCGAGGAGTTTTACAACAAGTCCTCGCAGATATACACGATTTTTCGCCAATGCAGCGAGGCGATCAATGGCTTCCGGGCCAGCCGCTTCGCCATCGGCACCGTATCCAACACAACGTCGGTCGAGACATACCTTCGCCCGCGCGACGTGTGCATCAGCCTAATCCTTCCGTTGTTCCGCAATGTTGTTGCGCGATTCTCGACGGAAATGCCGTCTGCCGGCGTGGTCCCAGCAGACGATTCACCGCTAGAAATCCAGCGAGCGCAGGCGTCGGAGCAGGCGTTGCGGTACGCTTGGCGGGACGCCAAGATGCGCCGGGTAATGACCGAGTTCATCGAATGGCTGGCGCTGCACGGCACAGGTGGCCTTCTGGTCTGCATGGACCGAGGCAACGTGCGGGTCAACGCGGTGTGCGCGGAGGACTTGCGCGCCGAGCCGGGTGTTGAGCCTGGCGACTCGCGGTTCCTTGGCGTGGTGCGGCGCACGACGCGAGAGGCGTTGCGGGCGCAGTTCCCCGACAAGTGGCAGCAAATCGAGAGCGCCCCAGCTGCGCGCATCCCGCTGTCGCAATCGCTGTTTCTCACGGCCCAGCCTGCGCCGGATCGCGTCGAAGTGCTGGAAGCCTACTGCGCGAGCGGCCATTGGTACATCATGACCAGCGACGGCAACGTGCTGGATCAAGGCGAGACACCCGGCAAGACAATGCCGTTGAGCGTGGTCCGCTACACGCGGCTTCCCGGCGAGTTTCACGGGATGGGCATGGTCGAGCCGGCCCTTGATCCGCAGTACGCCTTCAACACGATCGTCAATCAGACCTTGCGCAACGCCCGCAGCATGGCGAACCCCAAGGTGCTGATTGAGCGCAGTTCCAAGGTTGACCCCTCGGCGTTCACAACCCGCGTTGGCGAAAAGGTGTTCTACTCCGGGCAGCCTCCGACCGTGTGGACTCCGCCGCCGATGCCGCAGTACTTCACGATGCTGCCGCCGCAGTTGCAGGCCCACGTTCACGACATGACCGGCGTTCACACAACGTCGTTGGGCAAGCGAGCGGTTGGCATCTCGTCGGGCCGCGCAATCGAGGCGTTGACCGCCAACGACCTTGCGCAGTTCCAGGGCACGCAGGACGCCATTGAGGACGCGGTGCGGCATGTGGCGAGGTCCATGCTGCTTTACATGCGCGCGTTCTACCCGCCCGACAAGGTGCTGCGCATGTTCAACGGCACCGGCAAGTCGATCCTTTCGACGCTGCGGGCGACCGACATTGCGGAAGACCCCGATGTGTTCTTCGAGGCCGGGACGCTGTTCAGCGCCGAGGTCAAGGACCGGGACCAGCGCACGCTTGACCTGATTCGCCTTGGGATGATGACGCCAGAGGAAGGCCGTCGCGCGCTGTCGTTCCGCCTGGACCCAATGGCCCCGGTGCAGACCATCGCGGACATGGCGCACGCGCAGAAAATCCTCAAGCAAGTGGTGGAAACGCCCACCGGCCCCGGCGGCATCGCTGGCGTCGAGGTGTACCCGTCCGACAATCTCAAGGCGTTGGACGAGGTGGTTGGCGGCTTTATGCGCTCGGACGAGTGGGACGGCCTTGACCCTGCGGTGCAGGAGCGGGTCGCGCAACTCTACAAGCAAATCATCGCGCTCAAGAACCCGGCCCCGACGCTGGACCCGTCGCAAGCCCCCAAGCCACCCGGCGCACCGCAAGAGCCGATTGGATCGTTGTTGCCGGGGGTGCAGGACTTGTCGGCCCCGGCTGACGAAGAACTGGACAAGGCCGAGGCTGGCGGGCAAGCGTTGACGGGGGGTGTGTAATGCTCACCGACGAAATTGCCACCTACTGCCGCCACGTTCTTGACGACCCCAACACGGTATTCCTTCCCAACAGCCTGCTTGCGACGATCTTGCAGCGCGGTTATGTGGAGTATCGGCGGCTGTTGCCAAAGGAAGCGCGCGAGATTCGCTACCAACCGGCGGCGCTGGTCAATGCGTCGGAGCTGAACCTGGACGGCGTGCTGTTTGGCGACCCTGCGACCAGTGCGCGGTGCCAGGAAATCACGCGGGTTCAGTTTGTGGACGCCACGACCGGGCAGTTCCTTGGGCTGCTTTCGCCTGCGCCGTCGTTTGAGACACTGGCTCCAAGCGCGAGCAACAACTGGCTGTCGGCGCTCGCTGGCGGGCAGGCGCGTTGGTGGCTTGACCGCCGCAGGCTGCGATTCTCGTCGCCAGTCACGGCCACAATCCAGATTTACTACATTCCCGACGACGCCGGGAAATTCACAACCGCAACGATTGCAACTGGGGCTGGCGACTACGTTGACGACTTCGACCAGTTCCACGACCTTATCGCCTTGTTCGGGTGCAAGCACTACGCAATGAAAGACGGCGTACTGTCGCAACCAATCATGGCGCAGACGCAGATGATCCAGGCGCAGATGCAAGCCCACTTCGCGGAAACCCGCAGCGGCGAGGGAAGCCGCTACGTCCGCGACGACATGGGCGCGTACTACTAGGAGGTTCCATGTTCGACATCGGGATGCTGCAAAGCGCAGCCAAGCGGGCTATGAAAAAGGGACCGCAGGTCGCAATCGAAATCGAGGCCCACCCAGGCAAGCCGTCCAAGGGGATGCCGCCAAAGGGCGACCCAGACGCACCTGGCGACGAGCTTGGGGAGCTTGCGGAGGAATTGCGCGCCTGCGCCGACGAATACGGCCAAGAGCCTGCGCAACTGCTCGCGGAGTTCAAGAAGTTCCTCGCCAGCAAGGGCAAGTCGCACAACAAAATGCCGGAAGATGAACCTGAGTCTGCGCCGGATACAGAATCGCCGCTGGATGGTTAGCCTGTGTCAAGTATTGACCAAACCGTTGACGCCACACCCCGCAAGGGGATGGACCTGCGTTCGCTTGTGAAGGACGGCGGCTCGCCGTTCATTGGCAACGTGGTCACGCGCAATGGCGAGTTCGCAGTTCGTGGCGGCTTCGGGCTAGTTCGGCAGTACAGCACGACGCTGAACGGCGGCAACGTCAATAGAGTTGCTCAGGACTCGTCGTTTGGGCTTGGGCCTTCGATTGGCACGTTCGCGCTGCGGACGCCGTTCGGCGCGGACCAAGTGCTGTCGGTCCACACGGTCACGGCGTTCACCGGCGACTTCCGCACCAATGACCAGCAAGGCGGTTGGCATGCTGGGGCGCGGGCACAACTAATCGTCGGCCTTGCGCTGCATGTTCACGACCTGCACAGCGGGCGGCACTTTGAGTTTGTGCTGCACGACCAACAGGCCGAGACAAGCCAGTTGGACACGGTGCTGCCCCACGCGGCGACCCGGTTTGACGAGGACCATTCCCGGTGGTTCATCCCCACGGCACTGCCGAAGTGGGCGACGTTCTCGACCATGCTTGGGCGGGCGCTGATCCTGATCGACGGCTGTGGGGTGTGGACGTACCGCCCGGTGGATGCGCCGTTCGGGCCAGACCGCAAACTGGACTCGATGGAGCGAGCGCAACTCGGCCCCAACTACGGGGAGACTTGTGCGCTATCCCCGCTTGAAATCGGCCCCGGCGTGTTCCTTGGCACCGGCCAGGGCGACGAAATCAGTTATTTCACGGCTGCGCAGTTCGGGTTGCCGACCGCGATGTGCGTCATGGACGACCGGGTGGTGTACGCGGCGGGCAGCACATTGCTGTTCAGCGACCCCAACCGGCCAGACAACATCATGTCACCCAACGTCCAGTTCCTTCCGACGCAGGAGGAAATCACGCTGTTGGCCCCGGTGCGCGGCATGCTGTTTGTGGCGACGACGACCCAATGTTGGGTCTACACGCCAAACACGGGCGAGGCGTTGGTGGCGAAAGGGCAACTAGTGAACATCAGCAATACGATGGGGTGCCTGTCGCAGCGCGGGGCGGTCCTCGCAGAATCGGGCGTGTTCTTTGCCGACCGCTCCGGCATCTACGTCTACGGCGGCGGCGCGAACCTTGCCCCGCTGTCGGTGGAGATTGACCGCCTGTGGACGGACACCCAATCGCTGCAACTGCCGTGGACCGACTACTACACCGCCAGCGGCATCACGGCGCTGGCCGACCCGCAGCCGTTGTCGCGTGTTGACGTAGCGCAGCAATCGGCGGACTTCCGCCTGGCGTGGGACGATGTGCGCAAGGCGCTTTACTGCGTCCTTGACGACGTTGCGCTGGTGTGGACAGACGGCTTTGGTTGGTCGGTGTGGACGTTCTTTTCGCACGCTGGCGCTGGCGCGGCTGTGCAGGCCCGTGCCAACCTCGCCAAACCGTCGCTTGTGCCGGTGCGCAACAACGTCTACATGGTCGCTGGACCATACACGCTGGACTACACCAGCCCGCTTATCCTAGAGGAATGCACCAACTCGTCCTGCGGACTGTACCTGCTTGGGCGCGGCGGCGCGCTAGACGCAAGCGCCGACGCCAGTATTGAGGATGAACGGCAGCCGATGGGCGGTTGGGTCAAGGCATCGCAGATTGCGCCTGGCGTCGGGCCAGCGATGTTCCTTGGCCGTCCGATTCGCCTGCCAGATGGATACGAATGTCCTGCCGGAGTGATTGACGGTGAGTCGTTTTGGCTGCCGGTCTCAATCAGCCGAGGCCCAACCGGCACCTTCAACACCAGCTATGAACTAACGTTCATGTTCGACAACACCCGCTGGCAGCCCGTGTTCACAACCGGCGTGTCCACGGAGATCGACTTTGTGCTGCCTTCGGAGCGGTTGGGATCGGCGGATGGGTACGCGCAGGGAGCGCCAAACCCCGGCTCCTCGGAAGTCCAATGCTATCTCGCTGGCTTTGCAAACCGCGCTGGTAATCAAATCCGCATCTTTTGGGATGGCACGCTTGGGGCGTGGACGACTAAGCCGGTGATGAACCTTGGGCTGCTCGGCCCTGACCTTGTGATTCTGTTGCCGTTCAGGTACATAGGCACGGATTCGTCGTTCTCAATCTTTGAGCCGATTGCCGCGACCACTGCGGTAGTCAGCGGCTGGTTCGCCGCCGATGTGTACTACTGGCAGGAAGGCAACTACCCGACAGAGCGCACCGCGTTAGAGGCGCGGCGGCAGCCCGTGGATTGGGCGGTCAAAACGGCCAATCTGGAGTTGAAAGGCAACGAGTTCAAGGTGCGCGGCGTATTCGTGACGGCGATGCACCTTGGGTCTGCCTCGACAAAGGTTGTCGCCGGGTGGCCGTTCGGCCCGCTGAACAGCGCAACGTCAAGCGACTACCGCGATTATGCTGGGCAGGCGCTAGACTTCACGCAAACGCCGCCGGGGAACAGCCAGCAGACCAACATCCAGCAACAGCAGCGCATGATGCCCACCAGCATTTCCGGCAACACGGTGCCGCAAACGGTCGTCGGCAACAACATCGCGCGCTGGGGCGACTCGGCGGACGCCACCAAGGGCAACCTGCTTATTGGCGACGCTGCTGTTGACACCTTGGCTACAAGCGACGGCACGCAGGGCACGCGGGCCAGCGTCATGCTCCACGGCACCCTCAACGCAGAATCCGAAGGGGTGCGCGTTGGCAAGGTTGAGTTGGCCGTCCGCAACGTTGGTCTGCGCCGAAGGTGGTATAACCGATGAACGCAGCGGTCCCATTTGAGGTGTACCCGGCGACTGCGAACGCGGTTGACCGTGACAACATGGCGAAGCGCAATCGCTTCTTTGCCAACGTGGGCCGCGTTGCGCCAATCCCGGCTGGCGACGTGCTACCCAAGACCGGCGTGCTTGGCCCCGGCGGATACCCTGGCGGCGTCGTGGCAGACGGCGCGGACATTTCCGGCGTTGGTTTGCCAGAGTTGGGGCCGCTGACCATCAACGGTGCGGCGACAATCCGCGATTGCCAGTTGAACGGGCAGCTCGCGCTCGGCCCCGGTGCGGCGGCGCGGCTTGTCGGGTGCAACATTCAGCGACCGATCCTTGTGGCGGCAGGCGGCAGGCTTGTCGTCGGGGCGAGCACGTTTCTCACCGGCCAAGCGTTCATCAACAACATTGGCGCAGCCGCAAACTGCGTGTCGGTTGGCAACGTGGGCTGGAACCCCGGCCCGACCCCGCACGTCAACACCACTATCATCGGGGAGGTCTAGGTGGCAAACCGGCTTCTACCGCAACAGTTCGCCGCTGGCACCGACATTTCGGGCACGCGCATTGAACAGGCGCTTGCGGCGCTTGTGGGCGTGTATAACGATGTTCCCGCCGACCTTGTGAAGCGCCGTTGGTGCCCGTCGCACATCAGCGCGGGCTACTCGCCGTCGCAGGAAATCGGGGTCACGACGCCGCGACAATTGCCGTGGCTTGACGGACTGGGCATTTCGGCGGTTCTGCAACCGCCTGCGACGTTCCCGCCACAGCAGCGCGTCAAATCGTGCGCGGTTGAGGGGTTGACCGTTTCGTCGTTGTACACATGGGAAATCGCCTTTGGCAACGCTCGCCCGGTGATCGTCACGTCGCTGTCCATGTTCGCGGAAGCCCTTGCGACCGGCCCGTTTGACAACCCGTGGCAGGACATTGGTCCTGTTGCCCCGGCGGACGACTTCACGTTCCAAATGGCCGTTGACGACGCCTGGGACATTGAGAACCGGCGCAAACTCAAGCAAGAAATGCTGCTCTGGAAAATGCGCTCCGATGCGTTTGCTTTCAACCCGAGTACGCAACCGTTGCCAGCGGACACGATTCAGCCGCCGCACCCGGTTGGCGTGTGGGACGGTCATTGTTTAACGCCGACGCCGCTTGTGCTGTTGCCGCCATACGCCCGCTCGCGGGTGCAAATGACCATCCCGATGTATAATCCGGGTGTGTCAACATGGGGTAGTAGGCCGTGGAAAGGCAACGCATGGAGCCTGCACGTTGAGGTGTTGGAGCCGACGCGATGACCGACCAGTTCAGCAAACCCAACTTCGCGCGAGGCGTGCGCCTGTGCGTTGAGCATGTGTACGTCACGCTTGCGGACATGAAAACACAGGCCGAGAACGCGAACATCGAGAACCAAGTCGACGCGCTGGCCCCGTGCCGGATTGCGTGGCATTGTCCTTGGATTGGGGCAGAGTCGGCACAGGAAGGCAAGCCAGTCGCCTTTTGGCCGTTCACCATCCCGCCGTTTCAGCAGGACTTTGTGCGCGACAGGCTTAGCGACCCCGGCTACCCGGTTGTGCTGCGGGAGTTGTCGGTCGCCTTTGACCAGCGCGCTGAGCCTGGAGGCGTCGTTTCACCAAACAGCACATCCGAAGAGGCGCTTCTAACCGACCCTGACATGGACCGCTACGACCTGACGATCCGGCTGTTTGAGAAGCAGCCGACCGCGACAGGCGGGTCTGCGTCGATTGTCCCGCGCGAGGTCTTGCGGTTGGAGTTGAACGGCGAGAACGCCTACGGCAACGAGTTCGCGCGGCTCAACCCGTTCACCATTGACACGCTGAACGTGCGGCTCAAACCGTTCATGGTCTACTACTGGCAAGTGGAGTGCCCCGGCCTATACAGCGAGGACGGCGACCCGTTGTTCGGCGCACCAACGGTCGAGCAACTGGCGATGCCGTCGTTCACGCTGGTTGCCACGGTTCTATCGCCGCTGACGGTGCGCGACCAGTTGGACGACTTTGCGTTTCCTGGCATCCAAAACATCCCAGCCAAACATGGCGGGCTAAAGACTGGAACAACAATCAGTTTGGTGACACCGGTTGCTGACACAATCATCACCGGGACGGACGTGCAGACGGCGCTTGGCGGCTTTGACGAGGCTGCTCGTGAACGGATGCCTAGCGGCTACGGCACGGGTCACGGCGCGACCGGGAATGTTATGCAGGCCGCAGATCGTCCGCCAAGCGAGTTGTTGGAGAAGGACGCCTACTTGTCGGTGATCATGGTCCCGATGTGGCACGGCCAGCGCAACAACTCGATTCGCGCAAGCGACGTTCCGACGATGGGGATGCCGTTTGCGCCGGACCCGTTTGTGGCCCCGTGGTTGACTCCGACAATGGACCGGCGGGTGTTGCGTGTGCCGTCTAACTTTGTGATTCACCACGTCTTTGCCGTGTGGAACAACTGGAGTCCACGCGCGCCGATTGTGGGGCACGCCGCGGTCGGCACGGAAAGCACCGCTGCGACCTACCAACAGGAAGTCGGCGTTGCGATCCATTCCGGGTTCAAGGGCGACGACTACCGTATGCAACAAGTGGCGTTCCTCCG
>Ga0194120_10006712_pt1 | contig 16106 bp, 15 predicted proteins | sample TA2MahCa65mmetaG_FD_148642 | JGI IMG/M metagenome (GOLD analysis project Ga0194120, IMG submission 148642) | Freshwater microbial communities from Lake Tanganyika, Tanzania - TA2015019 Mahale Deep Cast 65m | ecosystem: Environmental > Aquatic > Freshwater > Lake | place: Tanzania: Lake...
CCTCGATCGCGTCGACCCAATCATCGAAAAGCAAATTCTCGGCGACGACAGCCGCCGCCTTCGTGGTATCCTTCGTCATGGCGTGGTCTCCGTTCCAGCGCGTCAACGCTGGAATCATTCGGGTTGAGGAACCCGGAGACTACGCCAACCAATTTCCAACCACCTCCGCGACGGGACCATCTCGTATATGTCCGCCGGGAGAAGCATCTAAAGAAAATTGCGAAAAACATTAGCTCTCGAAAGGGCCGTCCTGCAAAACCGAGGAAGAAACCTAAACCGTAGACGCTTTGATTGTGGTCGAATTTGAGATCGCCTAGTGCGGCTAATCTTCCCCGAACGTGTAATGGCCGCCTTTGATTTTTTTCTGCGCAGCCCGGAAGCACCACTCAGGTGCCGTGTAAGCTTCGCCGTTAGCAGCTTCCAATCGATCTCTCGCCACTAAGTAGTCCTTCTCAAACGCTTCGAACGTCTTGTGCTTTCCTACTTTTTCCAAGTCGCCAAAGACAATTTCAAGGTTTTTGTATTCTCCAGCCAGACGCGCGGCTGTCGGCAAATGATCATCAAGTTTGAGCGCGGCGTAAATCGCGGGAACAAGTCCCGCAAGCAGTGCGAGAAATGCAGTCAGGCCCCGGAAGGACGGCTCGGCTTTAAGAATGTCCCAGCCTGCAAACGCTCCGCACAGTATGGGCAGCACCACGAATCCTATGCGCAACAGCCGTAGCGTTCGCACCCAAATGAACAGCGTAGTGGATGTGTAAGTGCATCGCTCACGGTGTTGCGCGCATTGTTCGGCGAGAGCGTCTGAAGCGTTGGTCATGATATGTACGTCCCGAAAATCTTTCGCCATTCTGGGCCAGCCAACGACGAGCTCTGGCTCTCGTATCCGCAGGCTCTGGCAGCGCGATCCCTGGCACTTTCGGCACGGGATTTCCACGCATCGCCAATATACATTGCCTCGCCTGTCCCCGGCGCGTAGACGCTGCCGAATGCCTGATTTACAAGGAAGTAAAAGAAGTCGCGCACCATCCAATCATAATATACACTCGTTTTTCCTGCGTGTTCCCATTGGGCCAGGAACCGGACGACGAGCAGCTCTATCCAAAACGATTTTAGCGGGACACTGCATTCTCCTTGCCAGCATTTGATCATGCGGATTAAGTCACGAGTGTTGTTGCTTGTCTTATCATTCGACGCCTTTATTTTATGTGTTGCAATTCAGCGTCCGGATCAGTTGTGACATACTTGCCGCCGTCAGCAGTTACTGGAATCCAAAAGCGATCGTTAGTGAGTCTAAACGCAGGGAGCAACTCCACCGCGAAGCTCACGAATGGCACCATAACCACGGGGCCGTCGCCGCGTATGTTTGTGTTCGGAAACGTGGCAGACAGAACGGTTTTCACCTCCTGCAGAAGTTGTGATTGTTTGTTGCCGGTTCGGCCTTCAAAACGATTGTAAACGCTCGTCGGCAACTCAAATAAAACATCCACGTCCCGAGGCGGACGAATACGGGTGGTCTTCCCCCATGAGCCAACATAACGACTGTTGGCGGTTCCAGACGACGAGGCGTAATAGTTTGCGTTGAGCGCACGACAGACGCTCTCCCGCTTTGTCACTCCATCTGTCTTTTGCGCATCTGTAAGGCAAATGTTGCTCAAAAAGCGATTGAATCTATCAGCGGTGCTCATAGGCATGTTCCATTTTAGTTTCCGTAATCTGCTGGCGATCAATAAACTAGAGTTCCCCTGCAAACGCGCGGTGCAGCATGGATTGGAAGAGATCGTCGAGGCGTTGGCGGCTGGCGACTTGACCAGCTTCTAGCTCACGAATTTCGCCCACCCGCTGGGCAAACTCCTTTTGCAGCGCAAGCGGCGGAAGAATAATCGGAGTTTCTTCAATCTGCCGAATGTTGAGTGTTGGTTGAGCCACTGTGCGCGTTTCTTGTCGAAAGAAATTTTGTAGTTCTGGCGTCATGAGTTGGTTTGCTACGAACACTCGATCAATTTCCTCACGCAGCGGAACCCGAGCTACGGCACGAACAATGTTAAATCCGGCGAGAGATGAATCGGCCAGCGCGACATAGCCAATCGAGCCAACACAACTGATCAAAATCTCGTCACCGCGGAGCCGCGAACGGCTGTAGTTCTTTTCGAGCTCTGGAGAAATACGTTTCAAATGCTGTCGGTCAATCGACATTCCGTTGAAATCGCCAGCGCGAATAATAGGGATTCCATCTGGAACTTCGTCGCCCGGTTGAACAACGCCGTAATTTATTTTGTCACTTTGTCGAACCAGGTCTCCCATCTTCTTTACGGGGTATGGAAGCGAATTCGCTAAAGGCACGCCGAACATCTCGTGGAACAGCGCAGGGATGAGATCGGCCGCGCGGCGATCGGTTGCTGCGCGGAGCTTGCGCAACGCGTCCGCCTCATCCAGCAGCTTAATTATTCGTTTTTGTTCGGCGAGAGGCGGCACAGGAATAGGGATAGCGCAAAGGTCGCGGAACTTGAGTTGAAAACGGACTGTTCCTTCACATCGGTGGCGAATCTGTTGCTGCCCAGCATCCGATTTTAGAAATTGGAGCAAGTAGAGTGGCAAGAGCCCGGGCTTACATCGAACAATCACATACATCGGGCTGACCGCACCGCCTCCTTCGTCTGCTAGCATCGCGACTGAGCCGACATTGATGCGAGACGGGTTGTAAGCAAGGTCGCAGAATCCAACACATTTATAATTACTGGTATCCGCGCTAAACACTTGTTTGTCGAATAAGTCGAGTGAGCGAACAAAACCACTGTCATTCGTGACGGAGTAAATCGTCGCAGAATTCTCTCGGAGCCTTTCCGTCCGTTCCTCAATAAACTCACCCAACGGCTTGGCCGGCCAGTTTTTCATTTTTTGTTGCCAATCTTCGAGAGCAACGCATTGCCCCGCCTAATAATTTCACTTTCCCATTTGATTACCTCGGCAAGGATTTCCGCCGGGGCATCATGATTCGCGGCTTCTATGGTTGTCGGCTTGTAACGGCCGGCAGCAAGGCTCCAATCATATTCTTTTATCTTCTCAATCGGCACTCGATAGCTATTCACTCCTTCCGCGCGCCCTGGCCATTTGATGAGCACATCGGGAATGTCATTTGCTTCAATCGGTGTTCGCTTGTCATCGAGACTGAAGCCATCGGCCGTCAGATCATAAAACCAGACGTTCTTGGTCGGCGTGCCCTTTTCGAAAATCAAAATCGCAGTGCCGACACCGGAATAGGGCTTAAACACCCCGCTCGGCAGATTGATCACCGCTTGCAGATCACACTCCGTGAGCAGCGTTTCTCGGAGTTTCGTCGGGGCATTCGTCGACCCGAACAGCACGCCGTTTGGCACGATGACGCCTCCGCGTCCACCGGGCGTTAGGTGATCGATGAACCATTTAAGGAACAAGAGTTCCGTTGCCCGCGTGTTGAGCTTGTAGTTGAGATCGGAGAGAAGGCTTTCCTCTTGCACCCGACCGGAAAACGGTGGATTGGCAAGAATCACGTCATAGCGCTTGCCGGGATAAACCCCACCGAAGCCCGTCGTGAGCGGATTGCGCATTTCGATATGCGCCCGTTCGAGCTGATGCAGATAGAGATTGAGGATGGCGATTTTCACCATATTGGCGTCGTTGTCGTAGCCAGTGAACGCCTGTTCTTCGAGGAATCTCCACTGCGCCGGCTTGAGCAGTGAGCCGTCGACCAGGCCGCGCTTTAGATCGGCGGGCTTGGTGTGCTGTCTCAGAATGTGCGTCAGCGCCGCAATGAGGAAGCCTGCCGTGCCGCAGGCCGGATCGCAAATGCGTTGGCTCGGTTTCGGATCGACCAGCGCCACGATCATATCGATGATATGGCGCGGCGTGCGAAATTGGCCGTTGGTGCCAGAAGCCGAGAGTTTAGACAGGAGATATTCATACATATCCCCTTTGAAATCGTGCCCGCTATGCGGAGCGAGATCGAGATTGTGGACGCCCTGGACGACAGCGCGCAGCGTCGCGCGATCGTAGATTTTGAGCGTCGCGCGGCTGAAGAGCAGCTTGCCGGTGTCGCTCAGATTGGGCAGTTCGTGCAGACTTTCGATCGCACTGCGAATGGCGTCGAACAACTCGTCGCCGGTGAGCGTGACGAAATTTCCCCAGGCGAAGCGCGCCCACTTGCCGGAGAAGAGCCGAGCATATTTCTTATCGAGGGCGGCGAGCGTTTCGTCTTTTTCAGAGAGCAAGCGCACGAAGAGCAGGTAGGAAATCTGTTCGATGGAGTCCATCGGATTGTTGACGCCACCCGCCCACAGGATGTTCATCAATTGATCGACCTTCTGGCGAAGGCCGGAGGAGAAAAAGTTAGACCCGTTTCCGTTCGATACTGCCATTGGAATCATACTCTAGACGGTGAGAAGTGACTGACGCACCAACATCGACTGGCGTAACGCTTCGAAGACATCGTCGCGTTCGTCAAATTGCGAGAGCGCCCGGACGCCGCCCAGCTTATTGAACTGACTCGCCGTGAAGAGTGTCATGTCCCCGGAGATGAACCGTTGCAACGCATTCGGATCATCCGCCACAAGCTGTGCTGTGGCGTCCAACCATTTCTGTTCGTTGTAGCGAAGGTTGAACCGAGCAGCGATCGAATCGACCGTATCGACGACAATAGCATCCTTCGTTGGGAGGGGCTTCTTGCCGACGGCGTTGTATACGAATGCCGGCGTCGGCGCGGGGACTCCATAGGAGCGGATCAACTTGTCTGGCGAATAATACATCTCTGGGCGATGGTAGAACCGTTCGTTCATGAGCGTCTCGACTGCATCGTCGTCTTCGTCAGCGATGGCTGCCTTCATGTCGGCGTCCTGTTCGGCGAACGACCGCAAATCTTGCTCGAATGAGCCGCGGAACGTCATCACGTCAACCTTCTGCCCATCGGGGCCGACTTCGAGCACTTCCCGACTCGCGAGTGTGTCGGTTCCTTCCCAAACAGGAATCTCGCGTGTTGCAGCCCCGGATTGCTTACCCTCACCAGCGCTTTCTTTCCCTTCGCCACGCTGTCCCGCCTCTCCAGTCGCGCCCGCCTTCACTGGGGTGGCTTCCTTTTCGCGCGGGATTTTTAGCGGGATCGAGTAATCGTATTTCTCCTCGAAAAATTCGGCGACGCCACAGAAATCGAGGAGGAAATAGTTCTTCTTTTCATATTCGGTGTGGCCGATTTTGAACGTGTAGCGGCGCGTGCCGCGCCCTTTGATCTGAATGTACTCCGTCGGCGAGAAGATTGGCCGCATCAGACCGATGTTGAGAACATCCCGGCAGTTGTAGCCGGTCGAGAGCATGTCGACCGAAACAGCGATCCGCTCCTTGCGCTTGCCGTCCCGGAACTCTTTGGCGATCGACGACGCATCCTTGATGCGCGAGGTGATCGTCACAGCCGATTCCGGCTGCAGCTCGTTGAATATCTTGGTGAGCGTCGTCGCGTGCGCCTGATTGACGGCAAAGACGATCGAGCGGCCGAGCTGCCCGGCAGGGTCTTTTTGCGCCTCCCGCAAGAATGCCTCGCACATCAGCCGATTGCGGGCCGGCGTGAAGACCTTGCGCTCCAAGTCCTGAACCTTGAAATTCTCTTCCTGCTCATTGATCGTCACGGCCCAGCCGGAATCGGCTAGCGCCTTCGTGGTGATGTCCGAGCGCACGTCGAAAATCTTGGGCAGGCACAGGAAAGGGCCTTCAGGGTCTTTGACCGCGTCGATGATGTCGTAACGGTATGTTGGGAATCCCGGTTTGCACCCGAAATAGTGATAGGTATCGCGCAGCTGGCGCGCTTCGAGCGCCTTGGGGTCCTGTTCCCCGAGCTCTTCGAGGTTGATGTTTTTCAGGTACGCCTTGGGCGTAGCCGTGAGCCCCACGCGGGTCGCCTGGAAAAACTGCACAACCTCTCGGGCGTCGCCGTATATCGAACGATGCGCCTCGTCATTGATGACGAGATCGAAATAGAACGGCGTGAACTCTTCTCTGTAGCGGCGATCGACCATTAGTGACTGGATCGTCGCGACGACGACCGACGACCCAAGCAGCTCACCGGTGCGCCTGGCAGTCTTGAAAATGACCGGTTTGAACTCTGGCAGGACAACGGCAAAATCCTCCATCGTCTGCTTTGCCAATTCGATCCGGTCAACGATGAACAAGACCCGTTCGGCGTTGCGGGTCTGCAGAAACCGCCGAATGAGCGCCGCACAAAGGAGTGTCTTCCCGGTGCCGGTCGCCATCTCCAGGAGGAACTTCCGACCGCCTTCGCGGTCATAGATATTGGCAATCTCATCGAGGGCCGCGATTTGATATTTCCGGAGCGTCAGATCGTGCTTCAGCCGCTGAAGGAAATCGGGGCGCACGACGTCGCTGGAGAGCGGCCGGGGCGGCTGCAGGTTTTTTAGCCGCACACGTTCCAGATCGTCTCGTGACGGGAGCCGTTCTATGCGATAGGCATCGCGCTGATCAGCGCGCTCGTAATTCCAGAACCAGTGCTCGCGCCCGTTCGACAAGATGACGAATGGTGCCTTGAGGTTCTCAGCATACCCACGCGCCTGTTCCTTGGCGTCATAGGGATCGAGCTCTTCCCGCTTCGCTTCAAGGACACACAGCACCCGGCCAAGCTTATCCTTCAATAAGTAGTCCGCTCGCCCTGTTCCGGTGTGGAGCTCGAAGGTGACTTGCTTCGGGTCGAGCAAGTCCCACGCGCTGAATTCGAGCGCCTTGTCGATAAGGATGCGGGAAAAGGCTTCGCTCTGTCCGGGGGCCATAGCAATTGATTCGGTAGGAACTTCGCCGTCAACTATACCACCAGCATTCCGAAGCGCACGCCAAGCGGCGACAGGCGCGCGACATCCCCCAGGCCGAAATGGTGGGGATAACCCCGCGAGGCGTGGAACGGGCTCGGGTTATGATTCGGCCATGGAAGACATGTCTCGACATGCCGCGACTAGCAGCGACACCGACTTTACCCTGACTATCGACGAGACCGTCGAGCGGTACGCACGCGCCGGTCTTCCCCGCACGCCGCGCAGCGTGCAGCGCTACTGCGCCAAGGGCCACCTCGACGCCCGGCTGATCGAGACGCCGTTCGGCGAGAAGTATCTCATCTCGCCCGCGTCGGTTGATAAGCACATCGCCTACATCCAGGAGATCGCCGACTCGACAGGGCGCGACATGTCGCGACCGTTCGGGCAAGAGGCGGCGGCCTATCCGCCGCGCGACACCATGCGACAAGAGCCGACGACGATTGTCGACGAGCCGCGACACGTCGCGACGCCTGTCGCACCGCAATTTTCAGGGCATGACATGCCGCCGCCAGCCGCGACACCTGCCCCGACGCAACACGACGAGCCGCGACCGGTCGCGACCCGCGACGCCGAGTCGCGCTATGTCGCCCGCCTGGAGAGTGAGGTGGATTTCTTGCGCGGACAGGTTGCAACCAAGGACTCGCAGATTAAGGAGCTCACCGAACGCAGCCGCGAGACTAACGTGTTGATCGGGGGACTGCAGCGACTGCTCGCGCCGCTGCTTGGATCACCAGACCCGCATCAGTCAGGACAGAGCTACGACCAACGCCCGCAGCAGTAGACGTTCTCCACAGTGTCGCGGCGTGTCGCGACCAGCGTAGGCGCCGCTGGGGGATATACTGAGCGCATATGGATGCGGCTCCCGAGAAGGAGAAAGCTCAAGACAAGCTGTTCATGGAGAACACCTTGTTGCGCGTCGCCGGCGCACTCTTCTGCCATGACGCAAAGCGCGCCGCGAAGAACACGGGCACCATCGAGCTCAACCGGGAAGTGAAAGAGAAGAGCATCGTCATCCGCCCCGATCCGGAGCTCGGGCAGCCCGGCCCTTTGGCGCATAAGATTTTCGTGGCGCTCATCAAGAAGCACTCTGACTACGGCCGACCGATCCAGAAAGAAATCTCATTCACGCAGCGCGAGCTCGCCCGGCTCATCGGCCGCAAGTCGTGGGGCGGGAAGGACAGCGAGGAGCTCTCCCGCGCCCTTCACGAAATCCACTACACCTTCATCAAGGCGCACTTCCGCAACAAGGCCGACCGGTTCATCGAGCAGTCGTTCAACATCTTCCCGGAGATTCTGTTCGAGCGCCGGGAGTTCCTCAGCGACCCCATCGAAGCCTGCACGATCACCCTGGCCGAGCCGATCATCGCCTCGCTCCAGGACGAGCACTTCACCTGCCTCAACCACGGGCTGATGACCCGCCTCGGCACCATCGGTCAGGCGCTCTACATGCGCAGTTTCTTCCACTTCGCCAACCTCTACGACGGCCGCAACAAGGCCAAGCTCAGCTTCAAGAAGCGCTATGACGACATCTGCAGCGAGTGGCTGGGCGGGCTCACCGTGCTGCGTCACCGCTCCAAGATTGTCGGGGAGCAGCTGGGGCCGCACCTCGACAAGCTCGTCGCCGAGGGCGTCCTCTCCTCGTACGCCGTCACCAAGTCTGCGAACGCAGACGACTTCATCGTGTCCTTCCGACCGGGCGAGGCCTTCTTCCGGGACTACGACCGCTTCTACCGGAATCGCAAGCAGGGGGAGCTGCAGTTCGAGTTCCGTGGCGAGCAGCGCGAGATCAGCGAGCCACTGCGTGTCGCGCAGCTCTTCGTCGCCAAGCGCACCGGCCAGCCGGTCGGCCAGATCGCTTCCTTCCCCTCGAAGGACGTCTCGACCGCTAAGGAGATTCTCCAGGTCATCCCATTTGCAGAGGTTGCCGACTTCATCGATTACGCGCTGACTGAAGCCAAGAGGACGAACTTCGATGTCCAGACACTTGGCGGAATCCGCCAGTACATCGCCGGCTACCAGGCGACAAAGGCCGCCCGGAAGTCCGCCAAGACACACGAGGCGAAAGCGGCACAGGAGCGAGACGCGGAAGCCGAGCGCACCGCCTACGACCGCTTCACGCGCTCCAAGGCGCGTCGGATTCTAGAGACCCTCACTCTGGGGGAGCGGGAGGCGATCGACACGGAGGCGTCCGGGAGGGCCGCATCTTTCTCCGGTTCGCTGCGCAAGATGATGACCGACCGCAAGCGCGAGGAGATCATCATCGAGCGTCACCGCGACGCGATCCCGACCTTGGAAGAGTGGCGCGCCGACCACTAAGCGCGCTGTCAGCGACTGCGGGGTGGGTGCTTTGACCGAAACTCAGGGTGTGGGTTTTGACCGAAAACGGCGAGGGCGCAGGCCCGCACGCGTGGGGGGTTTGACCGAAAAGTTCCCCCATCCGGCGCCCAGGAGTGGGGGGTTTGACCGAAAGGACTGGGGGGTTTGACCGAAAACAGTGGGGGGTTTGACCGAAAAAATCAGACGCCGAAAATGCCGTTTCGTCGCTCCAATCCTCGCTCGTTTGAAACCGCCTCCGGCTCTCTAATATGTATTTAATATATTCAACACAGCGCGCGCTTCTGCGGGCTAGCGGACAGCTGGGGCCGTCCGATAGTCCTCGGATCACGCAGTGTGTGGCTTTCAAGGAAAAGAAAGACGCCGCCAGCCGGGTATGAACGAGGGCAAGAACCCGTCCGTACCCTGCCGGTGGCGATAACGCCTTGAAATGCAGTACGAATTCCCCCCGCTTTTGTCGGGCTTGCCGCCCGACCCCGCGCCGCCATTTTGTCAGCCACCTCGCACGCCCTGGGGGTCTACTGCGGTGGGACAAAACTGGCGTCGCTCCCTTCCTGCCCGTTTGGATTCGCGCTGGTGCGGCTCATCCATCGGGGCGTCAGGGAGCCCCGCGGTCTTGCGCTTCTCGCCTGGGGGCTGCGATGCTCGACTGGCGGCACGGGGTCGGCCGGCTGCGCCGGACGGCCGACGCCCTTCGGGTTCCCTCGTCGGGGTAGCGAACATGTCGCGATAGTCCTCGCTGCGCTCCGGGCTATCAAACATGTCCGATACCCGACTCGGCGTCGACCTCCGACAAAAGCGGGGGAACTTCGCACGTGCTGGAGCGACAGCACGCGAGCGGGCGCGCACGAGGCGCGACAACTTGCGACGAGTCCTCTCATGGCGCGCGCCGCGACAGGTCGCGACATGACAAGAGCGGACGCGGCGCGGCGCGCGAGTCCTCGATCGTGTGTGCGGGGGAAGAAGCGGGCGCCAGACGGCGACGGTTATCCACCCCGCAGCACGGGGAACGAAAGCGCGACAGCTATACTCAAAAGTACGGGGTGTGCTCGCTGCACACACCGGGGCAGCCTCCGGCACCGCGCCGGCGGCCGAACAGCCGCCCGGCGAGCCGCGTCACCGCCTACCTCCACAAGTGGCGAACGACGTATGACGGCCAAAGGCCGGGCGCAGCCCGCCCGGTTTCGCGCCGGCGGCTGCCCCGGCTTATGGAGTCCGAGCGGCAATCATTCGCGATACGGCAAGCAACGGGCGAGCACATCGCCTTCAGTCGCCATGAGCGCGAGCGTCACTGCTATCTGGTCGGGAAGAGTGGATCGGGGAAAACGACGACCCTCTTCAACCTCGCCATGCAAGACATTGGCGCCGGCGAAGGCGTGACGATCATCGACCCGCACGGCGACCTGGCAGAGATGGTCGCCGACTGTATTCCGCGCGAGCGCACGAACGAAGTTTGTTATCTCAACGTCGCCGACACCGAACGGCCGGTCGGCTTCAACCCACTCGCGCATGTTCCCGTTGAACGGCGAGCACTCGCCGCCTCGGGCGTCGTGTCGGCATTCCGGCACCTTTGGGCCGATAGCTGGGGCGCGCGCACCGCGCACTTTCTCTATCATGGCGTCCGGGCGCTCCTCGATCGGGAGGGCGCCACTCTCATCGATTTGCCACGCATATACACCGACGACCTTTTTCGGGAGAAGGTTGTCGCCAACCTCACCGACCCCGTCACACGTCGATTTTGGCTGGAGGAATTCGGGGGATATGCCACCAGCTTCCGGTCGGAGGCGAGCGCCCCGATCCTCAACAAGGCAGGTCAGTTCGCCACATCGCCGAACTTACGTCTCATCCTCGGGCAAACCTCGCCCAAGTTCTCGCTCGAATACGCGATGAACAACCGGCAGATCGTCATCGCGAACCTCGCCAAGGGCACGATAGGGGAGGAGGCGACGAACGTGCTGGGGTCGCTCCTCATCTCGCATATTCAACTTGCGGCGATGGCGCGCAGCTCGATCAAGCCGGAGAAGCGCGTCCCACACTTCATCCACGTCGATGAGTTCCAGTCATTCACCACCGACGCCTTCGCGGCGATCTTTTCGGAGGCGCGCAAGTTCGCAGCGCATTTCTGTCTCGCCAATCAGTTCACCCAACAGATACCCGAGAAGGTCCGAGCGGCCGTGCTGGGCAACGCCGGGTCGTTGATCGTCTTCTGCGTCTCGGCGTCGGACGCAAAATTACTCGCGCCGGAGTTCGATAAGCTACAACCCTCGCAACTCACCGACCTGGAGCCCTTCACGGCGTGGATGCGTCGCGCGAGCGCGACCCACACCCGCATCGCAGCGCTCCCGCGTCTGTTCCCGCCACGCGGTCGCTACACGACGGTCATCGCACAAAGCCGCCGAAACTTCGGCCGGCCGCGGTGCGTGATTGAGAGAGGAGGGGAGTAACACCTCACGAATTGTAGAAATGAGGCTGCAATTCGGTAGCCAATATGTAGCGCGAGGCCTGATTGAAAATCCCTTTGACGGTTCCTTTGGCGAGTGTGTCGTGGAGCGGAATGACTAAGGTTTCCGTGGCACCTGCTATATATCGCCTCATCTTGACGTGCGCTCCCTTCTGGCTATGAACGACGAACCCGTATCGTTCGAGAATGGCGACCACGTCTTCACCTGACAAAATCTTAGGCTTTCCCCCCATATTCGATGGCAGGAAGTTCAAGGGGTAGTTCGAAACTCGTTAGAACCGTTGGGGAAGGGGAGAGGCCGAACATCGAAAGGTCTTCGCCCTCAAATAAGAGCGTCAGTGCTTCGCGGATGTTCTCTTCCAGCTCTTGGAACGACTCCGCCTGCGTCACCACAGGCACATTTACGCCCTCGGCGGTGTAAGTACCGTCGTCGCGCGAGACGTTGAATTGGATGATGCGATTCATGCCGAAAGTGTACCACGACCGGCAGTTTTACGCATGAATGCGAACGAACACTGCAATTCTCAGCCACGAGCGAAAAACTTTTCAAAAAATTTCCACACACTCAATTCGGGAGGGAATGGCTCAACAGAGCCATTCCGCTAACGTCGCACATTAACGAGGTTTCTGCGACGCCCTACCTGCATTCTGGCGCGCATGACGATCGCCTTTCCGGGGCGTTGCAGAAACTCTGTTGCACGAAACCGCGAGTCGCCGCCCGGCGCTATGGGGATTTGAGCGCGGCGATGGGGCTCGCCAAGTCATGGCGTGGCGGTTCGACGCGAGCGGCGAGAAGAATCGCACTGGCAATGTAGCGCATGGAAGGGATATTCGAAGTTCCCGAGACGTGCTTTGGCCTCGATATGCATGGCGTGAGACAAGAATATGGACGATGCAGGCGCACTTTCTCGTTTCCGCCAAGGCGGATCGAGGCGCGATTGAAGATGGCGGCGGAAGGACGGCCAGAGATCGCGATCATGAGGTATCCGCCCTCCATGCCGGACGGGGGCGCGAATGCGATCCGTCAAAACTCTCGACGCGCATCATCCGCCCGCCGCAGCAGGGACAGGGCGGTGGATCGACGGAAGCGGCCGCGTGATCGTCGCCATGCGCGGTCGTTGCGTCTTCGCACTCGGCTTGCGGCGCGTCGAGCAATCTTCGACACAGCGCCAGCCTGTCGGCGCGATGGCCGTTGGCGAACAGCCCGTAATGGCGGATGCGGTTGAAGCCGTCCGGCAAGACATGAAGCAGGAAGCGGCGAATGAACTCGCCGGCGGCGAGCTTCATGACCTTGCTTTTGGCGCGCCCTTTCTCGCGATAATCCTTCCAACGGAAGACGACATGCTCATCGGTTTGTTCGATGAGCCGGCTGTTGCCGATGGCGACGCGGTGCGTGTAGCGCGCGAGATAGGCCAAGACCTGTCTTGGCCCGGTGAAGGGACGCTTGGCATAGACGACCCATTCCTTCGCTCGTAGTGGCGCGAGACGGGAGAGGAATGCCGCGCGCTCTGAGAGCATGGCGAGATCGTTGAAGAACTTCAACGCGCCGGCCTCGAAGAGCGCGGCGAGGCCGTCGAGGAACAGCCTGCGGAATAGGCGCGAGAGCACGCGCACCGGGAGAAAGAAGCCGGGCCGGCAGGCTATCCAACGTTGGCCGTCGGGCGAGACGCCGCCGCCAGGAACGATGCAGTGGACATGCGGGTGATGATCGAGGTTTTGCCCCCAGGTATGCAGCACGGCGGTGACGCCGATCTCGGCTCCGAGGTGCTTGCGATCGGCGGCGATCGTCGCGAGCGTCCGCGTGGCGGCCTTGAACAGAAGCCCATAGACCGCCGCCTTGTTCTGATAGGCGATCGCGCCGACCTCGGCAGGCAGCGTGAACACCACGTGGAAATAGGGGACGGGCAGGAGCTCGGCCTGCTGCGCCGCCATCCATCGCTCCGCCGCGCGCCATTGGCACTTTGGGCAATGGCGGTTGCGGCAGGAGTTGTAGGCGACGCGCGTATGCGCGCAGTCCTCGCAGCGTTCGACATGGCCGCCAAGCGCCGCCGTGCGGCAGAGTTCGATCGCCGTCATGACGCGCCGCTGGGCGAGGCTCAAATGAGCCTCGTTGGCCGCGCGCCAGCGAGCGCTGTGGCGGCGGAAGACATCCGCCACTTCCAACTTCGGCTTCGACATGGCCGGCGCTTCAGGCCGCTGGCGGCGCTTTGATGTTCAGGTGTTCGAGCGGGCTTTGAATCTGCCGGATCGCCTCGACGGCGACGCGCGTGTAGCGTGTCGTCGATGCGATGTTGCGATGACCGAGCAAGTCCTGAATGACGCGGATATCGACCCGCCGCTCCAACAGATGCGTGGCGAAGCTGTGCCGCAACGTATGCACGGTGACCGACTTATCGAGCCGCGCCGCATCGGCCGCCTCGCGGCAGGCCCGTTGCAGACTTCGCGTGGTGATCGGCTCCAATGGATTGGGGCCTGGAAAAAGCCAGTGGGACGGCCTGGTTCGTTTCCAATAGTCGCGCAGGATGGCGAGCAATTGCTCGGACAGCATCACATGGCGATCCTTGTCTCCCTTACCATGCCGGACATTGATGACCATGCGCGCGCTGTCGATGTCCTGGGCGGTGAGAGCGACGAGTTCCGACACCCGCAATCCGGCGGCGTAGATCGTAATGAACGCTGTGCGCATCTTGAGGTTCCGAACGGCCTTCAGGAGACGTTCGACTTCCTCGCGCGAGAGAACGGCGGGCAACGAATCCGCTCTTCGGACGTAAGGAATCTGATCGGCGACATGCTTGCGCTTGAGCGTTGTCCCGTAGAAGAATTTCAGCGCGCCCATGATCGGGTTGATCGTATTGGGTTTGAGTTTGCGCGAGATGAGATGGAGATGATAGTCGCGCACATCCTCCGGGCCGAGCTTGTCGGGAGAGCGGCCATGGAAGGCGCTGAACCTTGCAACGGCGGAGACGTAAATCTTCTGGGTATTCGGCGACATGTTGCGCATCGTCATGTCGTCGATCATGCGCTGGCGCAGCGGCGAAACTTTCTTTGCCATGGTTGAACTCCTGTCGACTGAACTACACGAACGTGCGATCCTGACAGGAGCCGCCATCGACGGCGACGCGACGCAAGTTGACCGCAGCGGCGGTCAAGGGACGCGAAAGTAATCTTGTGCGACGTATGAAAAAGAGCTCAACTGAGCCGTTTTCAGACAATCAGGAACTATTTCCCTTTCCGAAAAAAGGAGGCATCTCCCCCATGTCGCACGCGATCATGCGAGGCTCGAACAACCGACGACATGAAGTTGATTTCGGCGACGCGCCGATCCGCGTCGAAGTTTATGCCGGCGACGATACAGTCGAGATTTTCGTTGAGGCGGATTACGAAACCCATGCCGAAGAGCGACGTCGGTTCGTGTTACTCAATATTCCGCGTCACCTGTTCAGCGAGGCAGTGGGTCGCAACGCCAAACGTCACCGTTCAAAGGGGCGTTGAACAGCTTTCAAGGGCGGTGACTTCTTTCGCGCAATCTCGCGGAGGATTTCCTACCGCGGGAGCGGTTTAGTGCATTATCTGATTTGCGTACCGTCGCGAGGCGTACGTCTCGCCGTTGCCGCGTTATATCTCATGCCGGCGAATTTGACGCTGTAGTTCAGGTTACAATTTGGACCAGACCTCTCTCCGCTGCACGCTGACGCTGTGCACCAGTGAATCTTCTCTCCCGTCCACCTTCGGCTGCCGACGACTCGGAAGCCGAACGACAGACGGGAGATACCCATGGCTCTTTCACAACCGACTGGCATGGCGCGCGAGCTGACAACGTTACCAGTGTTGCCGAGCATGCAACTTCGAAATGTTTTCGCGCGCATCAACGACGAACAGATTGAAGCATTGCTCGGCGAGCGGCATCTGTTTGCCGACGGCCTGATATATCTGCTCATCGGCGCACTGATCGCCGAGCAGCCCGACGGCGAGCAAGGCACGCTGTCTACGGACAGCGATAACCTCTTCTATACGCCGTCCTCGGTCGTGAATGCGTATCTGGAAGATGCCGGCTGGCAAATCATCAAACTCCGCCGCGAACTCGGCGGCCTCGCGCGGTTTCCTGGCGCCCGCGTCTTCACTCCCGCCTAGCTCCATGGCGGGGCACACAACCCCGACGCATCACGCGTCGGGGGTTCCTTGTGTTCGTCGCAGTTCCCTTTTCCACCGCAGCGACGAGCGCCGGCACGCACCACGAAACGAATGCAACAACCTGTCAACTAGGGCCGCCACCCCTTCAAAGTCGCAATTCGTATCCACACGCGCAAACGCAAGATTTTGAGCCACGGTTGTATAATTTTCACATATGCACGTTATTACAACTATCATATAATGGAATTCATATGGGGTCGTGCAACACACCAGAGGAATGGCTTTCGAAGCTGGAAACCCAAAGCACGCCGCAGCAATGGAGCCTTCCGGATCTCGTCATA